>ENA-OQVM01000146-OQVM01000146.1-marine-metagenome-genome-assembly--contig:-NODE-146-length-111473-cov-4.910185_pt1 | contig 111473 bp, 110 predicted proteins | sample MGYA00237776_ERZ505498 | MGnify/ENA primary metagenome ERZ505498 (study PRJEB26159, sample SAMN06265151) | marine metagenome | isolation source: Helgoland LTER site | place: Germany:Helgoland, sampling... | reverse complement strand
GTTGCGTCGACAGCTGTCGATGGTGAGCAGCTCAAGAGTGTGGCGGACATCACCGCCACCGACGGCCTGCCCGATACCGATGAGACGGTTTTCATAGTGGACGACGATTCGAGTTGGCCATCACTCCCAGAGATAGTGCCTGTGCCCGTGGCACCCGATAAGCTTTGGTTGGCACTGGCATCGCTGATGTTTTTACTCGGGTTGTACCGACTGCACGGAGGGTTGCGCCGGACTTAAGGCTCATGCTGCTCCAGGGCATGTCTTACAGGGTGCCGAGACGTGAGCTCTGTTGGGTGGGCGAAGGTCTGGCAGCTCAATAAAAGGGCCCTCAGGGCCCGTTGAGGTACGCCTGCACATCGGGGCAAACCGTGATTTAAACGCAAAGCGGTTTTTCAGTGCTTGTTCCGGTTGTGGGTGAAGTTGAGTCTCCCTAGCGTCAGCAAGCAGGTTTGGGCCAGCTTATCTTCAGGGGCGTGGTCTCTACCACTCGGGCGTGTCGTTGGCCTCTGCGATCTGCTCATTGAGCGTAAAGAGGTCGTAAATTATTCCCAGCCCAAACACACCCAACGTGAAAAGGTATAAAAAGCCGCTGAGTATTTTCCCTTGGTAAAAACGGTGGGCTCCGAAAATACCCAAAAGCACTAGCAGGACCCAGGCTAAGTTGTAGTCTGTGGTTTTGGCGGGATACCGTTCTGAGGCATCCTCGACCATTGCAGGAATGAGAAAGAGGTCTATTAGCCAACCTACCAGCAGCAGGCCCATTGTTAGGGCCCAAATGGCGCCACTGATAGGCCGTCCGAGATAAAATCGATGCAAGCCAATAAAGCCAAAAATCCAAAAGAGGTAGGCTAATAACGTGCTGCGGTCACCGGGGGCGGGTTGGCGCTGCATGACGGTCACGCTCCTTTGTGTTGATGTAGCCCTTAGGTTGGCGGGTGGATTAAGTGTGGCTGAAAACAGGATTGAGGTCCCGTAACCGCCCATTAATCAGTAATGTACTCCAATCCCGAACAAAGTGCCTTGTGCCCTGTTTGGGGTGAGTCGACTGTTTTAACGTCATAGGACCCTCTGCCCTCGCTTTGGGTTGCCGCTCATGGTTCTTATGCAGCTGGTTAAGCACGTGCTGCTAGTGATACTGGTAGCAAAAGCTGCGACCTAGGGAGTTAATTTCGGATCAGCGATACCGTATTGATCCGCGTTTTGTGACTTAATGCCCATCTGGGTGTTCCTTCCCTCCGAAGGCAACATCGGAGTTGACAGAGGCCATCCTCAGCCCTATAGTTCGCCCTCTTTTTTTCGCCACCTCCATGCGGGTTGGCGGCTTTTTGGAGTTGTATTGTGCAGAACCAACGTATACGTATCCGTCTCAAGGCATTTGATCACAAGCTGATTGACACCTCGACTCAGGAAATCGTTGAGACCGCCCGTCGCACGGGTGCTCAGGTCCGAGGTCCTATTCCTTTACCGACTAAGAAAGAGAAGTTCACAATCTTGACTTCTCCTCACGTCAATAAGGACGCCAGAGACCAATACGAGATTCGAACACATAAGCGACTCTTAGACATCGTCGAGCCTACAGAGAAGACTGTAGACGCGTTGATGAAGCTTGACCTTGCGGCTGGTGTAGAAGTTCAGATCAGCCTGGGTTAAGTACAATTTAGCAAGACCTGCTCGGCTTGACCGGGCGTGTAACGTCTGACGAGGTAGTCTTGTTGGGCGGCCATAGAGGGTATAGCCCCGTACACTGTGAGGTTTAACATGACTATTGGCATAGTCGGCCGTAAGTCGGGAATGACGCGAGTCTTCACCGACGAGGGCGTATCAGTACCAGTGACCGTAGTGGAAGTGCTTCCAAACCGAGTTACTCAGATCAAACAGCTCGAAACCGATGGTTATCGAGCAATTCAGGTGACAACGGGCGACCGTAAAGCCTCAAAAGTTAGCAAGCCAGCCGCTGGGCATTATGCCAAGGCCGGTACTGCTGCTGGTGATGGTTTGTGGGAGTTCCGCCTTGACGGCTCAGATGAGGCCTTTGAGGTTGGATCAGAGCTCACCGTTGAGCGATTTGAGCAAGGTCAGAAGGTTGACGTAGCGGGCCGTTCTAAAGGCAAGGGGTTCCAGGGCGCAGTTAAGCGTTGGAACTTCAGCATGCAGGACGCAACGCACGGTAACTCTCTGTCGCACAGAGCGCCAGGCTCTATCGGTCAGTGTCAAACGCCAGGTCGTGTCTTTAAAGGCAAGAAAATGGCGGGACATATGGGTGCGGAGCGCGTCACAACGCAGGGTTTAGAGGTGGTTCGGGTTGATTCCGAGCGTAACCTGCTGCTCATTAAAGGTGCAGTACCTGGTGCGCCGGGTGGTCATGTGATTGTTCGTCCAACGGTTAAAGGATAAGGGGGCAGCGCTATGGAATTAAATATAGTTAAGCCCGGCAACGCAGCAGCCGGTACCGTTTCTGTTTCAGAGGCAACCTTTGCTCGCGAGTACAACGAGGCGCTGGTGCATCAGGTGGTCACAGCCTACTTGGCCGGTGGCCGGCAGGGTACTAAGGCGCAAAAGACGCGATCTGAAGTCGCTGGTGGTGGTAAGAAGCCCTGGCGTCAGAAGGGTACTGGGCGAGCGCGAGCGGGCACCATCCGATCTCCAATTTGGCGATCAGGCGGCACGACTTTTGCAGCAAAGCCGCAGGATCACAGCCACAAAGTGAATAAGAAGATGTATCGCGCGGCGATGCAATCGATTTTGTCAGAGCTGGCTCGTACCGATCGTTTGGTGGTGGTTGAGTCGTTTGACATGGAGCAGCCTAAGACCAAGCTTCTGTTAGAGCAGCTCAAGGGTTTCGGTATGGAGAATGTGCTCATTGTCGCTAACGCAGTCGACCAAAATTTGTATTTGGCGGCGCGTAACCTCCACAAAGTGGATGTATGTGACGTTGATGCTGCAGATCCTGTCAGTCTCATCGCCTTCGATAAGGTGATGGTGACGGTAGATGCACTTAAGAAGTTTGAGGAGGCCTTGGCGTGAATCCAGAGCGAGTATTTCAGATTCTTATGGGCCCTCACATGTCTGAAAAGGCGGCGATGGCAGCAGAAAATGGTAACCAGTACGTATTCAAGGTTGCCCTCGACGCCACTAAAGTCGAGATTAAGGCTTCAGTAGAGCAGCTGTTTAGCGTTCGCGTTGATAACGTGACCACGCTGCGAGTTAAGGGCAAGAGCAAGCGTAACAAGTTCGGCATAAGCACCAAGTCGACTTGGAAAAAAGCTTACGTTCGTCTGGAGCAGGGTCAGGAAATCGACCTCGCTGCAATTAGTTAAGGGAACGGATACGTTATGCCAGTCGTAAAGAGTAAACCAACCTCAGCGGGCCGCCGCCACCAGGTAAAGGTGGTGAACAAGGAGCTTCATAAAGGAAGTCCCTACGCGCCTTTGCTGGAGAAAAAATCTAAAACCGGCGGAAGAAACAACGCGGGTCGTATCACGACGCGTCATATTGGTGGTGGGCACAAGCAGCATTACCGAGTGATAGATTTCAAGCGCATGAAGGACGGCATTCCTGCCAAAGTAGAGCGGCTTGAGTACGACCCTAACCGCACGGCACATATTGCTCTGGTTCTGTACGCAGACGGAGAGCGTCGTTACATATTGGCACCTAAGGGTGTGAGTGCTGGCGATGTTCTGTATTCAGGGTCTGCAGCGCCAATCAAGGCAGGTAACTGCCTGCCGGTAAGAAATATTCCTGTTGGCGCAGTGATTCACGCGATCGAGCTTAAGCCAGGTAAGGGCGCTCAATTGGCTCGGTCGGCGGGTGCATCGGTGCAATTAGTTGCTCGCGAAGGTCAATACGCCACCATTCGCCTGCGTTCAGGCGAGATGCGAAAAGTGCCGGTCGACTGTCGTGCGACTTTAGGTGAGGTCTCTAATTCTGAGCACAGCTTGCAGAAGCTGGGTAAGGCAGGAGCTGCGCGTTGGCGCGGTGTTCGTCCTACCGTTCGCGGTGTTGCGATGAACCCGGTTGATCACCCCCACGGTGGTGGTGAAGGTAGAACATCAGGCGGCCGTCATCCGGTATCGCCATGGGGTATGCCCACTAAGGGATACAAGACCCGAAAGAACAAGCGTACTGATGGCTTCATTGTTCGCCGTCGGAACAAAAAGTAAGCGCTGAAGGAAAGAGGAAATATCTGTGCCACGTTCAGTTAAGAAAGGCCCGTTCATCGACCTACACCTTCTCAAAAAGGTAGAGGCCGCTGTCGAGAGCAACGATCGCCGTCCCATTAAGACTTGGTCACGTCGCTCTATGGTGTCCCCCGATATGGTGGGGCTGACCATTGCAGTACACAACGGTCGCCAGCATGTTCCCGTTTCGGTTAACGAGGACATGGTGGGACACAAGCTTGGAGAATTCGCTGTGACCCGTACGTACCGAGGGCACATCGTCGACAAGAAAGCCAAGCGTTAAGAGTTGCTGGAGATTAAATGATGGAAGTTGCAGCAAAGCTCAAAGGAGCACGCATCTCAGCGCAGAAAGCGCGCCTCGTCGCCGATGAGGTTCGCGGTATGCCCGTGGGTGAAGCCCTGAATCTGCTGGAGTTCAGTAAGAAGAAAGCGGCCCATTTGGTACGCAAGCTGCTGAATTCGGCGATCGCCAATGCTGAGAACAATGAAGGCGCAGATGTCGATGAGCTGCGCGTAGCGACCATTTTTGTTGATGAAGGCCTGACCATGAAGCGCATGCGACCACGCGCTAAAGGTCGTGGCGACCGAATATTAAAGCGCACTTGCCATATCACGGTAAAAGTCGCGGACAACGAGAGCTAAGGGGACTGACGTATGGGTCAGAAAGTACATCCAACCGGTATTCGCCTTGGCATCGTCAAGGACCACAATTCGGTTTGGTATGCAGATAGCAAGGCTTACGCCAAGAACTTGATCAGTGATCTTGAGGTTCGAGATTACGTGCTCAAGAAGCTTGACGCAGCCTCAGTCAGTCGCGTCGTAATCGAGCGGCCTGCACAGACTGCTCGCTTGACAATCCACACAGCACGTCCTGGCATCGTGATCGGCAAAAAGGGCGAAGACGTTGAAAAGCTGCGTCGCGATTTGAGTGCCAAGATGGGCGTGCCAGTGCACATCAATATCGAAGAAATTCGCAAGCCTGACTTAGACGCTCGCTTAGTTGCACAAAACGTGGCTCAGCAGCTAGAGCGACGTGTCATGTTTCGCCGTGCTATGAAGCGCGTCGTGCAAAATGCCATGCGCCAGGGTGCGCAAGGTATCAAGGTTCAAGTCGGTGGCCGTCTCGGTGGTGCAGAAATTGCGCGTTCCGAATGGTACCGCGAAGGTCGGGTACCGCTGCACACATTGCGCGCCGACATTGATTACGCAACCTATGAAGCTCACACCACTTACGGCGTTATTGGCGTCAAGGTGTGGATCTTCAAGGGTGAAGTTATTGGTAGTGAAGACGAGGGCCAAGAGCCTCGTCGCTCATCGGCAAGTTGAGGCCGTAAGGGATCTGAATCATGCTTCAACCTAAACGAACAAAGTTCAGGAAAATGCACAAAGGCCGAAACCGTGGTCTCGCAGAGCGCGGGAGCAAGGTAAGTTTCGGTGAGTACGCATTGAAAGCCACGGGTCGTGGTCGTATCACTGCTCGCCAGATTGAAGCGGCGCGTCGTGCGATGACAAGGCACATTAAGCGTGGCGGAAAGATTTGGATTCGCGTATTCCCTGACAAGCCAATTACCGGTAAGCCGCTCGAGGTTCGACAGGGTAAAGGTAAGGGTAACGTTGAGTATTGGGTGGCTCAAATTCAGCCTGGCCGCGTTCTCTATGAAGTAGAGGGTGTGTCAGAGGAATTGGCCCGGGAAGCGTTTCAGTTGGCTGCCGCTAAGCTGCCGATTCAAACCACATTCGTAAAACGGTCGGTGATGTGATGAAGGCGAGCGAACTGCGTGAGAAGTCAAGCGACGAGCTGGGAGCTGAATTACTCAAGCTGCGTGAAGAGCAATTTAAGTTGCGTATGGCAATGAGCACAGGCCAGCTCGGCCAGGCCCATCTGCTGAAGCAAACTAAGAAAGATATTGCACGGGTTAAGACCGTGCTGAACCAGAAGGTGGAAGGCTAATGGAATCCACAGAAAAGCGAACACGCGTACTTCAGGGTCGCGTTGTCAGTGACAAAATGAACAAAACCATTACGGTTTTGATTGAGCGTCGCGTTAAGCATCCGGTGGTGGGTAAGTTCATAACCCGCTCTTCCAAGGTGCATGCGCACGATGAAGATAACACTGCGGGTATGGGCGATTTAGTTACAGTTGCCGAGTCGCGGCCACTGTCCAAGACAAAGACTTGGACGTTGGTAGAGGTAGTGGAGGCAGCCACTCAAATCTAAAGATTTGAATGGTGCCATTGGGAGTTAAGAAATGATTCAGACCCAGTCGTATTTGGAAGTTGCAGATAATAGCGGTGCTAGACGCGTTATGTGCATCAAGGTTTTGGGCGGCTCCAAGCGTCGTTATGCCCGCGTGGGTGATTTGATCAAAGTCACCGTGAAGGAAGCCATTCCGCGAGGCAAAGTTAAAAAGGGTCAGGTCCTGACTGCGGTCGTAGTGCGCACACGCAAAGGCGTGCGTCGCCCCGACGGGTCATTGATCAAGTTTGATGAAAATGCCGCGGTAATTCTGAACGCTCAGAACGCACCGATTGGTACACGAATTTTTGGCCCAGTGACCCGTGAGCTGCGTGGCGAGAAATTCATGAAAATTATTTCCCTTGCGCCCGAAGTGATTTGAGCCGAAGGCAGGGAGGAGCAGAGTAATGGCAAAGATTAAGCGAGACGACGAAGTGATCGTTTTGGCCGGTAAAGACAAAGGTAAGCGCGGTACGGTGCGCACTATTGTCGACGACAAGCGGGTTCTGGTCGCCGGTGTCAACATGATCAAAAAGCACACGAAGCCAAATCCTCAAGCGGGTGTGGCTGGCGGTATTGTCGAGAAAGAGGCCCCGATTCAGGTGTCCAACATCGCGATATTTAATCCGACCACCAGTAAGGGTGATCGGGTGGGTTATCAAACGCTTGAAGATGGTAAGAAAGTTCGAGTTTTTAAGTCAAATGGCGAACAGATTGACGCCTGACACTGGTCGGGTTCGATTGAGGTAGCAAAGAATGGCAAGCCTGAAGCAAAAATTTCGTAGTGAGTTAGTGCCCCAACTGAAAGAAGAGCTGGGACTGACTAATACGATGGAAGTACCGAGGATTACCAAGATCACCCTGAATATGGGTGTGGGTGAGGCCGTAGGTGACAAGAAAGTATTGGAAAACGCTGTTGCTGACATGCAAAAAATTGCAGGGCAGAAGCCGGTTGTCACAAAGTCGCGGAAATCCATCGCGGGGTTCAAAATTCGTGACGGATGGCCTATTGGATGCAAGGTGACGCTGCGCGACGAGCGTATGTACGAATTTCTCGAGCGACTTATCAGTATTGCCATACCTCGGATCCGCGACTTTCGCGGTGTGAGTGGTAAGCAATTTGACGGTCGAGGTAATTTCGCGATGGGTATTACCGAGCAAATTATCTTCCCCGAAATTAATTATGATCAGATTGATACGTTGCGTGGCATGGATATCACTATTGCCACCACGGCGTCTAATGACGATCAGGGCCGCGCACTACTGCGGGCTTTTAACTTCCCGTTTAAGAGCTGAGGGATAATCGCATGGCTAAAAAGTCAATGATTGCACGCGAAGCAAAGCGAGCCCAGACGGTCGCTAAATACGCGGCGAAGCGCGCCCAACTGAAAGAGACCATTAATAATTTTGATGCCTCCGATGAAGAGCGCTGGGATGCACAGATTCAGCTGCAAAAGCTGCCTCGCAACGCTAGCCCAGTACGTCAGCGTCGACGCTGCCAAATTACGGGTCGGCCTCATGGTGTTTACCGAAAATTTGGTTTGTGCCGAAACAAGCTTCGCGAAGCTGCCATGCGCGGCGATGTGCCGGGCCTAGTTAAGTCTAGCTGGTGAGGGAGTAAACAGTTTATGAGCATGCAAGATCCAATCAGCGACATGTTAACCCGTGTGCGCAATGCGCAGATGGCTGGTAAGAAAAGCGTTGAAATGCCAGGTTCAAAGGTCAAGGCAGCGTTAGCCAAGGTTCTCGAAGAGGAAGGCTACATCGGCGCCTTTGAGCTGGACTCCAGCAGTGGCAAGCCTCGTCTTTCTATCGAGCTGCGTTATTTTGATGGCAAGCCGGTGATCGCTGAGATTCAACGTGTCAGCCGTCCATCACTGCGACGTTACATGGGCAAGGATGATCTGAAGCCCGTCCGAGGGGGCTTAGGTGTTGCCATTATTTCTACGTCACGTGGCGTCATGACCGATCGAGCGGCACGTGCCGCAGGTGTTGGTGGTGAAGTCCTTTGCACCGTATTCTGATTCGAGCGATCGAAGGAGCAGACTGAATTATGTCACGAGTCGCTAATAACCCGGTAAGTCTACCAAAGGGCGTCGAAGTAAAAGTTGACGCCGGTAAGATTGCCGTCAAGGGAGGCAAGGGTGCCCTTGAGATGGCACTGGCCGATGGCCTGGATATTGAAGTCACTGAAGGCGAAGCCAAAGTGATTTTCGATTTTGATACCAACAGGACAATGGCGGGTACTACACGGGCCTTGCTCAATAATCTGGTTGTCGGTGTTACTGAAGGCTGGGAAAAGAAGCTTGTTCTCAACGGTGTCGGTTACCGCGCCAAGGCAACAGGTAAGTCAGTGAACCTCACTATAGGTTTGTCCCACCCCGTGGATTACCAACTTCCTGAGGGTATCTCTGCAGAGACACCAACGCAGACTGAAATTGTTATCCGGGGTATGGATAAGCAGGCCGTAGGTCAAGCAGCAGCGGAAATTCGCAGCTTCCGGCCACCGGAACCTTACAAGGGCAAAGGTATTCGTTACGCGGACGAGCACGTCCGACGTAAGGAAGCCAAAAAGAAATAAGTAGGTAGGGCAATGAACCAGAAAAATGAATCACGCTTGCGACGCGCACGTCGGTCTCGTACTCGTATGCGAACCGCGGGATCTATCCGATTGTCAGTGCATCGCACGCCTAGGCATATCTATGCTCAGGTCATTGGCGCGGAAGGGAACACGGTGCTTGCCAGTGCCTCGACCCTCGACAAAGACCTGCGTAGCGGCGCCACGGGTAACGTGGATGCGGCATCAAAGGTGGGCGCGTTGATTGCGGAAAGAGCGAAAGCTGCTGGTGTTACAGCGGTTTCTTTTGATCGTGGCGGCTTCAAATACCACGGACGGGTCAAGGCGTTGGCGGATGCCGCGCGCGAAGGCGGATTGGAGTTTTAAGCATGGCGTACAACGATCAAAAGGGGCGTGGCGGCGATCAGCGAACTGAGGGAGACCTTCAGGAAAAGCTGGTTCAAGTTAATCGAGTGGCCAAGACGGTTAAGGGCGGTCGTATCATGAGCTTTACCGCACTGACTGTTGTTGGCGATGGTAAAGGTCGTGTTGGTTACGGTCGCGGTAAGGCGCGAGAAGTGCCGGTCGCTATTCAGAAGGCTATGGAAGCTGCACGTCGCAACATGGTTAAAGTTGAGTTGGTCGACGGCACCCTTCAATACCCTGTTAAGGCAAATCACGGCGCTTCAAAGGTTTACATGCAGCCTGCTTCCGAGGGTACAGGTGTTATTGCCGGGGGTGCCATGCGTGCAGTCCTGGAACTGGCAGGTGTACATAACGTGTTAGCGAAGTGCTACGGATCTACCAACCCGGTAAACGTAGTACGAGCAACTTACAAAGGTTTGCGCGATATGCAATCACCCGATGCGGTGGCGGCAAAGCGCGGCAAATCTGTTGAAGAAATTCTGAGCTAAGGCCAGGGATACCCATCATGAGTAAGCAAATGATTAAGGTCACCCAACTGAAGAGTATTCATGGGCGCCTGAAAAAGCATAAGGCCTGCGTGGCAGGCTTGGGCCTTCGACGCATCGGTCATACCGTTGAGGTTGAAGATACGCCTTCGGTACGTGGAATGATTAACAAGGTGCACTACCTTGTTCGGGTTGAGGGTGAAAACCATGACGGATGAAATGCGATTAAATTCTCTGAGTCCGGCTGAGGGTTCAAAGCGTGCGGCTAAGCGTGTGGGCCGAGGAATAGGCTCGGGCACTGGCAAAACTGCAGGACGCGGACACAAAGGTCTTAAGTCTCGTTCGGGTGGCTCTGTGAAACCCGGTTTTGAGGGTGGTCAAATGCCCTTGCAAAAGCGTCTGCCTAAATACGGTTTTACCTCACGAATTGGTCGTACCACAGCCCAGGTTCGGTTACATGAACTCAACGCTGTTGAGGGTGAAGTGGTTGATTTGGCGGCACTGAAAGATGCTGACTTGGTCAAAGATGACGTGTTACGCGCCCGTGTATTTTTGTCCGGAACCCTGGAAAAGGCTGTCAAAGTTAAAGGCTTGAAGGTGACCAAAGGTGCCCTCGAGGCGATTGAAGCGGCTGGCGGGAGTGTCGAGGCCTAATTATGGCTAACGGGATGCCAACAATGAACACAGCGGGCATGGGCGAGTTATTTGCGCGCCTGCGTTTTGTGTTGATTGCACTTGTCATTTACCGAATTGGGACACACATTCCGGTTCCCGGTATCGACCCCGAGCAGTTGGCGGCACTGTTTGATCAGAATCAAGGCACTATATTGGGCCTCGCCAATGTATTCTCCGGTGGTGCGCTGGAGCGCATGAGTATTCTGGCCTTGGGTATTCTCCCTTACATATCAGCCTCTATTATCATGAACCTAATGAGTGCGGTGTCGCCTCAGTTAGAGCAAATTAAGAAAGAGGGCGAGGCAGGCCGAAGGAAGATATCCCAGTACACGCGTTATCTAACCGTGGCGTTGGCACTGGTGCAGGCAACAGGCATGACGGTGGGTTTGGCAAACCAAGGCCTAGCGTTCGATACCTCTGTCACCTTTTACGTGATCGCTATTACCTCTTTGGTTACTGGCGCAGTATTCATGATGTGGTTGGGTGAACAGATTACGGAACGCGGTATTGGCAACGGCATCTCGCTACTTATTTTTGCCGGTATTGCTGCAGGTCTGCCCTCAGCGGTGGGTCAGTCCCTTGAACAGGCACGCCAGGGCGAGCTCAACATATTGGTGCTTTTGGCCATTGTTGCCCTTGCCGTCGTTGTTATTTATCTGGTGGTGTTCATGGAGCGTGGCCAGCGGCGCGTTACGGTTAACTACGCCAAGCGTCAACAGGGGCGTCAGTCTTATCAGGCGCAGTCGTCACACTTGCCACTCAAAGTGAACATGTCGGGTGTTATTCCCGCTATTTTCGCAAGCTCAATTTTGCTGTTTCCGGCGTCAGTGGCGCAGTGGTTCGGCAGCGGTGACAGTGCCGATTGGTTACAAGACTTTGCTGTCGCAATCGGTCCAGGGCAGCCATTAAATATTATGCTGTTTACGGGCTTTATTATTTTCTTTTGTTTCTTTTATACAGCACTCATGTTTAACCCGGTTGAGGTCGCTGACAATTTGAAACGATCAGGGGCTTTTGTTCCCGGAATACGCCCCGGTCAGCAAACAGCCAACTATATCGATGGTGTTCTTACGCGCCTTACAGTTTTCGGGTCGGCTTACATTGCCGCGGTCTGTTTGCTGCCACAGTTCTTGGTCGTCATGTTCAATGTGCCCTTCTATTTGGGCGGCACGTCGATGCTGATTGTCGTGGTTGTTGTGATGGACTTCATGGCCCAAGTACAAAGTCATTTGATGTCACATCAGTATGAAGGTGTGATGAAAAAAGCAAATCTGTCCAACGCCAGCCCTGCGGGCCGGTTGCGTTAGGTTTTAGGAGCAAGTCATGAAGGTTAGAGCTTCTGTCAAGAAGGTGTGTCGCAACTGCAAGATCGTGCGACGAAATGGTGTGGTACGGGTGATCTGCTCTAGCGACCCCCGTCACAAGCAGCGACAGGGCTGAGCTCCTTTGTTGCTTGGTTTAACAGTCAATAATCAGCAGTTCTCGAATAGACGGGACTGCCATTGTACGTGCCGAGGTTTTTTGCCTCAGCTACGTCGTAACGTTTGGAGATAAATCGATGGCGCGACTCGCCGGTGTCAACATCCCCGACAATAAGCATGCTCTGGTTTCACTGACCTACATCTATGGTGTAGGCCGTACTCAGGCAAAACGCTTATTAGATGCTACGGGCATTAGTTATCAGACTAAGGTCGGTGAACTGAGTGAAGGTGAGCTGGATCAGCTCAGAGGCCTGCTTAGCGATCTGACGGTTGAGGGCGATCTGCGCCGCGAAGTCTCAATGAATATCAAGCGTCTGATGGATTTGGGTTGTAACCGTGGTCTGCGTCACCGAAAGGGACTGCCATTGCGCGGTCAACGTACGAAGACCAACGCTCGAACACGTAAGGGGCCACGTAAGCCCATCCGTAAGTAATTGTAAATCCAATGTAGCTACATCCCAGTTTGTAGCGTTGATATTGAAGTAGGGAAATTATGGCCAAGAACGCCAAGAACAGTAAGACAACGAAGCGGAAGATTACTAAACAGGTAGTCGACGGCGTTGCCCACGTGCATGCATCGTTCAATAACACGATCGTGACCATCACTGACCGTCAGGGCAACACGCTTAGCTGGGCAACAGCGGGCGGCTCGGGTTTCCGCGGCTCCAGAAAATCTACGCCGTTTGCTGCGCAGGTAGCCGCAGAACGTGCCGGTGAGGCCGCGAAGGAGTACGGACTTAAAAACCTAGATGTTCAGGTGAAAGGTCCTGGTCCCGGTCGCGAGTCAGCAGTGCGTGCACTGAATAGCTGTGGCTACAAAATTACTAACATTACCGATGTGACGCCCATTCCCCATAATGGATGTCGCCCCCCAAAGAAGCGCCGCGTCTAAGACAGCGCGCACCGAGGATCTTTCAGAATGGCTCGATATATTGGACCCAAGTGCAAGCTCTCCCGTCGTGAGGGCACTGACTTACAACTTAAAAGTGGCGTGCGGTCGCTGGACAGCAAGTGCAAGGCAGAAACAGCGCCAGGCCAGCACGGTGCTAGGCGTGGTCGTCTTTCTGACTACGGCGTTCAGCTGCGCGAAAAGCAAAAAGTGCGTCGCATCTACGGCGTTCTTGAAAAGCAGATTCGGAACTACTACAAAGAAGCTGCTCGGCTCAAAGGCGCGACAGGCGAAAATTTGCTGCAGCTGTTAGAGAGCCGGCTTGATAACGTGGTCTACCGCATGGGCTTTGGGTCGACACGTGCCGAATCAAGACAGCTGGTGTCTCACAAGGGAATTTTGGTCAATGGAACTGTTGTCAACATTCCTTCGTATCAAGTGCGACCCGGCGATGTGGTTTCAGTTCGGGAAAAGGCCAAAAAGCAGCTTCGTATTCAGGCCGCCATGTCGATCGCTGAGCAGCGTGGTGAGCAGGTCTGGATTGAGGTGAATTCAGAGAAGCTTGAAGGGACCTTTAAATCTAAGCCCGAGCGTCAGGATCTCCCGAGTGAGATTAACGAGAACCTGATCGTGGAGCTGTATTCGAAGTAACCCTCTGGCTTACTCGAACCGCAGCCCTTCTTAACAATCAATAGCAGGTATCCTATGTCCACGAATGTGAATGAGTTCCTTACCCCCCGCGTCATTAAGGTCGATGAAAAGTCTCCGACTCGCGCGCAGGTTACCCTTGAGCCACTCGAGCGTGGTTTTGGGCACACCCTTGGTAATGCCCTGCGGCGCATCCTGTTGTCTTCTATGCCCGGCTGCGCGATCACAGAAGTAGAAATTGACGGCGTTCAACATGAGTACTCGGCGGTTGAAGGTGCTCAAGAGGACGTTATTGAGATCCTTCTGAACCTGAAGGGTGTGGCGTTGTCTATGACAGGCAAAGACGAAGCAGAGCTATCGCTGGTCGCTAAAGGTCCCTGCGCAGTGACGGCAGCCGATATTCAAACAGATCACGATGTTCAAATTGGTAATCCTGATCACGTGATTTGTCATCTCACCGCGGATCAAGAGCTGGTGATGCGTGTTGTTGTTGAGCGTGGTCGCGGTTATTCCCCTGCGGATTCTCGAATTAACCCTGAAGAAGAGACGCGTTCTATTGGTAAGCTGCAGTTAGACGCCTCATTTTCACCGGTTCGTCGGGTCTCCTACGTGGTAGATTCTGCACGGGTTGAGCAGCGCACCGATCTCGATAAGCTGATCATTGATCTGGAAACAAACGGCACGATTGATCCCGAAGAGGCTATTCGCCGCGCCGCTACTATCTTGCAGCAGCAATTGCTGGTGTTTGTTGACCTTGAAAGTGAGGCACAGGCAACGGCACAAGAAGCTGATGACGAGGTCGATCCCATTTTGCTGCGACCTGTCGATGACCTTGAGTTAACCGTTCGATCGGCTAACTGCTTGAAGGCAGAGAATATTTATTACATTGGTGATCTTGTACAGCGCACCGAGGTAGAGCTTCTTAAGACGCCCAACCTTGGCAAGAAGTCGTTGACCGAGATCAAAGACGTATTGGCATCACGGGGCTTGTCTCTGGGCATGCGGTTGGAAAACTGGCCGCCCGCTAGTTTGCGTAACGATGAGCGTTTGTTAAGCGTTTAGTCAAATATAAGGTAACTGGTCCCGACTGCGGGATCTTATGAAAGGAAAAAGACAATGCGTCATCGTCATAGCGGTCGACAGCTAAATCGTAACAGCTCCCATCGCAAAGCTATGTTTCGCAACATGGCAGTGTCACTCGTGGAGCACGAGCTGATTAAGACAACGGTACCCAAGGCCAAAGAGTTGCGCGGCTATGCGGAGCCTTTGATTACACTGGCTAAGACCGATAGTGTGGCCAATCGTAGGTTGGCATTTGATCGTACTCGCAGTAAAGAAGCCGTCGGCAAGCTATTTGACGAGCTAGGTCCGCGTTATGCAGAGCGTCCCGGAGGCTACATTCGTATCTTGAAGTGCGGTTTCCGTACTGGAGACAAGGCACCGATGGCTTATGTTGAGCTCGTTGACCGCCCTGAGCCTGAAGAGGTTGAAGAAGCGATTGAGGGTGAAGACGAGGAGTAACATCGTACTCAACGTCTAACAGCGCTTAGAAGACCCCGGTTCTGGTTGGAACTGGGGTTTTTTTTGCCTGTCCGTCATGCAATGACTGCGATTAGCCCCTGCCTTATCGGCAGCGTGCGGTGACACCACCTTCCATGTTAAGCGTCAACTAACGCGCCTGGGCTCACCGTATGATGGCACCCTATAGGCTTTATAGGCGGCTTCAGCATTGCGAGAGTGGGGGACTCCATGCCTACTTTCCAGTCTGTTTTTGCAGCCTACAGCGGCCGCCCTCAAGATACTGATTGAGGCAACCCACAGGCTCAGCGCGATCTATTTTAGGGCGTGCTGGCTTATTCCAGTACCGTAACTCAAATTTGCCACGTCGCTAGTCGATTAGTGCACTCAATTCGCGCATAGGGCTCATGTTCCAACCAGCGGCTTCGCTGAGTGTTTGCGTTCGGGCCGTGATGGCCACGAGCGTTGAGCGACTGAGTTGTGCGTCGACTAGCTTGGACGGCTCGACGGGCTTTATCCGCAAAACGTTATTCTTTACCGCGAGCTGAAAGCTCTCCCCTTCAACGTTTACCGTTAGCGACAGCTCAATGTTATCGGCGATTTCGGCTTTAAATCGATACTTGAGTCGCTGCAGCAACGATGCGCTAGAGAGGCCGCTGTAGGCTCGAAGATTAAGGGGCGCAAGCTGTTTGGTAAAATCGATGTCGCCCTTTTCTTCAAGAATCAGGCCCAGTAGATAGTTGCGCTCGTTGGCGCTGCTTGTCGTCTGAGCTACCTTAAGAAACGCATTTTGACGTATTTCTAAGGCCTCGCCATCGCCGGCGTCAACTTGTAGTAGGTAGGTCGCAAGTCGTGCCGCCCAACGTGGGTCGCCCTCAACAGAGGTATTGGCCAATGCCAGTACCCGCTCTCTCCCACCCAAAAGTGGCACCAGCCGACGCGCCTCTTCGAGTTCGTTCAGTGTTAAATAGTCCATAGAGTCATCGATAAAACCGGCTAACTTGATGAACCGTTGCCGAACCATCCATTCCCAGCGGTGGTAATAGGGTTGCAGCTCTGCATTTTCGGCGATGGCCGGCGGTAAATGCTGGGTGTCGAGTAACGCATCAACTGAGCGATTAGTGAGGAAGTAGCGATTGACTTGATCAATTAGAAAATCGATGGCGTCTCGAGTTAGAGTCATGATCGTGTCGATTTCTTCACGGCCTTGCAGTATCCGCGAGTGACCAGGAACAATGGCAGTGGGCGCTAAAGCCAAGCTCGTTTCTACGGACCGAAGCATCTCTTCAGGATTACGGCCTATTTCGAAACGCGCGGTTTCCACGGCAGGAAAAACACCGTGGGGTGGTGAATCACCGCTAAATAAAATTTTATCCTGCGGTAGCCACACCCAGAGATGCTCGGTCACATCTCCCTCCATAGGCATGATGCGCAATGGCACTCCGGCGATCTCAAGGTCTAGGGTATGGCTGACATCGATATTGGGCGGGTAACTGAGGGGGTCATTAGGTTCCGGGATTGGGGAGGGTCCAATGCCGTTACCTACCGTACCCTCTGTTCCTTGGGGTAGCAGCATACCCATTTGAAGATAGACCCTGCGAAGAATACTTTCCCGGTCGTTTTTTTGTAGTCGCGTTACCCACTTTTGCCAACCGGCCGGCCCATACACAGGAATCTCACCGACTTGCCCTGCCATAATGGGGCCCATGCCACCGAAGTGATCGAGGTGTAAGTGGGTATAAATAATCGCTGCGACCGGTTTATCTGTGTGCTTTCTGAGCTCGGCAATGGCGATGGCAGTGGTTCCTGGGAACCAGCCGCCATCAACAACAATAATGCCATCTTCCCCTTCAATAAAACCGTGATTCGAGTAGCCAATAAACTCAGTGGCAAAAACCCGATCGCCCAATTTACGAAGCAAAGGTTTTTGTTTGATCTGCAGAGATAGCAGTTCTGGGTGGACTTGCTGCTCACTAGCCGCTGTTGCCGTACCCGATAGCATTGATATCAATGACAGCGCGGCTAAAAGTCCTAGGGCGAGGTTGATAGTGGGTCGGATATCCATGTTGCGAGACTCCTTGAGTGATTAATTAACAACCCGTTGCTGGGTTAGGACTTTTTTCTGGGTTAGGGCCTGATTCTGGGTTAGGGCCTCTTTCTGGGTTAGGACCTTTGGGGATGTTGGTGATGCTCCAAAGCAACAATTAAGGCCGCGACCCACAGCACGCATGCGTTTAGCGGTGTAGCACCACCGATAATTCGGAATAGCCGCGCACAAAATTGGATTGAATCCGCTGGGGTTCACCGATCATTTCAACGTCACTGAACCGTTTGAGAATCTCTTCCCAAAGAATGCGCAACTGCATTTCCCCGAGCCGGTTGCCCATGCATCGATGAATGCCAAAACCAAAGGACAGGTGATAGCGCGGGTTGTCTCGAGTAATGTTAAACGCATTGGGCGCGTCAATGGCCGTTTCATCATGGTTGCCCGACAGGTACCACATGACAACTTTATCGCCTTTACGAATGGTCTTACCGCCCAGGGCAACATCCCGGGTAGCAATTCTGCGCATATGCATCAGGGGCGTTTGCCAGCGAATAATTTCTGGAACCATCGAGCTGACCAAGTCTGGATTGGCTTTTAATTGCGCAAATTGCTCGGGGTGTTGATTGAGGGCGACCACACCGCCCGTGATTGAATTTCGAGTGGTGTCATTGCCACCGACAATTAATAGAACCAAGTTTCCAAGGTATTCCAGTGGGTCATCAACCATAGCGGCGGTGTCTGGATTGGTCGCCAGCATACTGATTAGATCCATGGTGCCGGGCGGATTGTGTTTGCGTTGATGCCAAAGTGCGGTAAAGGTTTCTAGGCATTCAGTTAGGGCGCGGGTGCGCTCGTCATTATCACCGTCACCCCCTGCGATCTCAGGCAACGAGGTTGCCATGTCAGACCAGTAGGGCAGCTTGTGTCGGTCTTCGAAGGGAAAGTCGAAGATGGTCGCTAGCATTTGTGTGGTTAAGTTTACGGAAACGCGGTCAACCCAGTTAAAGGGTTCGCCGACAGGGAGCGCATCCAACATGGTGGCGACCCGTGATCGAATCAGCGTTTCCAGATCCGCTAGGTTACGCGGCGCAACGACCCCTTGTACGGCTTTACGCTGGATGTCGTGTAGCGGTGGATCCATGGCTATGAACTGGCGTACCGGCAGATCGTCACCGTAGTCACCAATGGTGATAGCCGGTTCGGAAGAAAAGTCGTCGTGACTTTTGTCGACCGTGACGATGTCTTCAAAGCGGGTTACCGACCAGAACCCGCCAAAATCCTTATTTTCGCTCCAGTGGACGGGGTCTTCCTTACGCAGCCGGGCAAACCACGGCCGCCAGCTGTCTGTTTGATACAGATCGGGGTTGCTGACATCGATGGCATCGAGAGCTATCGCGTAGGGGTCGGGTATCGATTTGTTCATAGCACGGACCTTTTATTAGGTTTTCTCGCACTAAGATTAGAACACAAGGAATCGGGGCAAAGGGGTCATCCAAGGACAGCAGCGGGTGATTTCAAGACACCCGCTACGTCAGCTCGGTCTACGCAGCCTTTTTTCGTGGCTTTCGCTTGGTTGGCTTTTTGGTATCTGCGATCCGATTACCCAAAAGTGGCTTCAGAAACGCGCCGGTGTGAGACCCGGGGGTGGTGGCAACCGTTTCCGGGCGACCCGTTGCAATAATCTGTCCGCCTCCTGAGCCGCCCTCGGGTCCCAGATCAATGACCCAGTCGGCTGTTTTAATGACATCGAGATTGTGTTCGATAATGGCTACCGTATTGCCGCCGTCGCGCAGTCGGTGCAGAACCTCAAGCAGCTGTCGTATATCTTCAAAGTGCAACCCGGTTGTGGGCTCATCAAGGATGTAGAGTGTATTGCCGGTATCCCGCTTTGATAATTCCTTGGCCAGCTTGACACGCTGTGCTTCTCCCCCGGAAAGGGTTGTCGCCGCCTGGCCCAAGCGGACGTAGGACAGCCCCACATCCATAAGTGTTTGTAATTTCCGGTAAATCGCGGGCACGGCCTCGAAGAAATCGACGGCGTCCTCCACGGTCATCTCCAGCACTTCCGAAATACTTTTTCCTTTGTAGCGAATTTCCAGGGTTTCTCGATTGTAGCGTTTGCCTTTGCAAACATCGCAGGGTACGAAAATATCGGGGAGAAAGTGCATCTCAACTTTTGTGACCCCATCGCCCTGACAGGCTTCACAGCGGCCGCCGCGCACGTTGAAACTGAAGCGTCCCGGTTTATAACCCCGAGATCTCGACTCCTGTGTGCCGGCAAATAGCTCACGAATGGGGGTGAAGATGCCGGTATAGGTTGCAGGGTTGGATCGAGGCGTTCGACCAATGGGCGATTGATCGATGTCGATGCATTTATCGAAATACTGCAGTCCTTTTACCGCGTCGTGTGGCGCTGCTTTAAGCGTTGTGGCGCCGTTGAGTTCTGTTGCCGCCAGGGGGTAGAGCGTGCCGTTGATCAAGGTCGACTTACCCGATCCTGAAACGCCGGTTATGCAGGTTAAAAGCCCCACCGGAAGCTCCAGAGTAACTGCTTGTAAGTTGTTGCCTCGGGCGCCCTCAATAACCAGCATGCGATCAGAATCCATGGGTCTGCGGGTCGCGGGAATTGCTATTTCGCGTTTGCCCGACATGTAAGCGCCGGTGAGTGACTCTTCGACCTGCATCACGTCGTCGATGGTGCCTTGGGCGACAATATGGCCACCGTGAACACCTGCGCCTGGGCCGATATCGATGATGTGATCGGCGGCTCTAATGGCTTCCTCGTCGTGCTCGACCACCAGTACCGTATTGCCTAGATCTCTCAGGTGATTCAGCGTTGCGAGAAGCCGCTCATTATCGCGCTGATGCAAGCCAATAGACGGTTCATCCAAGATATACATAACACCGACCAAGCCAGCGCCAATTTGTGAGGCCAGGCGAATACGCTGGGCCTCTCCGCCAGATAGCGTCTCGGCACTGCGGTTTAAGGTGAGGTAGTTGAGTCCAACGTCGACCAGAAAGCGGTAGCGGGCCCGGAGCTCTTTAAGAATTTTGTCGGCGATTTCACCGGCACGCCCTGGCAGGGCTAATTGTTCAAAGTAGGCGAATGCCTCGCCCACCGGCAGATTGGTAATTTCAGGCAGGGTTTGCTCATCGACAAAGACGTTACGGGCATCGGTACACAGCCGTGTTCCCTGACACTGCTGGCACGGTGCCGTGGAGACGTATTTAGACAGTTCTTCTCGCACAGACTGCGACTCGGTTTCCCGATAGCGCCGCTCAAAATTGGGCAAGATCCCCTCAAAAGCATGGCGTCGTTTGAAAACGGTGCCACGGTCATTAATGTAGGCGAACTCAATTTCTTCACCGTCATTGCCAAATAAAATTAGGTCGCGTTGCTTTTTTGACAGCGCGTCAAAGGGTTTCTCAATGTCAAAACCGTAGTGGTCAGCGAGTGATGTGAGGATATGAAAGTAGTACACATTGCGCCGATCCCAGCCTCGGATAGCGCCACCGGCGAGGCTGGCCTCAGGGTGGGCCACCACACGGCTTTCATCGAAGTACTGCATGACGCCGAGTCCGTCACAGCCATCGCAGGCACCGGCGGGATTATTGAAGGAAAACAGGCGGGGTTCGAGTTCATCAATGGCGTGGCCACATTCCGGGCAGGCATAGCGGGCCGAAAACAATAAGGCCTCGCCAGTTTCACCCTCCATGGGTGCGACCGAAGCAAGGCCATCTGTCAGTTCCAAGGCGGTTTCAAAAGATTCTGCCAGCCGCAAACCCAGGTCTTCACGCACCTTGAATCGGTCGACAACAACATCAATGGAATGCTTCCGCTTTTTGTCGAGTGCCGGCACGTCATCGAGGTCGACAAGAATGCCGTCTACTCGCACGCGGATAAAACCTGCTGCACGCATTTGCTCAAAAATATGCAAATGCTCGCCCTTTCTATCCCTGATGACCGGGGCGAGCAGCATCAGCTTGCTGCCTTCGGGTTGCGCCAACACGGCATCGACCATTTGACTCACGGTTTGCGCCTTAAGTGTAATGCCGTGCTCTGGACAGCGCGGATCGCCAACCCGGGCAAACAAAAGTCGCAAGTAGTCATAAATTTCGGTGATGGTACCGACCGTAGAGCGCGGGTTGTGGGAGGTAGATTTCTGTTCAATTGAAATGGCGGGTGACAGCCCTTCAACGTGATCGATGTCGGGCTTTTCCATCATAGATAGAAACTGCCGCGCGTAGGTGGATAACGATTCAACGTAACGTCGCTGTCCCTCGGCGTAGAGCGTGTCAAAGGCGAGGGAGGATTTTCCCGAGCCTGACAGACCGGTGATCACCACAAGCTTATCCCGGGGGATATCGAGATCAATATTCTTGAGGTTATGGGTACGCGCGCCGCGAACCTGAATGGTATCCATGTGAGGCCAGACCTTTGTCAGATAGTTATTAGTGCAACCGGCTAGTATACGCGTCTCAGATCAATCCCGATGGCTCGAGTCTGCTTCCTGTCGTGTTAACCTGCAATTTTAGCGCCGACAACTTCTGTGAATACGCAAAATACTCTGACATTCAGTGAACGACGCGCCATCTTGGCCTTGGGCAGCCTCTACAGCTTTCGTATGTTGGGCTTATTTATGGTCCTGCCCGTTCTGGGTATCTATGCGGTTGATCTTCCCGGAGCGACCCCCGAAAAGTTAGGAATCGCCTTGGGAGCCTACGGTCTGACGCAGGCCTGCTTGCAGTTACCGTTGGGTTGGCTGTCAGATCGCATAGGGCGTTTACCTATCGTCATTGTCGGCCTGTGCTTGTTTATTGCCGGTAGTTTGGTGGCAGCGGCTGCGGATACGATTCACGGCATTATCGCGGGCCGATTTCTTCAGGGGGCGGGGGCCATCGCCGCGGCTTTGACAGCACTGGCTGCCGATTCCACCCGTGAATCGCAACGCACAAAAGCGATGGCGGTTATTGGGGCGAGCGTTGGCTTGTCATTTGTCTTGGCCATTGTGCTAGGTCCGGTTATCGCGGCCTCGCTAGGCCTGCAGGGGGTATTCTTGGTCACTGCGGGGCTGGGTGCGATAGGTTTGGTGATTGTCCTGACTTTGCTACCCAAAAACATGCCCAAAGCGGCGGCTATCGCAGACGGTGACTGGGCTGTAGATCATGTTTTTGGCGGTACGCTGCCCGTTCTTTATGCCAGCGTGTTTTTACTGCACGGCCTAATGATGGCGACCTTCCTTATTATTCCAGGCGCTTTGGTGAATGCCTTCGCCTTTGCGGCTGGCGATCATTGGATCATTTATTTGCTCACCGTCGTGCTGTCTATTCCTCCGGCGCTCCTCATTATGCGGATGGGCCGTAGTGGGGAAGATCCAAGATCGGCCCTAAGCTGGGCTATTGTGTCCCTTATCGGTGGCATCCTCATGGCATTGTTAGCCCCCAATTTGATGACGGTCGGTGCGGGTCTATGGCTGATGTTTGTCGGTATTAATGCGCTGGAGGCCATTTTGCCGGCCACAGTGACGCGAGTCGCCCCGGGGAGGTTGCGAGGCACGGCGTTGGGGATTTTTGCAAGCTGCCAGTTTCTGGGTATTTTTGTGGGTGGCGCCCTTGCTGGGTTTATTTTGTCAGCCGGGGGCAGTCAAGCCGTGGCGATTTTGGCAAGTTTCTGTGCCCTAGTTTGGCTGACAGTGCTTTGGCTGAAGCCATTTACTCCCGTTATTGCCGTTGTTTCTAATGAATAGCGGTCAGACCCTCGCCTCGGTATCAGCCCGTTGGTATAGTGAGGCATACGAGTCACCTGGCTGTAATAAAGCAGCCCGCAGCAATGGAGAGAGCTATGGCTTCCCGCGGCATTAATAAAGTTATCTTAGTTGGAAACCTCGGGTCAGACCCTGAGAATCGTATGTCTCAGGCCGGTGCCGCTATTACCAATCTGAGCATTGCCACCTCTGAGACCTGGAAGGACAAGAGTACCGGCCAGCAACAAGAACGCACCGAGTGGCACCGCGTGGTGTTCTTTAATCGCTTAGCTGAAGTGGCGGCCGAGTACCTGCGCAAAGGCTCCAAAGTTTATGTCGAAGGCACCCTGCGGACTCGAAAATGGCAGGATAAACAAACCGGCCAAGATCGTTACACCACAGAAATTGTGGGTAACGAAATGCAGATGCTCGATAGCCGCGGCGCCGGCGGTGGTGGTGGCGATAGCTACAACAATCAAGGTGGCGGCGGCGGTTTTCAGTCTGCGCCAAGCCCCCAAGCAGCACCCCAAACGGGTGGCTCTTTTGATCCCGTAGATGACGACATACCGTTTTAAGCCTCGCACCTAAAATCATTGCGTCGCAGTGCGTATTCTTCTTTTAGGATCTGATACCCCTATTGGGCACTCGCTAAGGGCGTTTATTCCGCCATTACAGCGGCATGAGCTGATACAGGTTCCGTTGGAAGCTACGCGGTGGACGCGACAGCGCCCGGCAAAAAAACTGGTAAAAACCGCCAACCCCGATCTCATTCTTGACGCGCGGCTCGTGAGCCTAATCGATCGTGTCGATGCCCTCGAACCTGCCGACATAGAACGCAGTCAGTGGTTGGGGAGCACCGCAGCACGGCAAGGCTGTCACTACCTGTTGCTGTCGAGCTCCCGCGTGTTTTCGGGAGAGTTGAAGCGACCCTACCGTGAAACCGATAAGGCTGATGCACACGATGAACTGGGCAGTATTTTGGTGGAGGCTGAAACCCAACTGAGAGAGTTGGTAGATTCAATTTTTGTACTGAGACTGGGCTGGGTGTTTTCTGGGCGAGGCCCCAGTGCTATGAATCGCATTCTCGACCGACTGCGCGACGGCAAAAATTTAACGGCATCCGATAATCGCAGAGACTGTCCGGTACACAGTGCTGAAGTGGCGCGAGTCGTTGCCGGGGTTATTGACCAGATTAGTGTGGGCGCTCCCGGTAGAGGTTTGTTTCACTATGGCAGTGAGGGAGACACGGGCTATTTCTCCTTTGCCGAAGCCGCGGTCGCTTGTGCGTCTCAGTTTGGTCGATTCGCCAATGCTCGGGAGCAATTACGTGAGGACAAGACCCTGCCTGCTGCTAATCGCTCCCTCGAATGCACGGCCATTCGGCACCAGTTTGGTATTCAACAACGGCCGTGGCGCGATTTTGTAGAACGGGCGGTACGTCGCTACATTGAGCTGTATTGCAAGGAGGTAACAGAGTGACAGGTAATGTTGGCAATAAGGCTTTGGGCGTTTCCGTACTGACGGTCAGTGATACGCGAACTCAGGACAATGATACTTCCGGAGATTTCTTGGCAGCTGCGGCTAAGGCGAGTGGTCATACGCTGTGCGAGCGCGACATTGTAAAGGACGACATCTACCAAATTAGAGCCGTGACGTCAGCTTGGATTGCCAGGCACGACATTGACGTCGTGTTAATCACGGGCGGGACGGGGTTTTCAGGCCGTGATTCGACACCGGAAGCCATGGCTCCCTTGTTTGATAAACATATTGAGGGTTTTGGTGAGTTGTTTCGGCAGCTGTCGCACACAGAGATTGGCTCCTCGACCATTCAGTCTCGTGCGCTTGGGGGCTTTGCCAATAACACGGTTATTTTTTGTATGCCCGGCTCTACCGGGGCATGCCGCACTGCTTGGGAGGGTGTTCTGAAAGAACAGCTCGATGCCGATCATAGGCCCTGTAATTTTGTGGGCGTGCTGCAGACTCAAGCGGATGCCTAGATCGTGGCACTAACGCCACTGACTGAGGCTAGAGCTCAGATTTTGGCGCAAGTTCCTGCTGCGCCCGTCGCAGAATACCAAGAGTTGCAGAGCTGTCTGGGTCGGGTTTTGTCTGAAGACGTGGTAGCAACTCGCGACGTACCGCCCTTTGACAACAGTGCAATGGACGGTTACGCCATTTATCACAGTGACCTTTCCGGCCCGATTCCTGTTACCCAGCGTATTCCAGCGGGCAGTCCTGCGGGTACTCTAGAGCCGGGTGGTGCGGCTCGAATTTTTACCGGCGGGGTTTTGCCCGCCGGTGCTGATACCGTGGTGATGCAAGAAAATACCCTGGAAAAGGCGGGGTTAGTGACGGTGACCGAGCGGCCCATTGAGGGTGCAAATATTCGTCGTCGGGGCAGTGACATTGGCGCTGGCGACACGGTCTTGCGAGCTGGCCAATTGCTCATGCCTCAGGATCTGGGTCTGGCGGCCTCGGTGGGGCGGTATCAGTTGCCGGTTTATAGGCCTTTGCGCGTGGCAGTGATAACCACCGGTGATGAGCTTGTTGAGCCAGGTGGAGAGCCCCAGCCCTGGCAAATATTCAACAGCAACGGCACGCAATTATGCAGCCAAATTCGCATGCTGGGCATGGAACCCCTGCATTATCCCAATGTCCCCGACGATGCCGAGCTTACCGGTGAGGCTCTTGAATTAGCAGCGAAGTCTGCCGACTGTATTATCACGTCCGGTGGCGTGTCGGTGGGCGAGGAAGACCACGTTCGGGCGCAAATTGAGCAACGAGGGACATTGAATCTCTGGAAATTAGCCCTCAAGCCTGGCAAGCCCCTAGCTTTTGGTGTGGTGGCTGGATGTCCCGTATTTGGACTTCCCGGTAACCCGGTTTCCAGCTGGATCACCTTTGGTTTACTGGTGAAGCCCTGGCTATTGGCAGCTCAGGGAGCGCAAGTGCCTGAGTTGCGCAGGCTAACCGCGAAAGCGGCCTTTACCAGAGCTCGACCTGGGACACGGGAAGAATACCTTCGCGTTGTGCTCGACGGTCAGTTCGTACCAGTAGCAACGTTAGCCGGAGATCAAAGCAGTGGCGTGCTGAGCAGCGCCGGACGTGCGAGTGCCCTAGCTGTGATTCCCGCGGGTGTCACGGTTGCCGAAGGCGATGAAATAGGCGTTATTTTGGTGTCTGAATTTCTTTCCCCAGTAGCGTCGCACTAGCGTGGGGGCTTAGCCGCTATTGCTTGGCGGTGGGTTCTCAGGCCTCGTTGTAGCGCTGAAAAATGAGCGTGGCGTTGGTACCGCCAAAGCCAAAGCTGTTAGACATGACCCGATTCAAGCCGGCACCGTCTATGCGCTCTCTGGCGATGTTTAGGCCAGCCGCTCCCTCGTCAAGCTGTGCAATATTCGCCGATGCGGCGATGAAATCTTCTCGCATCATCAGCAATGAGTAGACAGCCTCCTGAACCCCAGCGGCACCTAAGGAGTGGCCGCTGAGTGATTTTGTGGAGCCAATCCAGGGGCCACTATCACCCGTGCCAAAAACTTCTCTAACGGCATTGAGTTCTTGTATATCCCCCACAGGGGTGCTCGTGCCGTGGGCGTTAATGTAGTCAATCGAGCCGTCTACGGTGGCCATCGCTTGCTGCATGCAGCGCACCGCGCCCTCGCCCGAAGGTGCAACCATGTCGTAGCCATCACTGGTCGCACCGTAACCGACGATTTCGGCATAGATGTTGGCGCCTCGCGCCAGAGCGTGCTCCAGCGACTCCAGCACTACCATGCCACCACCGCCGGCGATGACGAACCCGTCGCGATCGATATCGTAGGCACGTGAAGCTTGATCGGGGGCCTCGTTGTATTGGGTGGATAGGGCGCCCATAGCGTCAAATAAACAGCTGAGGGACCAGTGAAGCTCCTCGCCCCCACCGGCAAAAACGATATCCTGCTTGCCCATTTGAATCAGTTCCATACCATTGCCAATACAGTGGGCGCTGGTGGAGCAGGCAGATGAAATAGAGTAGTTCACGCCTTTAATTTTGAAGGGAGTGGCCAAACACGCCGACACGGTGCTGCCCATGGTTTGGGTCACCCGATAAGGCCCTACCCGTCGCAGGCCTCGATCTCTAAGGATATCGGCCGCTTCGACCTGACTCGCCGAGGAGGCACCCCCTGAGCCAGCAATAATGCCCGTTCGGGGGTTGGAGACCTGTTCTTCACTGAGTCCGGCATCAGCGATGGCTTGTTCCATGCTCAAGAAGGCGTAACCCGCGGCATCGCCCATAAAACGCCAGCGTTTACGGTCAATACAGGCTGATAAATCGATGTCAGGGGTGCCTGCCACGTGGGAACGCATGCCCGCGTCTGCATGCTGTTGACAAAAGCTAATGCCAGATTGCCCGGCTTTCAGTGCTGCGGTGACTGCAGTTGTGTCATTGCCCAGGCACGACACGGTGCCAATGCCAGTGACAACGACACGCTGGTTCATTAGAAGGACTCCGTCGATTGAAACAGGCCCACCCGCAGATCTTTGGCGGTGTAGATGACCGTGCCATCGACTGCGACGGTACCGTCAGCAATACCCATGACGAGTTTGCGCTCTATCACACGCTTAATCTGAATGTTGTACTCCACCCGCGACGCTGTGGGGAGTATTTGCCCGGTAAACTTCACATCACCGGAGCCCAGTGCGCGCCCTCTGCCCGGATTGCCGCGCCAGCCCAGAAAAAATCCCACCAGTTGCCACATGGCGTCGAGTCCCAAACAGCCGGGCATCACAGGGTCACCCGGAAAGTGGCATTGGAAGAACCAGAGGTCAGGGTGTATGTCTAGCTCAGCAATGATTTGCCCACGATCGTACTCCCCGCCTTCCGAACTGATGTGAGGTATGCGATCGATCATTAGCATTTGATCAACCGGCAGTTGAGCATTGCCCGGGCCAAATAAATTGCCCATGCCACAGGCGATGAGCTCTTCTTTGTTGTAGGCGGGTTGTGCAACGTGCGTAGGAGAGGTCATAAAGTATCCGAGTGAAGGCGAGCGGCGGCTTAGCTGATATTTAAAAGCAAAACTACCGATAGCGCTATTTTAAAGCTTGAAGGTCACATGTCCAGTGAGAGATCAGTTTGATGCGCGTTATAAAGCGTTCAATCTCTGCCTGAACGTGAACTGCCTGAAACTCAGAGGGCCTTTATCGTAGGCTTTGCGCCGATTGAGTGACTTTATGTCAACATGATTAAGGCTGTGTATTTTTTAACTTGAAACTCAGATGGCTGTTGAGACAGACTCTGTATTCTAGACCTTAGACCTTAGACCTTAGAGCTTAGATCTTAGACCCCAGACCTTGGGAGCCCATCGCTCTTGAATCATTTGAGGACAAAAGCGTCTAGGAATGGCCTTTTTTTAAACTAACCCACGTCATAGCGCTTCGCTAGCGGATAGACTGCGAACCCTAGGGTTGCTTGAGCGCTGAGGGTAAAATGAAAAATGCTTCATCAACATGTCTACCAATGGGTCAATAGTTAGACAAATTCAGCCATTTTTTAATGTTCCTGTAATTTAAATGAACTATTTGCTACGTAGATCGCCAATTTACTAAGGATTTGATCAATGCTCGTACCCGTTATTTTGTCCGGTGGGGTTGGCAGCCGCTTGTGGCCTGTGTCGCGAGAAGGCCGGCCTAAACAATTTCTTCCCTTGGGCGGAGATGCCTCGATGCTGCAAGAAACCAGTCAGCGGCTCGCTAGTCTCGAGACAGCACCCCCGATTGTTGTGTGTAATGAAGCCCATCGTTTTTTAGTGGCAGAGCAGCTGCGCGAGATTGCAACACCCGCAAGCGCTTTGATTTTAGAGCCTGCAGGCCGTAACACGGCGCCTGCGATTGCCTTGGCTGCGATACAGGCTGTGGAGCAAGACCCCGACGCAATCTTGCTGGTGCTGCCTGCGGACCACCACATTGGCGATCCCAGCGCTTTTACTCAGGCGGTGCAGCAAGGCCTCCCAGGCGCTCAAGCAGGGCACCTTGTGACCTTTGGCGTGGTGCCCTCGGCTCCTGAGACGGGCTATGGGTACATTCGTGGGGGTACGGAACTGTCCTCGGGTATTCTCGAGCTTGCTGAGTTTGTGGAAAAGCCCGATGCCGACACGGCTGCCAAATACCTCGAGGCCGGCAATTTTTACTGGAACAGCGGCATGTTTCTCCTGGGTGCTCAAAGTTATCTCGATGCCCTGTTGCAACATCAGCCCGAAATGCATCGGCTGTGCTGTGCTGCCATGGGCGGTGCTGCTCGGGATCTTGATTTCTTGCGCCCCGACGCCGATCTTTTTCTAGCCTGTCCGTCAGACAGCATCGACTATGCGGTGATGGAGCATACCGAACGTGGCGGTATCGTACCCCTCGATTGCGGCTGGAGTGATATTGGTGCTTGGTCTGCCCTGTGGGAGGTAGGCACACCAGATGACGCAGGTAATGTGATTGAGGGCGATGTGTTCGCCCATGACACCAGTAATAGTTATTTGCGTAGCGAATCGCGATTGGTCACGACCACAGGTGTTGATAACCTAGTGGTGGTAGAAACTGCCGATGCGGTGCTGGTGGCCGACAGAAGCAATGTTCAGGGGGTGAAGGCGATTGTCACCGCTTTAAAAGCTCAGGATCGCAGCGAAGCCACCGTGCATCAGCGTGTTTTTCGTCCCTGGGGGTCTTACGAGTCATTGGCTGCCGCTGAGGGTTTCCAGGTTAAACGTATCATCGTGCAGCCTGGACAAACCCTGTCGCTGCAAAAGCATTTCCACCGCGCCGAACATTGGGTTGTGGTGAAGGGCACGGCAGAGGTGACCCGGGGTGAGGACGTGTTTAGCCTTACCGAGGATCAATCGACGTATATTCCTCTGGGTACGGTGCACCGTTTGGCCAATCCGGGCAAAACTGCACTGGAGCTCATCGAGGTTCAGTCGGGCTCCTATCTGGGGGAAGACGATATTGTCAGATTTGAAGATGTTTACGGGCGTTAGGCTTACGAGGTAGTGATGATACGAAAATGTTTGTTTCCGGTGGCGGGCTATGGCACGCGCTTTTTACCCGCGACGAAAAGTATGCCCAAAGAAATGTTGCCCGTTGTCAATAAACCCCTGGTGCAGTACGGGGTAGAGGAGGCGATTGAGGCGGGAATGGCCAACTGTGCCTTGGTCACTGGTCGGGGTAAGCGTGCGATTGCTGATCACTTTGATATTAGTTACGAACTCGAGCACCAAATTGCGGGCAGCAGTAAGGAATCACTGCTAGGCAGCATTCGTGATGTGATTGATCAGGGTGTGTTTACCATGGTGCGCCAACGAGAAATGTTGGGTCTGGGACACGCGGTACTAACCGGTGAGCCCCTCATCGGGCCCGAGCCCTTTGGCATGGTGCTTTCAGATGATTTATGCCTGAACAGTGGCGGCTTGGGCGTGCTGGCTCAAATGGCGCAGCTTTTTGAAGAATTTGGCTGCTCCATTGTGGCGGTTCAGGAAGTGCCTGACGAAGAGATTCACAAATACGGGGTGATTGCGGGCGAGGAACTGCGAGAGGGCCTATACCGGGTTAGTCACATGGTTGAAAAACCCAGTGCCGCTGAAGCACCGTCTAATTTGGCGATCATCGGGCGCTACATTCTCACGCCGGATATTTTTGACATTATTCGCGGTACGGCCCCTGGCGCCTCGGGAGAGATCCAGATAACCGACGCACTGCAGCAGCAGGCGAGCAAAGGCGGCGTGATCGCTTATAAGTTTGAGGGGAAGCGCTTTGATTGCGGGAGCGTAGCCGGCTTCGTTGAGGCCACGAACCACGTTTATGACAATATTTACAGGCCATAACTGCTATGTCAGATTCTTTACCGTGTTTTAAAGCCTACGATGTGCGTGGGCGGGTTCCCGATGAGATTAACGAAGACGTCGCGCACCGAATAGGCCGCGCCTATGCAGAAGTTATCGACCCTGGGAGTGTTGTGGTGGGTCACGACATTCGCCTCACCAGTGAGTCTATTAAGGGCGCGTTGATCGACGGCCTGCGGGATTCTGGCGTCAATGTTGTCGATATTGGTCTTTGTGGCACCGAGGAAATTTATTTTGCTACGGCCCACCTAGGGGTTGGTGGAGGCATTGTTGTGACGGCAAGTCACAACCCCAAAGACTACAACGGAATGAAGTTTGTTCGGGAAGGCTCCAAGCCCATTTCCGGTGATTCGGGTCTTGCTGAAATTCGCCACCTTACGGAACAGCGTCGGGGTCGTGATTCCAGCAGCAAAGGCAGCTATGAGGCCACGTCGACGCTATCGCCTTACATTCAACATTTGCTGAGCTATGTCGATATCGCCAAACTGTCACCCCTCAGCGTTGTTTGTAATGCGGGTAACGGTGGCGCGGGCCGTGTGATTGATGCCCTAGAGCCTGCCTTGCCTTTTACTTTTAGTAAAGTGCACCACGACGCTAATGGCCACTTTCCGAATGGTGTTCCCAACCCGCTCCTCGAGGAAAATCGGGAATCTACTGCGAGCGTCGTCAGGTCAGAAAACGCCGATCTCGGTATTGCTTGGGACGGTGACTTTGATCGCTGTTTCTTCTTTACCGCGTCGGGGGAATTCGTCGAGGGCTATTATATTGTGGGGTTATTGGCCGAGGCGTTTCTGGCCCAGCAGGGCCCCCAGCGCGTGGTGCACGATCCCAGGCTGACCTGGAATACTCAGGCCATTGTTGCCGAAGCTGGAGGTGACGCTGTCGCCAGTAAAACGGGTCACGCGTTTATTAAAGAGCGTATGCGCGAGGTAGATGCCATTTACGGCGGCGAAATGAGTGCCCACCATTATTTCAGAGACTTCGCCTATTGCGATAGTGGCATGATCCCGTGGCTGTTGGTGGCGGGCCTCATGTCGGAAAAACAGCAATCCCTTGCCGACCTGGTGGCGGCCCGCGAGGCGGCATTCCCTTGCTCAGGCGAGATCAACCGTCGCGTAGAAGATCCCGGTGCGCTACTGGCGGCCGTTGAAGCGCATTATGGTCCTAGCGCTTTACGCGTTGAACATCTTGATGGCTTGAGCGTAGAAAACAGTGATTGGCGCTTTAACTTGCGTATGTCCAATACCGAGCCGGTGGTTCGGCTAAACGTGGAAAGCCGGGGCAACCGTCCCTTAATGGAAGCCCGTACCGAAGAGCTATTGACGTTTTTGGACCGCTAAGCAGGCGCGCTAGCGCTCGCGGTGTATGGCCATATCTGCTAGCCCATGGAGGGCCTCTAAGGCGGCAGACTCTGCTAGCCCCTCTAAAGCAGCGAGCGCCGATTGTTGGTGGAGTACTGCTTGCTCACGGGTGTAATCGATACCGCCTGAACGGCGCACGGCGGCAATAACCCCGGTCAGGTTGTCGCTGTTCTTCTGGGACAGTGCATCGCGGACAATCGCGGCGTCGTCGGCGCTGCCCGATGCCATCGTATGAATCAAGGGAAGCGTCGGCTTGCCTTCATTTAAATCGTCACCCACTTGTTTGCCAGTGACCTCAGGATCGCCGGTGTAGTCGAGAACGTCATCAATCATCTGAAAGGCAATGCCAAGATGCCGGCCGAAGGCTGACATTTGATCCTGCTGCAACGCCGTACGCCCTTTTAAAATGGCGCTGCCTCGACAGGCAGCCGCAAACAGGGCGGCGGTCTTGCGGTCAATCACTTCTAAGTACTGGGTCTCGGTGACTGAAGGGTCGCCCGCACGCATCAGCTGAAGCACTTCTCCCGCTGCGATGGTATTGGTGGTGTCAGCCATACTTTGCAAGAGCGTGAGATCACCCAGGTTCACCATGAGCTGAAAGGCACGGGTGTAGATAAAGTCCCCCACAAGCACACTGGGCGCGTTGCCAAACTCTGCGTTGGCCGTGGCCCTACCTCGACGCAAACTCGACAGGTCTACGACGTCATCGTGCAGTAAAGTAGCGGTGTGAATGAACTCCACAACAGCCGCAAATTTGATGTCCGCCACGTCAACGCCGCCCTGAGCACTCGCTGCCAGGAGCGCTAACAGCGGTCGCAGGCGCTTGCCCCCTGCGTCAACAATGTAATGACCGACGTTTTCCACCATGGCAACGTCTGACTTTAACTGTTCAATAATGAGTTCATTGACCTGCTGGAACTCGTCCGCAACGCAGGCACGTATCGATGTAATCAAGAGGGCTCTCCTTGGGCCAACGGATTATAAGGGCTTGCTGGGTTCTACGCCATGCTGGACACAATCAGGGTGGTAAACTAGAGACACGTAATAAACACACTTGAAGTTCGCGGCTTCCTCCCCTAAAATCCGCGCCCGAGTCCGAAAACCCTAAGGGTTCCGAGCTCATCTGGTGCCGACGCTCTGCCCCGCCGATGATACGGCGGCTAATCATTCTGCGAGCCGGCTAACTACGAGGAACAGTTCCATGTATGCAGTGATTGAGAGCGGTGGCAAGCAGCATCGTGTTGAAGAGGGTGAAGTGCTCAAGCTCGAAAAGCTTGAAGTCGCTACCGGTGACACGATCGAGTTTGATCGCGTGTTCATGGTAGGCGCGGGCGCTGACGTTAAGATTGGCGCACCTCTGGTTGAGGGTAGCAAAGTGACGGCTGAGGTGGTTTCTCACGGTCGCCATGCAAAGATTCGCATTGTGAAGTTCAACCGACGCAAGCACTATCGCAACGAAACCGGACACCGACAGTGGTTCACTGAGGTCAAGATTACGGGCATTACGGGCTAATAGGAGGCTTCCATGGCACACAAAAAAGCAGGTGGTAGTACCCGCAACGGACGAGATTCAGAAAGTAAACGTTTGGGCGTCAAGGTGTTTGGTGGTCAAGCGATCCCGGCAGGCGGAATTATTGTACGCCAGCGCGGCACAAAATTTCATGCCGGCGACAACGTTCGAGTGGGTAAAGATCACACCCTATTTGCAACGTCTGCGGGCAAGGTCGAGTTTTATGTCGGTGGTCCCCGCAACCGTAAGCAGGTTCGGGTCGTTAGCGCTTAGGTAACACGACCACATGGTGACAGAAAGCCTCGTCAGCTGACGGGGCTTTTTTGTTTTAGGCTGCTGCAAAAGCTTGCGGTAGTGAACATCCCGGAGGGATGAATCATGAAATTTGTCGACGAAGCAACCATCGAAGTCTTTGCCGGAAACGGCGGCGGTGGCTGTGTCAGTTTCCGACGCGAAAAATATATCCCCTTTGGTGGCCCCGATGGTGGCGACGGTGGTGATGGCGGTAGCGTGATTTTACTGGGGGACGCATCCCTCAATACGATGATCGATTACCGCTACACCCGAAAATTTCGGGCAGAGGCGGGCAGTTCGGGTAAAGGCCGCAACTGCACTGGCAAAGCGGGCGAAGATCTAACGCTGCCAGTGCCCATTGGCACCACCATACTCGATGAAGATACCGGCGAAGTGTTGGGCGATATTCGAGAGGCGGGGCAGGAGCTGCTGGTCGCTCAGGGGGGCTTTCATGGCTTGGGGAACACCCGTTTCAAATCCAGTGTAAATCGCTCGCCCCGACAATCCTCTCCAGGGTCAGCCGGGGAAAATCGCCGTCTAAAACTCGAGCTCAAAGTGCTAGCCGATGTGGGTTTACTAGGCCTGCCCAATGCCGGGAAATCTACCCTGATTCGTGCGGTGTCGGCGGCTACCCCCAAAGTTGCAGATTATCCCTTTACAACACTGATACCCAGCTTGGGCGTGGTCAAGGTAGACAGCTACCGCTCTTTCGTTGTGGCAGACATTCCCGGTCTTATCGAGGGCGCATCAGAGGGGGCTGGACTGGGCATACGCTTCCTTAAGCACCTCACAAGAAATCGAATCTTATTACACCTCGTTGATATTGCGCCTCTCGACGAAACAGACCCCTCAGAGGCAGCGGTGAGTATTGTTCGCGAACTGGAGCGATTCAGCCCTACCTTGGCATCGCGCCCTCGCTGGCTGATTCTCAACAAAGCCGATTTAATTGATGAGACGCTGCTCGCCGAGCGAAAAGCTGCTGTTATGGCGGCTTTAAATTGGACGGGCCCTGTTTATGAGATCTCTGCCTTGAGCCGTGATGGCACAAAGAGACTCAGTGGCGACCTGATGACTTATATCGAAGCCCTCAACGAGAGCCTTGCCGATGATGAAGGGGCAATGGAAGCGGAGAGAGACGCTCAAACAAGAATGCAGCAGGAAGCCCGAGAGCGTATCGAAGCGCTGCGCAGTGCGAAAAGGAAGGAGAGTCGCGACCAAAATATTGAGCAAGTTGAAGATGATGACGATGACGATGGTGACGATGGGGTGGCCGTGGAGTACCGCCTTTGACGCCAGATGATCGACAGGTATTGCAGACAGCGCGCCGTTGGGTTGTCAAAGTGGGTAGCGCCTTACTGACCGCTGAGGGGCGACGCCTCGACCAAGGTGTCATTCACGGTTTGGTTCAGCAGTTGGTGACGTTGCGCGAGCGGGGCTGTGAGGTGGTGTTGGTGTCCAGCGGCGCCGTCGCGGCGGGTGCCGTCAGGCTGGGCTTCGAGAATCGCCCTGAGGACCTGCATTCTCTGCAGGCGGCTGCGGCTGTTGGTCAGTCAGCGCTAATTCGCAGTTACGAGGAGGCACTGGCCCCTCAAGGTATTACCACGGCTTTAGTGCTGTTAAGTCATGCCGACATTCTAGCCAGAGATCGTTACCTTAATGCGCGGGGGACACTGGCTCGCCTCATTGATTTAGGTGTTATCCCGGTCGTTAATGAAAACGACTCGGTGGTGACCGATGAAATTCGCTTCGGTGACAACGATACCCTGGCAGCACTGGTAGCAAACTTAATCGATGCTGATGTGTTGCTGGTATTGACCGATCAGGACGGCTTGTGTGACGCCAACCCCCGAGAAAATCCAGACGCTGCCGTGATTTCGGCTGCCGAGGTTGATGACGCTAGCCTCGATGACATGGTCGGTGAAGGTGGCCAATTTGGGCGCGGCGGCATGGTGACCAAGCTCAATGCCGCGAGGTTAGCTGCACGATCAGGGGCGGTAACGGTTATTGCCAACGGCCGCGTCCCCGAGGTTATTCCCAAAGTGGCCGCCGGAGAAAAATTGGGAACGCTGCTCAGTACCCGACGTCGTCCACAAAGTGCACGAAAACAATGGCTCGCCAGTTTGCTCCATGTTCAAGGCCGGTTGGTTCTCGATGCGGGTGCGGCTGCTGTCGTGGCCGCAGGCGATAAGTCGTTGCTTCCCATCGGCGTAGTCGCCGTTGAGGGAGATTTTGTGCGCGGTGATCTCGTCGCATGCGTGGACAGCGATGGGCGTCAAATTGCCCGGGGGCTGGTTAACTACAGTGCTGAAGAGGCGCTTAAATTGCAGGGTAAGTCGTCCAAAGAGATCCCTGCCATTCTCGGCTATGGTGGCGATGCTGAAATCATTCATCGCGACAATATGGTGAGTTCATGAGCGCGGCGGCGATACTATTATTGATCTACTTACCCGCTATTTTCGCTGTGAGTATGTTGGGCGGCTGGCTACCCCGCCGTTTTCATATGACCCACACGCGAACCCAGCTGGTGATGAGTCTGGTGGCGGGCTTGATGTTAGGTGTGGCCTTTTTTCATCTTATTCCCCACGCGGCGCTGGCCAAAACGGCGAGCATTGATTTTGCTATGGCCTGGGTCATGGCGGGTCTGGTTTTTATGCTGGTGCTGCTGCGGTTGTTTCACTTCCATCAGCACGACTTTGATGAAGCGCATGCGAACTGTGCTGAGGGCGGGGCCAACGCACATAGTCACGGCCACGCTCACGACCACAGTCATTCACTGCCTCCCGGAGGGCCCTTTACTTGGATGGGACTATTACTGGGACTGGGAATTCATACCCTAGTCGATGGAGTTGCTTTGGGTGCGGTAATGCGGGCGGGGACCGGGTCCGATGCTGGGATTTTAGGGCTGGGTGTATTTCTGGCAATATTTCTGCACAAACCCCTAGATGCCTTGTCCATTGAGACCGTTCTGGCGGCATCGGGTCAATCACCGCGACGCAGACATTGGATTAATCTTATTTTTTCCCTGTTGTGCCCGGCTGCGGCGGTGATCTTTTGGTACTTCGTCGAGCTGTCACCCTCAGACGGTAAAACGCTAGCAGCGGCGCTGGCTTTTTCAGCGGGCGCTTTTATCTGTATTGCTTTGGGCGATTTGTTACCAGAAATTCAGTTTCATAGTCACGACCGAATGAAGCTAACCGTACTTTTTGTACTGGGTATTGTCCTAGCGTGGGGCATTGGCGTGGTAGAGCCCGCGCACATCCTGTGACCCCAATTTTCTGACCTACATCTTTAGATCTAAAGAATGCTTTAACTCTTGGCCTCGAGGGCGAGGGCCTCTGAGTGGGTTTTTTGAGCATCGTAGGCGGGCTTTTCCCAGCCCATTAACTCTCTTTGAATCCGGTCAGTCAGTGCATCGAGGTGATCTGTGCTGGCGTTAAGACACGGAATGTATTCATAGCGTGTGCCGCCGGCCTCAAGAAAATAGTCGCGATTTTCCATGCCAATTTCTTCAATGGTTTCAAGACAGTCGGCAGAAAACCCCGGACAAATAATTTGTAGTGACTTCACGCCAGCCTCGGGGAGAGATTTTAGCGTTTCGTCGGTGTAGGGTTTCAACCATTCCTCGCGACCAAAGCGCGACTGAAAGGTCGATAAATAATCATTGGGGTTCAAATCTAGCGCTTCTGCAACGAGCCGTGTCGTTTTATGGCACTGACAGTGGTAGGGATCACCATTTAATAGGTAGCGCTGCGGGCTACCGTGGTAGCTGAATATCAATTTGTCGGCGCGCCCATGCTGCTCCCAGTGCTTACGAATAGACGTGGCCACGGCTGCAATGTACCCGGGGTCGTCGCAGTAGTTGGCGATAAACCGGAAATTGGGCAGCCACCGGCGGGTCACAAAGTCGGCTGCTATTTCGTCAAAGGTTGAGCCCGTTGTAGGTCCCGCATATTGCGGGTAGAGGGGCAGTACGATTAACCGTTGAATACCGGCACTGAAAAGGTCTTGTAGGACATCGGGGATCGACGGATTGCCATAGCGCATGGCACCGCGCACCATAATGTGCTCGCCAACGCGGCTTTTTAGGCGCTCTTCAATACCGCTGACTTGATCCATGAGGTGGTACAGCAGCGGCGAGCCACGGTCGGTCCAAACTTCGCTGTAGGCTTCGGCCGATCTTTTTGGACGGGTATTTAAAATAATCCCGTTCAAAATGAGCCACCAAATCAGCCGAGGTACTTCTACGACGCGAGGGTCGCTCAGAAATTGCTTGAGGTAAGGGCGCAACGCTTTTGCTGTGGGCGCTTGCGGCGTCCCCAGATTGGTGATCAAAACCCCGGTTAATGGAGGCGTGCCATGATCATAGTCGGTCGTGCCGCGGTAACTCATCATTTGTCCTGGTCATTATCTCTACGTGGCATACGGTTTATGGCGCACCGCGGATGCCTGAGGTGGCATATTGTACGCTTGTCTAGGCCTTGGGTTACACCGGCGTGAACCCGTGGTATAAAAACCTACTCAGAATTCAAAAAAACCATAAACCCCAGCAAAGACACCTTGAGAATGAGAAATCAGCCCTTATGAGCCTCGATTTTGACAGCGCCCGGTTACCCAACCCCAACCTGACAGATTTACATCATGCCTGGAGGGAGCAGCTGCGGCGTTTTATTGACGCTGAAATCATGCCCCATGCCGACGATTGGGATGAGGCTGGAGAGATTCCTATTGGCCTTTGGCCTAAGGCCGCTGAGGTGGGTCTATTGGGTCTGAGCTATCCCGAGGCCTATGGCGGTACACCCGGTGATGTTTGGCTTGGACAGATAACCGCAGAAGAATTGGGGCGTATTGGTGCTGGTGGCATTAACGCTAGCCTCATGGTCCACAATATTGGTTTACCCCCAATTATCAATTGGGGCTCCCAAGCCATGAAAGATCAGATCGCCCCGCCCATACTTCGAGGGGAATCTTGGATTTCGCTGGGAATCACCGAGCCGGGAGGCGGGTCTGATGTAGCAAATCTGCAGACCACGGCGGTACGCGACGGCGATGACTATGTGGTTAATGGATCAAAAACCTACATCACCGGCGGGATGCGAGCTAACTATGTCTCTACCGCTGTGCGTACGGGGGGTGAGGGTGCCGGTGGCGTCTCTATGCTTTTGATACCCACCGATGCAGAAGGCTTTTCCCGTACGCCTCTAGACCGAAAGCAGGGCTGGTGGGCGTCAGATACGGCGACCCTCTACTTCGATAATGTCAGGGTGCCCGCAACGCAGCTTATCGGTGAGGAAAATCAGGGTTTTCGCGTCATTATGACTAACTTTAATAGCGAACGGATGGGCATGGCGATTCACATGGAGGCTGCTGCGAGAGTCTGCATGGAGGAAGCCGTAAGCTGGGCTCGAGAACGCAGAACCTTTGGCAAGCGTCTTGGCGATCACCAAGTCATTCGCCATAAAATTGCCATGATGAAACAAAAACTCAATGCGACCCAGGCTTATATTCGGGTCTGCAACGAATCTATTGAGCGGGGCGAGCCCAATCCCGCCGATATTGCTTTGCTCAAAGTTCAGGCCAGTGAAGTGATGGAGTTTTGTGCGAGGGAGGCGATGCAAGTATTGGGTGGCCTTGGGTTTATGCGTGGTAGCCGCACTGAGCGGATTTATCGAGAAGTAAGAGTCAATGCAATTGGCGGGGGGTCTGAGGAAATTATGCGTGACCTGGCATCTCGTCAATACGGTTTGTAACGAAAGGAGCCATCATGGCGGAGTCTAAAGAAACACTAAAAGCATTTCAGGCCGACGTTGCGGCATGGATGAAAGAGCATGTTCCAGCTGACCCTGGATTCCTGCTGCCGTTGAGTTTTCTTGAGGTCGGGACAGAGCAGCAGCTCGATTTTCTCAGAGCTTGGCAGCACAAAGTTTGGGAAGCCGGGTTTTTGGGCATGCATTGGCCCACTGAATACGGTGGGCAGGGCGCTGATCCCGCCTATCAGGGCGTGGTAGATCGAGAGCTGGCGCGGTTCAATGCCCCCATCATGTTCAACACCATCGGCTTGGGCTGGACTGGCCCGCTGTTGTTGGAAATGGGGACAGACGCCGAGAAGTCGAAGTACCTGAAACACATTCTTTCTGGTGACGAAATATGGTGCCAAGGTTTTTCAGAGCCCGATCACGGATCAGATCTCGGGGCGGTTCAAACCAAAGCCGTACGTGACGGCGATGAGTATGTGATCAATGGGTCCAAGATTTGGACGACCCTGGGCAACTACGCGGATCACATGATTCTGCTGGCACGCACCGATCCCACAGCCGAGCGAAAATACGACGGGCTGTCATTTTTCCTTTCGCCTATGAAGGTCGCTGGTGTCGACGCGGTGCCTATCCGAAAAGTGACGGGTGAATACGGATTCAATCAGGTGTTTTTTACCGATACCCGCATTCCTGCCGACACACTCATGGTCGGCGAGGGTAAAGGGTGGGGTGTGGCCATGAAAACCCTCGAATACGAGCGTGGGGTGACTGCAGGTCAAGCAACGGGACACTGGATGGTGGCAATAGAAATCGACGATTTGATCAATGACTTGCGAGGGTTCGAGCGTGATGGTGCTCCTGTATTTGACGACCCCGCGGTTCGAGACGAGGCGGTTGGTCTAATCATGGAGGCGAAAGCATTGTCGCTTTCAGCGCGCCGCATGGGCGTTCCGGCCTTAACCAGCGACTTCCCCATGGGGTTACCTTTGTCCTCCAAATACCGCGGTACGGAATGGTCTAGGCGCATGAAGCTATTTGGCGCTGCGATGCAAGGGGCTCAGGGTGCGCTTTATGTTGAAGACCCTAACGCGCACCGCGGTGGGTTTTGGCAGCGGGCTTATTTTTCCAACTTTGGCGCCACCATAGGCGGCGGTACCAGTCAGGTACAAGCCAACATTATTGCCGAGCATGTGCTCGGTCTGCCCAAGTAAGGAGCGTAGTGATGACATCAGTACTTGGGAATGTATCCCTTAAATTTAGTGATGAGCAAAGCATGCTCATGGACGTGGCCCGTGGGTTTCTCAATGACAAGGCACCCACTGACAAAATTCGTGAATTTCTCGAAAGTGACGAGGGTTACGAGCCTACGCTCTGGAGCGAAATTGTCGATTTGGGCTGGACCGGTATTGCACTCCCTGAGAGCGTGGGCGGTGCTGGTCTGGGAATTAGCGCGGTTATCCCGGTAGCGGAGGCTATGGGTCACGCTTTGTTGGGCACGCCGCTTCTTGACGCAACCTTGGCCGGCCAGCTGCTGTTGCGTGCCGGTGGGGCTGCGCAGGAGCCTTTACTCGAAGAAATTGCTGCAGGCCGTATAGCCACCGTTGCGTTTCTTGATGGAGGCGATTGGGGCGGTGCAAATCTAGGTCTCACGATTGCGCAAGACGGGGTTTTGAATGGCAGCAAGACCTTTGTCGGTTGCGGTCAGGAGGCGAGTCTTTTTCTAGTCGTGGGTCAGTGCGACAACGCCCCTGCGATTGCTATTGTTGACAAGGCCGATCTAGAACCGGGCGCGGTGTCTGTGAATACGCTGATCGATTTGACCAAGCGCACGGCGCAGATTGATTTCACGGGTGTGCGTGCGCAAACAGTACTCACGGGCGAACCTGTGGTGGCTGCGATTAGAGACTATCGATTGCTTGGGGCGTTGCTCACAGCGGCTGAGGCTGCAGGCAGTGCGGCACGGTGTTTGGCGGTCATTGTCGATTATCTGAAGACACGCAAGCAGTTTGGCAAACTCATTGGCTCTTACCAGGCGCTCAAGCACCCGACGGTAGATATTTACTGTGGTGTCGAGGATGCTCGGAGTTTTTGCTATCACGCAGCTGCCTTGTTGAGCGATGACCCGCTGAGTCATGATGCTGAAATCGCCTGTCGCATGGCAAAGGTATCTGCTGGTCAGACCATGTCTTACGCAGGGGACCGGGCAGTTCAGTTTCATGGGGGTATCGGCTTCACCTGGGACTGCGATTCAACGCTGTTTATTCGCCGTGGTCAGTGGAGTCACCAGGTGTTTGGTGATGCGATCCACCACCGTAAGCGCTTGGCTAGCCTGTTGCTTGACTGACCTCGTTTTGTCCCGGGGTAATCACTGCTCCGGGTAGTCTGCAGGCCGCAGTCTCACGTAGGACTGCCATGGCAAAGAATAAACCCATCCGCCGCGGCGCTATTAGCCGCGGACTTAGCTTGTCCATCGCCGGCGCTCGTGCCGGAGGGGCGTTTGCGTTCGATAGTGCCATTCGCAAGCTTCGGGGCGAAGAAGCCGGCAATAGTGAGCGGCTGGAGCGAGAAGCCCAACGCTTTGCCCGAAGCCTAGGTGAACTCAAGGGCAGCTACGTTAAGATTGGACAGCTGTTTGCCTTGTTAGGTGAACACTTCTTACCAGCGCCATTAACCGCGGCCCTTCACCAGCTTGAATCTCAGGCTCAACCCCTCGCTTGGCGTTATGTCGAGCCGCTACTGCGCGAGTCCCTGGGCGCTCACTATTGCGAGCTGGAGTTTGAGTCTAATGCCATTGCCGCAGCATCTCTGGCACAGGTACATCGAGCTCGAGTGCTCGCCACTAACGATGTTGTTGTGGTTAAGCTGCAATATCCTGATTTGGCCAGCATGCTCAACGAAGACTTCGATGCTGTCGTAAAAATGCTGCGGTTAGCGCGCTGGATTCCAATAAGCCGCGAGTTCGATTCTTGGCTGGAGACTTTGCGTGATCAAATCCATGCTGAAATTGATTACCCAAGAGAGTTGGCCATAGCCGAGCAGCTGGGACGTGTCATCGAACAGCATAAGGGCCTAAGCGTAGACGGTGTCTCTGTTGCAGTGCCTAAGTTTTGGCCGCGGTATTCGGGCGCGCAGTGGCTCACAATGGATTACATACCCGGGTTTCAGGCCGGCTCTGCTGAGGTTGCGGCCTTACCACAGGCGCGTCGTAATGCCCTGGGGCGATTAATGCTCGAGCTATTTTTCGTCGAGGTTTTTGAGCTAGGGCTCATGCAAAGTGACCCTAACTTCGGCAACTATCTGATTAGCGCCGAGGGTGACCAGCTGACACTTTTAGACTTTGGTTCGGTCATGACCCTCGATGGGCCTGTTCAACAAGCGTTGTGCGACACGATTGTCGCTGGGCATCGTCATGACGACGCTGCCCTTATGCTCGGATTGCAGCAATTAGGGTGCCTAAAGGCCGATGCCGGGAGCCATGCGCAGCAAACCTTCCGAACATTTGTCGTCAATTTGCTAGAACCGCTGCGGCCGCCGGCAGAGTTGCCACCGGAGTTTTTGAATGAGGCGGGCGAGTATTGTTGGGGTCAGTCTGCACTGCTCAATCGCACCGGCCGCCATGTGGCAAAGTCGGTAACGAGCCGCCAGTTCACCATTCCCAGTGGCGATTTCGCCCTCGTTGCTAGAAAGTTAACCGGGGTCTTTACGTTCATTGCGGTCCTTAATGCCGAATTTAACGCCTACGATGTGATTGCTCCTTACCTAAAACCCAGCAGCCCGGCTAAAAGTCGACCAAGGCGACGCCCGTGACCGGCAAAAGTCAGGCAGTACCACGAGGTCGTGTTCAGCGTTTCAGTAAATTTGCGCGCTTGGCCGGAGGGGTGGCAGGCAACATGCTAACTGAAGGTGTTAAGCAGGTCGCCTCGGGTAACCGACCTAAAGCGCGGGACCTTTTATTAACGCCTACCAATGCGCGACGCCTGACCAAGCAGCTTGCTGAGATGCGCGGGGCAGCCATGAAGCTGGGGCAAATTTTCTCCATGGATACCGGAGACTTTTTGCCCAGAGAGCTCGCCGATATTCTTGCCACACTTCGCGACGCCGGTTATGCCATGCCCGATGTCCAACTTCGGGAGGTCTTGTCAGACGCCTTTGGCACTGACTTTGAGCACAAGCTCCATGACTTCGAATTTCAGCCCTTTGCAGCGGCGTCGATTGGTCAGGTTCATCGGTTAACCACTAAAAAGGGCCGCTCAGCTGTACTGAAAGTCCAATACCCCGGGGTACGGGAAAGCATCGATTCGGATGTCGATAATCTTGCCACCTTGCTGCGGGTCTCGGGCTTGCTGCCTAAGCACATAGAAATTGCCCCGCTGTTGGCTGAAGTTAAGGCGCAGCTGCGTGAAGAAGCCGACTACGAGCAGGAGGCGCGCTATCTCAACGCTTTTGTGCGCGCGCTGGGTGACGACGAGCGCTTTCTATTGCCCAGGGTCATTCCGGCTTTAAGTTCATCACGAGTGCTGGGTATGACCTACGTGCCTGGAGTGCCCATTGAGGATGTGATTCACGAGAATCAAGAGGAGCGCAATCGAGTGATGTCATTGCTCTTTGAGCTGCTGCTGATTGAAATGTTTGAATTAAGGTTGGTACAAACCGATCCCAACTTTGCCAACTACCGTTACGATCCCGAAAGTGGTCAGGTTGTCTTGCTCGACTTTGGGGCGTCACGTCGTTTCAAAGCCGCATTTACCGGGGCTTACCTAGATCTTCTTAAGGCGGTTGTGGTGAATAACCAAGACGCAATGGCCGAAGCTGCGAATCGTATTGGCTACAAGCTGGGCACAGAGCCAACGCCATATCGCGAGACAATTTTGCAGCTGGCTACAGTAGTCTTGGCGCCGCTGACTCGCGATGAGCCTTATGACTTTGGGGCATCTGAGCTTCCTAAGCAGGCTGTTGCCATGGCGGGTGATATACAACGTTACCGAGAGTTTTGGGAGGCGCCTCCGGTCGATGTGGCTTACATTCATCGTAAAATTGCAGGGTTGTTTATGCTCGCTACCCGGCTAAAAGCACAAGTCAATGTCAACGAACTTCTTATGCCGTGGCTGCAAGATTAGTGGCCAAAGCATGGTAGTGACTGAGGTCGGATAACCCCTATGTCAAACGCTAAACTGATACTAGTGCTGGGGGATCAGCTCAGCTGGAGTAATCCCGCGATAGCGGCCGCCGACCCTCAAGCTGACGGCATTGTACTGGCCGAGGTAAGGGAAGAGGCCGCCTATGTGCCCCATAATCGTCACAAAATGGTGCTGATCTTCTCAGCCATGCGCCACTTTGCGCAGGCCCTACGTGACCGGGGTTTCACGGTTTACTACACGGAGATTAGTGCGGGGCTCGCCAGCCTTGAAAGCGCTTGTTCTGAGGCCCTCAAACAGCACCCGGCGGCAAGCATAGAAGTGTGTAGCCCCGGTGAATATCGGCTATTGGCGGCTATGCAGCAATGGAGTGGGCGCCTAGGTGTTGTGGTGAATGTATTAGAGGATACGCGCTTTTTAGCATCGAATGATGACTTCTCAGCTTGGGCTTCGGGGCGTAAACAGTTACGCATGGAATATTTTTACCGGGAAATGCGCAAGCGTTACGCTCTGCTGCTCGATGACCAAGGGCCCTGTGGTGGACAGTGGAACTATGACGCCGACAACCGTAAAGGTTGGCGCAATCAAATTGCAATTCCCGAGCGTGAGGATGTCCCGCCGGATGCGATCACACAAAAGGTCATTGAGGAAGTTCTCGAATACTTTCCCGACAACCCCGGCGACCTCAGCCAATTCCGCTTGGCGGTGACCCATGAAGCGGCTCAGGATCAATTTGACTGGTTTTGTCGTTACACCTTATCGAACTTTGGGGATTTTCAGGACGCGTTGCCTGAAGAGTCGCCATGGGTGTTTCACTCACTCATTTCCATGTACCTCAATTGTGGTCTACTCGAGCCCCTGGATTTATGCCAAAGGGTGGAGGCTGAGTATCGCGCTGAGCGCTGCTCCTTGGCAGCGGCAGAAGGGTTCATCCGCCAAATTTTAGGGTGGCGAGAGTACGTTCGTGGCATTTACTGGTTGCTGATGCCCGAATATGCCGACCGGAATACTTTCGATGCCCGACGTCCGCTACCGGATTTTTTCTGGACTGCACAAACGGATATGCGCTGCTTGCAGCGGGCATTGAGCCAGTCACTCGATCTGGGTTATGCCCACCATATTCAGCGTCTTATGGTGATTGGCAATTTTGCGCTGCTGGCAGGGCTCGATGTTAGCAGCGTATGTGCCTGGTATTTGGCGGTTTATGTCGACGCCTACGAATGGGTCGAGTTACCCAATACCTCGGGTATGGCGTTGTTCGCTGATGAGGGTGCTATGGCGAGTAAGCCCTACGCAGCAAGCGGTAAATATATTCAGAAGCAGGGCAACCACTGTAAGCAGTGTCGCTACAACCCCGCGAAAATGACCGGAGACGATGCCTGTCCTTACAACAGCCTTTATTGGCATTTTATTGATCGCAACGCTGAGTTACTCAGTTCAAACCCAAGAATGGGGTTAATCATGGGTAACTGGCGAAAGCGTGACCCTGATGAAAAGCAAGCCATAACCGCATGGGCAGACACCCTGCTCGATCGGTTGTAGTTCTGGTGTTATCACCCTGGCTCGGTGAGCCTCAGCCAAGTCTGAACAGGGTTTGGCTGGCGTGTTGGCAGGTGCAGCCCTAGATCGCGGCTACCGTCTCGATTTTGGCCAAGGGTTATTGAGTTTTCGGCAACATTACAAGCCCAACAGTTCGGGGGGGTTACAGGGGCACGGGCCTGACGATGACCTTCGGCGTCAGTGTTTGTTGTTTACTTTGTTGCGCTGGCTCCCGCAACGCCTAGAACAATAGACCACCTCGTCCCAATTATTTTTCCAGCGAGCACGCCAGGAAAATGGCAGTTCACAGACCGGGCACACTTTGGTGGGCAAATCGCTTTTCTTACGCATGCGGGGCATTAGTGGTCCTCGCCAATGGGCCAGTCGGCCGCGTCAATGACGTAGTGGGGCTGTGAGGGGCGATCGCCACCCCACTTGGCAGTAAAAACCCCTTGTGGGTCCCACTGCGCAGTTTGTTTATCAAGATTAAAGTGGCGGCCACCGCGAGGGTCGCTGCCAACGCCTGCTAGGTACTGCCAGTTGCCATAATTGCTGCCCACGTCATAGTCGATGAGGTGCTTTTCGAAGAAAGCGGCACCAAACCGCCAATCAACGTTGAGTTCGTTGATCAGGCAACTAGCGGCTATTTGACGACCGCGGTTACTCATCCAGCCGGTCGCTACCAGCTGGCGCATCAGCGCGTTAACTAAGGGGTAGTTGGTGTCCCCGGCGCACCATCGCGCAAAATTTCTCGGATCAAAGGTATTGGCGCGTATTTTTCCTGCGCCACCGCCCACTTTAAACATTTGTGCGTCATCGACGACGGCGCGCCAGTGAAAAAATTCCCGCCATAAAAGTTCAAAAAACAACCAGTAGGTCGATTCGTTACTGAGGTTTTCGCGTTCGAAACGAAAAATTTCATGAGCAACCTCCCGAACCGACAAATTGCCATTGGCTAGCCAGGGCGAAAGGGTGCTGGAGCCATCCAGTGCATCGAGGCAGTTTCGAGTTTCTTTGTACTGCGTGATGGATTTGTCATCGAATAGGAACTGCCGCAGACGGCGCAGCCCAGCAGCACGGCCCCCTGGTAGGGGTAGCATGGTCGGTCTCGAGGTGCCCCCGGGCGGGATGGCATCAAACTGTGCTGCTGGAGGCGGTGGCAAGGCTTCTGGAGACGGGCTGGGTCCCCGAACATTGAGCTTTTCAGCAGCGCGTCGAAATGGAGAGAAGACCTTGGGCAGATCCTCGAGCTCAAAAGGGAGGTCAGACTGCTCAAATAGGCTGTTACCTCGATGCACTTGTAGGGGGATTGCCAACTTCTCATTGAGATAGGTCAGGGTCGATCGCTCGTAAGATCCTGGAGTAAAGGTCGTGCTGACCTCGGTGATCGCAAAGCGGCTAATGAGATCGGGAAGCACGAGCTCGGGAGAGCCTTCGAGAACCATAAGCGCTTGTCCCTGCTCCGCAAGCTGCTGATGAAGCTCCTGCAGTGACTCTCTTAAGAAGCGCTCCCGCTGGGCGCCCACGCCCACCAGATTGCACCAAGGTCGAACCTTGGGCATGAGGTAAACGCATAGCAGAGAATCTGCTGCCGCATGGCTGGCTATGGCGGGGTTATCTCTGAGACGCAGGTCGTTCCGAAACCAGTGGAGATGACGCATAAAATGCTCTGAAAGGGTTTGTGGCGTTACGCCATATTTTGGAGTTTGGATCGAAGTCTCTTCAGAAGGCTGCTTTTGGGGAGGCCGACAAATCTGTGGCTAGGGTTGTACTAGGGCTGTATCTGTCGTCCAGACTCGGCTGCGGCACAAAAAATGTGAAAATAGTTGGACATCCGAACCGAATTTTAATAAAAAATTCACATTTTTATCGCACCATCACTACGCAGGCTTTCCCCCTGTCTACGCTTACTCGTTTCGGAGATCACTCATGTCGTCACTAGTTACAAAGTTTTTCGCCCGTAAAGCTCTCGCCCACGCCATCGCTGGGGCTGCGGTCATCACCGCCGCCAGCTTCCCCGCTACGGTATACGCTCAGGAAACCTCAGCCATGGTTCGCGGTAGCGTGACCGATATGTCCGGTGCAGCGGTTGCCGGCGCTGATGTTGTGATTACATCGCAACGCACTGGTATCGAGAAACGCGTGACTACCGACGAGCGCGGATATTACTCGGTTCGAGGGCTTCCCGCGGGTGTCACTTACGACGTTAGCGTTGACGCTAATGGTCTGCAAAAGGCAATGACCGATGACCTGCAGCTGGCTGTGGGCCAGCAGGCCGTCCTGAACTACGCATTGAGTACTGAGGAAGAAGTTATTGTCATCGGTCAACGGATTGCGGTGGCTGAAACCGCTATCGGACCCAGTGCGGTTTTCGATTTGAAGAGTTTGGAAGATTCACCCGCCATTAATCGCAACATCACCGATGTCATACAGCAGGATCCAAGAATTTTTGTAGACCAGTCCCGCGGCGATGTCGACGCTATCCAATGTAACGGCGCCAACCCGCGTTTTAACAGTCTCACCGTTGACGGTATTCGCCTCAATGACGGCTTCGGTCTAAACAGCAACGGCTATCCCACACAGCGCATGCCTTTTCCCTATGACGCGATCTCCAGCGTTGCGGTTGAAATGGCACCTATGAGCGTGGTTTACGGCGGGTTTTCAGCCTGTAACGTCAATGCCGTGACGAAGACTGGGGCCAATGAGCTCTCGGGCTCAGTCTTTTTCGATTACGGCTCTGATTCACTTCGTGGCGACAAGCTTGAGGGCGACAGCATTGAGTCTCAGGATTACGAGGAGACACGCTGGGGTTTTGAGCTCGGTGGTGCGCTCATTGAAGACAAGCTGTTTTTCTACGGTGCCTATGAAAAATACGACGGTGCCGACCTCAATGATCGGGGTTCCATTGGTTCGGGTGCGGTTAACGAGGTGCTGATATCACAGGCTGAGCTAGACCGCATTGCACAAATTTCCAGCGATGTGTACGGGTATGAAGCCGGTCGTACAGTAGCCGAAGCCTTCGACTTCGAAGATGAAAAGTATCTCGCGAAGATTGATTGGTATGCCACGGACACCCAGCGCCTTGCCTTCACTTACATGTACAACGATTCCTTTAACTTTTCGCCCTCAGACGGCGACTTGAACGAGTTCGAATTTGACAAGCACTTCTACAAGCGGGGTTCAGAACTCACGTCATACACCCTCAACTGGTACTCCGATTGGACCGCTAACTTCTCCACGGAAGTGCGCTACTCCATTAGCAACGTCGATTTTCTCCAGCAGTCGGTATCGGGCCCCGAATTTGGTGAAGTGCAAATTCGTGCGGGCGACGGCGTGACGGTTTATCTCGGTCAAGACGACAGTCGTCAGGCCAACGATCTCGAGTGGGATACCGACCAAATGGTCTTGCGCGGCTACTATAATTTGGGCAATCACACCATTACTGGCGGCTTTGAGCGCGAGTCTATCGAGGTATACAACCTGTTTTATCAACACACCGATACCGAAATGCGCTTTAACAGTATTGATGATTTTGAAAACGGTCTCGCGGCCCGGGTTTATTACGGTAATGCCATTAGCAACAACGAGCTCGACGCGGCGGTTGACTGGAGCTACGACGTCAGCAGCTTTTACATTGAAGACAAATGGCAGGTGACCAATAGCCTATTGCTAACTTTCGGTCTGCGCTATGACTATTACGAAACTGACGATGTGCCCAACGAGAACGCCGACTTTGTCGCTGACTACGGATTCTCAAATACCGCGACCCTAGACGGTATTGATCTGCTGTTGCCTCGCTTTGGCTTCACCTGGGATGCGTCCGATGCCCTGACTGTTCGTGGCGGTGTTGGCTTATTTTCAGGGGGCAACCCGAATGTTTGGTACTCCAACGTCTACTCAAATACCAACACTACGGCGGTGCAGACTCAGGATCGCGGTCCCGACCGTGGCGGGGTAGATTTGTTTGCTCAGAACTATGTGTACTGTGAAGACACAGCACCGACCTGCGGGCCAGGCTACGGTGTTCCTGAAAATCTTGCGGCTCAGGTCGCTGCAGGGGATGGCAGCAACTTTGAGATTGTATACCTCGACCCCGACTTTGAGGCACCTACCGAGTGGAAGTATGCCCTTGGCGCCACTTGGGAGATGGGCGGTGGCTATGTGCTCAGTGCCGATGCGCAAATCACCCGGGGTAAAGATACGGCTATTTACAAGCACGGCGATCTCGAATTTACCGGCGAGTTCAATGACTTTGGCAACGGTTACCCTATCTACGACAGCGTTCGTACATCATCATTTGTCTTAACCAACAGTTCCAAGGGTAATGAATCTGAGTCGCTGTCGGTGAGTTTGTTTAAGGCCTGGGATTTTGGCCTTGATATGCGACTTGGCTACGCGTGGACGGATGCAAAGGATGTGAATCCGATGACATCATCGGTGGCGTTTTCCAACTACGTCAATCGTACCTTCTACGATCCTGAAGAAGAGGTCTTGTCGACGTCAAACTACAATATTGAGCATCGCTTTACGGCGGTTCTTAACTACTCGACCGAATGGTTTGGCAATAACGCCACCCGTTTCACGGTCTTTGCCCAAGGTAATTCCGGCTACCCCTACAGCATTACCCTTGAGGGGGCTGATGGCACCATTGGGGCTTACGGCTTCACGCCTTATCTCGACTTTGTTGACCACGTTCTTGTAGAACCCGGTACCCGCAATGAAGAAGAGGGCAGCAGTTGGTTCAAAGTGGACCTGCGTGTTTCACAGGAGTTCCCAGGATTTACTGACGGCCACAAAGGCAGTGCCTTTATTGTGGTTGATAACCTGACCAACTTGATTAACGACGATTGGGGAATTATGGAGAAGCCCATTTTCCCTTATGGCGTGACTCAGGATCAGCAGGCTAACGGACAGGCGCAAACGCGTATCGGTGATGCCTCGCTCTGGGAAATCCGAGTCGGCATGAACTATCGGTTCTAAGGTTTCGGCAACCAACCCAGGGGCGCCTTTGGGCGCCCTTTTTTTTTTCGGTTTTACTGACCCATAGCCCAATCTAACACTGCGGCAAGGCGCGCAGCTGCTCGGCGTATTTGTCGATCGACTGCGGGGCGGTTGCTGATTAAATAATGACTGGTCAAAGTTTGCAGTCGGGTACCGTGGCGGTAATGGACATTTGGGTCATTGAGCACTGCGAGGGTTTCATCGGCCCAAGCCACGATCTCGACCTCAGGGTGTTCTAGTAAGGGTCGCTCAATAGGCGTTGCGCTAGTCGCTGCAGGCGGTGGGCCTGGGTATCTAAGAATCAGACCGTCCCATACGGCGTGCATGCTCACCCGTTCACGTTTTTCATGCAATTGCAGGCCTAAGTCCTCGGGCAATGCCAGTCGGTAGGTGTTGCCCCCCAGATCACTGGCATACCCCACATGCAGGGGTTGATGCAGGTCTCCAATCAGGTGTCCCACCCACAACAAGGCCTCTCTGCGCTGGCTAGCGGGGCCATGCTTGAGGCGATGAATCTGTTCATTGAGTGCAGTAATAATATCGCCGCCGTCAGGGCGGGGAACCTTACCGATGCTGAGAGTATCGGGAGGCGCATTAAGGTAGTGCCATGGGCGGGTTTCAGGACGTTGACCTTTAATTTCGTCAGCCCAACTGCACAGTTCTCCCAGAGGCGCATCGAGAAGGTCTGCAATCGCTGCCCGAGTGGCGGGCTGGGTCTGGGCCACAGCTTGTTCACAAACTTGTTGGTGTCCATCGTCCCACCAGGCATTGACAGGGCTGCAGACTAAGCCAGTGAGTACTGTTAACAGGGGGATTAGGAATTGTTTTAACACAGTTATGGACACCCTTATGACGTTTGAGAAATTGATCTTTGACGTTGCTTTAGAAAACCGACGTTCACAGTAAAACGTGCAGTTTAGTACGATGTCGGACGGTCTTCCCAAAACCGTGTTTCAGCTCTGCGTTAAGGTTGAATTAGCGAACGCTATCCTCGCGTTCCTCGGGCGCAACCCCCCGGATTTTAACCGGTAAAAACGACAGGTCGTCTATAGGATCACAGTTGATACGTCAGCGGTGTGGCTTTAGTGCATCATGGGGTATTATCACAGACCTCGCCGTTCTCAACCCATTTTTCTAGGCCACCATAAGGTGCTCGGAGCCAACAGTGACCGCTAGGTATTTTGCGATTTACGATGCTGACGGAACCCTTTTGGGGGAAGTGGGTTATGTTCTGGGTAAGCTTGCGGGTACGCGGCATTGCGCGCTGTGTGACCTCAGCCACGGATGGAACCCCCGGGGAAGGGCGCAATGGCGCGCCGATTCAGGGTTGTCCTGTAGACTCCAGTGGTTGCATCGCGACGAGCAAAGCGCCGCTTTGGCGGCGTATACAGCCGGCAAATTGCCATTGGTTGTGGAACAGCGCGAGGACGGCTTCAGAACGCTACTCGATGCTGAAAAGCTGGAGGCCTGTGGTGGTGATTACGAGGCCTTTTTAGCACTGTTACAAGTGCAGGTTTCAGCTGAGTCATCTGCTAAGGGCGACCCTCCTAATGCATCAGGATCGTGTGCCACGGCGGCATCCCTGCCAAGCCACTGATGCGGGAGAGATGTATCGTGTTTGTTGTTTTTCAGATCTAAGGCAGGGCTCATGAACAGTCTATTAGGTATTGGCTTTTTACTCTTGGTAGCGTGGTTACTGTCCTCCAACCGGCGCGCGATTAACCTGCGCACAGTGGGTCTGGCTTTCACACTTCAGGTACTCATTGGTTATGTGGCTCTGTTTAGCGATTGGGGTCAGGCGGGGCTCAACATTGCGTCTGAGCACATAGCCGCCTTGCTGGGCTTCAGCCGAGCAGGCATCGATTTCATGTTTGGAGGGCTGGTTTCTGTCGACAGTAACCTCGGCTTCATTTTTGCGTTCAGCGTATTGCCGGTCGTGATTTTTTTTAGTGCCTTAATCGCCGTGCTCTATCACATTGGCGTCATGCACTGGATTATCCGTACGCTGGGGGGTGCATTGAAGAAAATTCTAGGCACCAGCCACACCGAATCGTTGTCGGCCTCCGCCAACATTTTTGTGGGGCAGGCAGAGGCGCCACTGGTCGTGCGTCCCTACTTGGCCGGCATGACCGTTTCTGAGCTTTTTGCCATTATGGTCGGTGGCATGGCCTCTATTGCGGGGTCGGTAATGGCGGGTTATGCCGCTTTGGGTATCCCACTAGAGTACTTACTGGCGGCATCATTTATGGCGGCGCCGGGGGGCCTGCTCATGGCAAAGCTGCTCGAGCCAGAAACAGATGTGCCTGTCCGCCCCGAGCGTGGAGAGGGGCCCGAGCGTGACAGTTACGTCAATCTCGTCGACGCTGCAGCCAGTGGTGCCATGGATGGGTTCCGTATGGCGGGCGCTATTGCCGCTATGCTCATTGCATTTATTGGCTTGATTGCCTTGGTGAACGGGCTGCTGGGCTGGGGTGGCTCTCTGGTAGGGCTTGCAGATCTTTCTCTGGAAGGGCTGCTGGGCATTATTTTTAGACCGTTGGCTTGGTTGTTGGGCGTGCCCTGGTCTGAAGCGACCATGGCTGGAAGCCTGATTGGCCAGAAGTTAGTCCTCAACGAATTCGTGGCTTATGTGGCTTACACAGATATTGCCGATCAGTTTTCACCGGTGGCATCAGCCATTACAATTTTTGCGCTGTGTGGTTTTGCAAATTTATCGTCAATCGCGATTTTATTGGGGGGTTTAGGTGCCATCGCCCCAGCGCGTCGCGACGAAATCTCACGATTTGGCTTGCGGGCGCTACTGGCAGCAACGCTGTCTAACTTAATGAGTGCGGCGCTCGCCGGACTCTTTCTGTCACTGGGGGCCTAGGTGGTGTCAGTGCAGCAGTCGGTCCTTCCCCTAATTTCCTGCAAGGATCCCAATTTTGCGCAGCTTTTCGTCGAATCCTTGCGAGATTTTGGCTTCGGTGCCTTAGTCGATCATCCCCTGAATATGCCGCGTGTTCGTACCATCTACGAAGAGTGGCGCCACTATTTTTCTGCAGGCGTGGACAAGACCTATGCCATGGATCCCGTCCAGCAGGACGGATATTTTTCTTTGCAAGTGGCGGAGCATGCCAAGGGCAGTTGTCAGCGAGATTTTAAAGAGTATTTCCAGTACTACTCTTGGGGACGTTGTCCGCCAAAGCTTCAGGAACATCTAGCCGCGCATTTTGATCAGGCTATAAACTTTGCCAGTGAGCTGCTGGCCCACATAGAGCGAGAGGCGCCGCCCGCGGCGATGGTGAACCTGAGTGAGCCCTTGAGCGGCATGATTGCAGGGAGTCGTCAAAGCATGCTGCGTGTTTTGCATTATCCGCCGATGTCTCAAGGAATGTCGGCGCCTCGCGCTGCGCCACACGAGGATATTAACTTACTCACGCTGCTACCGGCGGCCGATGGGCCCGGGCTGGAAATTCGTGCGCGCAACGGCGAATGGATTAAGGCTCCTAACCAACCTGAGCAACTGTTGGTGAATATTGGCGATATGCTGCAGGAGGTTTTGGGCGGTTGGCTACCCTCCACCACACACAGAGTGGTTCACAGTCCAGATTCGGCAAGTTATGGGCGTATGTCATTGCCGCTTTTCTTGCATCCGCGACCGGAGGTAAAACTGTCGGCTCGCTACACCGCCGCTAGTTACTTACAGGAGCGTTTGGGCGAGCTGGGTGTGCTGCCGGCCCCCACGGATTAGGCCTTCGCTGTGAACGCTTCTCCCAGCTATTGCAGATCTTCACACATCGGGGGAGAGGCGTGACAGAAATGCGGCTTCGATGGGTTATAGGGATGGCGCTGTTAGGTCTCAGCCTCAGTATTGTGACCCGTCATGCCCATTCGTCCTCTGAGAGACCCTTGATTATTGCTGTGGCAGCAAATTTTGCAGAACCGGCTGAGCAACTGGTAGCAAGCTTTACCGAAAAGACCGGGGTGCCGGTGAGGCTTGTCATCGGTTCTACGGGGTTACTTTATGCGCAAATTACTCAGGGTGCGCCCATCGATCTGTTTTTGGCCGCGGACATTGATCGGCCGCGCGCTTTGATCGCGAAGAATCTCGCTACGGAGCAGAGCTTTGCGGTCTATGCCCGTGGCAGGCTGGTGCTGTGGGTGCCCGGCATTCCGGGCCCGCCCATCCCTGCAGATTTCATGACAGCCTTCGAGTCCGTGGCTCTTGCCAATCCTTTACTCGCCCCCTACGGGCGTGCCGCGTCTGAAGTTTTGGCGCGCTTCCCCAAAAAATCAGAGCATTTACGCCTCGTGCGGGGACAAAATATCAGCGCCACTTATACTCAGATCGCATCAGGAGCGGTTCCTGGCGGCTTCGTCGCTCTTGGCCAGGTTTTGGCACAAGGTGTTCCAAGGGTCGAATACGCGATGATTCCTCAAGAGTGGCATGAGCCCATTGAGCAGGCGTTGGTGCTGATAAAAGGCGAGGAAAGACATCCGGCTGGCCAAGAATTTAGGCATTTTCTGTTATCTGAAAACGTCTCGGTTATGCTGAAATCTCTGGGGTACTTGGCCGTGGGAGGGTGATCAGCAGCATGAATATTGATTGGCAAGCGTTCTTGCTGACGACGCAGCTCGCCGGTTTAACGGTGGTGATCCTGTTGCTTGTAGCGACACCGCTAGCGTGGTGGTTGGCCCATTCCCGGCGGGCCTGGGTCGGTTGGGTTGAGGCGTTGGTTGCCCTGCCTTTAGTGTTACCTCCCACGGTTATGGGCTTTTATTTACTGCTGCTGTTTGCTCCAGACAGCGGGCCTGGAGCCTGGTGGTTTAGCCTTACCGGTGAACCACTGAACTTCAGCTTTACCGGTTTAGTGATTGCATCAGCCATTTATTCCCTGCCTTTTGCGACACAACCGATCCAAGGGGCATTTTCGAGTGTTGGTGAGGGCGTGCTCGAGGCTGGAGCTACCCTGGGGGCTTCGCCTTTAGACCGCTTTTTTCGCTTGGCACTACCGTTGTCCCGACGGGGTTACTTGACCGCGGCGGTGCTGGTGTTTGCCCATACCTTGGGTGAGTTCGGTGTGGTGTTGATGATTGGTGGCAACATACCCGGAGAAACCCGGGTGGTGTCGGTGGCCCTCTACGAAGCGGTAGAAACCCTAAATTACGGCAGTGCCCACACAATGGCCGCCATCTTAATGGGATTTTCCTTTGTGGTGCTGCTCACGGTCTATGGCTTGAACCGTCGTTTCGCCTTTCGGCTAGGATCTGGGGGTTAAAGCGATGACGCGGTTACGCATTGATCTCGAAAAGCCCCTCGGTGACTTTTCTCTGAAAATCAGCGAAGAGCTCAACATTGATACGGTGTTGGGGGTGCTTGGTCATAACGGTGCGGGTAAGACCACGCTACTGCGACTTTTGGCGGGGTTGGATCGAACTGAGCGAGGGGTCATTGAGTTTGGCGGCAGCGCCTGGCTGGATACTTCGCACAGCATTTTCGTGCCCCCCCACAAGCGGCGCATCGGTATGGTTTTTCAAGATGCACGTTTATTTCCGCATCTTACGGTGGCAGGCAACCTAAATTTTGCCGCTAATCGCGCCGTGGGTCAGCTGTTACCCCGTGCCGAGGTCATCAAAACTCTGGGTCTCGAGGGGTTGCTCGCGCGTAGACCTGCCGGGCTGTCTGGAGGGGAGCGTCAACGTGTAGCCCTCGCCAGAGCCCTGATGAGCGGGCCTCAACTACTGTTGCTCGATGAGCCGCTGTCAGCCGCAGACATGGGTTATCGAGTTGAATTGCTGCCTTACCTGCGCCAAGTGATTGATCGTTTCAAAATTCCTACTCTGTATGTTGCCCATACCCTCGATGAGTTGACTCAGCTGGCTGACCAGCTGCTGGTACTTCGTGGCGGCAGCTGCGCTGCCCTGGGTTCGGTGACTGAGGTTTTGGCACAACTTGATTTACCCGAGGTGGCGGGTCGAGAAGCGGCTAGCTCGATGATTACCGCCCAGGTCACTGCCCATGATCCTGACTATCAGCTGACCTCTCTAGCGTTCGGAGGGCAGTCGCTATCGTTGTCAGGTTTGGTTGCTTCCCCCGGTGACAAGGTCCGAATACGGGTTTTTGCAACCGACATTGCCATTGCTTTAGAAAAGCCCGAAGCCATTTCGATCCGTAATGTGTTACCCGCCGTTGTCAGCGAAATCCGTATCGATACGCTATCGCCCTTTGCGGACGTGCTGATTGCTGTGGGTGGGCAGAGTCTTCGGGTACGTATGACACGGGCGTCATTGAATGAATTGAAGATTACGACATCTCAGCAGGTCTTTGCTTTGCTCAAGACCGCGTCCCTCGCTTCAGGTTGATTGGGCGCGAGCCCGGGGCCAATGCTGCATTGCGAGTCCTGTGAGAATCATGGCGAGTCCCACCAATGTGGAGCCTCTTATCTCTTCACCCAGTACCGCCCAGATTAAGATGAGGGACAGTGGCGGCGACAAAAAGATCAGTGTCGAAATCTGCGCGGTGTTGCGCGTGAGCTTCATCGCTTTAAGCCAGAGAATGAAGCTTAATCCCATTTCAAAAAAGCCAATATAAAGGCCTCCTGCCAGAGCTTGCCAGGGTAAATTGAGCAAACTCCCTGTGAACAGAGATAGGGTGAGTAGGATGGCGGTGGCAGAGGTGAACCCGACAAACAAGCCTTGAACCGGCGGCGTACTAATCCGGGTATTGCCAATCCAGTAAAGGGCCCACAACAACGTTGAGCCTATCGCCAACCCCACGCCTGTCGGATCAGACAGCTCAAAAGTCAGCACTTCGCCTCGGGTCGCAATAACAAAAACCCCGCAATAGCTAACGAGCGCATAAACAATATCGCGACCCTTTAGCGCCTGACCCAACAGTGGTGCCGCAAGCAGCGGCAGTACCAAGCCCCAGGTATAGTTAATCGCCATAGCTTCCTGAGCGGGTAATTTGGCATAGGCACCAAACAGCAAAAAATAATAGAGCGTTGGATTAATCAAGCCCAGGGCCAAGAGCCGCGCCCACTCAGCGCCCTTGATCTGATTCAGTGTTCGCATCTCACCTGAGACGACAAGAATTGTTCCTAGAAAAAACCATGAGGTAACGCTTGCCAGAGTGACTAGGGTCAGGGGTGAAACAAAGTCGAGGCTTAGATTAAAAACGGTTGCGACGGTACTCCAAAGTACAACGGCGCCCGAACCTAATAATACGGCCTGTTTGTCAGATGCCTGGGAATTCACCGGCGAGTCATGTTGCGTAATCTAAGGCGCTGAAATCTGATCAAGGGCCGCGGCTAACTGCTGGTAGCTACCGCCATTAGTGACCTGAGTGTAGCCTTGAGCTTGTAGCGCTGCTGCTGCCATGCCCGAACGATTACCGCTTCGACAGTACAGTACCAGGGGTGCATCGCTGGGCAGTGCCAATGCCTGAACGCCGGCAACGATATCGGTATGAATGATAGACAGTGCACCCGGCAGGGCGCCGTCGGCGATTTCAATGGGTGTTCTGACATCGATAACGGTAGCACCTTGGCTGATGAGTGCTACGGCATTTTGCGTGTTCTTATCGGGCATTTCAGCACCTCCACAGGCCGACCATAAAAGGAGCAGCAGTCCAAGATACGTTGGCTTCATATTGGGTTGTTCTCCTGCAGCGCGGGATCCCCCGCTAGCCTATCGTGTGATCAAAGGTTTTGACACCACGCCAGTCTATCCTGACTTGTATTACAACCTTAAAACTGCGAGGTTGGCTAATCTTTTAATTAGAGGAGTTCGCTCATGCGATCTGTCCTTTTGGCGGTATCTTTACTGGCTTGCCATCAGGCTGCAGCATGGTCAGATCATGCCAGCCTCGCGTGGCCGATGCTGCGCTCAGATACCCACCTAATGCAGCCAAGCGTGGTGGTTGAGCCACTGGATGTTTTTTTGGAGGCGGAAGCCTCCGGTATTGCTGAGCTGTTGAATCGCATAGAAATCGCAATGATCGCGGGAAACCCAGACTATCCGCCTACGCCCACGGCGTTGCGTTTTAACGCTTCCGATGTCAGTGATCGGCGGGGTCGGTTTATCGCCGCGCTCAGGATAAGCCCAAGATTGGAATACGGCTTGTACCGACAGGTGATGACCGATGATGTGATTTCGGCTTCAGATGAGACCCTGGCTTGGTCAGAGCTTTCCTACCTACCCAGCGGCGATGCAGAACAGGAGCGGCTTTACTTATCGCTCTCGTCTGGAGCCCGCGTTAGCCCCGCTCATATTTTATCCAGCGCCAGTGACGAGCCTGACTTGGGCATGGATGTGGGGCTATACAGTGATAATGGCACTGAAGTGGGCGCCCAATACGGGCTGGGTGAGCAACCCTTTGGCAATCCAAACCTTCCCTATGGGTCGCAAGCGCCGCTACACATGGGGTTCTACCACTTGGATGCCCTGACTCAATTCGCGCAACCCAGCCTCAAGCGCACTCTGCCCTTATGGCGGGTTATACAATATGAAGAATTGGCCCGTTTGGCCTTCGCGAGTGGACATGAGTATTGGGGGTGGCGGTTTATGGGTTGGGCGCTGCATTATATTGGCGACCTTACTCAGCCTTACCATACCGACCCTTTGCCCGGGGTGAGTCTAATGTCAGCGTTGTGGTCGTTGGTCATGGGTGAGACTAATGACCTAATTCAGCTTGTCTCCAACCGTCATGGCGTGCTCGAGTCCTACCAATATCGTCGGGTGCAGGCGTTAATGCAGCAAGGTGCCTGGCAAGCTCCTTTACTGCGGTCGATTTCAGAGCCCCAGACAGCCTGTTTCACGCCAGACGGCGTCGTGTCAGATCTGACTGCTCAGTCCGTTGTTATGGGTGCGGCACTCGATGCCACTCTTTCAGAGCAAGTGCCCTCGCGCTACGTGAGTGACCCCAGTTTTGAGTGGGTCGGTTCTGAGTTTCAGACCGATGTTGTTGCGTTGATCAGTGCTGAGGTGGGTGACTCGGCCATTGACGCATTGGATGCCGAGCTAGGGCTGCACCTGCGAAGATTTTCATACTATTTGCAAGGTTGGATTACCCACGCCAGAACGTTGGCGCGTGGTGCTGATTGATCTTGATGACCTCGCTACTGCGTAATCTCTGAGAATGGCGGGGTCGTCTTGAGGCCAAAATTTAGTAACATGCCGCAGCACTCATTACTGAGTAAGGAACAACGATGCTGTTAAGAAACGTGATTCTGATAACTTGCTGTTTCCTCTGCATCGCCACCTCATCTGTGGTGCTTGCTGAGGGCAGTGATGCCGGCGACCAGCCCTTGATGGGCCCGGTTATACCCGACTATGGCCCTGTTCTCATGCCTCCAGCCGGCTTTTATAGCTTAGATTCTGATACCCATTACAAGGTATCTATTGATATTGGTAAGACGGCCGATTTTCCAGGTGATAGAAATCTTAAACTGACTTCTGTGGCGCGTTTTCTAAACATGTATGCCCAACAGGGTATTCCCCCAGAAAATATAGAATTTGCCGTTATCGTGCACGGTATGGCCGCCAATGATTTACTGTCAGACGAGGCTTATCAGACGCGTTTCAACGACCCAAACCCCAATACTGAATTGTTAGATCAGCTGCAGGGAGCTGGGGTAAAAATTTATCTTTGTGGTCAGACCGCGGCCTTTCGCAAGATTGGGTGGGATGAAATTCGCCCTGAAGTTGTCGTCGCCTTGTCCGCGATGGGTGCCCACGTGCGTTTGCAGCACGAGGGTTTTACCCTCATCCCCTTTTAGTTTTATGACGATCACTGGCTTTGCTCTCGACCCGCGGTTAGCCGCTGATACCCGACCGGTGGCCCGTTGGGGGCTCAGTGATGTGCTTCTTATGAATGATGCGCGTTTTCCCTGGGTCATACTCGTGCCACGGATTGCCGGGGTAACCGAGTGGTTTGATCTCGCTGAAGGTGAGCGGGCAACGCTGCTCAACGAAACGCTAGCGCTGGGTAAAGCCATGCAAACACTATTTAACGCTGAAAAAATCAATACCGCGGCACTGGGCAATGTCGTTTCGCAGCTGCATGTGCATGTTGTTGCCCGTTATGCTCGCGATGCGGCTTGGCCGGCACCGACATGGGGTTTTGGGCAAGCTGAGCCCTATGAAAGCGAGGCGCTGATCAATACCCTAGACCGCCTTAGCCGCGAGTTGCCTAGTCTGTGAAGTGTTTGCTGCAAAGGGTAACGAAGGCCGCCGTCGACGTTGATGGCGATCGTATAGGGGCCATTGATTCTGGCCTTTTAGTCTTGGTGGGCTTTGAAAAAGACGACGACCCCAACCGTATTGAGCGCATGGCTGAGCGCCTTCTTGGCTACCGTGTGTTTAGCGACAGTGAGGGGCGTATGAACCGATCGACACGCGACGTGGTTGGCGACCTGTTATTGGTCTCCCAATTCACGCTGGCCGCCGATACCAATAAAGGCACGCGTCCAAGTTTTTCCAGCGCCGCAGACCCAGGGGTTGCCCATGGTTTTTTCGATGAGTTTGTTGAGTTATTAAAAGCGCGGCATGAGGGTCGTATTGCAACGGGCCGCTTCGGCGCCGATATGCAGGTGAGTCTTATTAACGACGGACCCGTTACATTTTTGCTGGAAACTTGATGAATGGCCTTCCTCACTGATGTCTAACCCCGCCAGCCCCAACACGAATTATGGTCGCCGCGGTTTCTTGGATGCCTTGGTCTTGGTGATCCCCGCCATTCCTTTTGCTTTGGTTTTTGGTCTGGCGGTGCGGGAATCGGGAATAGCGATTTGGCTGGGTTGGAGCTCATCTCCCATTATGTTTTCCGGCGCGGCACAAATTACCTTGATTACGCTTCTGGGGGAGGGGGCGTCTGTAGCCGCCGCTGCCACCGCGGCACTGGTGGTGGGCGCTAGGCACCTGTTTTATTCGTTTTCTATGGCGCCAGTGATGCAGCGTCAGCCACGGTGGTTTCGTTGGTTTGCGCCCTATATGTTGGTTGATCAGGTATTTGCCTTGTGTGTGGGCAAGCAGGACTTACCGGCCGCTGATTTTCGCCGTTACTATCTGGCTGCGGGGATGACCTTCTGGCTGTTTTGGATGACCTTTACGGCCTTGGGGTTGTTTGTCGGGCCCGTGCTACCTACTGGACTGGATATTACCTTTGCAACCCCTGTTTTATTTATGGGCCTGTTGGTCACTACCATTGATAGCTGGCAAAAAGCGTTGGTCGCTGTCTTCGCCATGTTGGTGACCTTTTTGTTGGCCGATATGCCCAGTCGCAGTGGCTTGCTGATTGCAGCCTTGGCGGGACTCATTTTGGGTTTGCTGCTTGAGCGATTTCGACGATGACGATTTTGCTGACCATCTTAATAATGGGTTTGGGCAGTTATGCGATGCGCGCTGTTTTCATTCTCTTGTTGTCTAACCACAGCTTTCCACCCTGGGCCCTGAAGGCTTTGGAATATGTGGGGCCTGCCGTTATGGCCGCCTTAGTAATGACCATGCTACTGAGCCCGGAGGGGGGGCAGGCTCCCAGAGTTTATGAGTGGGCAGGGCTGGCCACCGCAGCAGTGGTTGCATTGCTTACCCGAAACCACATTTACGTTTTAACCCTGGCTATGGCGGTGTATTGGGGCTTGGGTTACTTGCTGGGGTAGTTCACAGCGACGGGGCGCTCAGTAGTCGTGATCTTCCATTCGCAGGGGCAGTTGCTCGAAATGTTCGGGAAAGTCAGGGCTCAGGCGCACGCCAAGACCTAATAGGCGCACCGGTAGATCGCGTCTTGCTAGGCCATCAGCGAGCAGCTCCTGATAGTCAGTCAGCGTGGCCGCAGTACCCACGCGCTCGACGGTTGTGGTCGAGAAATCACGGAATTTGATTTTGACGTAGGCCTTTTGAATCCGTGAGCCTAGCTTGCCTTTGTCGATACGACCGCGGAGTTCCTCGAGTAGCCCTGGCAGCTTGTCTAAACAAGGCTGCCCGTTCTTTAGGTCTTGAGTGTAGGTGTGCTCCACGCTAATCGACTTGCGAACGCGGCTGGTATTTACCGGGCGATTATCCCGTCCATGGGCGCGCTCGATTAGCGTCTGGGCGAAACTGCCAAAGCGCCGCTTGAGTGCCCGCGCTTCGGCTCTGCGAAGGTCAGTGCACTTGTGAAAGCCCATGCGATTGAGTTTGTCAGCGGTCACCGGCCCGACTCCCGGAATTGCCCGCACTTCTAAAGCTGCGGTGAAGGCATCAACCTCTTCGGGAGTAACAACTTTCTGGCCGTCGGGTTTATTCCAGTCAGAGGCTACTTTGGCGACGAATTTATTGATCGACACACCGGCAGATACGGTGATGTTTATTTCCTGCTTTATTTGTTCACGGATCGCTTCAGCGATTCGTGATGCTGACCCGTCAAAGAGGTCGCTATCGCTCACATCAAGATAGGCCTCATCGAGGGACAGGGGTTCAATGAGATCGGTAAATTGTTCAAAGATCTCATGCATTTGCAGTGACACTTCGCGATATTTTGGAATGTTCACGGGCGCGACGACCAAATCAGGACACAGGCGGTAGGCTTGTGATGTGGGCATTGCCGAGCGGACGCCAAATTCTCTGGCCGGGTAATTACACGTCGTTAACACACCTCGGCCTTCGGCACTCCCGCCCACAGCGAAGGGGCGATTGGCTAGGCTCGGGTCATCCCGCATTTCAATAGCGGCGAAGAAACAGTCGGCATCGATGTGAATGATTTTTCGCAAATGTGCTCACTTCGCTCTATTTTTCTGCATTGCCATATTTGAGCAGAATTGGACCCAGCTTAACCAGATTGGGGCACGGGTGGCACCTACTGCGCGGTTTAAATTATTGGGGTGATCACAGTGATTACATCCTACTTAGCCATCAGGAGCTTGTTATGAAAAATTATTTAGCCGCGACATCTGCTTTTACACTTTCGGCGTTGCTCGTCGTTCAACCCGCCAGTGCCATTGAGACTTCCACCAAGCAGGATCTAACCGCCTTGACGACCATTGCGGTCGCCACAGCAGCGGCGGGGCCTGTGGGTTTTATTTTAGGTGGCATTGGTGCTGGCTGGATGGTGGATCAAGTGGCCGCGGCAGACGAGCTTGCGGTTACCGAGCAAGTGCTTGTAGATACTCAGGCTGACCTCGCCTCGGCTTATACCGAGTTGGACCAGGTGAACGCTGATTTAGCAATGGTGCAGCAGGAGCAGGAACAATTTGCGAAGCTGGCACTCGAGCAGCTACAACTTGAGATGTTGTTTAAGACCAATGACAGCCGTTTAACCGCTGGTGGGGAGAATCGACTCGCTTTGCTGGCCACTTTCTTAAAGCGCAACACAGGTTTAACGGTGCGGATTGAGGGCTATGCTGATCCTCGGGGTGACTCAGCGAGCAACATGGCGCTCTCTTTAGCCAGAGCAGAGCGGGTGGCGCAACAACTGCTAGATTCCGGTGTGGCTTCGAATCGAATGACCGTATCGGCTCACGGAGAGAGTCAGGCCCTTGCCATTGAAGGTGATACCGACGCTTACGCATTAGACCGCCGGGTGCACATAGCGCTAGATCAGGGCGCGGGGCATAGACAGGTGGCAGAAGTCACACTTAGTGGGGCTTAAAAATAGTAGGGCTTAAAAATAGTGACGCTTAAAAACCACAGACAGGTTATTAGCGGGCATGGGGATTACCTCCATCAATGCGAGCTGGCGCTTTGCGGCAGCCAAGGTGACCTTCTCAAGATCCCGAATGCCCCATTCGGGATCTCGACTTTTAAGGCTGTGGTCGAAGGCCATATTTGAAGGCGAGGTATGTTCGCCCTGTTGCCTAAACGGACCGTACAGATACAAAACGCCATCTGCTGGGAGAATACGTTGTGCCCCGTCCAGCAGCGCTTCACAGCATTGCCAGGGTGCAATGTGAATCATATTAATAGCGACCAGAGCGGTGATCGCGGGGTTCATCGGTTGTGTTTCCACTGGCCATGGCTGAGTTAGAACATCGATCAGCACAGGGGCTTGAAGGTTGCTGCTGGGTTCAGCATCTCGCCATTGGTTGATCATGCCCAGACAGTGCTCGTTGCGATCACTGGGTTGCCAAATGCGCGGGCTAAGTTTTGGGGCCGCGTAAACGGCATGTTGCCCGGTGCCGCTGGCGATCTCGAGAACCATACCGGTATCAGGGAGGACTCGCTTTAAAACGTCCAAGATAAACCGGCGATTGCGCTCGGCGGCAGGTGATGTCTCTAGGGTCATGAAACTTTCTCCGGGGGTTGTGCCTTGGTTCGCATCCCCGCATTATCTAGCGCCAGCCTGTATCTCGTACAGGCCTGTTATTTTTTTACCGGAGTAAAATTGGCTATGAATGCAGAAAGACAGTACGACGTTGTGGTTTTTGGTGCGTCAGGATATACGGGCCGCTTAGTCGCGGAATACCTGAATGAACAGTACCCCACCGCTGACTTTAGTTGGGCTATGGCGGGCCGCTCCATTGAAAAACTCACTGCTGTCCGGAGTGAAATGGGTATTTCTGAGGCCATTCCCCTTATTGCTGTCGACAGTGACGATCCCGCTTCCCTAGAGGCCATGGTCAAATCTGCAGGTGTTGTGATTACCACCGTAGGGCCTTATCAGCTTTATGGGGAGGAGCTGGTAAAGCAGTGCGCGACACACGGTACAGATTATGTAGATCTCAGCGGTGAGCCCGCCTGGATGCATCACACCATTGCCATGTACAACAGCACGGCGAAGGCCTCGGGCGCCCGCATTGTTCATTCTTGTGGCTTCGACTCTATTCCCTTTGATCTGGGGGTCCTCCACCTTCAAGAACACGCTAAGGCGGTCACGGGAAACACCGTGAGTCGGGTGAAAGGTCGTGTTCGCGCAATGAACGGCAGTTTCTCTGGTGGCACGATTGCTTCTTTAAGAGCCACGATGAAAGCAGCCTCGGCACAGCCTGAAATTATTGCAACGCTCATGAACCCTTTTGCCCTGACGGAGGGTTTCACCGGGCCGGCCCAGCCCGATGGTGATAAACCCCAGTACGATGAGGAGCTCAAGAGCTGGTCGGCGCCTTTTATTATGGCCGCGATTAACACCAAAAATATTCACCGCTCGAACTTTCTGATGGGTCATCCCTACGGTGAAGATTTTGCTTACGACGAGATGATGCTCACCGGTGATGGTGACCAAGGTAAGGCTGTGGCAGATATTGTCGCGAAAGATAAAACTTTAGCGGAGAGCCCATTGAAACCCGGTGAAGGGCCCTCTGCAGAGGAGCGTAAAGCCGGAAATTACGAGGCTATTTTTGTGGCGCAGGGAGCCGGTGGCGAAATGTTGATTACCTCGGTGGCGGGAGATCGCGATCCAGGCTACGGGTCGACTTCAAAGATGTTGGCCGAAGCGGCGCTGTGCTTACTGGAAAACCCCGACCTAGGGCAGGGTGGGGTAATGACCCCGGCTGCGGCTATGGGACAACCGTTAATAGATCGCTTGCAGGCAAACGCAGGCATCACTTTTAAAGTCGAGTCGCCATGACACAAACTGCCAGTGCAGTAGGGTTGCGCCTGCGCTCCTGCTCACTGGCACTCGCCGTTGTGTTGGTGGCGTTGCCCGCTCACAGTGACACGGCGGCGGCACGGTGTGATGTGTATCCTCTGGGTGAGTCCAAAGCCTCAAAAAGCCTGCCCTGTCAGTTTTCTCAGCGCCAGGGCTATGTGTCTATTACTCGCAGCGATGGCATTGCGTACCATCTCAGTCCAAAGGATGACGGGATAGGGAACTACCTTGATCAAGATGGGCAGCCGGTTTATCGCCGGTCAGGGCTGGGCGCAGAGGGGCTTATCTTCCAAATGCCTGAACTCAGCGTTTATGTTTACTGGGACACGACCCTAAAAAACGCCAATTCTGCTTTGTAGCGGTGAAGCGCGTTTTCTGGGTTTAATTCCCCTACTTAACGAGCGCTGCGCCGTGTATGAAGACCGCATTCCAGGTGCGGTGCAGCCTTAGTGGGGTCTACATTGACAGGCCCTGTGGGTAATCCGTGCCGGGTCAGGTACCGATCAATGTCGGCTTCACTGCTGTGTAAGAAAGGTGCCAGCTTTAGAATCCCCCGATCATCCCAGCTTGCCGGGCGCAACTGCGCCCGAAAGCTTGTTTCCTCAGCACGAATTCCCGTTAGCCAGATATGGGGTCTTAGCGCTGTTAAGGCTCTTTCGAAGGGTTCAATTTTTACCAGATCGGCCAGTTGCGCACGCTGTTGTTCATTCAAATTTTCAGTGTCTGCGGCACCTATGGCCCTGAGGCAGCGAAGGGGCGTTAACTGAGGACGATAGGTTAAAAGGTTCAGATCGAGTTGACGCACTAAATTACGAGAGAACTCTCGCGTGCGGGCGGGGGCAAACCCTGAATCGATCCAAAGTGTAGGCAGCCCGGGCCCGAGCTTATTTGTCAGATGCAGCATGGCGGCAGACTGGGGACCAAAGCTGGTGCTGGTGACAACTGACAAGTTCTGCGCCAAGGCCCATCGCACGATCGTTTCCGGTGAGGCGCCATCCAACGTATCGTTTAGACCCTCTAAGTCCCAAGCGACATCTTGTCTGGCGCAAGCGATGCTATTCATGACTCAACCTTAGGCGCTTTGTAGCCAGTACAGTGGATTAGTCTGCTGCGTTTTGAGCACGGCCGAGGCTTCAGGCCCAAGTTCTTTGGCAAGTCCCGTCACCTCACCAATGATGACCAGAATGGGTCCTGCCTCTAAACAGAGTTTGCCTGCCGCCACCTCGGCATGCCCCAGCTGACCGTGAACAACCCGTTGTCGTGGCGTTGTGGCATTTTGGATGAGCGCAAAGGGTGTGGCGGCTGTGAGCCCCGCCTCTAGCAGCCGCTGTGCTATGGCCTTTAGGTGCGTAAAACCCATATAAATCACCAGTGTCTCCTGCTTCAGGGCTATGGCCTGCCAGTCAGTTTCGGCTTGCTGTAGTGCCAGATGCCCCGTGATGAACCGTACCGAGCGTGCTAGGCGGCGATGGGTCAATGGTATGCCTGTGGCAGCCGCTGTGGCGCTGGCGGTCGTGATACCGGGCACGACCTCCACAGGAATGCCTGCCTGCACTAAAGCGAGGGCTTCCTCACCTCCACGACCGAATAAATACGGGTCACCACCCTTTAGCCGACAAACGGTAAGGCCTTGCCCACCCAGCTCAACGAGGCGTTCGTTAATACGATCTTGGGGTGTGGGGCAGTGTCCTCTGCGCTTGCCAACATCTTCCATTTGCGCATCTCTACGGGCCAAGCTCAGTACTTCCGGACTGACGAGCTTGTCGTAAAGCACAACATCGGCCTCCTGCAGCCGTTGTAGGCCTTTGAGTGTCAGTAGCGATGCATCTCCGGGGCCAGCCCCTACTAGGGTTACGCGCCCTTGAGGTTTGTGCTCTGAGTCTAGGGCAGCGGTGAGTATGCTGTCGGCAAGGGCGGGCTCATTGCTGAGGGCAGCTTGACCTGCAGGGCCACTGAGATGCCTTTCCCAAAACTGCCTGCGGGTACTTACGGTGTCGATAACTTGACGCACACGCAGCTGCCATCGATCGGCGAACTCCGCCAAGCGCTCTAGCCCCTGTGGCAGGGCCTGTTCTAATCGGGTGCGAACAAACCGGGCCAAAACCGGCGAGCTACCGCCGGTGCCAATGCCAATCTGAATACGACCCCGAGATACAATGGCGGGTATGAAGCCTTGGGAGAGTTGTGGTGCGTCGACAACATTCACGAGCATCCGCTCTGATTCAATCCAGGGCATCAGCGCTTCGGTCCAAGCATTGACCTCGGCAACCACGACTAAAACATAGCGGGTTTGCGGATCTCGATTGCACTGCTCGACGCGCGAGCGCTCATCTTCGCTAGGCGCGGTGTGCCAGTGAGTGATGTTGGCATCGCGCTCTTGCAGTAGTCGCGCTTTAGCCTCGGCGGCCTCGCCGGTGCCTATGAGTAAAACTGGGCGTGAGGAAATCTGCAGTTGAAAGGGCAGTGGGGCGTTCATGCGCTTTTCTTCAACGGCTGACTGGTCGAGGTTGCAGGTTGGTAGTGATGTGGAAAGGGTGAAAGATGATGGGGCTTGAGGTGCTGCCACTCATCATCGGTCAATTCCAGCACATCAAAACCGACACGAAAACCATAAGCCAACCGATCTAGCCCTACGGGGCCAACGCCTACCAATGTACCGGTGTAGCCTTCGGCGCGAAGGAGCGCCGCCGCCGAAAAGGCCTTGCCGTCTACTGGACTGTCAAAGGCAAAGGCAATCATCGACAGATCGCCAACCGTTGTTATATCGCTATCTGTCGTGTCTAGGGCCTCAGGAGGGGTTAAGGCGGTCACTTCGCCCTGTGGGTTAATGAGTGGCATAGCTGATTTCCTTGAGGTAATCGACACCAATTCGATCGACAAATCCGAGAAAATATTCGCCGGCTTGTCGTTCCAAAAGATAGGTGTCAATTAGGCGTTTGATGAGGGGCAGCACGTCGTCATGAGGCACCGCAGGCCCCAGCCGTTTACCCAACGTAGCGCCTTGCTGATCGCGGCCACCCAAAGTGATTTGGTACCAGGGCTGCCCTTTTTTCTCGACACCCAAAATGCCAATGTGGGCGATATGATGATGGCCACAAGCATTCATGCAGCCTGAAATTTTGACTTCTAACGGGCCAATATCGACCTGTTCATCGAGATCAATAAATGTGTCGTGCAGGGCTTCCGCAAGGGACAACGAGGGGGCATTGGCTAGGCTGCAAAAGTCTAGGCCGGGGCAAGCAATGCTGTCTGAGATAAGCCCCAAGTTTGGGTGCGCTAAATCATGTGCACTGAGAGCCGCCAATAGCGCCTCGAGATCGCTCTCTGCAACATGGGGCAATATCAAATTTTGGTCATGGGTCGTACGTATTTCCGATTGGCTAAATTGATCGGCCAAATCGGCAATGACGTCCATTTGCTGCGCCGTGACATCACCGGGAGCAGTGCCCGGTCGTTTCAGTGAAATAAACACCGAGCGATACCCCATAATGCGGTGGGGTTTGGTGTTCTGAAGATACCAGCGCTGGAATTCCGCTGAACCTCGGTGTTCCTCAATGGGACGTGGTTGAAGGGTGCAGGCAAAACTGTCGCCTAAATCTTGGAGTGTTTCGGGGCTTATTTTTAAATCACTGTCGTGGTCAGTGAGGTAGCGGTGCGTCACGGCTTCCCTGAAGGCCTCTACCCCCATGGCGTTGACTAATATTTTGATCCTTGCCTTGTACTTGTTGTCACGCCTGCCCGCGAGGTTATAGACCCGAAGCACCGCGGTGAGCCAGTTTCGCAGCTCGTCTAAGGGTAGATCTGCCAGCAGACGGTGTCCTAACAGCGGTGTTCGTCCCAAGCCGCCGCCCACCCAGAGGTCAAAAGCCAGTCCGTGAATGGCATGTGTTTTCACGCGAATGCCAACGTCATGGACTTCGATGGCCGCACGATCTTCTTCAGTGGCGACCACCGCGATCTTAAATTTTCTGGGTAAGTAGGCGAACTCTGGATGGAAGGTTGACCACTGACGTATGAGTTCACAAACCACCCTGGGGTCAATGGCCTCATCGGGCACTGTGCCTGCGAGTGGATCTGTGGTCGTGTTTCTGACACAGGCTCCACTGGTTTGAATGGCATGCATTTGTACTGTCGCGAGCTCTCCCAGCACCTCAGGAACCTGCTCCAATGCCAGCCAGTTGAACTGAATGTTTTGTCGGGTTGTGAAATGCCCATAGCCACGATCGTACTGGCGAGCAACCTGCGCTAGGTGGCGCAGCTGATAGCCCGCCAATGTGCCGTAGGGAATGGCCACACGGAGCATGGGCGCATGCCGTTGGATATACAGGCCATTCTGCAGCCGCAGAGGCATGAATTGTTCCTCAGGCAGCGTGCCCGCTAAGTAGCGAGTCATTTGCTCAGAAAACTGACTGACTCTAGCGTCTACAATAGCCTGGTCGATGGTGTTGTATTTATACATGGCGCAGTAAGGTCGCAAAATGAATACGCCGACTGTACGCAAAGCTTACAATGGTTAAAAAGAATAAAAAAACATTCATATATTCCTTTAGGTTTTAAGGGGCGAATTGATGGGTGCCGTTATGGCTGGCGGTGTTAGGCGGTTATGTGGGGTGCCTGTGCCGATGCTGGAAGGTCGTAGACAACATTGGGTGGGCGCACTTAGCCCTGGGGTAAAACTGTGGGTGACGGACAGGAGTCCTCGGGTTGCACCCGTACTGAGATAAAGCTTGGTAATAAGCGTGAATCCGGCTAAGGGTGAATCCAACTACCCATGAATCCAGCTACCCGTGAATACAGCTATCCGTGAATCCAGCTATCCGTGAATCCAGGCACCCGAATATAGTGGCGTGTGCTTGAAGAACAGCGATAAACTCGACGGGATCAAAGTGATTGATTCAGTGGGAGACTACCCGATGCGTTTGCCAGTCATTGTCAGTATGGGCGGGGTAAATGCCGCGGGTAGAACCTCCGGGTTTCAGAGTTTTCGCCGCATGGTGATCGATCTGCTGTCCGAGGCAGAGCAACAGGAAACACTGGTTGCTTTGGCGGTGATGATGCAATTGGTCAAACCTGAAGGGGAGGGGCTGTTCCTCCCAACTGCGGATGACGGGTCGGATGACCCTCTCACAGCGGCTGAAGTCGCTAAACGCTATCGCGGCCCCGTGCTTAACGGAACTTTGGTGCGACGGGTGGAGGCCTCTGTGTTTGATGTTGACGCTTTGCATTGGCAGTCTCCGGCCTCTCTGCGCAGCGCGCCGGAGGAGAACGGTGAGTCGCTGAAGTTCAGTCTGGCGACTGATCAGCTTCCTACAAAGCTGCCTGAAGGCTGGACGGTCGAGCCGGGTCATGACGGCGAGGTGCAGGTCACGGTGCGCGGCGGCTTAAATGTCAAACTGGACAATTTTCGAGATTTTCCTGTGAAAGCGGCGGGGCAATTACCCACCGGATTTGAGATAGCTGATCTTTACAATTCGCGGTTTCAGCCCCGTGGTCTGCAAATGGCGCTGTTTGGAGCAACCGATGCGTTGCGTGCTCTAGGGATCGAGTGGGACACCGTACTTGAACATATAGCGCCCGATGAAGTGGGGGTTTACTCCAGTAGTGGCTTCGGTCAGATGGGCAAGGAGGCCTACGGAGGTATGCATCAGGCGCGCATGAAAGGAGAGCGCGTAACCACTAAGGCGCTGGTTATGGGCGTTAATTCCATGCCCACCGACTTTATCAATGCCTATGTTCTGGCGAACGTGGGTATCGCGAGCAGTTCGGTCGCAGCGTGCGCCACCTTCTTATCGAATCTGCGCCATGCCGTGTCTGATTTAAAAGCAGGCAAAGTCCGGGTGGCAATGGTGGGTAATAGTGAAGCGCCCATTGGCCCTGAGCTCATGGATGGTTTTGGAACCATGGGGGCACTGGCAACCGATGCCAACATGATGAAACTCTACGGCACCGATGAAGTGGATCATCGTCGTGCGAGTCGCCCGTTTGGCGAAAATTGCGGCTTTACGATTGGGGAGTCATGCCAATATTTTATTTTGATGGATGATGCATTGGCGGTTGAATTGGGAGCGCCCTGCTTAGGCGCAGTGACCGATGTTTTTGTCGATGCCGACGGCACCAAGAAATCGATTAGCGCACCAGGCCCGGGCAACCATATTAGTATGGCAAAGGCGGTTGCGGCGGCCTCATCGGTTGTGGGTAAAGCGGGTGTCCGTGACAAGAGTTTTGTCCTGGCCCACGGCTCGAGCACTCCTCAAAACCGCGTCTCAGAGTCGCAGATTTTTGATCAGGTTGCCGAGGCCTTCGATATTAGCGAATGGCCTGTGGTTGCGGTAAAGGCCTATTTGGGTCACACCATTGCTCCGGCCAGTGCCGATCAACTCGCGGCGGCGTTGGGCAGTTTCAAATACGGCATACTGCCGGGTATTCCCACGATTGACGCCGTTGCCGATGATGTTCACCAGAATCGTTTGAAAATGGGCCCTGATCATCAGACAACCACCCCCGATAACCTGGAAGTCGCCATTCTTAATTCTAAGGGCTTTGGCGGCAATAACGCGTCAGCTGTTGTACTGTCCCCCGGTCGCACCGAAGCCATGCTGAGTAAGCGCTACGGTGAGGCGGTCATGGCTGAGTACCTAGAAAAGCGCCAGTCGAGTTTGCAGGCATCGGAAAATTATTTCAGCGCTGCAGATAGGGGGGAGTACGCGCCCATCTACCGCTTTGGGGAGGACATGATCGATGAAGCTAATATTGAGATCAGCGAAACCTGCATATCGATAAAAGGCTTTGCCAACAGCATTTCTCTACCTACAGATAACCCTTATCAGGACATGACGGACTGACTTAAGTTCACTGCAGGTCAACAATGGGGTGCACAAAAGCCCATGAAGCGATCGTATTAATAGCGGGGTCTAATGGCGCATTGGGCCGTACACCCTAAAACTGACTAGCGCTGTCGAGTAGACTTTTAAGAGACCATCAGGCATGAGGTGCGGTAGGTTCACAGCCCGCGTTTTGAGACTTCACGTCGTTGATATAATCGGAGGCATGGCGGCGGTAACGTTGGGTGTAGCCCTCGGTACAAGCGTTACTGACGAAAAGCCTTTTGAAGGGTGTTCATGGGTCGCGTGCTTTTTGTGGGTGGCCCTAACATGTCTAATGCTCCACTGGCATTGGGACGAGCGGGTCGATTCCAGCCGCTATTTTCTTCGCTTTTACCATGGCACGCACATCGGCCAAGAGCGCTTGAGCGTCGTAGACAATGCCATCCTTTATCGTCCAGCGAACACCGCCAACACGTTCGACCCGTTGGCTTTCTTCATTTAACTTGGGGACGCCGGTGCCGTAGAGCGATTTAAGATTATGTAGTGGATTTTCATCCACAATAATTAAGTCTGCTTTTTTTCCAACCTGTACAGTGCCGAGCTCGCTGTCCTGTCCCAGAACTTGAGCGCCTATTTTAGTGGCGGCCCGAATGACTTCCAGTGGATGAAAGCCAGCCTCTTGTAAAAGCTCTAACTCTTGGATGTAGCCAAAGCCATAAAGACTATAGATGTAGCCAGTATCACTACCCACAACGACTTTGCCGCCGCGATTTTTATACTCGTTCACAAACTGCATCCAAAGCTGATAGTTATGTTTCCACTCGATCTCATCTTGGGTTGTCCAATTAAAAAAGAACGAGCCGTGTTTTTCGCGACTGGCCCGGTAGAAATCCCATAGCGCTGGGACCGTATATTCGTAGTGCCACTCGGCGGTGTAGGCGCGCATAAGGTCCCGGCTGGCTAAATAAATGGTGAAGGTTGGGCTCAAGCAAAAATCCCGTTCTAGCAACGTCTCCATGACTTCATTCCAGCGCTCAGTGCCGGGCCCTGCGGCCTGCTTCCAAAGACGACCTGCCTGGGCAAAGCGCTGCTGTTCATTGCTGTAAATATAATCAGAGGGATAGTCTTGTATGACCTTGTCTGTAAACAGTGCCTCGGGCAGCCCATACCAGTGTTCCATGCAGTCCAGACCGTGGCTTGAAGTATCCAGCACGTTGGCATGGGCCACGTTTAACTGCGCATGATGCATGGTGGTGCCCAGGCCTTGCTGCTCTGCTTCATCTAAGGCAGCCCATAAAATATCTTCTGGGGCACCCATAAATTTAATGCCGTCGGCGCCGATGCGCTTTAAGTGTTGCACTCTTTTTCTGGCATCTTCGGCAGAGGTTATGGCCGGTAATTTTTCGTCGCCATCAACGGGCATAGCGAAGTAGGGAAAAGCAGTAATGCGAGGCGCGGTGATGGCGTTTTTTTCGCTCAGTGCCTTTAAGGCTAAAAGGCGACTCTCTCCATCGGAACCAAAAACCTCCCGTGTGCTGGTAACGCCATGGCCCAACCAAAGCTTAAAAATATAATCAGCAGAGACTTTTTGACGTTTATCGGGGGCATGGATGTGGGTATGGGAATCAATAAAGCCAGGCAACAAGTATTTACCATGAGCGTCAATTTCCCGAACGTTTAAGTTGGGCTGGTCGATCAGCTTTGGTCGGCCTGCCGGGTCAATGGCAATGCCGGGGGTGCCAACCGTTGTCACTAGCGCGATGCGATCTTTTTCAACAACGACGTCAACGGGTCCAGTGGCGGGTGCCCCGGTACCGTCAATTAAATAAGCGCCTCGAATAATGAGCTGATCATACTGTCCTTGTCCTTCAGCTCGAGGAGGTATGTCATCTTGGATGCTGGCAAATAATTGATCCGTTTCAGTGTCGGCACTTGTGAGAGAAGACAGCAAGGCTGTCAGTGTGATCATGGCTACAACGAAATAATGCGGGCTCATATTCATCCTTTTAACGCGTTTAATCGTGCATGCTGCCTCGGGGTGTGACGACCTTGCTACTCGTACACTGTCCAGTTCGGCTCAGTCCAATCCAATCCAATTCAGGTTAAGTCAGAATGGCGTCAGATGCGGCCACTGCCAACGACCTCCCTTAATACCGCTAAACCTAAAGATTCTGCCCTTATTTATAAATTGATCGTCGCAATCATGCTAGTGACATTGCTCTCTCGCCGGTGACAGTGGGGCCGTGGCTAATAAAACGACGACTACAAAGTTAGCCAATAATGACCTGATCACCTACCGCAGCCTTCTTGAAACCTCTGTATTTCTAACACACTGCCGCAGGTTGAATTAACGGGGCCTAGATTTAAATATCTTATAAAGACGACCTACCGGCTCGGCACTAGTAAAGCGGCGAGCTATGCGATGACTTTGCTCGCTAAGGGTAATGGCTATTTATGATCATTTGTTTCTTCAGGTTCTGCAGGTTCGCTCTCTGCAGCGGATTCTGCTGTGGGTATTTCCGTTGACTGGTGTTCAGTATGCTCAGCGGGTAAGCAGGCTTCTGCGGGTTCTACGCTAACGTTGTCAGAGGCCTCCCAACTGGGGACGTGATTGGTAACTTCGGTATATCTGAGGGAGGCATCCCCGCTCAAAGTCACCTGCAGTGCGCGTCGTCTGATTTCTGTTGCGCCTCCGGCTGCAGAGATACCCGGGGTATCTCTGGGTTTGAATAAAAATACATGGATGGGTGTATTCAGGGGTAGCCTTTTACTACTGCCCTTGTCAGAGGCGCGAACGCCCCCCAGAAAATTGGTCGCACCGGGAATGTCGTTATAGCTGGGACAGCCATCAGCTGCGTTAAAGAACTTAAACTTCCCATTAAATGCCCCGCCCTCTACTGAGATCTGGAGGGCAGCATCGTTTGCTGCATTAGCTGATAGCGTCAAGCTGACCAGCAGTACAAAGAACCACTGAGCGGCCTGATATTTAAATCGACTCATGGCTTTTCCGTCTTCATAACGTGGCTGCAAATTTTGGCACGCAGCGCTGTGGAAGTCGAATTGTATGGCCTCGAACTTCAAAGAACGGTTGCAATAAACGGCTGCGTGCTTTCAAGACCTAATGTTTCGCGGTCAACCCTACCGGTGACATCCACGCCCTTTCCTAAAGGGTCGCGGGCACCAGGTTCGATGTTGGCAGCCCCATTTTTACGGCGTCATAGGTAGACCAGCGAGGTGTGGGAACCTCTAAAACCCGGGCGTAATACACGACGTTGTGTGCAGGGGCGCCGTCCGGATCTGTCCAAAGCGCCATCAGTTCGGCGCCACCGTGTTCGTTGGTGTAGGTCGCTGTGGTGACGTCGACAGGTTTAACTATAGGATCGGCTTTGCCCGTAGCAGCATTGCCTGGTCAGTCTCCAGACAGCGCCACGTCGTAAATCTTTTCGTGCTCCATACGGCAACCGACCTCAGCTTACTACCCTGTGTGCGACCAAGGTTCGCGCTTTCAGGTGCCCTCATGGCAGGTATGGCGATTGAAAGTGGTCGATTCTACATGTCGATCTCAGCGCCCATTGGTGCGCCTAGCTTAATCCGGCATCACGGCGCAGGGTGTTAGAGCGTCTATCGGGACCATCATGGCTCCACCCAGGGGCTTTAAACAAATAGGCGAGTTTGTCTTGCCAGCGCTCGGCACGCTTTACGTCTCGCGACATATTGCCGTATTCCCCAAAGGCGACATCGAGAACGCGTTGTGAGGTTATATTCTTAGTGAGTCCGTAGCGCACAGGTTCCGACACGAGCTCTTCGCTGAAGGTACCCATCAGCCTGTCCCATATGATGAGTGTGGCGCCGTGATTGCGATCAAGGTAGCGGGTATTGGAGCCATGATGCACCCGGTGGTGGGAGGGTGTATTAAAAATAAACTCATACCAGGCAGGCATTCGGTCAATGGCTTCCGTATGCAACCAATATTGATAAATTAGACTGATGCTCAACATGGTAACGATCATGACCGGATCGAATCCCAGTAAAGCAAGCGGGCACCAAAACACATATTTTGAAGCGCGTTCCCCTACGCCTTGGCGCAAGGCCGTCCCCAAGTTGTAATACTGCGAGTTATGGTGTGAGGAATGTCCCGCCCACATCCATCGCACTTCATGGTTACCGCGATGAAATAAGTAATAGGTGAGGTCGTCTAGGAAAAATAGCAGAATCCACCAAGGCAGTGTGCGGCCTACCGTGTCTTTTAAGGGTGACAGATCGTAGCAGACGAACATCAGCAAAATGCCGCCAATTTTGGGCAGTAGATCGACAAAAACCGTCAATACCATGATGCGCATGGAGGCCCAAAAATCTTGGTTCTCATAAACTGGCCTGAACTGCTTTTTGGCCCAAACCCATTCTATTGCCAGCGCGGCAAAAAAAGCCGGCAGGGCCAGAATTACCAGGTCGTCTTGCATGACGGCCATTACACGATCGAACATAGTGCTTTCTCGTCTTATTTTTGGGTCATTGTAGTGGAATTCACCGCCTTGTTGGCACTCTTAGCTGATACAAAATTAGCGGGGTTAACGTTAATTAAGCTGCCAACCCCAGCGGGCGGTAATGGCCTGTCGTTTCGCGATTAAAGCGCGTGTTGTTATGGGCTCAGAATCCATGCCTGGCAGTTGCTGATAGCTTTGATGATTATCGCTCAGTTCGCGCAAGCCATTTAAAAATTTCAGGGTTTTAAAGCCGTCAAACCAGGTGCGAAGTTGACGCGCAGACTGTTGAGCATCTCGGCTATTGCGCTGGGAGTGCTTGAGGGCCTGAGGTAGCCCTAGCTTAGAAAGTTGCGCGGTCGCTGCCAAAGCGAGGGGCTTGGGCAACTTCAAGGAAAGATCTTCGCTGATATCTGGGTTCTCCCTGGCTAACCACCCGGGGAAGCTTGCCAAAACGACCTGAAGCGCCGTGAAACACTCAGGATGGTAAAAAAAGGGGGTCGACTCGGGTTCGCCCGATGCCATCAAACGCGTGACGGCTGGGCCCGTGCCAAAGGGGACTCTGTCTGATGCGCGGGCTTGGATTAACACCGGAGGGCCTGGTGGTCGGTAGATCTGGCCCATTTTGGCGAGCTTGTTGAGTAAGTAAAAATCCTCCGCGCCGGCCCGTAGGGGCACCCCGCGTACGGCGCCATAGCAGTGGGCGTGAAAACCACAGCAGCTTCCCAGTGTGTGAAAAGCGTACTCTGATTCGGCAAGTTCGAGGCCTAAAATGTAATGATGCAGCCAGAGCTCGTAGATTAACGTGGCTCTGCCTAAGGGTGTGTCGGCATCCACCACGTGCTGGAACGGAAGAGAGATGGCTGCTGCATCGGTGGGCCAAGCTTGACTGAGGTAGTGGGAAGGCCACTGGGCATCGGCATCGGTGGAATAAATCCATTCACTTTCGATATGACCCTGCTGTATGAGCCACAGGGCCAAGTCGCAGCCCACCCGCCTCGCTCTGCCTACACCTTCAGTGCTTGGGGTCGCTCCCTCCAGGTGCTCGAGATCGATCATGAGCAACGTGGTGGCGGGTGTGAGCTGGCATAGTGTGATGCCGGCTATTGGGGAACTGCTGGCCTGTTCTTTGACATAGTTGCGCAGTGCGTGATTGGCATCGATATCTGAGTCAGTTTCGGGCCGATTTAAAACGCTAATCACCAGAAGTGTCTGTTCCGAGGGTGGCGTGGGTATGCGCGCCAAAAATTCGAGACTTTCCTTAAAGCACGGCACCACCATGACGTGATGCCAGTGTTGGTCTAGCCTGGGCAGCGCGGGGAGTAGCGCATAGCGCGAAAGGTATTTACCAATGACCGGGTCTTGGTTTGCTCTCAATGGAGTGCGGCACGAACCGGCAATTCGCTGACAACCTGACTCTCAAAAGCGAGAACCTCTTGCCAGCGGGTATCGATGGTTTCGGCTGGAAAATATTCAGAGGCGAGGTCTAGGAAGAGTTCAAAGTGCCGGTCTTCTGATCGCGTTATCGATCGGTAAAACGTTTTCAATTCACCCTCAGGCAGCGCCTCTGCGATTAAACCAAAGCGCTCGGCACCGCGAGCTTCAATAACGCCAGCGGTCAAGAGGCGATCGAGTAAATAGAGCTCTGAGCCCTGGCGTATGAGACTTCTAATGCTGTTTACGTAGGGGTCTTTTTCATCGGCACCCAATGTTAACCCGCGTGACTGGATGATTTTCACAACTTCACGGAAATGCACCATTTCTTCAACAGCGAGCTCCGCCATGGCAAGCACTAAGCGGGACCTGTCGGGATAATGCGAAACCATGGACAAGGCCATCCCGGAGGCCTTTTTTTCGGCAGCGGCGTGATCGAGAATAAAGGCGTCGAAGTTGCTTAAAACGCAGTCGACCCAGGCTTTTGGTGAAGGGGTTTTTAGGGGGCTATCGTGGTCCATAGGGTGGCTGAATTGACAAAGATCCCCGATTGTAACCGACCTGTGGCCTAGACGGCTGCTCACTGCCACCCTGTCCAGCCTGGACCTCTGACCACGCGACCCGGCGTGGCGCCGGTGGGCTCACTGTCACGAATGACAGCAGTACCATTGATAAACACCTGCTCCATACCCACGGCATACTGATGCGGCTGCTGAAATGTCGCTTGATCAACAATGGTGTCAGGGTCAAAAACCAGGATATCGGCAAAATGACCCTCTCGCAGGAAACCGCGATCGCGCAGGGATAAGTTGGTTGCCGGTAAGCCGCTGGCACGGTGAATGGCTTGCTCGAGGGACAGTAATTTTAATTCCCGTACGTAATGCCCAAGGACTCTAGGAAACGTACCGTAGGTTCGAGGGTGCCGGTGGTTCAGCAAGGCATCGCCCTCGGCGGCTATGGTGACGGCGTCGGTGCAAAAACTCACCCAGGGTTGCTGAATGGCTTTGCGAACGACATCTTCGGACTGATTGAAATACATAGCACCGACTCGCGTTCTATCGGCAATAACCAGATCCATGGCGGTTTCTTCGGGGCTCTGGTTTCTCATGATGGCCACTTCGGCGAGGGTTTTCCCCGCAAGGTGTTTGAGCTCAGGATTTCGAAATTCCACTAACATGACAGTCTCTGCGCCGCCGCTCGCAAGGCGATTGTCCCATTCGTCTGAGTCCTCCCGCATTTGCTTCGCCAAGGTTTGACGGGTTTTCGGGTCCTGCATGCGAGCAATCCATGCGTCAATGCCCCCGGCTTTAACCCACGCTGGCATAACGGCATCTAGACCGGTGGAACCCGCGGGGTAGGGGTACATATCGGCGGTTATTTTTAGGCCTTCACTGCGTGCGGCTTCAATGCGCGCCAGAACGTCATCGAAGCGGTCCCATGAGGGAGGGTGCGCAATTTTAAGATGGTAGATTTCTGCAGGTATGGCAGCTTCTCTGGAAATCGTGATGAGCTCATCAAGGGCATCAAATATTTGCTTGCCCTCGTTGCGAAGGTGCGACGCGTAAATACCGCCATACTCGGCAGCGGCTTTCGCCAGAGCGACCAGTTCATCGGTTTCGGCAAAGCTTGCCGGTGTATAAATCAGTGACGACGCCACGCCAACCGCGCCCTCGCGCATAGCTTCTCGCACCAGCTCTTGCATAAGCTTGAGCTGTTGGGGGGTGGGATCAACGTCGTCCTGTCCCAACACATGTATTCGGGGCGTGGTTGCACCAATAAACGAGGCAATGTTGGGTGCCACGCCCTTTGTCTCTAGAAACTCTAAATACTCGCCTAAGGTGGTCCAGCCAGGGTTAATACCAGCCCAGTATTTGGGAAACTCAGTCTTCATGACCGGGCTTAATGGCCCCATCGAATTGCCCTCCCCAAAGACCTCGAGGGTAATGCCTTGGGTAATATCGCTAAGGCCTCGGCCATCGGTGATCAAACTCGTTACACCCCAGCCGATCATGTTGATAAAGCCGGGACTGACGGCCTTGCCTTTTGCGTTGATGACCTTATCTGCCGTTGCGTTATCAAGGTTACCCAGTGCGACAATGCGGTCACCGGTTATCCCAAGGTCCCCGACATAGGGTGTATTACCCGATCCGTCATATAGGGTTCCATCTTGAATCAACGTATCAAAGTGATCTGGAGTTTTGGTGCTGCAAGCACTGCAAGCAGCGAGCCCGACGATAACGAGGATTACTCTCAAGCGCTTTGAAATTTGGCCCATCGGTCATGTCCTAAACGTCTACTTGAGGTCTAAGTTAGCATTTTGCTGAGCTGCGGGGGCAGCGGATTTTGTTGGCTGGGCCGAATGGCAAGCTAGACCCTTTGTCGTTAGAGAGAGGCTTGGGGCAGGGGCGGTAAAGTATCGATTTTCTCGGTATGCTCCTAGGTAGTGGTACGAAGATGATCAATCAAGATTAACGCGATGCCATGGCAAAGAGGGCGCGACTCAGAGCGCATTTTTGGCTGGCCTCCAGTCTGCTTTGGAAAGAGAGCACAGTTATGAGCCCTATTAGATATCAATGCACGGTCGTCGCGATTGTGGCTTCGCTAATGCTCAGCGTAGGAACTAGCGTCAATGCCACCGACCTTAAAACGATTATGGCAGACCCCGACTGGATAGGTGCGCCGGTGGAGTCAGCCTGGTGGCAGCTCGATGGCAGTGGCTACTGGTATCGCGCTAAGCGTAAGGGCAGCACGCTACGAGATACCTTTGCCATGACAGGCGCTGCCGGGGATCCCTTGCCTGTTTCGGCATCGCTATTGGCTCGTAGCGATGGCCCCACGCTTAAATATCATGCACTGAAAGGTTTGGCGGTCAGCATTAACAACGGCGCCTTGGTACTTCGAGACTTAAACAAGCAGACCCACCGCGTATTATTCGCCGGAACCGACCCCGCAAGTCGCCCTCAATTTTCACCCGAGGGTGACGCTGTATTTTTTTTGGTGGCCCAGGCTTGGTGGCGAATTGATCTGGCCAGTGGCAGCGCCAGTGCGTTAACGCCCCTAATTTTTGAGGAGCCCCCTTACACCGTTCCTGATGATGTTTTAGCGCAAGATCAGCTCAGACTGTTTACAACCCTTGAGCGTGACCGGCTTGCACAGCAGCAACAGTTCGAAGCCAGGCTGTTGCAAGAGCAGGCTGGAGCGTCTGCGGCCACCCCTTGGTATTTGGGTGCCGACTATCAATTGGTCAACAGTGCGCTGTCTCCCAATGGACGTTGGTTATTGGTGACAGTGAGCCCGGCAGGAGCCGATAACAATCAAGCCGATAAAATGCCCCATTACGTAACCCGCTCAGGTTATGTCGATGTCGAAGACGTGCGCTCGCTGGTGGGTCGAGAGTCGCCAAAGCCCCAGTCGTTATGGCTATTAGACTTAAAAACTCGGCAGCGGTATGAGTTGAGTATGGGCGAACTCCCCGGCATTGATTTGGATCCGCTGGCTGAGCTTAAGCGTGCGCAAGACATGGCTATCCACGATGCCAAAGACCCTAGGCCGGTCACTTTTGAACGTCTCGTGTGGCATGACCAAGGCGGCGATGCGTTGGTGCAAGTGCATGCCATTGACAATAAAGATCGTTGGACCTTGCGACTAAAAGCGGACACTCAAGAGCTGGCGTTGGTGGAGCACTTGCACGACCCTGCATGGATTAACTGGCAGTTCAACGACGCCGGTTGGATTCCGGGCAGTGATCAGATTTGGTGGTTATCGGAAGCCTCTGGATTCAGTCATCTTTATGCGACTCAACGCAATGGTGAGGTGGTGCAATACAGTCAGGGTGATTTCGAAGTCACGGCTGTCGACTGGTTACCCGATGGCGAGTCAGCGGTGGTGTTAAGCAACCGCGCTCATCCCACGGAGTACGACTTGTACCGGCTCAATGTGTCGGCAAAAACAATGACGCGGCAGACCGATCTCAAGGGCGTAGAAGGCTTTTCGTTACATCCGAATGGCGAGCGGGCTCTTGTGCTATTTTCTGAGAGTTATCGGCCTACTCAGGCCGTTGTTCTAGACTTGTTAACGGGTGATCTTACGCTGAAGACGGATACAGTTAACGAGGCCTATGCTGCCATTCCTTGGCAGGCACCCGACTTTGTTCCTGTCCCCTCCCGGCATGGTGTTGAAAAGCCCATTTGGTCTAAGTTCTACCCGGCCCGGGGAGATTTTGAGGGGCTGCGCCCCATAGTCATGTTCGTCCATGGGGCGGGTTATACCCAAAATACCCACCACCAGTTTCCTTATTATTTTCGTGAACAGATGTTTCATAACCTATTAACCGAGCGTGGTTACCATGTGCTGGATATGGACTACCGTGCCAGTCGTGGCTATGGGCGTGACTGGCGCACTGCAATTTATCGTCAGATGGGCACCCCTGAACTGGAAGACCTCATTGATGGTGTGCAGTGGTTGGTGGAAGAGCACGGAGGCGATCCCGATCGCGTTGGTGTCTACGGGGGGTCCTATGGTGGCTTCATGGCGTTTATGGCGTTGTTTAAGGCCCCCGATGTATTCGCCGCGGGTGCGGCTTTGCGTCCCGTTACCGACTGGCGGCACTACAACGATTCCTACACGGCAAATATTCTCAATACGCCAGCGGTAGACCCCGAGGCGCATCACCGTAGCTCTCCTATAGAGTTTGTTGAAGGCTTTGAGGGAGCACTGCTGATCAGCCACGGCATGCTAGATGACAATGTGTTTTATAAAGATTCGGTGCGCCTTGTTCAGCGCCTTATTGAACTTGAAAAAGAGCACTGGGAGCTAGCATCCTATCCTTTGGAGCCCCATGGGTATGTCCATCCCGAAAGTTGGTTGGATCAGTACCGGCGTATTTTGAAGTTATTTGAGTCAGAGCTGGGTGACGCCCGGTAATGGCGCCATGGCGTTTTTTATACAAAGGATGTGACATGGTTGGGCGTTCGATTTACGATCGCGCTCACCTTGTAGTTCTAAGATTTTGACGAGACAAAGACTCACTCAACAGCTCAATAAAAGGAAAGCGTTATGTTCAGCCACATTATGATCGGTGCCAATGATATCGAAGCGTCCAAGGCGTTCTATGACGCAACATTGGGCGCTCTGGGCTGCGGCCCCGGTGTTATCGATGAGAAGGGACGGGTGTTTTATATGACAGACACGGGCATTTTTGCCCTGAGCCAACCCATCGATGGCAATCCTGCCGGTCATGGCAATGGCTCTACCATCGGCTTTGCGGCGGCGACGACCGAAGCAGCTGACGCTTGGCATGCGGCGGGGCTAGCCAGTGGCGGTGTAACCTGCGAAGAGCCTCCGGGTGTTCGTGAGGGTGGCATGGGTCCACTGTATTTAGCCTATCTGCGTGATCCGTCGGGAAACAAGATTTGCGCTTTAGTTAGGGTTTAGTAGAGGCTCAGCGTTTTAAGCGTTTGCATTGTTGACTTAAAATTATGGCCACGGGATGGGCGTTAAGACCGCCATCACCGCGGGCCCTAACCAGCATTGACCGCAGCAAGCCAAGGGCTCACCGAGGCTGGTGTCGATGATTTGGCACTGAGAGCGCTTTTCTTCCATCGATGGAATTTAGACAGTAGGAGGCATTGAGATGTTTGAAGAACTCAATATTAGCGCCATTGCAGATGCGTATATTGTTCCCTATGCGGCCAATATTGCGTTGGCTTTGGCTATTTTTCTGGTCGGAAAATGGCTGGCTGGCACCCTGACCAACGTCGTCATTGCCCTGCTCAAAAAGTCGCGTATGGATGACATCCTCATCACTTTTGTCACGTCCATTGTTAAAGCGCTGTTAATGCTGTTTGTCACTATTGCAGCCCTGAATCAACTGGGGGTCGATACCACTTCGTTAATTGCACTGTTAGGCGCGGCGGGCCTCGCCGTGGGCTTGGCGTTACAAAACTCGCTGCAAAACTTTGCCGCAGGGGTCATGTTGATTGTCTTTAGGCCTTTTAAAGCGGGTGATTTTGTAGAGTTAGCTGGAGTTGCAGGCGTTGTCGAAAACATCGGTATTTTTAGTTCGGTATTGCGAACCGGAGACAATCGGGAACTGATTGTGCCTAATGGCGTTATTTACGGCGGCATCATTACCAACTATTCGAAGCGCAGCACGCGTCGCGTCGACATGGTTTTTGGGATTGATTACGACGATGACTTAAAACAGGCGAAGGAACTGCTGCGCACTATTATTTTGGCTGACGAGCGCGTCCTGTCCGAGCCCGAGCCGGTGGTAGCTGTGTCTGAACTGGCTGATTTTTCGGTCAATTTTATCGTGAGGCCCTGGGTAAAAAATGCCGACTACTGGCCTGTGCTTTGGGATACCACCGAAAAGGTTAAGCTTGAATTCGACGCGCAGGGCCTATCGATCCCTTACCCGCAAATGGACATCCATATTCCCAAAAATGCGGCGGGCGCTGGCGACGCTTAACGTGCGCAAGGCCCAAAGGGTTTTGCTTAATGCGAGGCCCTCAATAAGGCGATTGTGTTTGCTTAACCGAACTCCATGAGCGGGGAGTTCGGGCCTCAACGGGAGCCTCAGACACGGTCGGTGTGTGTGTCGCTGTGCTCAGGCCTTGCGTAAAATTTCTTAACAGCCAGCCAAACAAGAATGCCCGCAATGATGAGCGGTAGTCCATAACTGAGGGCCAGAAGGGTTTCGCCACTGGCGAGCGTGACCTGCTCTCCCGAGTACGTCTGCTGTGCTTGCGAATAAGGCTTGGCATAGAAGAAGTAGAGCATGCCCATGGTGGCGACACCTACCAGCGTCATGATGGCTGGCCAGATTAAGGTTTGGCGCACTTTACCGGCGTCATACTCATCATTAGGCACCTCATGGAGGGCCTTTCGATAATTGGCCTCTTTGGCAGTAACCTGGCCAAATCTTGAGACCGTGACCACGGCCAGAAAACTGGCGCAGGCACCCACTAAAATGGGGTCAAAAATAACGGGCCAGTCGACCAGGTCGTTCAACGATAAAAGGTTCATCACCACGTTGACGATAAAGCCCGTTGCCATACCCCAAAATGCGCCAGCTTCAGTGATCTTTGAGCTCCAGATACTCATGAAGGCAACGGCGCCCCAAGACGAGGCAAATAAAGGCCCGGCGAAGTAGGTTATCCAGAAAATATTACTGGGCAGAGCCAAAGCTAGGGTTATCACGATCAGGCCAATCGCCAGCATGGTTAAACGGGTGACCCGTAACTGTATTTTATCGTTCTTTGGCAGCTTGAGTATGTCATTGCTTACGCTAAAGCCGACCAGAGACAAGAAGGTTGAGGCCGAAGAGAGCCCCGCCGCCAAGATGCCGCACACCAGCAGCGCCCCGACCATGGTGGGGATTTGATTCATAGCGGCCCAAATAATGACGCTTTCCGCGGGGTCTATGTCGGGATTACTGAGATTGACGATGGCGGCACAGAAAGTGGTGACCAGATACAACAGCAACATGGTGATGGCTGCGCCACAGGCCGACCGAATAACGACATGTTCGTTTCGAGCCATCAGATAGCGGCTGGACTGCCAGGGGCTTACTGCCACCACCACGCCCCATGCAACGCCCAAAATCAAAGCCCAAAGCAGTGCCTGCCCCGGAGTCTCCCAACTGGTTTCAGGCCCCACGACACCGTGCCAGGCAATAATATCGGGCTTGGCTTCAAAGACGGCTAGGGCTTCAATGCTGGCAAACCAGCCGCCGTTGGCACTGACCATAAAGGCAAGCGCCACAACCGCGACTGACGTGAACAAGATGAACATGAGGGTATCTGTCAAAATGACACCCTTGGATCCGGAGTAGAGGGTGAACAGTGTGTAGCTGCTCCAAACCAGAATAATAGCGATGGGCTCAGAGAGCTCAGTCATTTGCATAACGACCAAGGCAACGCCCCAGGTGACGGCCAGCAGGTAGCCACTGAGACCCACCACAATAGAAAGCCCTGCCAGAGACTGGATTCGCTGACTTTGAAAGCGCGCGCCAAAAAAGGCGGGCACGGTCAGCGATTGGCTGCGGCGTAGGTAGCGACCAAAAAATAGAGCGCCTAGGACATAGCCCATACAGTTTACAGCGGTCATGATAATAATGAGGGGCCCGTGTCCCTGATAGGACATACCGGCTTCGCCGATAAAGCCATTGGTGCTCATGAAGCTGGCAATCAAGGTGCCCAGTATTAATAACGTGGGTGCGTTGCGCCCAGCAACAAAGTAGTCGTCGAGATGCCGCACTTTACGGCCTGCGTACCAGCCGGTGCCGAGATAAACCATGACACTCAGTACCATCGTTAGGCTAAAGCTATCCATTAGGCATATACCGCCATTAACAATTTGTTGAGGCACTCACTCTGGCCAGTGGCAGCGGCAGCGGCATGAAAGTGCCCCTTTTTCGCCGGTTCGGGGGTGCCAGATCGTGGAGCACCAAGGTCAACGGGCAAATGCGGACTGTCCAGCTCATTGAGCCGAGCAAAAAACGCGGGGTAAAAGCTTTCCAATCGATGGCCTTTCCATGGGAGAGTACGCGTCCAAGTAGACGCTTTTTGTCTAAATATGGAAGCAATGCCGCGTATAACCGCGGGTAAAGCAACGATAGTCGTCGATCCTTGATGGGCTGGTGCTGACCCGTATGTCGTGGGTACTGGATAACTCCAGTCATCGGGTGACAGCAAGTGACTCATGGCTACAGCTACCTTGTTTTTATGGGGGGCTTTGTAGGTCGCAGCGCTATTTCTGAAGCGTCTGTCGACTTTTACATTATGCAGCAAAATTACCAAATCTAAAGGGTGTTGAGCCTATTGCATGGAGGCCTCCAAGGGGCGCATTATTCGCCAAATCGGGAGTGCCACTATTTCGGTAGTGCGTCGATAAAAACACCTATTGATTTATCTACAATAAAAAAGAGTACGGCCATGAATGCACCCGTTATTTCCTTCTCTAGGCGCCTACGTGTATCCCCCTTTGAATTACGCTCTCTGGAGGGTTCAAAGTCGGCATCGGTTTACAATCATCTAGTCTTGCCCACCTGTTATGAATCCCTCGAAGCCGACTATTGGCATTTGCGTGAGCACGTACAGCTATGGGATGTCGCCTGCCAGGTGCAAGTGGAGGTGCAGGGCCCAGATGCAGCCAATTTTGTCGAGTATCTAACGCCTCGTGATGTGTCTCGCTGCCAGGTTGGGCAGTGTATTTATACGCCGCTTATTGACGAGGCGGGAGGCATCATCAACGATCCACTGATCTTGCGTTTGGCCGATGACCGCTTCTGGATTTCACTGTCAGATTCCGATGTCTTGCTCTGGGCCAAGGGGCTGGCACTGGGTAAAGGTTTTGATGTTCGTGTTTTTGATCCCAATGTTTTTCCAATGTCGATTCAGGGGCCAAAATCTGCCGACCTGTTGAGTCGGGTTCTTGGCGATTCGATTCGCGAGCTCAAGTTTTTTCGCTTTGTGGAAACTGAAATTGCCGGTACCCCGGTGGTGGTGGCGCGCACGGGCTGGAGTGGTCAGGGCGGCTATGAAATTTATCTTCAGGAGCCAGATTCGGGCGTGACACTGTGGGACACCTTGGCAGCCGCTGGGGAAGATCTTCAGGTGCGAGCGGGTTGCCCCAACCTTATTGAGCGTATTGAAAGTGGGTTATTGTCCTACGGCAACGATATGACTTTAGATAACAATCCCCTAGAAGCCGGGCTCGATCGCTTTTTTAAATTGGGTAAATCGGCTGACTACTTGGGTCGTGCTGCTTTAGAGGCCATTGCTGAAGAGGGGGTGACCCATCGATTGGTTAAGCTGGTCATCGCAGGTGAGCCTGTCGCGAATCCGCGGACGGTTTACACCATCCAGGGGGCCGCGGGTGAAAATATTGGAACGGTCACCAGCGCTGTTTACTCACCTAGGCTTAATCAAAACATCGGTTTTGGCTATTTACCCGTGGACAGCTGTGAAAAAGGTGCCAGGGCCGTAGTTCTCACTCCTGAAGGCGCTAGAGACCTTTGGGTAGCCGACAACGATTGGTCTAGCTAGCCAGAATCTGTCTAGAGACTCTTTAAAATTTGCATGGCCGCTTATAGGCCATGCAGAATTTTGGTTTCAAGGTAGTCCTCAAGCCCCATCGACCCGCCTTCGCGGCCATTCCCCGATTGCTTGTAGCCACCAAAGGGCGAGCCATACTCGTAGGCACCGCCGTTAATATGCACGGCACCGGCGCGTAACTGCCTAGCCACTCTGCGGGCTCGGCTGGGGTCACCAGTTTGTAAATAGGCGGCTAGGCCATAGGGTGAATCATTGGCGATTGCGATAGCGTCTTCTTCGGTGTCGAAGGGAATAATCACCAGCACAGGCCCAAAAACTTCCTCGCGGGCGATACGCATTTGGTTGTTTACGTCGGTAAATAACGTCGGTTTCACGTACCAACCACGTTCAAATCCTTCGGGTTTGCCCAATCCCCCCACGAGTAACTGAGCACCTTCATCAATACCCACACCAATTAAATTTTGGACTCGGTCGAACTGAATACGATCGAATAATGGCCCTATGTGGTCGCCTTCCTCTGTGGGATCACCCACTCGCGTGGCGATAGTCGCCTGACGGGCTATTTCGACCACTTGGTCATAGCAGCTTCGCTCTACCAGTAACCGTGTGGGTGCATCGCAAGACTGTCCTGTGTTGGCCATACATTCGGCGACTGCGTTTTGAACACGCTCTTCAAGGTCGCTATCGGCAAACACCAAATTGGGGGACTTACCTCCAAGTTCTAGAGTGACCCGCTTTACCCACTCGGCGGAGTCTTGTGTAACGGCGGTACCTGCTCGAGTCGACCCGGTAAAAGACATCATTTGAATGTCGGGATGCCGTGACATGGCGGTCCCCACTTCCGGGCCTGCGCCGTTAACAAGATTGAACACGCCGGGGGGGCAACCCGCCTCATGGAGGATTTCGGTGTAAATGATTGCGGAGAGGGGTGTGTGCTCACTGGGCTTAAGGATGCAGGTGCAGCCGGCAGCAAGTGCGGGGAGTACTTTCAGCGCTATTTGATTAATAGGCCAGTTCCAGGGCGTGATTAGGCCACAAACCCCAATGGGCTCACGTACCAAGATATCGCCATTACCGAGATCAACTTCTTCTTCAAGTTTTTCCAGGGCAGCGACAAAGCCCTGCAAGTGACCGATGGCTGCATCGGCCTGTGCTTCGCGGGCAAAAGTAATGGGTGCCCCCATTTCTTCGCGCATGGCTTGCGCCAAATCCTCAAACCGGGCCTCGGTGACCTGCTTGATCCGCTCTAGTAATGCGAGTCGCTCTTGCTTTGATGTCATTGAGAATGTTGCAAAAGCTTGACTGGCCGCGGCCACGGCCCGATCGACATCGACAGCATTGCCCAAGGCTACCGTTGCGATAATCTCTTCATTGGCAGGATTAATAACCGGCATCGTTGCAGTGGAGTCTGGAGAGACCCAGGCACCGTTGATATAAAATTTCTGCAGATTTTCCATGAAATACTCGCTTTATAGTCTATCGTTTACCCATGTGATGAAGCCATAAACCTGACTCAGAAAATGGCGGGCGTGGATCAATAACCGGTCTCGGAGGGTATTTTACCGGCCCTCATTATCGAGGGCGGTCGCATTTTTTTAAACCCCTTCTTCGTGTTGCTGTTAGCCGCACGCTCCCGGGCTGTGCTGGTCATTCTCTGAGGTTTACTCGCCTAAGCCCATTCTTCTTGTGGCGGGTTTCCCTATGGCTGCGATGGTGGCCTTTTCCTCGGTAAAGAAGTCAGCCGCATGGCGCGGACCATCCCGACCTATCCCAGACTCTTTGAATCCGCCGAAGGGTGCGCGCAGATCCCTAGCGATGGGGGTATTTAGCCAGAGAGTGCCGGCATTGACCCTCTGCTGGAAGGTTTGGGCGCGGTGCAGGCTTTCCGTCCAGCAATAGGCAATTAAACCGAAGCGGCTATCGTTGGCAATCGTCCAAGCTTCTTCGTCATCGTCAAATATTTGAATCGTTACAACCGGTCCAAAAATTTCTTCCTGGCACAAAGGGGAGCTGTTATCGGAAACTTTAAAAACAGTAGGTGCCACAAAGTAGCCCTTGCCAAGTTCTGGCATGGCGCGTCCACCCGTGAGTAGCCTGGCGTCCGTATTTTCGGCGCGGGCAAAATATTGAAGAATTTGCTGTTGATGTTGAGCAAATGCCATAGGTCCAACTTCAGTTTTACTATCTAGCGGATCACCTATATGCAGGTTTTCGGTGCGCGCAACAAACGCTTCAATAAAGCGCTCTGCAATGCTTGCCTGTACTAGGATTCGTGATCCAGCAATGCAAATTTGTCCGCTATTGCCAAAGGCGCTAACCAGTGCTCCGTCTATTGCCCGGTCAAAGTCGGCGTCGTCGAAGATGATATTGGCTGACTTACCCTCTAACTCAAAATGTACCGGAGTCAGCCGCGCAGCGGCGGCACTCATGATCTCACGTGCGGTATTACCACGCCCGGTGAGAGATATACGATCGACTCCCTCTGCTGTTGCAAGTGCCGCACCGGTGACAGAACCTCGACCGTTAACAAGATTCACAACACCCGAAGGCAGTCCTGCTGATTCTAATAAGCGCACCAGCTGGAGCACGGCGAGGGGCGCGAATTCAGAAGGCTTTAAGACACAGCTGTTGCCAAAGGCTATGCACGAGGCTATCTGCATGCTGGACAAGGCCAGGCACGCATTCCAGGGTGTATAAATCGCAGCCACCCCTACAGGTTGACGGGTAACCACCGTGCGGTAGTGGTGCAATTGGTCAAAGGTTTCTCCTGCGATCTGACCAATGTAGTCGGCGAAGAAATCGAAGTTATCAGCGGCTCGAGGTATTTGACGCGCAGCCAAGTGGGCAAAAGGAAGCCCGGCACACACTGATTCTTGTAGCGCCAGGTCGTGGGCGTGGTTGCGTATCGCTTGAGCTGCCCCGCGTAAAACGCGTTGTTTTTCGTCGACCGAACATTGAGACCACTCCCCCGATTGAAAACGGTCTCTAGCGGCAGCAACCGCTTTCTTGACCTGATCGGCATCGTCTTCTTGCAGGCTGGCAATGATCTCACCCGTGCCGGGAAAGTGAACGGGTAGCCTTGTTGCTGAAATGTTGATGGGAACAGCGTGTCCTGCGGTATGCCCTGTTATAACCTCGGGTAGCGTGAGCTTAGCGGCTTCGATATGTGGCACTGGGGACGCCATGGTCACTCTCCTTGGCATGGATCAACCGAGTTGCTGTGGCTCTCATCATAGCTCTAAGCTGCGCCGTAGTCGCTCTATAGGCAGAAAAACAAAGGGTCAAAAAACAGCGACAATGACTTAACTAGAGCCTTCCGCTTGCCGTGTGAGTGGTGGTTTTGGTTAATCGCGGTAGCATTACGGTAACCGACGGTCACTCAGAGGGCTCAATGTTTATTTAACGAGGCATTATCTGAGAAAGGTATCGCCCGTGAAGTGCCCGTGGAAACCAAACGGTATGTGGTGGTCCAATAATACGGCGGCAACTTCCTCTTCAGGGTTTTGTGCATTGCGTATCTGAATTTCAGAGCGATGCGTGCTGGCGTCATAAACAACCGCCAGTAAATAACCATCATCCTGAGCCTTTGGACGTGCCTTCGCGGTAAACAGTGCTTCGGAAGTGTAGCGATTGTCACCGACATTGGTATGGGTGCAGGCTCCTGTACGGGTGTTGAGGGTAACGAGACTATTGAAGAAACCCTGCTCCCGCCCCGGGGCATGGCCCACATAGAAACAGTGCTCACTGTTTAAACCCGTATGGTTGGTATTCCAAGCAGGGAACTCACCGTCCGGCGCATGAGCAAAAGCTTCAAGGCGTGTCTGCGCTGTTTTTAAATTAATGCGCAGACGTTGCAGCTTAGCGCCTGCAACCGTTTGGACATCGAATACATCACCCAGCCAAGCAAAGCCTTCGGTGCTTTGCGTGTGGAAAAAATCTGTGATGAGTTCATTACCCGCTTCAAAGGAATTCGCAAAGTGCACAACAATGCCGGGGGGTAATTCAAATTCCTGAGCCACAGTCATGGTGCGCAAATCCACCACAATTCCGCGCATGGCTTGCTGGTCGTTGTAGCTTAAATTGCCACTCAGAGTGGCGGTGCCCAGCAGAGGTCCGCCGAGTTTAAAGTTAATCGAACTCACGACAAAAATGGCGTAGTTTTCGGTAAGCCCAAAGTCATGCAGGAAGGGAAAACGGTCAAGGGGAATACGACAGCTTCGTACGCGATTGCCGTTGGCTGAAATATCATGAACGTCTAGTGCGCATTTGATACCGCGCCAGCCTAGGCCAACCAGATTGACGCCAAAATTAACCTGGTTGCCCGTATGGGGGTGAATTTTCCCATGAGCGCTAATGGTGCTACGTGAATTCAGCGTGTTGCCATAATACTCTGGGCCAAGGGTCTCAAGGGTTTCTGGATTGAGTTGGTAGGGCTGTCCACCCTCATAAAACGCGCAGAGTTTATCGCCATGCCAGGAGACTCCCGTGTTGGCAGGGTTAGATAGGGGTTTGAGAATATTTTTACGCCAACCGCCTTTTATCTGCGTGCCGAATCCGCGGCTAGACACACGCCCTTGCTCCAGGTCATTTAAATACTTTGGAGTACGCACGTAGCGATTTTTAAAATGGGCCTTGCCCTCGGTGAGAGTTACGGCACTGATCATGCCTGGGCCGTCGAACCAGTGGCCGTAAGCCTCACTTCCTACATTCATAGCGCCGGGTCCGTTGCGGAACAAGGTGCCGGTCAAATCTTTGGGAAGGGTGCCACGAATATTGCCAACCCAGCCATCGTGCTCTTCTTGTAGGGCGAGAAAACCTCGATGAAAATCGCAGTTGCGCTGTGCCACGTTGATCAGCTTTGCTTCAGCGTTCATTGACTCGCCTCTGGTGAAGATGCATTCAAGGCGGGCAACAGAATGTCGATACTGCTGTCAATGAGTGCGTCGATTAGCGGGGGAACATCGACGTCGAAGCCGTCCAGCATTTTATGGTTATAGAGATCAATCAACCCATGGGTATTCGTCAGCAGGGTGATCACTCGAACCCAAATGGTATCGGGGCCAAAACCCTGCTCCGCAATGCCATCAATACCAGGCATGGAAGAGTGGGATGATGGCGGGGTTAGTGAAACCCCTGATCGGCTGAGCAAAGTCGCAAATAAATTGATCATACGGTCGGATGTGCGTTGGCGTAAGTCGCTTGTGAGGTCGCCCTCGTCACTAGCAAGATCTTCCCGCAATTGCAGCGGTGGGTGCACCATAAGCTCCCAGTAACCGGTCCAATCATGCGCAAAACGAACCGCTGACTTCAAAAAACCGGCCAGTTTTTCCCGGGGCTCCTCGGCGTGGGTAACACCCTCTTTGGTGTAGTTATCAATCAGTTCATAACCTCTTTGCGTTGTTTCTATAAACAGCTGCCGTTTGCTGGGGAAGTAGTTGTAGAGATTGGCTGCCGTCATATTTAGGCTCGCCGCGAGTGCCCGCATTGATAGTTGGCTAATGCCTTCTGAGGCCATGACTTGGGCAGCCTCATCCATAATGCGCTGCTTTTGAACAATGATTTCTTCAGCAGAAAAGGCTTGCCTAGGCATGGCTTTTTAAACCTTTAAACGATGGGAAATTATGGAAAGGGTGCACACGCTACACTCACGTTAAATTAATTATGAACATATGTTAACTTAACAAGTGTTAATATATCAACAGGCCGTTAATCGGTTGCGCGAATTGCGATGATGGTGAATAGCCGTAGTGGCTGGTAAAGGCCTCGGGGTAAACTTTGACGAACCTGATCAGCAGCGAGAGATGTAATGTTTACGGGCAATGGAGAAGCTTTAATGTCAGTGGTTCTGGTCCTTGGCTACACAACCCTTGGGATCCTAGCGTTGTGCGCGGTAAATCTAGTCTATAAAACGCTTCAAAGTAGATCGCGACACGATATTTCTGGTCAGTGGGTTGTTGTTACTGGCTGTGATTCAGGTATCGGTCAGGGCGTTGTGACGGCCCTGTCAAAGCGTGGCGCAAAGGTTGTCGCCTGCTGCTATACGGAAAATGGCGCGAGCGCCGCCCGAGCTGCGGGGGCGAGTTGGGCACCGCACTTCGATTTAAGTGACGACGCTGCTGTTCGTGATGTGGCCGAGAAAATTCAAACCCAAAGTCACGGTGCTCTTTGGTGTGTCGTGCATGGGGCAGGTACTGTTTTACCGGGCTTTGTAGATTACCAGCCGATTAACTTTTATCGCGAAGTCATGGCAGTCAATTTCTTTGCGCCGGTATTGTTGACGCAAAAGTTACTGAGCGCACTGCGAGGTGCGAAAGGTCGTGTGGTGTTGGTCAGCAGTGTCGATGGCATTGTTAGCCTTCCGGGTAATGCGCCCTATGACGCTTCGAAATTTGCTATTGAAGCCTATGCCGATGCTCTTCGCGTTGAGCTGTCGTTTTGTGGCGTAGGGGTGAGCGTGATTAATCCGGCAACAATGCGCACCCCCATGGCAGATTCATTTTTTCCAGCACACCGAAAAACTTGGGACGCTATGGCTGCTGCTGAGCCAGAGGGTGATTGGCAGACACTGTGGCCTGAGTCTTGGCTCAACCAATACGTGGAAAAGAACGCACAGCAATTGCGCAGCATTGCCGAAGATCCTGCGGCAGCAGTGAATGATATTGTTCACGCAGTTACGGCGGTACACCCGAAGCTTCGATACCTTAGTGGTCGGCTGGCTAAAACACTTTTTTATGCGCTGTGGCTAATGCCTGAATCTTGGTCGCTGCGTTTTAAGCGTTTAACCGTACAACCCCGGCCACCTAGGAGCCGCACATGAATATTTCGGGCCTACTTCATATCAACATTAATTGTCGCAATTTCGAGCGCTCCCAACAGTTCTACGAAATGTTGGGCTTTAAAGTCATTATGCCGGTACCCGCAGAGGGAAGCGGTGATGCCGCTGCTGCCGTGGGTATGCAGCACTATCGACTGAAAGGTGCGCTAATGAAACACCCCAGCCGCATCGTGATCGATTTATTAGAGTGGGAGGAGCCCTACGCAGCGGGTTTGCCTTATGAAAGCATGGCGCATCCGGGCATTGCTCGAGTCGCTTTTACGACAGACGCCCTCGATGACGATATTGCCATTCTTGCGCAGGCAGGTGTCGAATTTTTATCAGATGGCCCGGCTCAGGTGGCAGGACCAAGAGACTCAAAGGTTCGGTTTATTTGCTTTAAAGACCCCGACGGTACGGTGCTTGAATTGGTTGAGATGGGATAACTGTCTGGGGTTAGAGAAGCCTTAGAAACCTTCGTTGTTTGTTGGATTTTATTAGTTAGCTTTATTAGGGAGCTTCATGAGCTGGGTTCATGTGTCGTCGCGTTCCGCCAATCACTCTGTATCTCGCGAATATTAGCGCTACTGCCCAAGTTGCTGTCCGCGGGGGAAGCTTTCCCAAAGACAGAGTGACTCGCGCTTGTTTTGAATTCATTATCTGACGTGAGTATGGTGTGCCACTTTGGCGCGGTAACTAGGAGAACAACGCTGTGATCGACATTTCTAAATCGATAGACCTTTGTGCGGCTTATTACGGGGCGCAAGCCGAGGCTATGCGCGAATATCTCGAGCTAGGGCAGAGGGCCGCACTGGATTTAGACAACAGGGGGCCTATTCGTTTTGATACAAACGGTGGTCTCGATCCTAGTATCAGAGAGGCCTACTCGCGCTACGGATTTTATGTTTTCACTAACGTGCTAAGCACACAAGAGCTCGCAGATATTGAGTCTGATTTGGGCGCAATGCGACAGAGATTTCCTACGGGCCCAGATAGCCCCGTCAATGCGGATGGGCAGCCAGCCCTCGGTGCTGACTGCAAAGCATTAACTCTGGTTTGGTCGAAGCCACTTGGCGATCCTTTGGGCGGTACGGCACTTGCCAACGGGCGTCATCAGGTCAAGATGTTTGAGCCTGAGGCCGCTGCCGAAGCACCAGCAGCAGCGCCTTTTATTCTTTTGGGTTCCCTGCAGTTTTCCGAAGCCTGTTTGCGTACCTATGCGCATCCTCAGCTATTGCGAGTTGCCGAGGCGATTAACGGGCCAGACTTCGCGCCATTTAATGAGGCGTTGTTTATTAAAGATCCCGGTATTGGTGCGGCAGTTTCCTGGCACCAAGATGGCGTTACTCATTGGGACAGCGACGACTTTGATGAAGACATTCACGGTTTTAATTTTATGGCGCAGGTGTACGGTAGCACTGCCGTAAATGGTGTTTGGGTGGTTCCGGGTACACACAAGCTGGGTAAGCTCGATATCAGTAAGCTGGTGGCAGACGCAGGGAGTGAGCGTCTTGAGGGAGCCGTTCCGCTGGTTTGTAACCCGGGTGACGTTGTCATTTGCAATCGCCAGTTGCTGCATGGGTCGTTTCCAAACTGTGGTTTGGAGCCGCGGGTCACGGTTAACTTTGGTTTTCACCGTCGATCATCGGTGCTGGGAGTTCAGGGAGGCGGTATCCACAGCGAAGCACAAGAGTTTGATGAAGAAATTATTGCTCGCCGCTCCCGCGTTCTGGGTTATGCCATCGATGCGCGGCAGCAGCGTTTTTCGGATGAAGCTTCCTATCGCTATCAGCCTTTTGCAGAAGCTCAAAAAGTCTTCAGCTGGAATGCCCAAGCCAAGGCCGATATCAAAGACTATAACTGTGACGATTTGAGTATTTGAAGTAGAGGTCGTTCCCCAGTACCGACAGCAAATGGCGACAGATTGTAGAATCTAGGTAGCATTTTGTTAACAAAGCATTAGAGTTCCGCCCTAACCATTATAAGGGAGCGCGTGCTAGTTGCAGGCGTTCTGCAAAGCCATATTTTATGGAGAGGGTTCATGTCAGCCTTTATCTCGAAGCGCTCGATTAGTATTGCGATGACGACCTGCCTGTCGATGCTGTCACAGATTGCCACAGCCGACGATGCGTCTATAGCTCAGAAGTTAGCCAACCCAGTGGCCTCGCTGATCAGCGTGCCGATTCAAATCAACTACGATGATAAGTACGGCTTGGGTGAAAAGGGTTCTATTTGGAAAACCAATGTTCAGCCTGTCATTCCGGTCTCACTCAATGACGACTGGAACATGATTTCTCGAACTATTTTACCTTTTATCGACCAGTCAGACTTTCCAGTGCAAGGCCAGGGTGAGTCTGGCGTCGGCGATGTGGTGCAGAGCTTTTTCTTTTCACCTAAAGCGCCTACTGCGGGTGGTCTCGTCTGGGGCGTAGGTCCTGTTATCAACATTCCAACCGCAACGAAAGATGCATTGGGCCCAAGAGCTTGGGCAGCTGGCCCCACAGGCTTGGTGTTGAAACAGTCGGGTCCCTGGACGTATGGAGCCCTGGGAAACCACTTGTGGTCCTTCGCTAAAGAAGACAATACTGAGATTAATGCGAGCTTTTTACAGCCGTTTGTCTCTTACATAACGCCCAAAAAATTAACCTACTACGTCAATACTGAATCCACTTATAACTGGGATAGCAAGGATTGGTCAGTGCCCATTAACGTGGGTGCAAATCAGTTAATGAAATTCGGTAATCAGCTCATGCAGATTGGCGGCGGTGTTCGATATTGGGCAGATTCGGGTGAGTTTGGGCCAAAAGGCTGGGCGCTACGAATGAATATTGTGTTTGTGTTTCCCAAAGGTTGAAAATAGATCGAGCTTAGGTGCTGTTGGCTACCTCAAGGGCAGACGCAACTGAGCTCGACGGTGTTAGGCACGAGGTTCGATAAAACACGCAACGCCGCTGCCTATAGACAACATGCGTGGCTCATGTCGCTGGCTGGTCTTTGCCCCGAAGCGTTAGCGCACCAAGAATCTAGCGTTAGCCTTACACCCTAGGGGTGCAAGGGTTTTCAAAGTTTTAGACTCTAAATTCAATACCAACCCTACAGGCTGTATAGTCGTGCAAACTGCAAAATGATGCGGTGATAGAATTAGGGAGAGCTAGTATGGAGCCATTTTCAAGACGCTTCATGGTGAAGAGTCTGGTTGCCGGTGTCACCCTCGCAGGGCAGTCGATCACCTTGGCAAACGCTCAGCGGCCCATGCCATACAGTAAGCGGTCCTCCACATTTATTGTGCACAACGACTTACCCTGGGCGCTGGAAACCCGCCGCAGCGAGTTTGGTTTTGGCCCGATTACGCCGGCGTCACACTTTTTTGTGCGAAACAATCTTCCTATGCCGGCTGCCGCGGTTACCGGGGTCGGTGACAGCTGGTCTTTCGACGTACAAGGCTGTAAGCAGGTGGGCAGCTTGACCCTTGCCGACCTTAAACGCATGCCCATAGAGACTGTTGCTACGGTATTGCAGTGTTCGGGAAACGGTCGCGAGTTCTTTTCCCATGATCCCTCGGGTTCTCAATGGGCTGTTGGTGCGGCGGGTTGCGCGTTGTGGACGGGTGTCAGGGTTGCCGATATTTTTGAATATTTTGGTGGTGTAGCAGGTGATGCTGCTTTTCTAACGGCGTCAGGTGGTGAAGAGCTGCCCGAGGGCATTGATAAAAACGCCGTTGTGGTTGAGCGGTCTGTGCCTATTGCCAAGGGTCTGGAAGACTGTTTGTTGGTTTGGGAGATGAATGGCGCGCCCCTGCCGGCTGTCCATGGTGGGCCTCTGCGTCTTATTGTTCCGGGGTACTTTGGGGTAAATAACGTGAAATGGGTTCGGCTATTGGCGGCAACCCCGGGGGAATCTTCGGCTAAAATCCAGCAGTCGGGATATCGCTTCAGGCCGCAAGGCGCGTCGGGTAGCCCCGAGCATCCCTCCATGTGGCGAATGCCCGTTAAGTCTTGGTTAAACGGCCCAGGCGCAGATGGAGAGCCCGTATTAGCGGGTATGAACACGTTATATGGTGTTGCTTTCGCGGGAGAGCGTGGTATTCAGTCGGTAGAGGTTTCCTTTGACTTGGGCAAGACCTGGCAGTTAGCCGAACTGGTGGGGCCCGACCTTGGGCCCAATGCGTGGCGCACATTCAGTTTACAAGCTGAGCTGGATGTTGGCCGTCATCGTGTTGTTACCCGCGCGGTTGATACACTGGGTGAGCAGCAACCGCAGCAGGCAGAAGACAATCACCGCGGTTATGGTCATAACGGCTGGGAAGATCATGTCCTTGAAATTGCCGTATTGAAAGAACTGCCAAAGATCGCTCTGGCCAATGAACCCAACGAGGAGCGCTCATCAATGGCTCAGGCAGCGCCTGCTGTTACAGTCGCGGCTAAACCCGCATTAACGCTGTCTGATCAGGCGCTGTTGGGTAAAGACCTTTTCATGACCAAGGCCCAGCCTGGCTGCGGTGTCTGTCACAGCCTGGAAGATGCCAACGCTCAAGGCGTGGTTGGCCCCAACCTTAATACCTTAAAGCCCAGCCTAGCGCAGTTGCGTAACGCGATGACTCAGGGCGTAGGAGCGATGCCCGCCTATGGGGGGCAACTGAGTACTCATGAGGTTGATGCCTTGGCGGCCTATGTCTTCGAGGCAACGCGATAAGCCGTCTCTAACGCGTCTTATCGGTCTGGCGCTCATAGGCCCAAGTTGCCCAATTAAGCTCGGGTACTACGCCATCGGTTCGCTAGATGGCTGCCCATTGGTATGCCGCAAACGATCAGAGTGAAGAAAACAAAGTGATGCCAGACCGGCATAGCACCCCAATATTGAACTTCTACCCAGATGGCGATGGCTAGCATTTCAATAACGACACCCGCCTGTAGCATTTTATATCTTGGTTGTTGCCCGGCTATAAAATAAATGACGCCACCGCAAATCATGAGCGTAGCGCATTGGATGAATTCGATGGCAATCACTAGACTGGTGTTATGGGTGCCTCCCAGGTTATTGACTGCATTGGGATACTGGGCCAGTAACATGCCAGTTAGAGGCAGACACAGCAAACCATAGAGTAGAGGCGGGCTGATGATGGCGATGAATTCTCTGGCGATTGTTCGCATTGACATATAGCTGCTCCAATCCTGGACTGCAGATGTTCGAGACTAACCCATAGTGCCGCAGCCCATCAAAGTGCCGCAGCCCATCAAAGTGCCGCAGCCCATGGAAGAGCCAACACGCCCCCGGGTCTTACTTTATCCGTGCTTGTTTTGTGCCTGGAGCCTGGGAGCGCTTCTAGGCCTTAGTGTTGTTATGACACCTTGCTGAATGTCAGCAGCCCCGTTCAATGCAGTGATTCGGCCAAGCTCCTGAGCGTCATACCAAGCCAGATTCCCTCGGGTGGATTAGTACTATTTTTGTAGCGTTGCGATCTCCTGGTCCCGTAGCGCTCGCCGCATAATTTTCCCAGTTGTTGTCATGGGTAGTGCCGTCACAAACTCAATCAGTCGGGGTACCTCGTGCTTCGCGAGGTGTTGTCTAACCAGCTGTTTCAGCGACTCCGCAAGGGCTTCATCGGGCTCAAATCCCTCGGCTAGAACGACAAAGGCTTTGACGAGTTCTGTGCGCTGCTCATCGGGAACACCAATAACGGCCGCCAGTTGTACAGCATCGCTTTTCAGTAAACAGTCTTCGATTTCAGTGGGGCCAATACGATAGCCGGAACTGGTAATCACATCGTCGATTCGCCCGTGAAACCACAGGTAGCCGTCTTCGTCTTGCTCGCCGAGGTCTCCGGTAATCATCCAATCGCCAACAAACTTGGCAGCCGACGCCTCCGGATTATCAAGATAGCCGGAGAACATGGCTGGGTGCGGACGCATAATGGCGATATTACCCTTTGTTCCGGTTTCAACTTCTTCGCCATTATCATCAACAATCGCACAAATTGAGCCGGGCATAGCTTTACCCAATGATCCATGGCGAACCTCCATAAGCCGGGGGTTGGTGCCAATCATGCCATTGCACTCAGTCTGACCAAAGCCTTCGCTTATTGTTAGGCCAAAGCGTTTATCTGCCCAAAGTGCCAGCTCCTTGCCCACAGCCTCACCGCCACTTAAAACAACCCGCAGGTCAATATCTTGTGCAACCTCTCCGTCTACCTGGCGCATGAGTTTAAGCACTGTCGGGGTGAGTAAAGAAACGGTAATGTTGTGCTGGGCTAAAATCCGAAAGGCGTCTTGGGCGTTGAAGCCCTGCATATCGGTCGAAACAACGCGACAACCTGAATACCATCCGATTAGCAGAATATTAATGAGCCCTGCAATCCAAGCCCAGTCGGCAGGCGACCACAGCACATCATGTTCTTTGGGTCCGTAGTCGTAGTAGTACTCAAATAAGGGCTTATTACCCAGCAGTAGTCGATGAGGCATGAGCACGCCCTTGGGTTGGCCTGTAGTACCCGAGGTGTAGCTTATCCACGCCGTGTCTTCTGCTCGCGTCACTATGTTGCAGAAACTTTCCGGCTGGTTACTTAGAGTCTTCCAGAAAGGCATGGCCTCACTTGAGCCGGTGTCATCGGTGACAATAATGTGCTCAAGGGACGGACAGTGATCCCTGATTTCAGTAATCTTGCCGAGATTGGCTCGATTGGTAATGCAGACTTTAGCGTCACTCCCCACTAACCGATGTTTAATCGCATCAGGACCAAACAAAACGGACGCCAAGCAAGAGACGATACCGGCCTTGAAGCAGCCAATGTGGGAGATGGCACACTCGGGTGATTGCGTGAGCATCACCAGTACTCGATCGCCAGCCTGCAGCCCTAGCTCGCCAAATAGGTTGGCCAATTGATTTGAGTAGGCTTTTATCTGAGTAAAGCTATAGTCAATAACGCCACCGTCTAAAGACTCGTGAGTAATGGCGATACGATTGGGGTCGTCAGCCCAGCGATCGCAGACCGCATCGGCAATATTGAAATGTGTAGGAATATCCCAAGAGAACTTTTCACAAATCTCTTCGTAACTGGTGCCGACTGGAAGATCCATCGTTTTCCCTCAAAGTAGCTTTAACATGCAGCCCTTAATCAACGGGCTGGCCCAACCATTTAAATACGATTCATGGCGCGTAGACGGGGCACTATTTTGTTTAAGCTGTCCTGCCCAGCGACTGACCGTAATATTTCATGAATCACCCGTACAAATCACGCCGTTTCTTAAACGCGGCTTTTACACCCTCTTTTCGTAGGGTTCTAAAGAAATCCTTAAAGCTGTCGAACTGGTGGTAAATCGCATCGAGATCGGCGCCTCGACGCACAGAAGGCTCCATGCCCATGTTTTCAAACCAAGTGTTGGAGACCTCTTTCAGAATGGATAAGTTGTCGGATGGTGCTCGCGCAATGTGCGCAGCGAGCAGGGCAACCCGCGCATCCAGATCTTCGTGGGGTACGACTTCATTGACCAGACCAATTTTCTCCGCTTCATGCGCGTTGATAAGTCTGGATGTGTAAAGCAGCTCCTTTGTTTTTCGATAGCCAATGAGCATGGGCCAAAACATAATTGATGGTGGAATGCCTAAATCTCTACCCGCGGGATGGCCAAACCGCGCGCGCTCACTAACGACCGCTAAATCACAAACCCCTAACAGTTCTCCCGCACCCGAGAGGCAGTCGCCTTGTACTTTGGCAATGATAGGTTTTGGATAGCGCCACATTTTCATCCAGTAATCGACGATAGTGTGCACGTCATCTCGGTCTTTCCGAATATCAACATGGTCAGGAAAATTGGCAGGGTATTGTGAGGTGATCCAATGCTCCTCGCGCAGGTCGTATCCGGTAGAAAAGGCTTTGCCCGCTGCCTCTATGACAATCACGCCAATAGCTTCGTTGTGAAGCGCGTCATCCAGAACGGTTTTTATCTCGTTGAGTACCTGCCAAGACAGTGGGTTGAGATCATCGGGTCGATTCAGCGTGATGGTGCACACTCGATCTATCTGAGATACCAGAATCATAGAATGTTGGCTCATTGTTTCTCTCCAGTACTCGGGTTGAGCTTTGTATTTGCGTCAGATTGGGTCGCGCTTTCTATTTTTTAATTTTTACTTTCTAAATTAGTGCACTGTGGCCCTGGAGCGTTTGATTGAGTTTCCCGGCAAACTCCAGCGCCATGGGTTTCGTACGGCCGGTGTCAATATACGCGGGTTCCTAGCGGCAGCCTATATTGAGTGACATCACTTTCACAGCGTACACTGCCGCATCGCAAAAGTTTCAGCAAAATGAAGCCACTTGGGTCACTCAATGTGATGAAGATCGTTTGGCGTTGGTGGGCGTTGCGCAATGGGCAGATCTTCACTAAGGGGCAGACCTTAACCAAGGGGCTATTCTTTGCGCTTGATAAACCTTGGGTGAACACAGGTGTTTGAAGTCTGTCATTTTGCGTCGGGGAGAAGGCTGGGCCCGGGTTGCAGACAGCGGGAAAAATAATGTCACTGGAATTACAGGGTGTGTCACAAGTCGTCGATGGGCAGCAGCAAATTGCGCCCACAGACCTTGTCCTCGAAAAAGGGACCATGAACGTACTACTGGGCCCTACATCGTCTGGCAAAACGTCGTTAATGCGGCTGATGGCGGGTCTGGATAGGCCTAGCACTGGACGCATCTTTTCGTCAGGTCGTGATGTGACCAACGAGCCTGTGCAAGCGCGCAATGTGGCAATGGTTTACCAAGAGTTCATTAACTATCCGGGCATGACGGTCTTTGACAATATCGCTTCGCCTTTACGGCTGAAAGGTCAGTCTAGAAAAGAAGTGGATCGTGCAGTGCGCTCTACGGCAGAGATGCTCAAGCTAACTCCGGTTCTGCAACGTAAACCTCTGGCGTTGTCGGGTGGGCAGCAGCAACGCTGCGCTTTAGCGCGGGCATTGGTTAAAAAGGCTGCGCTGGTTTTGTTGGACGAACCGCTGGCTAACCTAGACTACAAATTACGTGAAGAATTACGCGTGGAAATCCCCCGGATTTTTGAGCAAGCGGGCTCTATTTTTGTTTATGCCACAACAGAGCCTGAGGAAGCGCTACTGCTAGGTGGCAACACCGCAACGCTTTGGGAAGGGCAAGTTACGCAGTTTGGTCCCACGTTATCGGTGTACCGCAAGCCACAAACCCTGACGACGGCTCAGGTTTTTTCTGACCCACCCATGAATTTTATTCAGGGCAAAAAGGCGGGTGATTCGCTGTCCTTAAATGGTGGAGCATCGCTGGGACTCCGGAAACAGTCTGCTGCGCTTTCTGATGCAACCTACACTCTGGGGTTTCGTGCACATCATATAAAACTTCAGCAGCACGAGGTGTCTCAGCCGGGTTCACCGCCCCTTCATTTGCAATGTACTCTGGTCGCCAGTGAGGTCACAGGATCTGAGACCTTTCTGCATCTGCGTTATGGAGAGACCACTTGGGTTGCTGTGGCTTCAGGTACTCATGTTATGACTCAAGGGAAACAAGTTGATATCTGGCTCGATGGCGCACATCTCTATTTATTTGACCTCACAGGATGTTTAGTTGCCTGTGGCGATAACGCGGTCTAAGGGGCCCTATGGCACAGATTACGCTTTCTGATCTGGCACACAGCTATGTCCACAATGGGGCAGAGACGGGAGATTTTGCATTAAAAACCCTGAACCACGTTTGGCAAGACGGTGGCGCCTATGCGCTATTGGGCCCTTCAGGGTGCGGTAAAACAACGCTACTGAATATTATCTCAGGGTTGATCACACCGTCACGGGGCCGTGTCTTATTCGATGGCGTCGACATGACTGAGTCACCTGCAGAGAAGCGTAATATTGCGCAGGTTTTTCAATTTCCCGTGGTTTACGACACCATGACGGTTAGAGAAAACCTAGCATTTCCCTTAAAAAATCGTGGGCTTGCAAGAGCTGCAATTCAGGCGCGAGTAGCGCTGATCGCTGAAATGATGGGTTTAGGGGAGATCTTAGATCGAAAGGCCCGGGGTCTCCCTGCTGACGCCAAGCAAAAAATCAGTCTGGCACGGGGCATGGTTCGAGAGTCGGTGAATGCAATTTTGTTTGACGAGCCTTTGACCGTTATCGATCCGCAACTGAAGTGGGAGCTGCGCACACAGCTTAAATCTCTGCACCGTGAGCTCAGACATACCATGATTTATGTGACTCACGATCAGGTCGAAGCGCTGACCTTCGCCGATACGGTGGTCATGATGCACGAGGGCCGTGTGCTGCAAACGGGCACTCCGGAATCACTGTTTGAAACACCGGCGCACACCTTTGTCGGACATTTTATTGGGTCACCGGGCATGAATTTTCTCGAGGCAAAAATTGAGGGAAGCAGGGGTGTTATCAATGGCCAGTGTTTTCCCCTTGGGGCGAACTACCGCACAGCGTCTGGTTTCACCCAGATAGGTATCCGACCCGAATATATTCAATTCTCTGCAGATGAAGGTTTGCCCGTTGTTGTCAAACACGTTGAAGATGTGGGTCGACGACGTATTGTGCATGCCGAACTGGCAAACTCCCCGATCTCAGTGAGTGTCCCCGAGGGGCAGTTTTTCGATAACACCATGGCGCGAGTACGATTTATCCCCGATAAGATCAATATTTTTGTTGATGACTGGCGTGTTCAAGGCGAGGCGCTTTAATGGCTAAGGTCCAAAACAATAGGGCATGGTTGCTGGTGTTGCCGGTTTTGGCACTGGTTGCTTTTTCAGCGGTAATCCCGCTCATGACCGTTGTGAACTACGCGTTTAATGACACCTTTGGCAACAACCAATTTTTTTGGAATGGCTTGGGCTGGTTTGAAGAGATGGTGCGCTCGGAACGCCTTCATGCAGCTTTGGGGCGTCAGATGGTGTTTACGGGAACCATTCTTGCGATTGAGGTGCCGCTAGGGATTTTTGTTGCACTCAATATGCCTAAAAAGGGGTTTTGGGCGAGCCTGTGTCTGGTTCTCATGGCGCTACCCTTGCTCATCCCTTTCAATGTGGTCGGAACCATTTGGCAGATTTTCTGTCGCATCGATATTGGCTTGCTGGGCAGAGCTATGACTGCGCTGGGAGTGGATTACAACTATACCAATGACCCCCTTGATGCCTGGGTGACCCTCATCATTATGGATGTTTGGCACTGGACATCATTAGTGGCGCTGCTTTGTTACGCGGGGCTGCAATCCATACCGAATGCCTATTACCAAGCGGCACGGATTGATCAGGCGAGCCGTTGGGATATTTTTCGTTATATCGAACTGCCAAAAATGTCTGGGGTCTTATTAATTGCGGTGCTGTTGCGGTTTATTGACAGCTTTATGATTTATACCGAACCCTTCGTCGTCACTGGGGGCGGGCCGGGAAATTCGACAACATTTTTATCGATCGATTTGGTAAAAATGGCGATTGGCCAGTTTGATCTGGGTCCGGCGGCGGCATTTTCATTAATGTATTTTCTCGTCATTTTGCTGATTAGCTGGGTTTTTTACACCGTCATGGTTGCCCGCGATGCAGGGGAGACAAGGTAGTGCGTCTTCGCGGCTCGACGATTGTCATGACGGTGTATCTTGCGTTTTTACTGCTGCCCATTTATTGGTTGGTGAGTATGAGCTTTAAAACCAATACAGAAATCATCACCGATTTCACCTTGTTCCCCGCCGATTTTACGCTGCAGAACTATGTGACAATCCTTACCGACGCCAGTTGGTACATGGGCTACGTTAATTCAATTGTTTACGTAGTAATGAATACCTTGCTATCCATTGGTGTGGCCTTGCCTGCTGCCTATGCCTTTTCGCGCTACCGGTTCATGGGTGACAAGCACTTGTTCTTTTGGTTGCTCAGCAATCGCATGGCACCTCCGGCGGTATTTGCGTTGCCATTCTTTCAGCTTTACTCCTCCGTTGGTTTGTTTGATACACATATTGCAGTGGCGCTTGCTCACTGCTTATTTAATGTGCCCCTGGCGGTTTGGATTTTAGAGGGGTTCATGCGGGGAGTGCCGAAAGAAATTGATGAGACGGCCTATATCGATGGCTATAGTTTTGGCCGGTTTTTCATCAAAATATTTATGCCTCTGATTGCCAGTGGTATTGGAGTGGCGGCTTTTTTCTGTTTCATGTTCTCTTGGGTGGAGTTGTTGTTGTCACGCACACTGACCGCTGTTGACGCGAAGTCGATTGCTGCAACGATGACCCGGACTGTATCTGCCTCGGGTATGGACTGGGGCGTATTAACCGCTGCAGGAGTTCTTACGCTCATACCCGGGGCCTTTGTGATCTATTTCGTTCGGCATCATATTGCCAAGGGCTTTGCCCTGGGGAGGGTCTGATCACGGACACGCGCTGGCGATGGATATATGGAGCCACGGCGTGCATTTTAGGCGCAGGGTTAATCATGCTGCTGCTGTCGGTGCCACGGACAGCAGATGGCATGCAGTGGACTCAGCCTCTTATTCAGGGCGGCTGGATGGCCTGGACGTTTCCCGTGGCATTATTCTTTTATGGCATTGGTACGTTATTAGTGGTGTTTTCGGTGTTGGCTATTCGCTTTCCTGAAGTACCTCGTCGCGGTGTTTTAGGTATGGAAACTACCCGTGGTGATCGCTTGTTTTTGACCTTGTTGGGGTCGGCGTTTATCAATTTGACGTGGCTGTACTTTTTTGGCGCGCCGTTAACGGGAGCCCTGATTATCTGCTTGTTCTACGCTGCGATGGTTTTTCGCTGGGTATAGGCATAAATTTGAAAGCTGGCCTCAGCTGATATTGGGGCACAGGTTGATAAAAAACCGAGGATGTATAGACCCTCGTAGTCTCAGAAGACTTGGAGAACAACAATGCGTAGACGCCAAATGGTCACCTTCTTTCCGCGATTAGCGATTCTAGTTTTGAGCCTGCCGGCTTGGGCTGGGATAGACGCGGCCAAGGAGTTTCTTGATGGCGAGATAGGGACCACCTCGGTTTTGAGTCGAGCGCAACAAGAGGCTGAAATGCAGTGGTTTATCGATGCAGCTGAGCCCTACAAAGGCATGAGCATTAAGGTGGCATCAGAGACCCTGACCACCCATGAATATGAAGCTAAGGTCTTGGCACCTGCGTTCACTAAAATCACGGGTATCAAGTTGATCCATGATCTCATTGGCGAGGGTGATGTGGTTGAAAAACTGCAGCTTCAAATGCAGTCGGGTCAGAATATTTACGATGCCTACGTAAACGATTCGGATCTCATTGGAACACATTGGCGCTACCAGCAGGTTCGTAACCTGACCGATTTCATGGCAACTGAGGGTTCTTCGGTTACGAGTCCGAGCTTGGATCTTGAGGATTTTATTGGCACCAGTTTTACCACTGCCCCCGATGGCAAGTTGTACCAGCTTCCGGACCAGCAGTTTGCCAATCTCTACTGGTTTCGAGAGGACTGGTTTAGTGACCCCAAAACCCGAAACGATTTCAGGGCTGAGTATGGGTACGATTTAGGCGTACCCGTAAATTGGACGGCCTATGAAGATATTGCGGCATTTTTTACAGGTCGAGATATGAGTTATCTGGGAGGTCCAACGCATGTTTTCGGGAGCATGGATTACGGGAAAAAAGACCCTTCCTTAGGTTGGCGGTATACCGATGCCTGGATGTCGATGGCAGGTATGGGTGATCAGGGTGCGCCAAACGGACTGCCTGTCGACGAGTGGGGTGTCAGGGTCGACGACGACTCCCGCCCTGTCGGATCGTGTGTCGCTCGCGGTGGAGCTACAAATGACGCCGCTGCGGTTTATGCGGTTACCAAGGCTATCGACTGGCTCAAAAAATATGCCCCGCCCGAGGCCTCCGGCATGGTGTTTAGTGAGGCGGGGCCAGTCCCGGCGCAAGGGCATATTGCCCAGCAGATTTTCTGGTACACCGCCTTTACTGCCGACATGGTGGTCCCCGGCCTTCCGGTCATGAATGAGGATGGCACACCCAAATGGCGCATGGCACCGTCACCCCACGGTGCTTATTGGAGTGAGGGTACCAAGGTGGGTTATCAAGATGTGGGCTCATGGACTCTGATGAAATCCACCCCGGTTGATCGCGCTAGGGCTGCCTGGTTGTACGCTCAGTTTGTGACTTCAAAGACCGTTGATTTGAAAAAATCAGATGTGGGGCTCACCTTTGCGCGGCAGTCCACTATAGACAGTGACCACTTTACCCAGCGTGCTGGGCGGTTGGGTGGTCTCATTGAGTTTTATCGGTCGCCAGCCAGAACTGCCTGGTCACCCACCGGTACGAATATTCCCGACTACCCCAAGATGGCCCAGTTGTGGTGGCAAAATATTGGCGATGCGATGTCGGGTGAAAAAACCCCTCAGGAGGCGTTGAACACACTCTGTGCTCAGCAGGAAAAAGTGATGGCACGGATTCAACGGTCGGGTATGCAAGGCGCGGTTGGTCCTAAATTGAACCCGCAAAAGGATCCGCAAAGCTGGATCGATGCCCCAGGGTCTCCAGTAGCAAAGCTAGCAGATGAGCAGCCCCAAGGCGAAACAATTGCCTATGATGAGCTTATTAAATCCTGGCAGCCGTGATTTCTTTGGCGGGCGTGTGCAACCCTGACGAAAGGCTTCAGGTGCACAAGATCATTGAGTTAGGTAGATACCTCAAAATCCGCAGATGAAGCGGTCGTGCTTGCTTGCCGGGCTGAACTAGAATTTTGAGTGGGCTGTTTTAGGGTGCGTTGCTTATTTTGCTGGTGCAGTCATTTAGCGTCATTCGGCACTGGCAATGGGAATCAGCAGTTCGAAGCTGGCCCCGCGGGTTGACTCAAGCAGCATAAGGCTGCCTCCATGATCCTGCATAATTTTATGACTGATTGAAAGCCCTAAGCCCGTGCCGCCCTCGCTAATTTTGGTTGTATAAAATGGTGTAAAAATTTTATCTCTGAGTGCTTGTTCAACACCTGGGCCAGTGTCCC
>ENA-OQVM01000145-OQVM01000145.1-marine-metagenome-genome-assembly--contig:-NODE-145-length-111576-cov-10.286442_pt1 | contig 111576 bp, 111 predicted proteins | sample MGYA00237776_ERZ505498 | MGnify/ENA primary metagenome ERZ505498 (study PRJEB26159, sample SAMN06265151) | marine metagenome | isolation source: Helgoland LTER site | place: Germany:Helgoland... | reverse complement strand
CGTATTACTTTGTTCATAAGGGCGATCCATAAATTCTAAGTTGAGACAGGTGCATAGCTGTTTTTTAGTATTTCTTTTGAATAACATTCAATTTCATTTGGTAAATGTAAAATTAGAAGGAAGTGCAACAAAAAAGTCCAAAATTAACATACACCACCCATGCAACTGCTATTAAAACGATCCAACCAGCAATTTTTTTTAAAAATTTAATATTTTTCATTTAAAACTTTCAATTAGTCATCTTTTTTAAATTTTAAACTAATAAAATAGTTTATTCATAGTTTGGCATAGCATTTGAAAAATATGCCAAACGTTCAGTGTAGTATCTATAACTTGGGCAATGTTAATGCAAATGCACCCAATCTGGCTTTTATGACAAAATCACCATTTTTTGCGACCTGGAATTATCAAACTGAGATATTCAGGACTATCCATGCAATATCCAAAATTAATATCTACGGCCTAATTGAATTGTGGGTGCAGCCTTATTTAACTTATCTCGAGAAAATCCTGCCGCTTCTTTATATTCTGCCATAAATTCCTCCCGTTCCTTAGTGGGGATAACCGTGTTGACGTCTTCGAATATGCCGCCACAACGATCATCAAGTAGTTTTAAAAGTCCGAAAGGCCCTGCCCCACGATTACGTAAAACTAATTTGGATACAGGGTCACAAAGATCTGAGTTGTAAGCGGACAGAGCTGCTGGGGTTATGCCGTACTGAAGGAATTTGGCACCAATCACCCGGGCGTCAATAATAGCCTGGCTGGCACCATTGGATCCTGTTGGATACATAGCATGGGCCGCATCCCCCATTAAGGCTACAGGTCCATCCACCCAGGTAGAAACAGGATCACGGTCAATCATGGGGTTTTCATAAGCTTCTTTCGTTTGGGACAGCATTTCTGGCACATCAAGCCAATCGTATTTAAACTGGTTAAAGTGATTGATAAAATCCTTTACCGGCACAGGTCTAAACCAACCTTGCTCCGACCAGCCATCAAAGTTGTCACGCGTGACCTCCGCTATCCAATTAATCAGAGCGTTCCCATTTCTATCCGGGGCAGAAATTGGATAGATCACCACGCGATGCTTATCCGTGCCAAGACCAATAAAAGACGAGCCCGTACGCATCGGCTTTGCCCTCACTGTTCCTCGCCACATCACAGCGCCGCCCCAATGAATTGGCGGTTGGAGCGGGTGCATTTGCGCTCGTATCTGAGAATGAATGCCATCAGCTGCAATCAAAACTTTGGCAGACTGTTCCGATGTCGTCTGGTTTTTATCTATTAAACGCGCGGTGACCTTACCACCCATACAGTCATAACCGGTCACGCGAGCTCCTAGTGATAAAGCATCTGGCCCCAATCGTTCTAGAAATGTGTTATACAACATCATATGAAATTCACCGCGATGGGTGGCGTATTGTGGCCACTGATAGCCTGCCGCTATTCCCCGCGGTTCTGTGTAAACTTCCTTACCATTCAATCCCAGCAAGGCCCACTCGCGGGCAGATACACCAATCCTATCGAGATCCTTCTTGGTGAACCCTAGATCATATAACTCCCGCACCGCGTTTGGCTGTATATTTATTCCAACACCTAGGGGCTGCATCGTTTCAGAGGCTTCAACTACTCGGCAAGTCACCCCAATTTGGTGGAGCGTCAACGCCAAAGTGAGCCCACCGATGCCGCCACCAGAAATGATTACATCCGGATTTAACATACTATTTTGTTCTGTGGCGTATGCCACTTTTTAATACGGCCATTTCTGGTCCTAATTTAAAATAATAGTAAGTAGGTGGCAGAGACGAAGGGATTCGAACCCTCGAAACGCGTTAACGTTTACTCCCTTAGCAGGGGAGCGCCTTCGACCACTCGGCCACGTCTCCGCTGACCCGTCTAACGAGGACTGACACTGGGGACAAGTTGATTTTTAATTAAGTTTTGTAACATTTGAAAAAAAATTATCTTTCACGCCTGAAACATTTACGTCAATGCAAACATCGACATCTGCTCTTGCACTGTTTTTATCCGAAACGGTTTCACCAATGCGATCGCCAGACAGCACTACGCGTAATTTATGGGGAGTAGATTCAAAGAAATCTTCGTTAACACAGGCCACTAGCGCACTAGGATCATGCAGACTACATCCATTAATCTTGCCAATACTTTCATAAAAATTAATATAAAAATCCGTCATTTTGTTAAGGATCCCACCAATGTACGGACTTTCTAAAGCTAATTCTTTAAAATACTGACGCGAGCAAATCACCCGATCCGTTACATCCAATCCCACAAGCGTAATATTACAGCCATATTTGAAAACATGCTCCGCTGCGTGCGGATCGTGATAAATGTTAGCTTCTGCCGCGGCTGTAATATTTCCACCCACAGCTAGGCTCCCACCCATTATGACTATTCCCTTAAGATTCTGACAAAAATTTGGATCTATATCTATTGCGGCGGCAACATTGGTGAGTGGACCAATTGCACATAAAATAATTTCTCCCCTGTGCTCTTTGGCCATACGGACCAAAAATTCTGGGGCATTTTCGGTTATTGGCTGTCCTTTTGGTTCTATAAACTGAAGCGGCCCAAAACCTTCATCTCCGTGCACATTTGAGCTAGGCGGAAAAGACGGTAGTGACCTCGGCTGATGCAAACCGGAAGAAACAGGCACATTAACGTTAGCCACTTCTATTAAAAACAGAGCATTTCGTGTAGCCTGAGGCGTCGTTACGTTGCCAAAAACCGTAGTTAGACCAAGAAGATCAATTTCAGGGTTAGCAATCGCATAAAAGATTGCCATGGCGTCATCGATACCTGGATCAGTGTCAATTATTAATTTTGTAGCCATTTTAACGCTGTCACTCAAGTATTAAACAAAAAGTGCATCACGTCACCATCCTGCACAGTATAAGACTTGCCCTCTGCTCGCATTTTACCAGCATCCTTCGCAGGGTTTTCACCACCCAAAGTAACAAAATCATCATATGTTATGGTTTCAGCACGAATAAATCCCCGTTCAAAATCGCCATGGATCACACCGGCGGCTTGTGGCGCAGAGGTCCCATTTTTAATTGTCCACGCACGTGCTTCCTTCGGACCAACTGTGAAATACGTTTGAAGAGATAACAACTCATATCCTGCACGTATAAGCCGGTCCAAACCAGCTTCCTCAAGGCCCATCTCAGAGAGAAACATTTCGGCCTCTTCTTCTTCTAACTGGCTAATTTCTTCTTCGATCTGAGCAGAAATAACTACATGGCTATTGCCCTGTGAAGCTGCCATCTCAGCCACCGCGCTAGAATGCATATTACCGGAAGAGGCGTCACCTTCACTTACATTACAAACATAAAGAATTGGTTTGCTCGTCAAAAGTTGCAACATTTTCCATTGTTTTTCATCTTCGGCATCAACTGCCACTGTTCTCGCGGGCTTGCCTCCTTCTAAGGCCACCATCGCATCACGGAGCAAGCGTTCCTGTTGAACCGCTTCTTTATCACCGCCGCGTACTTTACGAACTATATTTTGAAGCCGTTTTTCAACACTTTCCATGTCAGCCAGCATTAATTCTGTATCAATAGTTTCGACGTCCGCTATCGGATCCACTCGATCATTCACATGCACTACATCCTTATCTTCAAAACAGCGCACCACATGTGCGATCGCATCAGTTTCTCGAATGTTTGCGAGAAACTGATTGCCTAAACCCTCACCCTGACTGGCTCCCTTAACAAGACCCGCAATATCCACAAATGTCATTCGAGTAGGGATAATATTAGCAGATTCAGCTATACCGGCAAGTTTATCTAGCCGAAAATCAGGAACATTTACCTCACCAACATTTGGATCAATTGTACAAAAAGGGAAATTCGCTGCTTGAGCCGAAGCTGTTTTTGTCAGCGCATTAAATAAAGTGGATTTGCCTACGTTTGGAAGGCCTACGATACCCATCTTGAAACCCATGATCTACTCCCCAATTTATTGTAATGCGCTCTTATCTGTGCTTAAAAGCTAGAGCAAGTAGAACCATTTTTACTTCATTAATAAAAATTCGTATATTGTCACAAAAGAAATGCCAAAGCATATTGATCTCGTAACACGTTTGCTGCATTTGAGTAACGAAGTAATTTTGAGGCTATAAATGACACGGATTGATGCAAAGTTCGAACACTTAAAAACATCAGGCAGTAAAGCTTTTGTGGCATATGTAATGGCTGGCGACCCCAACTACGATAAGTCTCTTGAAATTGTAAAAGGTCTTCCAGAAGCCGGAGTTGACATAATTGAGCTCGGCCTTCCGTTCACCGACCCAATGGCCGACGGGCCAACCATTCAATTAGCCGGTCAACGTGCACTAGAAGCAGGCATGACCTTAAAAAGAACTCTGCAAATGGTAAAAGATTTCAGGATCGAAGATGACACGACACCTATTGTTTTAATGGGATATTACAATCCGATTTACTCTCATGGCGTCGCAAAATTTTTAAATGAAGCTAAAGTAGCAGGCATAGATGGCATGATCGTTGTAGACTTGCCACCAGAGGAAGACGAGGAACTTTGCATACCTGCTCAAAAGGCTGGTCTTAATTTTATACGTTTAGCTACCCCAACTACGGACAGTAAGCGTTTGCCAACAGTGCTGACGAACACCTCTGGCTTCGTTTATTATGTCTCAATCAATGGGATAACTGGTGCTGCTGCTGCGGCGGCCACAAATGTTGGGCCTGAAGTGGCACGAATTAAGTCTTCTACAGATCTTCCAGTAATAGTAGGATTTGGGATTAACACACCAGAAAATGCAAAAGCTATTGCTTCAATTGCCGATGGTGCTGTGGTAGGTTCAGCAATTGTAAATCAAATTGCTGAAAATAAATCTTCTAAAAAAGTTCTGGAATTTGTTCAATCTCTGGCCAAAGGTGCGCATTCGGCACCATAACAGAGGAAGTGTAATGTCAGTAACTATCCGTTCACTTAAGGCTAAAGATAGGGCTAAATGGTCCAGCATGTGGACCGAATATCTTAAATTTTATGATAGTGAAGTTACTATTGATATTCGCGAAATGACCTTCACAAGACTTATTGACCCAAACCAAAAGTTACAGAACTGCCTAGTTGCTGAGCTTAATGGAAATTTAGTAGGCTTGGTTCATTTTATTTATCATGCGCACAACTGGAAAATTGAAGATGTATGTTATTTACAAGACCTATTTGTAGACACCAAAGCCCGCCGCCAAGGAGTTGGTGGCGCATTGATCAAAAAGGTTTATGCGATGGCGGACCTAAATGGTACACCATCTGTATACTGGATGACCCAAGACTTTAATGCTAATGCGCGCGTCTTATATGACAGGATCGGCAACTTAACCCCATTTATAAAATATTCGAGGTAAAACATGACAATTCACATAGGTGCAAAACCTGGAGAAATAGCAGATACAGTCTTATTGCCAGGGGACCCTTTGCGTGCAAAATGGGCGGCGGAAACATTTCTTCAAAGCCCCAAATGTATTAACGAAGTGCGGGGAATGTTGGGTTATACAGGGACCTGGAAAGGAAACCCAGTTACTATTCATGGATCAGGCATGGGTATGCCCAGTCTATCTATTTACGTTAATGAATTAATCAAAGACTTTGATGTTAAAACATTAGTTCGTATTGGCTCTGCTGGTGGAATGAGCTCAAAAGTCAAACTACGTGATGTCGTAATAGCAATGACATCTTCAACACTCTCTACGCCCTCTTTAGGCATGTTTAAGGAAATAAACTACGCACCATGCGCAGACTACGACTTACTATCTGCCGCGGTCGCTGCTGCACAGCACCTAAAAATTAGAACACATGTTGGAGGCATTTATTCCTCTGATGTATTTTACGACGAACGACCCGATTTGACGGAACAGTTGGCCCGTCATGGAATCTTAGCAGTCGAAATGGAAACCGCCGAGCTATATAACCTAGCAGCACGTTACGGACGTCGCGCCCTTTCTGTCTGCACAATTTCAGATCACCTCATAACTAATGAATCCATGGAATCTGAAGAACGAGAAAGAAGTTTTGGGGATATGGTTGAAATTGCACTTACCGCAGCTTTTTCTTAAACACGACCGAGTTGCTTGAGGTAATTGCAAGGTAGCCCGGTAAATTAAAGGTTACTTTTAGATATGAACTCAAGACTAATGGATATGGCACTAGGACTTGGGGTCGCCTTTGTGTGGGGATTGGGTTTGGTTTTTGCAAAAGCGGCTATTTCACATTTTCCACCAATTCTGTTGATGGCATTCCGCTTTACAGTTACCGCAGCAGCCCTCGTTTGGTTTGTTAAGCCAGCAATCAATCAAATGCGTACTTTGTTTTTAATATCATTTATATCAGCCACACTTCAGTACAGTCTCACATTTTCTGGCCTGGCAGGACTCGATGCATCAGCAACAGCACTAATAATACAACTTGAAATTCCCTTCTTAGTCATAATTGGAGCATTGTTTTTGAAAGAAACTCCTGGTTGGCGGCGTTGGATTGGTATCCTCATTGCTTTCTTTGGCGTTTATCAAATTACAGGAGAGCCAGATATTGGTAATGCATTAGGATCAGTTATGCTGGTTATTGGCGGAGGGTTGGCCTGGGCTATCGGACAGGCAATGGTTCGAAAACTTAAAGATATTCAAGGACTTACGGTCGCTGCTTGGGTCGCTGTTTTAGCCTTTCCACAATTATTTATAATGTCCGCAATTTTTGAAACAGGACAGGTACACGCTGTAAAAACTGCTGGTTGGGTGGTTTGGGGCGCAGTAGCCTATTTGGGGTTAATTATGACCGCTCTGGGATATTATATGTGGTACACATTAATTCGACGCACACCGGTAAGTGAGGCTGCACCATACCTTCTAACATTACCCTTATTTTCAATTTTAGGGGGTAGTTTTTTTCTTGGAGAAACTATTTCAGAACAAACTTTAATAGGTGGAGTTATAATAGTAATGGGAGTTGCTTTAATTATATTAACTCCAAATACAAAAAATGATGCGCTAGGTCTCGATTAAACCACTCGTTCAACCATCATTTTCTTTATCGCAGCAATAGATTTGGCTGGGTTAAGGCCTTTAGGACAGGTTTTAGTACAATTCATAATTGTGTGGCACCTATATAGTTTAAAAGGGTCCTCTAAATTATCAAGTCTTTCACCGGTCGCTTCGTCACGGCTGTCAATTATCCAACGGTACGCGTGCAGTAATGCAGCGGGGCCTAGGTATTCATCACCATTCCACCAATAGGACGGACATGACGTCGAGCATGCCGCACACATCACACACTCATAAAGACCGTCAAGCTTTTTACGATCTTCTATCGACTGCCGCCACTCCTTAGCAGGACGGTCAGTTTTAGTTTCTAGCCAAGGCATTATTGAGGCATGTTGCGCATAAAAATGAGTTAAGTCGGGTATTAAATCTTTGATTACCGGCATGTGTGGCAGAGGATATATTTTAACATCGCCCTTAATTTGATCCATTCCGTAGATGCACGCTAAAGTATTGATACCATCAACATTCATGGCACATGATCCACAAATTCCCTCTCGACAAGATCTCCTAAACGTCAGTGTTGGATCAATTTCACTCTTTATCTTTATCAAGGCATCCAAAATCATTGGACCACAGGTATCCAAATCTACAAAGTAGGTGTCAACTTGAGGGTTTTTACCATCTTCCTCGTTCCACCGATAAATTTTAAAAGTCCGCAGGTTTTTGGCACCCTTAGGTTTTGCCCACACTTTACCCCGGGTTATTCGTGAATTTTTTGGGAGTGTTAACTGTACCATAATTTCTTTCTATTCTCTATTAATTTTATGAATTTTTAGTTGCACAGACATACAAACGGAACCTTACTTATTTTTCTACGGCACAATTAATTTATTTTGTAGTTTAGGCAACTTCTATACAAAATATTATTACAAGACTTCGACAAATACTAAAATGTTCTGACCTTTGGCGCAATTCTGTCCAAAGATATGCCACCATCATCTTCAGCGGTGAGCGTCTCGGTTATTACCGGTCGACTACTAAGCACCACGCTAGATAAGTCCACATGGGCAATCGTGTGAACTCTCCATTTAGTATCGTCACGCTCATTAAAATCTTCATGGGCATGGGCGCCTCGGCTTTCTTTGCGTGCTTCCGCCCCAACAATTGTAGCAAGGGCGTTTGGCATTAAGTTGGTAAGCTCTAGGGTTTCCATTAAATCCGAGTTCCAAACTAAAGTTCTATCCGTTACATTGATGTCATCCATTTTTTTCGCAATCACAGTCATTTTATTTACGCCTTCGGCCAATGTGGCCGATGTGCGAAAAACGGCTGCGTCCGCTTGCATGGTTTTTTGCATTTCAAGTCGCAAATCAGCTGTTGGTACGGCACCCTTGGCGTGACGCAATTCATCAAAACGTTCAAACGCTTTGTCCACTGAGGTAGTATTTATGGATGCTGGTGGTAATTTTTTATTTACAGTCTTTCCAGCACGTATCGCGGCAGCTCTGCCAAAAACTACTAAATCAATCAATGAATTTGAGCCTAACCTATTGGCACCATGTACTGAGGCACAACCCGCCTCACCTACAGCCATTAAACCAGGAACAATCGCGTTTGGACTTTTTGCATTAGGGTTCAGAACCTCACCCCAGTAGTTAGTAGGAATTCCACCCATATTATAATGTACCGTAGGCAGAACTGGAATTGGTTCTTTTGTAACATCAACGCCTGCAAAAATCTTTGCTGACTCAGATATGCCAGGAAGACGTTCAGCCAGAGCTTCTGGTTGGAGGTGGCTTAGATTAAGATATATGTGATCACCACCCGAGCCAACGCCACGGCCCTCTCTAATTTCCATTGTCATGCAACGAGATACATAATCGCGGGGCGCCAGGTCTTTATAATTTGGTGCGTAGCGTTCCATGAAACGTTCATCTTCAGAATTACTTAAGAAGCCCCCCTCACCTCGCGCTCCTTCAGTAATCAAGCATCCAGATCCATAAATCCCAGTCGGATGAAATTGTACAAATTCCATATCCTGCAACGCCAGCCCCGCACGCGCCACCATACCACCACCATCACCAGTGCATGTGTGAGCAGATGTTGCGCTAAAATAAGCACGCCCATATCCACCAGTTGCCAGAACCACTGTCTTAGCATTAAAAACGTGCATTGTCCCATCATCAAGTTTCCAGCACACAACCCCTTGGCAGGTACCATCATCGGACATGATCAAATCAATCGCAAAATATTCAATATAAAATTCAGCATTATTCTTCAAAGACTGGCCATAAAGTGTGTGAAGAATAGCGTGTCCAGTTCGGTCTGCTGCCGCACAGGTCCGTTGTACTGGAGGGCCTTCACCAAATTCTGTGGTGTGGCCACCGAACGGTCTTTGGTAAATTGTACCCTCCTCGGTTCGCGAAAAAGGTACACCATAGTGCTCAAGTTCGTATACGGCCTTTGGAGCCTCACGAGCCAGATACTCCATAGCGTCCGTGTCACCCAGCCAATCAGATCCCTTCACAGTGTCATACATGTGCCACTGCCAATTGTCCGGACCCATATTGCCCAGGCTCGCCGCAATCCCACCTTGAGCTGCAACTGTATGCGAGCGTGTTGGAAAAACTTTAGTTACACATGCAGTTTTTAATCCCTGCTCAGCCATGCCTAACGTGGCACGGAGACCTGCGCCACCTGCCCCAATTACAACAACGTCATAATCGTGCTTTTCATATTCATATGCAGCCATAAATAAATCCTTAATATTTAGAGTGCCAAACGCGCAAAAGAGAAGAATACAAGCGCAATGGATAAATATGAAATAGATGACGTGAGAAACATCCAAAGCTTTCGGGACGAGCCATCTACATAATCCTCTATCAAAGTGACCACACCACTCTTAAAATGCATCAACACGACAACTAACGTCACAGTTGAAATTATAGCCGGGAAAGGTCGCGAAAAATGGCTTGTCACAACCTCATAATTCTCGCCAATTATGGGCCCAATAGTGACGACGAACACGGGCATCAGGATTAAAAGAACTAAAGACGAAATCGTCATTTCTAAAAAATGTCGCGTTCCTGACTTTCCACCACTCATTTAGTTCTCTCCTTTAATACTGTATAAAAGGTCACACTTCTTTATCCTTTTAACAGCCAAATAGTAAGTAAGCTCAGGATGAAAGACCCAAACATTATCGCCCAGCCCATTGCCTCAGCCACCTTCAAGCCTAAACCGCGGCCACTGTCCCAAATCAGGTGCCTCAGCCCCCCAAGGGCGTGATAGCAAAGAGCCCAAAGCGACAAAGCCATGACAAGGTTACCAAACCAACTTGTTATAATAAAGTTTATTACACCAAATGCTGTCGGGCCAATTGCCGCGCCTAACACCCACCCAACCAATAGCAATGTTGAAATTAACAATGCATTTCCAGTAATTCTTATAAAAATTGAAGAAATTGACGTAATTTGTGGTCGGTATATTGTAAGATGAGGTGATAGCGGGCGCTTACCTCGTTCGACATCAGCCATTTTAATTTCCTTCTCGAACAATATCTTTTGAACTAGTTCGTTGTTGCCATGATCAACCCTTGAATACTACCTCACAAACAAAATTTATCTCGTTAGAAAAGCTAAACAGATACATTTTATTAGCGATAAAAAATTTAAAAAGTCAGCTCGAATTATTTAACTTTCTTGTATGCTAAACTTCTAATTAAAACAGAAAACTATTATACTGGGACAAATGCCCAATAATCTAGGTCAAGAAAAACATCATCGTAATATTTATTATTCTCATCTCGCAACAACCCAACTGCGCCTTTCGTAGCAACTAACCTTAGTCTAATCGCACCAATTGATGAAATACGCGTCTGAGCGGAATCGAGGACTTCACTCCAAGCGTAAATAGTGTCGCCAGCAAAACAAGGATTAGCGTGGGATCCACCATTTATTGCAGCAATAATTTGCATGTTAGCCAACCCATTATACGATAGTGCACGAGCCATTGAAATCACATGGCCTCCATAAATAAGTCGCCGTCCATCGCTCCGTGCCGTTGTGTCAAAATGAACCTTAGCATTATTCTGCCACAATCGCGTTGCCATTACATGCTCTGATTCAGTAACCGTCACACCGTCTGCGTGGTCAATAATTTCACCTATCTGGTAATCATTTAAAACGTATGAGCTGCCTGAAAGTACTTTATTATATGAGTCAAAATTTAGGCTTTCTGGTATGGATAACTCACTGGCTGCGAGAACATTTTTTAATTTTGGAACAATTGTTTTAAAAGAAACGTCCGTTGGTCCTTTTTTGCGCACCATCACCCAGCGAACAAATGAAATTACCATTGTATTTTTTTGATTAAAGCCCTCTGTTTTAACCCATACAACGCCAGTTTTACCGCTAGAGTTTTGCTTTAATCCAATTACGGTAGATCTAGCTCGCAAGGTGTCACCGGGGTAGACTGCAGCAAGCCAGCGCGTTTCAGCATATCCCAAGTTAGCGACAGCATTAATTGAAACATCAGGAACCGATTTTCCAAAGACAATGTGAAATACAATAAGATCATCAATTGGGCTTGATTTTAGACCGCAAGATTGGGCGAATAAATCTGAAGAGTAGAGAGCGTGCCGTGAAGGATAAAGAGCATGATACAGGGCCCTTTCTCCAGAACCAAGAGTCCTTGGGCAAGCATGGTCGATCACCTGTCCAATGGAATAATCCTCAAAAAAGCGACCTGTATTAGTTTTCATTACCAATCTCCAAGAAACAAGTTAAAATAATTGATAACGAAAAACCTCTCTACGCTACCCTAAAGCAATTATAAGGGGCCCTAACACTTGTAAAACCAAACAAAATATCGGTCAATTTCAAAAGTATGATTAACTATTTAATAGAATTTATGCACACTGTTATTAATTACGGTTTGTTATCTCGTTCTCTCCATATCCAAAATTACCTCCGACTTTTCTATCGTGGCGCGCGCGGTCTCAATATGCAAGTTTTCAACAATTTTACCGTCTACTACCGCTACGCCTTCTCCATTTAGGGACGCCTCTTTAAAGGCCTCTATCTGCCGGTGCGCCAGCTCTATTTCTGTGGGACTTGGTGAGAACACATTGTTAACGATATCTACCTGTGCTGGATGTATTAGCGTCTTTCCATCAAATCCCAAATCTCGTCCCTGAACAGCTTCAAGCATTAATCCCGCATCATCTTTAAATGCGTTAAAGACTCCATCCAAAATAATTATACCTGCTGCCTTTGCAGCTAATATACTTAAGCCAAGGGCAGTGAGCATGGGACTACGCGTTGAATCAAAACGGACGTTGAGATCCTTGGCAAGATCATTTGTGCCCATAACCATGCCATCCAACTCAGGACAATCTGCTATTTCAACAGCATTTAAAATTCCCCTTGGGGTTTCCATCATTGCCCAAATTTTTGTTTTATTTAAACTTTCATACTTGGACATCTCCAAGCGCAGTTCCAAAACTTTTTTTGCTGTATCAACTTTTGGGAGTAGGACAACGTCAGGAGAGGTGCCTGCAACTGCAACTATATCAGAAAAACCCCATGGCGTTTCAAGAGAGTTTATCCGCACGATTTTTGTGCGTCGCCCATATCCCCCAACTAAAAGCTGTTGAACTAAGGTAGCTCTTGCAGAAACTTTCTCAGTGACAGCTACTGCGTCCTCTAAATCGAAGATAATAGCATCAGCGGGTATATTCCGGGCTTTATTTAGCGCACCTTCTCGGCCACCAGGAATATACAATACGGAACGGTAGGGGCGCGAAATCATTACAGCCTCATAAAAATTTGAGGTTAACTGCCATGTTTATAAAGTAAGGTTCAAGTCTTAATGCAAAGGCCAACATAACTTTATAAAGGATCTTACTTTTAAGGTTTCTAATATTTGGTCATCGAAGCAGGTTTACTGCAGAATTGTAATTCTAAAACGTGCACAAGAGTTATCCGAACTATTGGCATGTCCTCAATTCCAGTGTATCCCACATTTGATATTTTGAAATTCAAGGATGTTTTCCATGGCAAGACCTAAAATCGCCCTTATTGGTTCCGGCATGATTGGCGGTACTCTGGCACATTTGGCCGCCCTTAAAGAGTTAGGCGACATCATTTTGTTCGACATAGCTGAAGGCATGCCAGAAGGAAAAGCGCTGGATATTGCGCAATCTGGGCCGTCAGAGGGTTTTGACGCTGATTTATCTGGGACACAATCCTACGCTGATATTGCTGGTGCTGATGTATGTATTGTCACTGCAGGCGTGCCACGAAAACAAGGTATGAGCAGAGATGATTTGTTAGGCATAAATTTGAAAGTAATGAAGGCTGTGGGCGAAGGTATTCGAGATAATGCACCAAAGGCTTTTGTAATCTGCATAACTAACCCACTTGATGCAATGGTTTGGGCTTTGCGTGAGTTTTCAGGCCTTCCACACAATATGGTTTGCGGTATGGCAGGTGTACTTGATAGCGCACGTTTCCGCCATTTTTTGAGCTTAGAACTCAACGTATCAATGCGGGATGTAACCGCGTTCGTATTGGGTGGCCACGGTGATACGATGGTGCCACTTGCACGTTATTCAACAGTAGGAGGCATTCCGTTGCCGGACTTGGTAAGCATGGGTTGGATTAGTCAGGATAAGCTTGACTCAATTATCCAAAGAACTCGTGACGGAGGCGCAGAAATTGTTGGGCTTTTAAAAACAGGCTCAGCATATTACGCACCAGCCACATCAGCTATTGAGATGGCAGAAGCATTTCTTAAAGATCAAAAACGTGTTTTGCCTTGCGCCGCGCATGTTGACGGAGAGCTCGGACTTAAGGGGATGTATGTCGGTGTTCCTACTGTCATTGGCGCCGGTGGTGTTGAGCGTATAATAGATATCCAAATGAATAGAGATGAACAGGCGATGTTCGATAAATCAGTAGATGCGGTAAAGGTACTTGTCAGTGCTTGCAAAGCGATTGACAACAGCTTGTAAAAAAATGTGGCCGTAGTTTTATATGAAAATTCATTTTGCATATATTAGTGTTTTATCAATAAGTCATTTTAACTCTATTAATAATTCAAATAAAAAACATTTAGACTATTTATGAATTATAAAATTAAAACATGGCGTTAATCAGCGAATAAAGTAGGTAAATCCAAAAAAAATATTATTCATCATCATATTTGTCACGCTGGTCTAAAAAGATCTTTAGCGCCCTAATACCTGGAGAACTAAAAAGCCCTAAACCACCTCCTAAAACTATCAAAAAAGCAGGCACTGTTTCATTTGCTAAAAATCCAAATATCGCTACTAAAAACAGTAGTAAAATAAATGTCAGTGTTTTGTATTCTCCTACATCGAAGTGCACCGAATCCAACCGGGGTTTTAAAAATGTCAACAATGCAGGCTCAACGTAGTTTGTCGAATATCCTGAAATTAAAGCCAGTATGAACGTAAGCATTAGACTAATCCCACTATTATAATTCTTAAATGTTGAATACCATGCTTCGAAGGTCAACGACATGCAAGACAACATCAAAGGTAAACATTCGCCCGATTGTAATTGCCTCTAGGTAGCTAATAAATCTTCATACTAAAACGTTCATCAAAAATATATCTAAAATACTAAAAATTGTCTGGCAGGCAGTTGTTGGCATCGTTAGAGAAGATGCATGAAAAACACGCTAACCATTACCCAACCCGATGATTGGCATCTCCACCTTCGTGATGGAGCGCTTCTAGCCGCAGTAGTGCCTGAAAGTGCACGTGATTTTGGGCGCGCACTTATAATGCCTAATCTAAATACCCCAGTAATCACTTATAAAGACGCGGTGGCTTACAGGGGCCGCATAAAAGACGCCCTGCCCAATGGGTCCCCTTTCAAACCATTAATGACTTTATACCTAACGGAAAAAACAGATCCTAATGATGTTAAAAAAGCCTATGATTCTGGAATAGTTATAGCCGCAAAGCTCTATCCCGCAGGTGCTACAACCAATTCAGCGCTTGGAATAGTAAACTTTGAAAAATTGCAACCTGTTTTGGAATGTATGGCGGATATAGGTATGCCGATGTGCGTACATGGTGAGGTAACTAGCCATGAGGTTGATATTTTTGATCGTGAGGCTGTGTTTATTGATAAAGTTCTAGATCCGCTGCGGCGACGGTTGCCGAGTTTAAAAGTTGTCATGGAACACATTACAACTGCTGAGGGAGCGGCTTATGCTCGGTCCGACCCAGGTAAATTAGCAGCAACAATAACAACGCACCATTTAATGATAAATCGTAATAATATTTTGGCCGACGGCATTCGTCCACACTACTATTGTCTGCCAATACCAAAACGCGAGAAACACCGACTTTGTTTAATTGAAGCTGCTACCAGTGGTAATTCATGTTATTTTTTGGGAACTGATAGCGCGCCACACCTGAATAAAAGCAAAGAGAGTAGTTGTGGCTGCGCTGGCATTTATACAGCTAGCAATAGTATACCCTGCCTCGCCGAGGTTTTTGACCGTGCTAACGCTTTAGATAAGTTGGAGGGCTTCACCTCAATTTTTGGAGCTAATTTTTATGGCCTGTCGCCAAATAAAAGAAAAATTACTTTAAATAAAGATTTACCAGTAATATTTCCGCAGCAAATTAAAACTGATGACGGCCCCATAACTCTTTTCAATCCAAATATTGATATCCACTGGAAAGTAACAAGTTAAACAAGAAAAATAGGAGTAATACTTTCGAATGATAACTGGAAACTTTCCCGAACGTGAAGAGATAGCCCAATTAACGGCTCGAATGCTTCTTGAAATAAATGCAATAAACTTTAATGCTATTGAACCTTTCACTCTAGCCTCAGGCAAGCCATCACCCACATATATTGACTGTAGAAAATTAATTTCCTTTCCTCGTATTCGCAGCACGCTGATGGACTTTTTAACTATTACCGTGATGCGTAATGTCGGTTTTGAAAGCTTTGACAATATCGCTGGCGGTGAAACGGCAGGCATTCCATTTGGAGCTCTGGTTGCAGAACGCATGGCTTTGCCGATGACTTACGTACGAAAAAAAGCAAAGGGTTACGGCAAAAATGCAAGAATTGAAGGTGTCATGAGTAAAGGCCAACGAGTCCTCTTAGTAGAAGACCTTACCACAGATGGTGGCTCCAAGATTTCATTTGTGAACGCCATTCGGGAAACTGGAGCAACTTGCGCGCATACAGCAGTAATTTTTTATTATGGGATCTTCCCTGAAACAGAAATAACATTGGAAAAACATGGTATTAAACTACATTCCTTATGTACATGGTGGGATGTTCTAGCTGAAGCCAAAAACCAGAATGTATTTGATAAAAACACATTACTTGAAGTTACGTCTTTCCTTAACTCTCCAGAATCTTGGCAAAAAAAACATATGAAGTAATACATAAATGTCTGGATATGTCTGTGGATGCTTTGTGGACAATTTATCCTAATTTTAAAATAATTAATCAAAATATTCCAAATAAACTTAGCAGCCTACCAGATATTGTATATTTTATATAATATTTTCAGAAAAAAGGCTCAAACTGCGTCTTATCCACATATTTTACGCTAAATTGTTATGTATAGCCAAATAGATTATCTTATTTTAGACACTGGTTGTGAGGGAGAAGTCTATGAACGAAGTTTCTACGCTGACATCATTGAAAGCACCCTCTGATGTTTCAATTGACGTTCCCCATTCTATAGAGGCAGAACAGCAGCTTTTAGGTGCGCTGCTGACAAATAATGACCTCTATGATCGTATATCGTCAGTTATAAACTCGCATCATTTCTATGATCCAGTCCATGCCAGAATTTTTGAAATAGCAAGCGCTCGTATCACAACCAATAAACTTGCAAGTCCTGTTACTTTGAAAGCATTTTTAGCAGAGGATGCAGGGTTAACCGAGTTGGGAGGGGCTTCTTATCTGATAAGGCTTGCTGGAGCCGCAATCTCTACCTTTGCAGTCCGCGACTATGCAGAAATGATCTATGACTTGGCAATTCGCCGCGAATTGATATCTGTTGGGAACGATATTGCCGCAAAAGCCGCCAGAGTAGATGTCGAGAGCCCACCTAAAGAACAAATAGTTGAAGCAGAGCAGGAGCTTTATAGGCTAGCCGATCAAGGAGAAACAAAGCAAGGCTTTCAATCGTTCCTAATGGCAGTGACAGATGCTGTGAAGGTAGCAAACGCAGCTTACCAGAGAGAAGGTGGTCTAGCTGGTGTCGCGACTGGTCTCACAGATTTAGATAAAAAACTTGGTGGCCTTCATCAATCTGACTTACTTATTTTGGCCGGACGACCCTCAATGGGTAAAACATCTTTAGCAACAAATATAGCTTTCAATATCGCTCGAGCATATAAAAAGGGTATAACAGCGTCTGGTGAAGAAGGGGCAATCGATGGTGGCGTGGTTGGGTTTTTTAGTCTTGAAATGTCCGCTGAGCAATTGGCAACACGAATTTTATCAGAAGTAGCAGAGATCCCATCAAACCAGATTAGACGTGGCGATTTCACCGAAAATGAATTCCGGCGTATTGTCGATGCTGCTAAAGAGTTAGAGGCGGCACCGCTATTTATAGATGACACACCCGCCCTGCCCATTAGCCAGCTCGCAGCTCGCGCGCGTCGACTAAAACGCACGCATGGCCTAGACGCGTTATTCGTTGATTACCTACAATTAGTACGAGGCGCCGGTCGTACAGAAAACCGAGTAAATGAAATATCTGAAATAACTATGGGTTTAAAAGCAATTGCAAAAGAATTGAATATTCCGGTGATTGCGCTGTCCCAGCTATCGCGGCAAGTAGAAAACCGGGAAGACAAGCGCCCCCAACTTTCTGATCTTCGCGAGTCTGGTTCGATCGAGCAAGACTCTGATGTGGTCATGTTTGTATTTCGTGAGGAATATTATAAAGAACGTGAAAAGCCAGGAGACAATGAACTTGACAAGATGGTGATCTGGCAGGAAGAAATGGAGCGGCTTCATGGCAGGGCCGAAGTTGTTATCGGAAAGCAGCGGCATGGTCCCATTGGAAGCGTTGAGCTCAGTTTTGAGGGCCAATTTACCCGTTTTGGAAATATAGCAAAGCCGTGGCAACAAGAAAAAGACAATCAATTCTGATGACAACTTTTTTTAAATTTTTATAAGAATATCTTATAATGTGCTTGACCCACCACCAGAAGCGAGATCACAAGTTGAGATGAGCACCGGTAACCTTACAATCAACCTTAAAGGTATTTCAAACAATTGGACTGCCCTAGATCAACTAAGCGCAATCAACGTAGAAACCGCAGCGGTAGTCAAGGCAGATGGATACGGCTTAGATGCAGCCCGAGTGGCACATGCGCTTTATCATGCAGGTGTTCGACAGTTTTTTGTGGCTGCGGCTGAAGAAGCCGCCGCGATCCGGATGGAGTTAACAGACGATGTGAATATTTTCGTATTTTCAGGTCATATGCGTGGAGACACTGAGATAATCCATGACCTAAATTTGATACCATTGTTGAATTCATTTACTCAGCTTACGCGCCACGTTGAGACCCTACCCGGTCATCCATTTGGCATACAGCTTGACACTGGAATGAACAGATTGGGCATGGAGCTATTAGAGTGGGAGGCTGTCCGCGAAATGGTGCTCACACTAAAACCTGAGTTAGTGATAAGTCACCTAGCATGTGCCGACCAACCAGATCACCCTATGAACAAAAAACAACTTAAAATTTTTCAATCCATGACTGATGGATTAAACCTGAAACGCTCTCTCTCTGCAACGGGTGGAATTCTATTGGGTCCCGAGTATCATTTTGATATGACACGCCCTGGAATAGGCCTTTACGGTGGTGCGCCATTCTCAGACGCAGGCCAAGTAGTACAATTATCCCTGCCAATCATTCAAATACGCGATGTAGAAATTGGCGAAACAGTGGGATATGGTTGCACGTGGCAAGCTGAAGTTCCCTCGCGTATTGCAACCGTAGCGGCAGGTTATGCTGACGGACTAATGCGATCAATTTCGCCCAACGGAAGTCTTTGGGCAGGCGATAATATCTGCAAGATAGTTGGTCGTATCTCTATGGACATGGTCGGGGTAGACATAACAAATTTAGACTATGAGCCAAATGATCTTGAGATAATTGGCAAACATCAAAATATCGATGACCTTGCAGGGATGGCAGGAACTATTGGCTACGAAATACTTACTTCCTTGGGTTCACGCTATAACCGGCGATATGTGAGCAAATAAAAATGGCGTTAGCAAAAATAGTGTCTGATTTAGGAAGGTTTTTGATACAGGTTTTAGTATCTACTGGGAAAATTTCTATATTTTCTGGTCAGGCGCTTTCTTATATTTTTCGTCCACCTTTCTATCTACGCGAAATTATCTCAAATATATTTAATATTGGTTATCTATCCATGCCTGTAGTCGGCCTCACTGCTACTTTTACTGGTGCTGCATTGGCGTTGCAGATTTACTCAGGAGGTTCACGTTTTAATGCTACTGAAGTTGTTCCTCAAATAGTAGCAATTGGCATGGTAAGAGAATTAGGTCCAGTTTTGGTCGGGCTAATGATTGCGGCACGCGTTACAAGCTCAATAGCAGCTGAACTTGCAACAATGAAGGTAACCGAACAAATAGATGCGCTCATCACACTTTCGACAAATCCAATGAAATATCTAGTTATGCCAAGGGTATTAGCAGGAATTATAACTGGTCCAATTTTGGTTCTTGTGGCTGATAGTCTTGGTGTTTTTGGTGGGTTTTTAGTTTCGACCCAAAGCCTTGGATTTAACCCTAACAGTTACATACTCAGTACGATGCACTTCTTAACTGCTGCAGATATATTGTCGTCTTTGGTAAAGGGAGCTTCTTTTGGCTTAATAGCCACACTAATGGGTTGTTATTTCGGGTTAAACTCTAACCACGGCGCTCAAGGCGTTGGAAGTGCTACTAAATCATCGGTACAAGCAGCTGCAGTGTTAATTCTAGCAGTAAATTTTTTACTTACAGCATTATTATTTACTGCATGATACATTTTAAAAATATAAAAAAATCATTTGATAACAATCATGTATTGCGTGATATTAATTTAGACATAAACCGTGGCCAAAGCATGGCAATAATCGGCGGCTCAGGCACTGGAAAATCGGTACTGATTAAAACTGTACTCGGTCTAATCAAGCCCGATAGCGGCACAATAATTGTTGATGGGGTCGATGTTAACCAAACCGCACATGATCAGTTTCTGGAGCGTTTTGGGATGCTGTTCCAAGGCGGTGCGTTATTTGACTCGTTACCCGTATGGAAAAACATAGCATTTCGATTGCAGCGTGGTAGCCAAAAGCGACCAAAAGACGAAGCCCGGGAGATTTCTATAAAAAAGTTACGTCGCGTTGGCTTAGGTCCAGAAATTGCGGATAAGTATCCAGCAGAGTTGTCGGGTGGTATGCAAAAAAGAGTTAGTTTGGCCCGTGCAATTGCTACAGACCCTGAAATTATATTTTTTGATGAACCAACCACTGGGCTAGATCCCATTATGTCCAGCGTAATAAATGAATTAATAAGAGAAATAGTAGTGGAACTAGGCGTCACAGCAATGACGATAACGCATGACATGACCTCCGTAATGGCGATAGCCGACCAAGTAGCAATGCTGCATGACGGTAAAATTCAATGGTGTGGATCACGCTCCAACCTTAAAGACAGTGGGAACTCCTACGTAAACCAATTTATTCATGGGATTGCAAAGGGCCCCATCAAAACACTCCGATAGTAAACTTGATTGGACTAGAGAACGCACATAAATATAAAAATATAAAATTCATTTCATCATGGATCGTCAGTGGGTTAAAATTGGTATAAAAATATTTTTAATAAGAAGGTATAGGGCCATTAATGCCAAAACTTACATACTCATGTACAAAATGTGGCACTGGACATAGCAAATGGTCAGGCCAATGCGACAGCTGTGGATCATGGAATACCCTAACTGACGAAGGACCCCTAGCTAGCGGACCAAGCAAAACGCTTGGGGGTAAAAGGGGCAACCTTATCACTTTGACCGATTTGGCGACAAAAGAAACCCCACCAGCACGAACAAAATCCGGTGTAGCAGAACTGGACCGAGTCCTTGGGGGTGGTTTAGTCGATGCCAGCGCAGTGTTAGTGGGAGGTGATCCAGGCATTGGTAAATCAACATTACTTTTACAAGCTGCCGCTCGGTTTGCCCGAAATGGTCTAAAGGTTATTTATATTTCCGGTGAAGAGTCTACTGCACAAGTTCGAATGCGTGCAGAACGATTAGGCCTCACTAACAGCCCAGTAATTCTAGCAGCAGAAACTAATCTTCGGAACATTCTTACGACTTTAGATCACGAAAAACCAAATCTCGTTATAATAGACTCAATACAAACAATGTGGGCAGACCACATAGAAGCAGCCCCAGGATCTGTTAGCCAGGTCCGCTCTTCAGCACACGAGCTCACAAGTTATGCAAAACGCAGGGGTGTCGCCGTAATAATGGTAGGACACGTGACTAAAGATGGCCAAATTGCTGGCCCCCGAGTGGTTGAGCATATGGTCGATACAGTTTTGTACTTTGAAGGGGAACGAAATCACCAATTTAGACTACTTAGAGCCGTAAAAAATCGTTTCGGCCCTGGAGATGAAATAGGTGTCTTTGAAATGACCGGTAAAGGGCTTGTTGAAGTGAAAAATCCCTCTGCGTTATTCCTAGCCGAACGTAGGGAACCTACGCCTGGAGCTGCAGTCTTTGCAGGTATAGAGGGAACCCGGCCGGTTCTTTGCGAGTTTCAAGCATTGGTGGCACCATCACCGCACGGCCAACCGCGTCGAAGCGTAGTTGGCTGGGACAATCAACGCCTGGCAATGATTTTAGCAGTTTTAGAAGCACGCTGTGGTATTCCATTTTCTGGACTAGATGTTTATATGAATGTCGCCGGTGGTATGCGTGTTACTGAACCAGCCGCGGATCTTGCTGTTGCCGCGGCGTTAATTTCAGCTCGTGAAAATTTACCGCTCCCAACGGATACCGTAATATTTGGTGAAATTTCTCTTTCAGCAGCATTGCGTCCCGTATCTCAATCTGAAAGTAGGTTGAAAGAGGCGCAAAAGCTTGGTTTTTGTAAAGCAATAACTCCTAATTCGAAAAAAAATGGGGAGGTAGATGGTATGACAGTGTTAGAAAAGGCAAACTTAGCTGATTTTATTGAGGAATTATTTGGTATAAGCTAATTTAATGCAAATGGGAGTTGGGTCTTGGATGGTTTCACAATAATAGACTTTGGCGTTATAGTTATTATTGCGGTATCTGCACTATTGGCATTTTCGCGAGGAATAGTCAGGGAAGGTATGGCCATAGCGGGCTGGATTGCCGCAGCAATTCTAGCGTTTATTTTTGCTGATACGGCACAGCCTCTGGTACGGCAAATTCCATACTTAGGGGATATTCTGGGAGATAGTTGTGAATTATTAATTTTGGCAAGCTTTGCAGTTATCTTTGCAATAGCCCTATTAATAGTATCGATATTCACACCATTGCTTTCCTCATTGGTACAAAAATCTATCTTAAGCGGTTTAGACAAAAACTTAGGCTTTATATTTGGTATTTGTCGTGGATTAGTATTAGTTATAGCTGCCTTTTTTGTATATTTTACAGTTATGCCAAATCAAAAAGTTATCTCTATAGAAACGTCAAAATCTGCCACAATTTTTCAATACTACGCCGATGACTTTAAAAATCAAAATCCAGAGACAGCACTGGATTGGGTCCGTACCCAATATGATCATTTGATAACCGAATGCAGCAAATAAAACGCGATGAAGGGTAGCTCCTAACGTTTATTAAAAAAAGAGTTACATATTCTTACGCAATACGATCAAAGAGAAAAAAGCCTTGTAATGGAAGGTAACACTTAGTGTGGTACAACGTAGTAAATTAAATAAATCGTCAATGATTGGAGCCTTCAACTTGACCCCGCAGCTTTCCCAGATGCAAACGAACCCTTTTGACGATGATAAACTACACGAAGAATGTGGCGTTTTCGGGGTTATAGGCACGCGGGACGCAGCAAATTTGACGACGTTAGGGTTACATGCCTTGCAGCACCGCGGTCAAGAAGCCGGCGGCATCGTGGCATATGACCAAGAAAATGGTTTTAATTCAGTTCGTCGTTTTGGCTATGTCCGCGATAATTTTACAGATCCCAAAGTAATTGAGCAACTTCCTGGTGATATAGCTATCGGGCATGTCCGCTATTCTACAGCAGGTTCAAAAGGCAATACAGCAATAAGAGATGTGCAACCTTTTTTTGGTGAGTTTGCAATGGGTGGCGCCGCAATCGCCCACAATGGGAATATTACAAACGCCGTTGCGCTGCGAAAAGAATTAATCGAACGCGGCTCAATTTTTCAGTCATCATCAGATAGTGAGTGTATTATCCATCTAATGGCTCGAAGTTTACAGCAAAATATTCCAGAACGCATGGAGGATGCCCTTCGACGCGTAGAGGGAGCTTTTTCAATAGTTGCAATGACTGGAACAAAACTTATTGGGGTTCGAGATCCTTTAGGGGTCCGGCCCTTAGTTTTGGGAAAAGTGGGAGATGGTTGGACTTTAAGTTCTGAAACCTGCGCTTTAGACATAATTGGAGCTGAATTCATACGTGATATTAATCCTGGAGAGATGGTGGTTATTACTAATAAGGGTTTAGAGAGTAGCTACCCTTTTCGGCCCGCTCGCTCAAGGTTTTGTATATTTGAACATGTTTACTTCAGCCGTCCTGACAGCATTTTGGGTGGGCGTAGTGTTTATGAAACAAGAGAGGCAATAGGACGTGAGTTAGCAAAAGAGTCTCCCGTGGATGCTGACCTTGTGTGCCCTGTACCAGACAGCGGCACGCCAGCAGCAATTGGCTACTCACTTGAGTCAAACATTCCCTATGCCATGGGTATTATTCGCAACCAGTATATGGGTCGTACATTCATAGAACCAAGCGAACAGATCCGTAATATGGGTGTTCGCTTAAAGTTAAATGTAAATAGGGCATTAATTCGGGGAAAAAGAGTAATACTAGTGGACGATAGCGTAGTACGCGGAACAACTTCCAGAAAAATTAAAGAGATGATCTTAGACGCTGGAGCCGCTGAGGTACATTTTAGGATTGCAAGCCCACCGACGGCATGGCCATGCTTTTACGGAGTAGACACACCGCAACGTGAAAAACTTCTAGCAGCAACTATGAGTGAGGAGGAAATGCGCCACCACTTAGCAGTTGATAGCCTAAAATTTATTTCTCTTGATGGACTTTATCGAGCGGTAAACGGTACAAATCGTAATAATTCTCAACCGCAATATTGCGACGCTTGTTTTAGCGGTGACTATCCAGTTATACCTTCAGATCAAATCACTAATGGATTTGAAATTAAAGCTGCCGAATAGAGCAGAACGCTTTAACTCTAAAATATCAAAAATGTTTTAATTATTTTATTAAGAGGTTTTTCTGACCGAAAACCTAATAATTTAAATGTTCAAATTACGCCTCTATTACAGCCCACTCATCACATTAACTGCAAGAGGCCCTCGAAAAGCCCACCCGCCCCACTCCACGGGCACAGTTAATTTCATCGCAGGAAATGCCGTAAAAAGTTTAGGAAGTGCCACTCCGGCTATCAAGGCTTTACTGGCGGCGGCTCCCGCACAAAAATGCGGTCCAGCGCCAAATGGAATAGCCAGTCCAGTTTTCCTGTGAACATTATATATACCAGGATCATCAAATACTGATGAGTCACGATTGGCAGCGCCATACATCAAAAACACCCTATCATTTTTTTTAAAATTATATCCAAGTATACTACAATCACGCGTCATTTGCCTCGGGCTCATGCCAATGGGAGACATCCAACGTAAATATTCCATAAATGCTTGATTCCATTCCTTTGTTTTTAAAATATGCGAAAATGCTAATGGATGCATCAACAGGGCAGCAGCAGTACCGGCTATTGCATCTCGCGGTTCATTTTGACCCCCAGAGATCACTAATTTAACATTAGCTTTAATATTATAAGTCGGCTGACCAGCCTGTATTAGAACTGAAAGAACTGAATTATCTGGATTTTTCTTCACTTCAGGGATCATTAAGTCAATATGGCGTTCTATAACCTTTGTCGCTGAATTACAGGCAGCCTCAACTGATGGATCTCCTTTGTAATTTGCACAGCCGTCAATCATCGCCTGGCTTACTTGATCCATTTCAGAGGCAGCCATTTGACGTAAACCAGTCATTGCCGACAAAGCAGCCCCAGATACCGGCAACGCGAAGTCTTTTACCAAATCAAAGCTCTTATATTTTCTTAATTTATTGATAATTTTATCTGTTATAGTTTCAAATTCTGATTGCCAGACATTAACCACCGTGCGCGGGCTCAAACTTGGAAAAATCTGTTGCCGCTCTAAAGTATGCGCTGCGCCATCCTTACGCATCATATTCTCCCCCATCAGACGGGTCATTAGGCCTAATGGCTGGCGAGAAGATAATAAGTCGATCCGTTTTTCTTGCGTAAATACATCAATGCGCCGAGTGATAAGAGCTGCGTCAAGCTGGGGCACAAATACCACGGGTGCCAGGGCTTGTATTTTCTCTAAACATGGATAGGGATCGTGCCAAAATTTATTAAGATTAATTTGAAATTCCATAGGTATAACACATCATTACTATTATGTTTTGACAAGTACCTACCTCTTGACCATCGTGGAGTTTGAACGCAGTACCTTCCTCATGGTTTATCCGATACTAATTACTGGCGCGTCACGCGGCTTAGGCAAATCCCTCGCCATCGAACTCTCAAAAAAATTTCACGTTATCGCCGTGGCACGAACTACTGGTGGTTTGGAGGCGCTGGATGATCAAATCAAAAGGAAAGGGGGCAAAGCAACGCTAGCTCCAATTGACTTGACTGATATAAATGCCGTCCGCCACTTATGCAAAATGATATATGACAGGTGGGGCGGTCTACACCTCTGGGCGCATTGCGCCATTCACGCAGCGCCCTTGGCGCCTGCAAATTTTATTGCTGAGCGGGATTGGGAAAAATCTATAAAACTAAATATTACATCAACTGGATTTTTGATCACAAATTTAGCTCCACTATTGGGTCAAGCGGGCACAGCACTTTTCTTTGAAGACAAGTTTTCTGGTCAGAAATTTTTTGGAAGCTATGGCTCCACAAAAGCTGCACAAATCCTTTTGGCAACAAGCTGGCAGAACGAAACCGTGAACACTGGTCCAAAAATAAAAATACTGAGCCCTGCCCCAATGCCAACTGCGACCCGAGGACGGTTTTTTCCTGGTGAGGATCGAGAAGCTTTATCCAGTTGTGAGGTTGAAGCAAAGTGCATCGTCAGCGAACTTGGTTTTAAGTAAATGGTAACAAAAATTCATTAAATTCGTAATTTAACTCTATAAGGTACCAAAGTAGCCTTGCTCGTCTTGCTGCAACAATCTAACCAATAACTATGCGTATATTAATTACCAATGATGATGGGATCACGGCTCCTGGTCTTGCGGTCCTAAATGAAGTGGCGCTTGAAATAGCCGGACCTCAAGGCGAAGTATGGACAGTGGCACCACATTCTGAACAATCCGGTGTTGGACACTGTATTTCTTATACCAAACCAGTTTTAGTTCATGAACATGGATTAAATAATTATTCTATAGAAGGGACGCCAGCAGATTGTATTTTAGCGGGCCTTTATGATTTAATGCCAAAAACGCCTGATTTGATATTATCAGGGATAAATAAGGGTAACAATTCCGCAGAGAATACCCTCTATTCTGGGACAATTGGTGCTGCAATAGAGGGTGCGTTAGCAGGCATTCCCGCAATAGCATTGTCACAATTTTATGGGCCGGAGAATACCAACCTAAAAGATACCTTCGAGTCCAGTAGAGCTAACGGTGCCGCGGCCATTAATGCTTGTTTGAAAAATGGCTTCAAACGCGCTCAGGATTACGCACTATTTTATAATATCAACTTTCCTCCCGTTCCAGCGGCTAAGGTTTTAGGCATGAAATCTGTATCTCAAGGGTATCGTGGCGATGGCGCTTTTAATGCCCAAGCAAGAAAGTCTCCAAACGGTCGTAAATTTTTATTTATGCAAGGCCAGTCTCAGCAGGTGCCAACACAGGCTGGCACTGATGCCGCAGCAAACCTGGCTGGGTTTATCTCAATAACACCAATGAGAGCAGACCTAACAGCTCATGATCAACTAGCCAATCTAGCAAAAGTCTTAGGTTAACTGATGATCAGTTCAGCCGAACAAAAAATGCAATTTTTATTTTCCTTAAGATCATGCGGAGTAACTAACAAACGTGTACTCACAGCGATGGAAAATATCGATCGTAAAAACTATATTAGCGATACCTTTGCAGATAAAGCTTACGAAGATACGCCACTTCCTATTGGCTGTGGTCAAACTATTTCTCAGCCCTCAATCGTAGCTATAATGACTGAAGCACTTAACGTGCAGGCACGTGATAAAGTTTTAGAAATAGGCACTGGTTCAGGCTATCAGGCGGCTATTTTAAGCCAATTAGCTCGGCGGGTGTACACTGTCGACCGTCACAGCCAACTGACAATAGCAGCTCGAAAAGTATTTGAGAACCAAGATATACCCAACATTACTGCATTCACAGCTGATGGCAGCCAGGGATTACCTGACCAAGAGCCCTTTGATCGCATAATAGTTACCGCAGCAAGTGAAGACACACCAAGCACGTTACTAGCCCAATTACGCCCTGGCGGCGTTATGGTGCTGCCAGTTGGCCAATCTGATACAATGCAAACATTAGTCAAAATAAAAAAAACAGACCAAGGTTTAGAGCACCAAGAACTGCGAACAGTGCGATTTGTGCCTCTTATCGAGGGTCTTGGAAGAACGTATGGTTAGGGTATATAGATTTAAATTCTAGAAGAGTAATGAAAAAGAGACAACTAAATGAAGAAAAGATTTAATAAGAGTGCCCTCTTACCTCTAATTGTAGTGGGCGGTCTTGGGGGATGTGATCAAACCCTTGATCTCGACTTGCGGAGTAATCTCGGTGGTATACTTGACACATCGGCAGCGGCACGTAATGCATTATCAGTTCGTCCCGCTCCAGATGGACGAGGCATAATAAAATTTTTAAGTTACCAAGTTGCAGTTGCAAAGCATGGTGACCGCATAGCAGATATTGCTGATCGTATTGGCATAAATTCTAATTTATTAGCGCGCTATAATGGAATCACGCCTGATGCGGTTTTACGAAATGGTGAAATAGTAGCCTTACCGCGCGACATCATAACAATTAGCAATGCTACGACACCTCTTAAACCAATCGTCGTGAGTGTAAGTGAGCTGGACGATAGACAAGTTACAGGCTCTAAGGCGACTGAAGGCTTGGAACCTGTAAGGCACAAAGTTCAAATTGGGGAAACTGCAACGACAATCGCCAGCTTATACGATGTATCTGTATCCGCACTTTCAAATTGGAATGGACTTGGCCCACAAAAAAATATTCGAACAGGTCAATTTCTATTAATACCGACAAACCTCAAAAAATTCAATGAAATTAGCGCTCCCGGCGAGGGTACCATTGCACCTGCTCCACCAAGCGGTAACAAGCCTGAACCAGAAATTGACGACAAGTCAAATAAAACCAAAGTCGTAACTGATGGCTCTATTACCAAAGTTGAGGAAAGCACATCCACACTAATAACAAGTACGAGATTTGCTCGGCCAGCCACTGGGAATATTATTCGGGCCTATAATAAGGGTACTAACGAAGGTATTGATATTGGCGCCAAGGCTGGCTCAGACGTTTTATCAGCTGAAAAGGGAACCATCGCAGCTGTCACAAAAGATACAAATGGAGTTTCTATTTTAGTAATCAAACATGATGAGGGATTGCTCACCGTCTATACAAATATCGATAAGCTCATTGTTAAAAAGGGGGATAGCGTTGCTCGTGGTCAAAAGATTGCTGAAGTTAACAAAGGGTCACCAGAGTTTCTTCACTTCGAAGTACGAAAGGGTTTAGAGTCAGTAGATCCAGATGATTATATCTAATCTTTAAAAAATATATTAAAATTATATCGACAAGCCGTTTCTTCCAGCTAAGTCAACGAAGAACTGCCAAGCCACCCGACCTGAACGTGCACCGCGCGTCGCCTGCCATTCGATAGCCTCAGCCATTAAAGTATCAGTTTCTATATTCAAGCCATATTTCTCACAGTAGCCGGAAATCATTTCAAGATATTGGTTTTGATCACAAGGATGAAAGCCAAGCCACAAGCCAAAACGATCTGATAAACTTATTTTTTCTTCCGCAGCTTCACTGGGATTTATACCACTTGAACGCTCATTCTCAATCATATCACGTGGCATCAAATGTCTTCGATTAGAAGTGGCATAAAAAATTACATTTCTAGGTCGCCCTGCAACTCCACCATCCAAAACTGCTTTGAGTGACTTGTAATTTTGATCATCGTAGGAAAACGATAGATCATCACAGAAAAGGATGAAACGATGCCGGGAGTTTCGCAACAAGGCTAATAGGCGCGTAACTGTTGATAAATCATCACGCTGCAACTCAACTATCTTTAATGGCAAGCCCGTCTGAACCACTTTAGTGTGCACAGCCTTAACTAAGGAAGATTTCCCCATACCACGGGACCCCCATAACAAAGCGTTATTCGCGGACATTCCTTCCGCAAATTGAATAGTGTTTTTCAGCAAGCTAGCCTTTGCACTATCAATTCCAACTAATAACCTCATGTCGACGCTTGCTACATTAGTTATTGGTTCAAGGTGATCAGGATTTGCATGCCACAAAAATACATCATGTTCTTCCAACGCAAGTATCTCGAGAGGTATTGGCGAAAGACGATCAAGCGCATCAGCAATTCTCTTTAAAAAATTTTGATCCATCACACGTCGTTCGCGTCATTTTCAGGTTTGAATAAATCATCGTCTGATAAGCCCTGCTCTTTTAAAAAGGTATTACGTTTACGTTCAACATAGACAACGAGCCAAATTGAAACCTCATACAAGCCATAAACGACTACAAACAAAATTACTTGAGTAACCACGTCGGGTGGGGTTACGATACCCGCCAAAATCAAAATACCCACAACGGCGTACTTGCGTACGTTACGAAGACCTGCGGCGGACACAAGCCCTGCCTTTCCCATTAAGGTAAGTAGAACCGGCAGTTGGAAACAAACACCAAACGCCATAATGAATTTCAACACAACGTCCAGTGTTTCTCGAACTGAACCTAAAAAACGTGTCTTTAGCTCGGTATCTAGAGTCTGCGATTCAGTTCCAGTAATCATAGCCGTCACCGTCGGCATAATGTCGGCGTAGCCAATAAAAAAGTTCAGCGCCAAAGGACTTACGACATAATGAGCGAAAGACGCACCCATTAAAAAAAGAACGGGTGACGCAATGATAAATGGTAAAAAAGCTTTTTTTTCAGTTTTGTATAGCCCCGGAGCCACAAAACGCCACAATTGATATCCAATAAAAGGCGACGATACCCCAAAACCAAAAATAACTGAAATCCGAATTAAGACAAAAAACTTTTCTTGTGGTGCGGTAAATATCAATTGAGCAACCTCACCGCGTCTTCTTAAAATATCAGCTATTGGTTCAGCTAAAAAATTTAAAATATATTCTGCCACAAAAAAGCATGCAAAAAGACCAATAATGAAGGCCAGTGCCGCCCGGATAAGGCATGTACGCAATTCTGCCAGATGTTCAATTAACGGTGCCGATGAATCCTCTGGACTTTTGTCCTGACTGCTCATGTTAATTTACCAGGTTTTAAATCATTGTCCTTTAAGGCTGTGTCTTTTACAGCTTTTTTTAACGTTGTTTTGCTTCTAGATTTTGGCCCAGCTTTAGTATTTGTTTCTTTTGTTATTACTTTACTTGCAATGCTCTGATTTATTTTGTTTTTCGTAATATTTTTCTTATTTTCAAACTTCTTTTTAAATGTATCTGCTACTTCTGGTTCCTTAATTTTGGGTGTTTCAATTCCGTTTGCACCCACATTTCTTTGTACTTTTTTTGTTGCATCAACGTGCAGTTTTTTAGATTTCGCAACGCGCTTTTTAGCTAATTTTTCAGTTTCTGAACCAGGAATAAAATCAGTCCAGTTTTTTTGGCTAACTTCATTAATTTCCGAGACACCATCATTAACCGTATCTACCGCCTCTTTTAAACCCGATTCATCAGCGGCTTCGTTCATAGCCGTGGTAAATTCGCGGGCCATTGCCTTGGCTTTTCCGATAAACTGACCAACTTTTCGGAATACAACTGGTAACTCCTTGGGACCAATTACAATGAGAGCGACTACACCGACGACCATAATTTCCGCCCATCCCAACCCAAACATTGAGGTGCCTCCTTAATTTCTGGGTTACAAATAAATCAGGATTTATCTTTTTTATCTTCTGGGGTGACATCTTTAGCCACCTCTGAGGCAGCGTCTTCAATTTCTGTTTGATTATCGCTTACGCCCTTTTTAAAAGCCGTAATTCCTTTTCCCATCTCTCCCATCATAGCAGAAATTTTGCCTCTTCCAAAGAGGACCAAGACAACAAGTGCGATTATTAAATAACCCATTGGTGGGATATTGGTTAGGAATGCTGGGGTCATATCATATGTCCTTCAATTATTAGTTAGCTATTCTTATGTTAAATTCGGACTGGTAGAAAGCAAATAAAAAGTCATTGCAATTTATTTGTACTATTTTGGGAATACATAGCAATGTTTTCGTGGCGCCAGAAGCCAGAACGGCATTCCCACTTTTGGTAAAAAAACGGATGGAACCGATGCTGTCAAAATTGTTCCGTCTTCTAGTTTAAAATCTATAATTGAAATTTGGCCCAAAAACCTTGCGCGATAAACTGTTGCTCGTGCAGCTTGACCCATAGCGTCCGTTGGGCTTGGACCCTGTCCAGCACGATCAAAATCAATCCGAATGTGTTGAGGTCGGATTATTATATCAAGCATCGTCCCATCTGCATGACCCGGTGCAAAAAACTCTCCAAAAGGTGTTTGTACCAGCGACTTTTCAACCGAAGACACCATTATATTTATATCACCAAAAAAAGCAGCAGCCTCACAATCGGTCGGAGAATTATATATAGTATAAGGCGTGCCTTTTTGTACAATTTTGCCATTTCGCATCAAAGCAATCTCGTCCGCCATTTTCATTGCCTCTGATGGACTGTGGGTCACCATCAACACTGCGGCACCATCTTCACGCAATACTTTTAAAGTTTCGTCACGAATATTGTCACGCAGGCGGTCATCGAGGCCCGAAAAAGGCTCGTCAAGCAACATGATTTTAGGCCGAGGTGCTACTGCTCTTGCTAAAGCCACCCGCTGCTGCTCGCCGCCTGATAATTCATGAGGCATTTTCGAGGCGTAGCTCGATAAGTTCACTCGCTCAAGCAGACGCTCTGATCGGAGCCTACGAGACGCCCTTGAACCACGCAAACCGAAAGCAACATTTTCCAAGACATTTAAATGCGGAAACAACGAAAAATCTTGAAACATCATGCCTATATTTCTATATTCAGGACGTGTTGTAACTAAACCATTGCAAATTAAGTCTCTATCTACATAAATTTCACCACTATCTTGGAGTTCGACTCCGGCAATTATACGCAAAGTAGTGGACTTTCCACATCCGGAAGGACCCAAAAGGCAAGTTACCTGACTTGGCTCAAGGACAAGGTTAATGTTATCAGCAGCAACTCGATCACCAAACTTGAGTGATAAATTTCTAATTTCAAGCCTCGAATTGGACAATTAAAAAAACCTAACTGACTAAAATACTCAGAGTTATGTAATTGCAGCCGATACGATTAGCAACAAGTCACCACAAGGCTTCCATTTTAAATTCATTTTAAGATGAACCACATTTTCTAATACCAAATATTTTAGTCTGAAATAAAATTAAAGGAGCATCAACCGACAAACTTTAGGCTCGCTTATTGTCCCATACGACGAAGTTTTTAGACAACTGAATATAAAAAATACTATTTGATTATGAATATAATTAACCTAGTTAGGGTTTAAATTGTTGCGTTAACTGCACCGCCATCCAATAAAATATTTTGACCAACAATAAACCCTGCATGCTGCGAACACAAAAATGCACAGGCAGCACCAAATTCGTCCCTAGTTCCATACCGCCCGACCGGTATACTCGACTTGCGACGAGCTTTTACGGCATCCATGCTGATACCTTCGGTTTTCATAACATTTTTGTCTATTGAAACAATTCGATCAGTGTCGTGAACTCCCGGTAATAAATTATTGATGGTCACACCATGAGAGGCAACCTGCCGAGCAGTTCCTGCTACATAGCCCGTAAGCCCTGTGCGTGCGGCGTTAGAGAGCCCTAAATTGGCAAGTGGGGCCTTAACCGACTGACTAGTAATGTTTACGATACGTCCCCATTTTTGTTTCATCATAGAAGGAAGATAGGTTTTCATGAGCATAATTGGCGCAAGCATATTTGCTTCAAGTGCAGCCAAAAAATCTTCTCGCTCCCAGTCATGCCACTTACCAGGAGGCGGCCCACCTGCGTTTGTTACCAAAATATCTAATTTTTTGATTGTATTTAAAATTTTACTCCGGCCGTCGATTGTAGTGACGTCACAAGCCACAGTTTTGACTTCAACCGCATAGGCCTTGCGAATGTCCTCTGCAGTCTCTTCTAGTTCCAATACAGTGCGAGCATTTATAATCAAATTCACACCCTCTGCTGCTAAAGCTTCTGCACACCCCCGTCCCAAGCCCTTTGACGAACCACAAATTAATGCTGTTTTTCCCACTATTCCCATATCCATTTAACTAGGCTCCCTTGTTTCTCTAAAATAATAGCTGAGTCTGATTAACAAATCGACGATAGTAAAACAGAAATCAAACAGTATTCATAAAGACATACCTATCCAATCTAGAAGATTTATTGCTAATGGTAGGCTCTTTGCCTATACGCAGCCCATGCCAGGAAACCACTCTATTCTTCCACCAGAAATTGCGCGCAGGCGAACTTTTGCAATAATCAGCCACCCTGATGCAGGCAAGACTACTTTGACAGAGAAGTTCCTTCTTTATGGAGGTGCAATTCAAATGGCAGGACAGGTGAGGGCTAAAGGAGAGTCACGGCGAACAAGATCCGATTTCATGAAAATGGAGCAAGATCGGGGAATCTCAGTGTCAGCTTCCGCAATGTCTTTCGATTATAAAGACTACCGATTTAATTTGGTTGATACACCAGGTCACTCAGATTTTTCGGAAGACACTTATCGAACACTTACGGCAGTCGATGCTGCCGTTATGGTGATAGATGGCGCAAAGGGTATCGAAAGCCAAACCCAAAAATTATTTGAAGTATGTCGTATGCGTGACCTGCCCATTCTCACATTCTGCAATAAAATGGATAGAGAAAGTAGAGATACATTTGATATAATTGATGAAATTCAAGAAAATTTAGCAATTGATGTAACACCAGCGTCCTGGCCAATCGGCCGTGGCCGCGACTTCATGGGCACATATGACATCCTAAGGGATCGGCTTGAATTAATGGATCGCGCCGATAGAAATAAAGTATCTGCATCAATAGCTATAAACGGTCTCAATGATCCTGCATTAACTGAGCACATACCAGAAGTTCTTTTAAAAGTATTTTTAGAAGAAATTGAGATGGCGCGCGAGTTGCTGCCTAAAATTAATCGACAGGCTCTTTTAGACGGAACAATGACCCCCATTTGGTTTGGCTCAGCAATAAACTCATTCGGAATACAAGAACTCATGCAGGGTATAGTAAATTTTGGACCTGAACCACAACCACAGCAAGCAGAACCAAGAAAAATTTCGCCCGATGAAAAAAAGGTGACTGGGTTTGTATTTAAAGTTCAGGCAAATATGGATCCAAAACATAGAGACCGTGTCGCTTTTGTGCGCGTTGCATCCGGACATTTCAAACGTGGTGCGAAACTCTTACATGTAAGAAGTAAAAAAATTATGGCTATTTCAAATCCAGTATTATTTTTGGCAGCCGATAGAGAGCTTGCAGAAGAAGCTTGGGCTGGTGACATCATTGGTATTCCAAATCATGGTCAATTGCGTATTGGTGACACCTTAACAGAAGGTGAAATTCTTAATGCAACAGGTATTCCAAGTTTTGCTCCAGAACTTCTTCAAAACGTACGGGCGGGTGATCCACTGAAAGCTAAGCACCTAGAAAAAGCTTTGATGCAGTTTGCTGAAGAAGGAGCCGCAAAAGTATTTAGGCCAATGATGGGCTCCGGTTTTATCGTAGGAGTGGTTGGGGAACTTCAATTTGAGGTTTTAGCAAGCCGAATAGAACTAGAATATGGATTACCAGTCCGACTTGAGGCAAGCCAATTTACATCAGCCCGTTGGGTGTCCGGAACCAAAGCCAGCATTGAAGATCTTACAAATAAAAACAAGCAGCATATAGCGACTGACAATGATGGTGATATAGTATTTTTGACAAGGCTTCAGTGGGATATTGACCGAATTGTAAGGGACTATCCCGAAGTATCACTCACAGCGACCAAAGAAATGATGATTTAGGACATTGGTGACAAGAAAAACAAACTGAAACCCAATTAAATGCCTGTCTAAACAAATGCAAATCTTTGGTTTAAGTGTGTGTTTGACCTAATCCTTATTAAGACCTATACCGACGGCGTTGATAGGTGAGCAACACCAGTGGGCTCGGTAGAACTTAGCCCAAAACATGCCGTTTCATTAGCAAACTGACGGCGCATCTTATTGGACGTACATGATAAAATTTACCGACCTAAATTTGGGCACAAAAGTTTTAAAAGCAATTTCTGATGCGGGATATGAAAATCCTACTCCAATTCAGGCGGGCGCGATCCCACCAGCTTTAGAAGGTAAAGATGTTTTAGGTATAGCCCAGACAGGAACTGGTAAAACAGCAAGTTTCACTCTTCCTATGATAACACTATTAGATCGCGGGCGCGCACGAGCAAGGATGCCGCGCAGTCTGGTACTTTGCCCAACACGAGAGTTGGCCGCTCAGGTTGCAGAGAATTTTAATACTTACACTAAATATAGCAAGTTAACCAAAGCTCTATTAATTGGTGGCGTAAGTTTTAAAGAACAAGACAAGCTAATAGATAGGGGCGTTGACGTTTTAATAGCAACTCCAGGGCGTCTACTGGACCATTTTGAGCGTGGAAAACTTCTATTAACTGGCGTTCAAATAATGGTAGTAGACGAAGCTGACCGGATGTTAGACATGGGTTTCATACCAGATATTGAAAAAATATTTAGCCTTACGCCTTTTACGAGACAAACACTATTTTTTAGCGCGACAATGGCGCCAGAAATCGAGCGGATCACAAATACATTCCTCTCAGCTCCAGCAAAGATTGAAGTCGCACGAGCGGCAAGTACCTCTGAAACAATCACCCAGTCTGTACTAATGTTTAAAGCAAGTAAAAAAACCCTAGAAGGTACAGAAAAGCGAAAATTATTACGCAGCATGATAGAAGATGAAGCTGAAAATTGTACCAACGCTATAATCTTCTGTAACAGAAAGACTGATGTAGATGTTGTAGCAAAGTCTATGAAAAAATATGGTTTAGACGCAGCGCCAATACATGGAGATTTGGAACAATCCAAACGTATGGAGACATTAGATAGGTTCAGATCTGGAACCTTGAGGTTTTTAGTAGCCTCAGATGTAGCCGCCCGTGGCTTAGATGTTCCCAATGTAAGTCATGTTTTTAATTACGACGTGCCCAGTCACGCCGAAGATTACGTGCACCGTATTGGCCGTACAGGCCGCGCCGGCAAGCCAGGCACAGCAATGATGATTTGTGTGAGTAAAGATGAAAAAAACTTTGCAGACATTGAACGTTTAGTTAAAGCAGAAATCCCACGTATGAAACATAGGATGGGCAGTGAAGAAACCATTCCTAAAATTAAAGACTTAGAGAACAAACCAACGCAGAAAAGTACACGAGCCAGCCGCAGCAGTGGAGAAGATACCTCTAGAACTAAAACACCTGAGGCACAAAAAACGCAACTAAATGAGATTAAACCAAGGACCAAACAAGACAACGACCCCAAAAAAATTGTCAAAACAAAAGAATATGAAAAAATAAAAACAGAAAGTTTATCAGATCGGGGATTACCTGATTTCATTGCCCTTAGCTTCGTCGAGCGGATGGGTGCAGATGGCGAGACCACCCTAGCCAACCAAAAATCAGAACCAGTGGTACCCGACTTGAAAGAACCTAAGTTGAACGAAATATCTACGGAGCACGAAGTCGTGGATAATCAAATTTCCGATGTGGAGAAAATAACGCTCCTTTAAATTAGAGATATATTTAATCTAAAGTTTTCAAAAAAACTGTTTTATATGATACTTAGAATTAATACCTACGTTAGACGGCTGATAACAACTGTAACTTCAGGCTTTTTTCCGATTTCAGCTCGCGCAGTATGTCGCGCAACACGTCGCAATTCATCCTCAAGTTTTTTGTCATCGCCTAAAGTTTTTTTACTAGCCCGCATCAAAAACTGACTGAGGTCCTCTTCAAGAACCTCAACAAATCCTACCCTACTGTCCCCTGTTTCTGCCAAACCTTTAATTTCACACCACGGGTCACCAAGCGGGCCATCATCATCCATGATAATTGTAATCACAATATGACCGTTTAGGGCCATGCGAATACGATCTCGAACAACCCCATCTAAAGATCCCACTTGAACCGAGCCATCAATATAAGTTCTACCAGTTTCTACAAATTCATCAATTGTTGGCGCATTTCCTGAAAGATTAACAACCATGCCATTAACGGCCACTACGGACGCCAAACCTTTTTCAACCCCGAGTTTAGAGTGGGCTCTTAGATGCCTATGTTCACCATGCATAGGTATCAAAATCTGTGGCTTAATCAAATTGTGCATTACCTCTAAATCTGGTCGATTTGCATGACCAGATACATGATAGGTGCCACTGTCATCATCGACAACATCGACACCAATCTCTGAAAGTTGATTAACAATTTTAATCACTCCTCGCTCATTTCCTGGGATTGTCTTTGAGGAAAATAAGAACAAGTCGCCGTCCTTTAGTTTATGGCCACGATATTTTCCGTTAGCCAGCTGTGCCGATGCAGCGCGACGCTCCCCCTGGCTACCCGTAACTAACAGCATCAGGTTACCACGTGGTACATCTAAAGCATCTTCCGGACTAATTACTGGCGGAAAATCAGTCAAAACTCCCGTCTCTAAAGAAGCCTCTATCATCTTATTCATTGCACGCCCCATTAAACAAATTGAGCGGCCTGCCCTTCGGCCAGCATCGGCCAGAGTTTTCACCCTCGCAACGTTACTAGCAAAAGTTGTAGCGATAACCATTTGCTTTGCAGAGGCAACAAGTTTAGTAATATTATCTCCCAAAGTAGACTCAGAGCGGCCACTATTCATCGAAAAAATATTTGTACTATCGCAAATTAAGGCCTTCACACCTGGCTTAGCAATTTCAGCCCAAAGAATTGGATCCCACGGTTCACCTACGAGAGGCATTTCATCAAGTTTGAAGTCACCAGTATGGATAATACGACCAGCCGGCGTGTCTATACAGAGACCAGAGCTCTCAGGGATTGAGTGACTTATTGGTAAAAATGCAACTTTAAAAGGTCCAACTTCAACCTGTTCTGGCCAAGCAGCTACTACAGTCAATGCATTTGCCGCGACCCCATGTTCTTCAAGTTTCCGCCGTGCTATATTTGCGGTAAAAGCTCGAGCATATATTGGCGCGCCCAATTGTTTAAAGGTATGGCCTACTGCTCCCACATGATCTTCATGTCCATGGGTTATAAAAACTGCATCAATACGTTCTTTTCGGGCTTCAAGCCATGCAATATCTGGAATGATCAAATCCACACCAGGAGAGCCGTCCATGTCGGGGAACGTCACACCCAAGTCTACAATAATTAATCTCTCTTTATCACGCGGACCATATCCATAAACGTAGCAGTTCATTCCCACCTCTCCAGCACCGCCGAGGGGTAGATAAATCAAACGATCTTGGCTCATTAACTTTCCTTATTGAACTGATGAATTACTGTAAGGCCATGCATCGTTAAATCTTCTTCAAAATGGTCAAATAGGCGTACAGATTGTTGAAAAAGTGGCGCCATACCACCTGTGGAAATAACTTTCATTGGCCGGTTTCGTTCAGACTTTATCTTGACACAAATCTCACGTATCAGCCCCACATAACCCCAAAACACTCCAGACTGCATACATGCTACGGTATTTGTTCCTATCACATTCTGCGGCTTTGAAATATCGACGTGAGGGAGAGCTGCAGCATCTTTATGAAGCGCCTCTAGACTCAAATTAACCCCGGGCGCAATCACACCACCAATATAAGCGCCGTCAGTATCTACAACATCGAAAGTTGTGGCAGTTCCAAAATCTACAACTATTAAATCGCCACCAAACAAATTGAACCCAGCAACAGTATTTACTAAACGATCAGGCCCAACAGCTGTTCCCTCGTCCACACGCACTGAAACCGGAAGTTTACAATCAGATTTACCAACTACCAAAGGTCGTGTGCCGAAGTATTTGTCCCCTAACACCCTCAGGTTGAAGACTACTCGAGGGACTGTTGATGAGATAACCATTTCTTCAATATTATTTTCAATACTACCTAATTTTAATAATGTAGTGAGCCAAACATAATATTGATCCGCCGTGCGCTTATGAGATGTCGCAATCCGCCAATTTGAAATAAATCTAGCGCCATCCCAAATGGAAAAAACAGTATTAGTATTTCCACAATCAACCGCAAGCAACATAAGTTCAGCCTTAAAAATATACGTCAGCAGACGGTATGACCCGCTTACCGTCGGCCGTCAACAGTACAAGGTTTCCATTGGCGTCTATCCCATCAAATCGGCCCTTATATTTCTCTTTAGACGTATGTGCCGTAATATCCTCACCCAGTCGGGTTGCCTTGCCTATCCATTCCTCACGAATTTTTTCAAACCCATATGTTTTGAAAGTTTGTTCAGACAAATAAAAGTTATTTGCAAGGACCTCCAAAAAAATTTCAGGCCGGATAGTCTCTCCAGTAATATCGCTAAGTCCAATCGGAGCAAAATTGGCTATCTGAACATTTGGTGGTGCAGACCCTAGGTTAACGCCAATGCCAATAGAAAGCCTATCAACAGTCTGTCCTGTGCCAGAGGATTCAAGTAAAATTCCAGCCACTTTACCCCCATCAAGCAAGACGTCATTAGGCCATTTTTGTGCTAAATGAGAACAAGAAACATATTTTTTTAGCGACCTATACAAGGCACAAGCAGCAACAAAGGAGTATTGTGAAGCAGTTAAAGGAGAGCATTTTGGTTCCATAATCAAGGTAGCTAAAAAACTCTCTTTATTGCTAATCCACAACCTACCACGCCTGCCCCGTGCCCTATCTTGAGTTTTAGCCATAATCCAATGTGGAAACCCACTACTGCCGTCATAGGACCGGGCCCAGTCCATTGTAGAACTGACCCGCTCCACTACGGTAGAACTCACCCCAGTTGGTAGTTTAATTTGCAAGCGAACCTGCGGCAATTGAAGCTAAACTTTCAATGCCAAAAAGGCTAAAAAATGTACCTGAAATCATAAGCAACGCAGAAATTGCTAAAACAGCTGTTAACCTACGAGAACCAGACACATCCAACTTTTCTATTTCTTCACCAAAATACATCAAATATACAATTCGGATGTAGTAGAAAGCACCAATTACAGAGGCAATTACACCAGCAATTGCAAGCCATGCGAGGCCCGCTTCATAGGCAGCCCGCAGCACGTAAAATTTGCCAAAAAAACCGATTAATGGAGGTACACCTGCCATAGAAAACATGAGTGCTAGAAAACAAATGGCTTTAAGAGGTTCTTGCTTAGAATACATATTTAATGCTGAGAGGTCGCTCACCGGTTCTCCATTTCGTTCCATTGATAGAATGAACGCAAATGTACCAATATTCATTGATACATAGATAGTCATGTAAATCAGCATTGCCTGCACACCAAAAACTGTACCCGACGCCAAGCCCATCAGTGCGAACCCCATGTGTGCAATAGAAGAATAAGCCATAAGACGTTTGATGTCTGTTTGACCTATTGCCGCTATAGCACCTAAGAACATCGATATTATGGATAGCACTGCTACTATTTGCTGCCACTCATTGACCACGCCCCCAAATGCGTCGTGTACGACACGCGCAAATAGACCCATTGCGGCCATTTTAGGCGCGGTAGCAAAAAACGCTGTGACTGGAGTTGGTGCGCCCTCGTAGACATCTGGTGCCCACATATGAAATGGAGCTGCAGAAACTTTAAAAGCCAGGCCTGAAATAACAAAAACAAGTCCGAGCAACAGTCCCATCGATAAGTTACCACTTCCAGTGGCTTCCAAAATACCATCAAACTTTACAGTCCCCGCAAAACCATAAACCAAAGACGAGCCATATAGTAGTAGACCAGAAGACAGAGCCCCAAGTACAAAATACTTCAACCCAGCCTCAGTAGATTTTGCACTGTCACGACGAAAAGCCGCAATCACGTACAGCGCCAGTGACTGCAACTCCAAGCCCATATAAAGGGTCATCAGGCTACCTGCAGATACCATAACCATCATACCGACAACTGAAAAAGCAACCAATAAGGGGTATTCGAATTTTAGCATATCCCGTTTAGCCGCGTAATCTTGACCCATTACGAGCACGACTGCCGCAGCAAGTAAAATTACCACTTTTACAAAACGGGAGAAAGCATCGTCTATGAACATTCCGTTGAATGCCGTTGAGCTTGTGTTATCGTTTAGACCCACAACAGCCGCCACTATCAAAAACACTCCACTGGTCAGCCAAATGGACAGAGATGCGTGTTTATCTTTGCCAGTATAAACAAAAATTACCAAAGCAAGCATCGCATAAAGTGAGATTATTATTTCTGGTAAAAGAATAAAAAAGTCATTGGAGGTCATACTCTAAATTTTCCTTATTCAGATGCGGTTGATACGGCCGCACTCATTAGAAAATGAGCATCCACTGTACTGTGATAAGTTTCAACCAAAGCCGCCACAGACGGTCCAATTACATCAAGAACAAGCGCCGGGTAAACACCTAAGAGTAAAGTCATTGCGATTAACGGTACAAAAATTACTTTCTCACGTGTCCCCATATCTGTAATGGACTTTAAACTTTCCTTGATTAGGTCCCCCAGAACTACGCGGCGATATAGCCAGAGCGCATAAGCAGCGGATAAAATTACTCCAGACGTAGCAAACAAAGCAACCCAAGTATTTACCTGAAATATTCCCATCAATGTTAAAAACTCTCCTACAAACCCTGACGTTCCCGGAAGCCCAACATTTGCCATTGTGAAGAACAAAAATATTAATGCGTAGCTTGGCATTCTATTTATTAACCCACCATAAGCATCAATATCACGTGTGTGCATCCGATCATAAATTACACCAACGCAAAGAAATAATGCGCCCGAGATAAAGCCATGACTGATCATTTGAAATATAGCTCCATCGACACCCTGTTGGTTGGCAGTGAATATCCCCATAGTAACATATCCCATATGCGCTACGGACGAATAAGCGATCAGCTTTTTCATGTCATGTTGGGCAAGTGCCACTAAAGAAGTATATACGATTGCTATCGCTGAAAGCCAAAATACAAGAGGTGCCAGTAGATCTGAAGCTATAGGAAACATGGGAAGCGAAAAACGGAGAAAGCCATAGCCACCCAATTTCAAGAGGATTGCGGCCAAGACTACAGATCCGGCTGTAGGTGCCTGCACGTGAGCATCTGGTAGCCAAGTATGTACGGGCCACATAGGCATTTTGACTGCGAAGGAAGCAAAGAACGCGATCCACATTAGAGTTTGAGCTCCACCAACAACTTGAAAGCCAAAAACTGTAACCGTCTCAGAACTAAATTTATAATTAATTAACCTTACAATATCGGTAGTTCCCGCCTCAGAAAACATAGCAACCATGGCCACTAACATCAAAACAGAACCAAGGAATGTGTACAGAAAAAACTTGAACGAAGCATATATACGAGCTTTTCCACCCCAAATTCCAATAATTAAAAACATTGGGATCAAACCAGCTTCAAAAAACATATAAAAAAGTACTAAATCAAGTGCACAAAAAACGCCAATCATTAGGGTCTCAAGTACCAGAAAAGCTATCATGTACTCTTTAATACGATATGTAACATTCCAAGAGGCCACTATCACCAACGGCATGGTGAAAGTGATAAGCAACACAAACAATATGCTGATACCATCGACACCCATTTTATATTGCATACCTAGAAGCCATTTACGTTCTTCAACAAATTGAAAGCCGGTAAAGTTTGGGTCAAAGCCAGATAACAAAACGAGAGACGCTACAAAAGTAAAAACAGTTGCCGCTAGGGCTAAGTATTTAACATTTAGCTGTGTATCTTTACTATCGCCACGCGAAAGCACAGCCAACACTAAAGCAGCAACCAGGGGAATAAATGTAATTAAACTGAGTAGGTTACTCATTATTCAGTTCCCACAATGGTCATCCAAGTGATTAACACTGCGATGCCTATCACCATACCAAAGGCATAGTTGAATATATAGCCGGATTGCATTTTTCCAGCCCATTTTGTGAAAAAAGGTATGATCCCCATTGCGATACCATTTATGCCACCGTCTATAAGTTTACCATCACCAAACTTCCACAAAGTTCGCCCTAACCATTGAGTTGGCTGCACAAAAACCACATTATAAACTTCGTCGAAGTACCACTTATTTAACAAGAATTTATAAAGAATTGGATTGCTTGCAGCCACGCGGCTTGGTAGTTCTAACTTTGTCATATAAAACAACCATGCTGTTACAAATCCTAACAACATTGCGAAAAATGGAGACACTTTTACTAACCAATGTACATGATGCGCATCATCAAGAACGTGGTTTTCTGGAGCCATATATATTGCCCCTTTGCCTAACTTTTTACTACCTTTGTGATAGTCATCAACTTTATTATCATCTACTTCCGCCGTACTTTTGACCGACGCCTCTTCCGCGTAGGCAGACGATATGAATGAGAAACCGCGATCTTCTTTTAAACTATGGGCCTCACTATTTTCTACAATCCCAAAAAATACTTCTACTTTGTGATGATCACCAAAAAATGGCTTATAAAAAACCATACCCGAAAAAACTGCACCAATTGCCAGAATTGCCAGAGGCATCAACATCACTAAGGGGCTCTCATGCGCATGCTCATGAGTATGTTTTTGGCCACGTGCGCTGCCGAAGAAAGTCATAAACATAAGCCGCCAGCTATAAAAGCTTGTAAACAGCGCGGCAATTATCAGCATCCAAAAGCCGTAGCCGCCTGTAGTGCCGGCATATGCGCTTTCAATAACTGCATCTTTCGATAGAAAGCCTGCAAAACCATAATGTGTTAACGGAATACCAACACCTGTAATAGCTAGCGTACCAATCATCATAGCCCAGAAAGTGTACGGCATTTTTTTACGCAAGCCACCGTAGTTACGCATATCTTGCTCATGGTGCATGCCATGAATTACTGAGCCTGCACCTAGAAACAGCATCGCTTTAAAAAAGGCATGTGTTAAAAGGTGAAACATGGCTACCGAGTAAACGCCCAAACCTGCAGCAACAAACATGTAACCTAACTGGGAACATGTAGAATATGCAATTACGCGTTTTATATCGTTCTGAACTAGACCAACTGATGCAGCAAAAAATGCGGTAGAAGCTCCAATAAAAACAATAAAACGCATTGTTTCAGGTGCAAATTCCATAATTGGCGACATGCGACAGATAAGAAATACGCCAGCCGTCACCATGGTCGCAGCGTGAATTAAAGCAGAAACCGGGGTTGGGCCTTCCATCGCATCGGGTAGCCAAGTATGCAATATCAGTTGTGCTGATTTACCCATTGCACCAACAAACAAGAGAAAAGCTATCAAATTGGCCGCATTCCACTCACGCCAAAGAAAATTCAACTCAATTTCTGACAATTCAGGTCCAATTAGGAATATGTCATCAAACTTGATACTGTCAGCCACAAAATACAGTGCAAAAATGCCAAGCAAAAAGCCAAAGTCTCCAATTCGGTTTACAACAAAAGCTTTAATCGCAGCCGCACCTGCACTCTGTTTGCGAATGTAAAAACCGATCAGTAGATATGAAGCAACGCCCACACCCTCCCATCCAAAAAATAATTGTAGAAGATTGTCCGAAGTTACGAGCATCAACATCGTAAAAGTGAAGAAAGACAAATATGCAAAGAAGCGGGGTCTATAACTTTCCCCCTCCATAAAATGTTCATCATTGGCCATATATCCCAATGAATACAGGTGAACCAATGAAGAAACTGTAGTTATTACTATCAACATAATCGCAGTTAGTCGGTCGAGACGGATTGCCCAATCAGTAGTTAAAGTTCCACTTTCAATCCAACGGAGAATATGAATACTTTCCGTTTGACCATCAAAACTTAAAAAAACTATCCACGACAAAAACATCGACAGAAAAAGAAATCCAGTAGATACTATCTGAGCGACTTTATCCCCTATAATAGGATGACCAAAGCCCGCTATTACAGCCCCCATTAAAGGAGCGAAAAGGAGTATCAATTCCATAAATCTCTACCCTTTCATTACATTGACATCTTCAACGCCAATCGAGCCTTTATTACGGAAAAAACAGACCAAGATTGCCAGCCCAATCGCAGCTTCAGCAGCAGCAACAGTTAAAACAAACAATGTAAATATCTGTCCAACGTAGTCGTTAAGAAACGCTGAGAAAGCGACAAAGTTTATATTTACGCTTAAAAGCATCAACTCAATACTCATCAGTAAGATTATAATATTTTTACGGTTTAAAAATAGGCCAAAAATACCAATCACAAAAAGTGCTGCAGCAACTATCAAGTAGTGCTCAAGTCCAATCATAGACCCTGCCCCGGCTTTATATCTTTTAATTCCATAGCTTCTTCAGGATCACGCATCATCTGCGCAAACACATCCTGGCGTTTTATATCATCGCGATGCCGCAATGTAAGAACGATTGCTCCAATCATAGCGACAAGAAGAATCAATCCAGATAGCTGAAATATCAATATATATTCATCATAAATAATAGCACCAAGTTCAGCAGTATTTGTTCCACTGCCAATTACTTCAGAAATTCTTTGCTGGTATCCATCTGAGTAGTCCCAAATACCGAATGCAAACATTAGCTGAATAAGAACGATTACTCCGATCAGTAGTCCCAGCGGGAAATACCTGGCCATCTCAGCCTTCAGTTCCGCAAAATCCACATCCAGCATCATAACTACAAAAAGGAAAAGAACAGCTACGGCCCCAACATAAACAATTATGAGCAGCATTGCCACAAACTCAGCGCCCAACAGTACGAACAACCCCGCCGCGGAGATAAACGATAAAATCAACCATAATACGGAATGTACTGGGTTGCGTGAAACAACAGTAAACACTCCTCCGATTAAGGTGGAAATTGAAAATGCATAAAATGCGATTTCACCAATACCCATTGAGTATTCTCCTGTTATTCCATTCAACGATAAGGCGCATCGATTTCTAAATTGCGAGCAATCTCTGACTCCCAACGATCACCATTTTCTAAAAGTTTTGATTTATCATAGAAAAGTTCTTCACGTGTCTCAGTCGCATACTCAAAGTTAGGGCCTTCAACAATTGCGTCCACAGGGCAGGCTTCTTGGCAAAAGCCACAGTAGATACATTTAGTCATATCAATATCATATCGCGTTGTTCGACGGCTCCCATCATCACGAGGTTCCGCATCAATCGTAATTGCCTGAGCAGGACAGATGGCCTCACATAACTTACACGCTATGCACCGCTCTTCTCCATTTGGATAGCGCCGCAAGGCATGTTCACCCCTAAAGCGTGCACTTAAAGGACCCTTTTCATGAGGATAATTCAAAGTAACTTTTGGTTTGAAAAAATATTTAAGTCCAAGTTTGAAGGCTACCCAGAAGTCTTGAAGTAAAAAGTACTTTACGGCTCGTTTATAATCCACATTACCCATCAATTCAGACCCCTAAGGTCCAGCGGGCATATAGGCCCCAGAACCAACCAAATTTTGCCGCAAAGGCCACAAATACCACCCAAATCAATGAGAACGGCAAAAACACCTTCCAGCCCAAACGCATTAATTGATCATACCTGTAGCGTGGTACAAGAGCCTTCACCATCGCTATTAGAAAAAAGAATATCGCCATTTTGCCGATCATCCAAAATGGACCATCTGATATGAAAGGCAAAGGTGATGTCCAACCACCAAAAAAGAGAAGCGTAATTAATGCGCACATTAAGAAAATAGCAATGTATTCTCCCGCCATAAACAAAAGAAAAGGCGTGGATGAGTATTCAACTTGATAACCAGCAACTAATTCTGACTCTGCCTCCGGGAGGTCAAAAGGTGGGCGATTAGTTTCTGCCAAGGCACTAATGAAAAACAAAAATACCATCGGAAAATGCGGAATGAAGTACCAATTAAAAAACCCAAGGCTCCCATTCTGAGCAGCTACAATGTCCCCAAAGTTCATCGATCCCGTCGAGATTACCACACCTATAATTATTAAGCCCATGGATACCTCGTACGAGATCATTTGTGCCGCCGACCGAAGTGAACCTAAAAATGGATATTTTGAATTAGAGGCCCAGCCACCCATTATTACCCCATAGACCTCGAGAGATGACACCGCGAACACAAACAATAATGCCACATTGATATCGGCTAAAACCCATGTGCTGTTAAAGGGAATTACGGCCCACGCTAACATGGCAAGAACAAATGACACCAAAGGCGCTAAAATAAAAACAGGACGATCCGCCCCTGCTGGAATTATAATTTCTTTTAAAATATATTTAAGTGCATCAGCCACCGTTTGAAGCATGCCAAAAAGACCAACAACGTTTGGACCTCGGCGCATCTGAACTGCGGCCCATATTTTTCGATCACCATAGACTAAAAATAGTAGACTGATCATCACAAAGCCGACAACTGCTAAAGTTTGTGCCAGAAGGATTACCGCAATTCCCAAATTAGTTGAAAAAAACTCATTCATACTGCTGTTATTTCTCGTTTGCTTTGAGTCAAAGTTTTGCGTTCTACTTCAATTTTCATCAAATTCTTAGATATTCTATACTTCTTGCTGTAAACTGCATCTGTTGGACAAATACTAGCCTCTTTCCGTTGCTTTATTAGAGAGTTTTTGGTTGCTTTTGTAGTATTTATTAAAATACGTGTAATCACCCTAAACTCCCTGAACTTCAAGCTGGCAGTTTGCCAAAAAAACATGAACATTTAAAGCACACATTAACTTATTCTGCAGCTAGCGGCGCAGTTATCCTAGCTTTGGCGTTGGATGACAATTCCGCCATCAAAACGCTTGCTCGCGCTATAGGGTTACTCAAATAATAATCAGACACGGCAACATCAAAGATACCTTTACCAAGTTTGCCACCCACCTCAATGGACCAATCATTATTAGGAACTTGATCAATCATGGACAAATGTGGAAACTCTTCGACTAGCACTTGTCGCAGTTGGGCTAATGAATCGTAAGAAAGTGTTGCACTTAACTCTGCCGAAAGCGCGCGTAAAATAGCCCAATTTTCTTTGGCATCGCCCGGTGCAAACCCCGCCCGTTGTGCTAATTGAGGTCGGCCTTCGGTATTAACAAATAACCCGTTTTCTTCCGTATAAGCTGCTCCTGGTAGGATAATATCCGCGCGGTGTGCTCCACGATCACCATGACTCCCTTGGTAAATTACGAACGGACCCGGCTCAATATCAATTTCATCTGCGCCAAGGTTGTAAACAACCTCACTTGTTTCAAATACTTTTTTAAGTCCACCTTCAGTGGTGCAACCTACATCCATTGCGCCAACACGAGAGGCTGCCGTATGCAATATCATTAATTTACTGTCAGTTTTTGTACATAAATCCATAACTGCTGCAAGAATTGCTGATCCATCCACTCCCTGTAAGGCAGCCTGTCCTAAGATCACTATCGAGGGTCCATTTAGTAAATTAGAAGACTTATCCTTCAACAAAGCTAGCAAGTCGGCATGGCTATCCCCCATGTGGATATAGTCATAAGTAAGATCTATTTTTTTCCCCACAAGACCAATATTTGCACCTTTCCCCCAGGCTTTGCGGATACGGGCATTCAAAACTGGAGCTTCAACCTTTGGGTCAGTCCCAATTAACTGGATCGACTTAGCATTATCGATATCCTCTATAGTTGCCGTTCCAACGTAAGCACTGCGATTTCCAGCCGGCAACTGTGCACCATCCGTTCGACATTCTACAGAGCCACCCAACCCTACGACTAATTGTCTTAAAGCAAAAGCCGCTTCAACAGGTACCAAATCGCCAATCAAACCAAAAACTTTTTTACCAGTCATGGCGAGCGCTGCTTTTTCTAAAGCGTTAGCCCATGTTGTCGGCTGCAGCTTGCCACCTTCACGGATGTAGGGTTGATCCAAACGTTGCCGACGTAAACCATCCCAAACAAAACGTGACTTATCCGCAAGCCACTCTTCGTTCACACCGTCATGATTACGAGGTAGGAAGCGCATAACCTCACGCCCTTTAGTATCCACTCGTATGTTTGATCCAAGCGCATCCATCACATCAATAGATTCAGTTTTAGTGAGCTCCCAAGGACGCGCAGTGAAGGCATATGGTTTTGAAACCAAAGCCCCTACAGGACACAAGTCTATAATGTTGCCTTGCAGGTTACTATCGAGGGTCTGTCCCAAATAACTAGTGATTTCAGAGTCTTCCCCTCGCCCTGTTTGCCCCATTTGCATCACACCAGCCACTTCAGAAGTAAATCTTACACACCTCGTGCAAGAGATGCATCGGGTCATGTGTGTTTCGACTAAAGGTCCCAAATCTAAATCTTCTGCCGCCCGCTTTGGCTCTCTAAAGCGGCTAAAATCCACTCCATATGCCATCGCCTGGTCCTGCAAGTCACATTCACCACCTTGGTCACAGATTGGACAATCAAGTGGATGATTGATCAATAAAAATTCCATCACACCCTCTCGGGCTTTTTTTACCATTGGAGAATTTGTCTTAACTACTGGCAATTGCCCCTCAGGCCCTGGCCGAAGATCACGGACCTGCATGGCACATGAGGCCGCAGGTTTCGGAGGGCCCCCAACGACTTCCACCAAACACATCCTGCAATTACCAGCGATTGAGAGGCGCTCATGATAACAAAAACGCGGAACCTCAACCCCTACTTGCTCGCAGGCCTGAATCAATGTCATTGCGCCATCTACTTCAATTTCCTGATCATCAATAATGATTTTTCGCATTGTAGTCATATTCACTTCACTCTCAGCAATTTTCCAATGGTTGATCCAGTTTCGATTTCAGCCATGCCAATGCCACAATAACTTGCAGGCACGTCTGTAATCGCACCAAGTTTTTCAAACCGAGTTCTAGCCACTTCAAGTAGACGCTCTTTTTCATTTTCATCTTTAATAAAAGCCTTAATTTCAGAAGCGGTATATCCCAACTCAATTGCGTGCTGTTTTAAGGAATTAAGATACAGCATTGCGGGTATCCATTGTGCAGAAATAGTGACACATTCATTTCGAACAGTGTCAGCCATACTAATTGCAATAAGCCCCTCAGTAATATGCTTTTCAGCGGGCAACCCTTGCTTAGCCATTGATTTTGCGGGTATCAAGCAAACAACAAAAAGAAAAGAGTTAATTAGTACTCGTATATTTCTCAAATATAATACTTTTATTAACACTTTATCACTCCGCAGCTACAGGTCGACGTGTTTTCCGTTTATGCGCTATTCGCTCCTCAATATCGTCACGAAAGTGTCTTATCAGTCCCTGAATTGGCCATGCCGCTGCATCACCGAGCGCGCAAATTGTGTGTCCCTCAACTTGCTTAGTAACATCAAGCAAAACATCAATCTCATCTGGCTCTGCGTCTCCAGAAACCAATCTTTCCATCACGCGCATCATCCAACCAGTGCCTTCACGACAGGGAGTACACTGGCCACAGCTTTCATGTTTATAAAACTTAGAGAGTCGCCAGATAGCTTTTACAACATCGGTAGAATTATCCATGACTATGACCGCTGCCGTACCAAGTCCGGAGCGTTGTTCACGCAACCAATCAAAGTCCATAATAGCGTCTTTCCGCATTACAGAGCCAGGCAACATCGGGACAGAGGACCCACCCGGAATGACCGCCTTCAAGTTATCCCATCCACCTCTTATACCACCACAGTGCTTGTCAATGAGTTCGTCAAATGTGATCGACATTTCTTCTTCAACTACACACCGATGGTTCACATGACCCGAAATCGCAAATAATTTTGTTCCAGTATTATTTGGTCGGCCAAATCCAGAGAACCAGTCACCGCCTCTGCGAAGTATTGTTGGCACCACCGCAATCGACTCAACATTATTAACTGTTGTCGGACAGCCATATAGTCCGGCACCTGCCGGAAAGGGCGGTTTCATACGTGGCATGCCTTTTTTACCTTCAAGGCTCTCCAACAAAGCTGTTTCCTCTCCACATATGTAGGCACCTGCCCCATGATGTAGGTAAATATCAAAATCCCAGCCAGACTTTGCCGCATTGGGCCCAACTAAGCCTGCCTCGTATGCCTGGTCAATTGCCGCCTGTAGAGCCTCCCGCTCTCGGATATATTCGCCACGAATGTAAATATAGCAAACATTAGCATTCATAGCGAAAGAAGCTATTAAACAACCCTCTATGAGTGTATGCGGGTCATGCCGCATTATTTCGCGATCTTTGCATGTACCAGGCTCAGACTCATCGGCATTAACGACTAAATAGGACGGTCTTCCATCGCTTTCTTTCGGCATGAACGACCACTTCAAACCAGTTGGAAAGCCTGCACCACCCCGACCGCGCAATCCAGACTTTTTCATCTCATCAATTATCCAGTCTCGACCATTTTTTATTATTTTTGCAGTTCCATCCCAATGGCCCCGCTTCTTGGCGCCTTTTAAAGTGCGTTCGTGCATTCCGTAGAGGTTAGTAAAAATACGATCTTGATCTTTTAACATTTTGGGCTGTTCCTTTCAGAATGATGGCGTGCCCGCCAAATTTGAAAGGTTATCAATAGCGACCATGCCATTGCAGCGATCACAACAAAATCTATCAACAACATCAATCGAACTGATAAATTAAGTTCTGTTGCGAGCCACTGTAGTCCAAGCCATAGCAACATAGACCCTGCAATCACCAACCCGGCGAGCCTACCCTTTTTCGATTGAATGTGATCTTGTTTACCAGACACTAGCTCTGTACCTCAATTTTTCCGAATAATGAATTATAATTACAATGTATCGTATATGTAATAGCCAACAACAAATCTTCCAGTTTATTTATTTTAAGATCACAAATTTTTCATCATGTTTTTTCTGACTTTTTTGTGTCGCCTAACCACGGCGTAAGCAGCGGGACTTCCGTACCATCAATACGTTTCACAGTATCTTGTAAATCTACCGCCGTTTGCGCGGAAGCGTTATAAGCAAGAGCACCAGACTTATAATCCTTTAAGCTCGTTAACCCGCCTTCAGGTTCAGCGGCATAGCGGCCATTTTGAGGTCCAGGGATTGGTATTTTGCCATTATCAAATTCATCAATCAGGTCTGCTAACTTTTTGGCGGTTAAATCCTCATAATAGTCTTTTCCGATTTGTACCATCGGCGCATTTGCACATGCACCCAAACACTCAACCTCTTCCCAACTAAACTTCCCATTTTGAGAAATATCATGTGGCTTTGATGCTATCTTATCCTGACAAACTGAAATCAAATCTTCTGCCCCACAAATAAGACATGAAGTAGTTCCACAAACTTGAAAATGAGCAATCTTACCAACAGGTTGTAGTTGAAACATAAAGTAGAAAGTTGCAACTTCTAAAACTCGTATGTAGGCCATATCAAGCATTTTAGCGACAAATTCTAAAGCAGGTCTCGACAGCCAACCTTCCTGCTCCTGAGCGCGCCAGAGCAGCGGAATAACTGCACTTGCCTGCCGGCCTTCAGGAAATTTTGTAATTTGCGCTTCAGCCCAAGCCTGATTGGCTGGCGCAAAGGCAAAAGTGTCTGGTTGATCAGGGTGAAGACGACGAAGCATATAAAAGTCCTGTTATTTTGCGTTCAAAGTGAGATAAAAAAAATCAATATACAAAATACGACCTGTCATCGATCTATCTCTCCAAAAACTACATCCATAGTACCTATGATAGCGGCCACATCAGCAAGTTGATGTCCCTTACAAAGATAATCAATTGCCTGCAAATGTAAGAAGCCTGGAGCGCGTATCTTTGAGCGGTATGGCTTGTTACTACCGTCTGCGACCAAATAAACGCCAAACTCCCCTTTTGGAGCCTCTACAGACGCATAAACCTCACCTTTTGGTACGTGAAACCCTTCTGTGTAGAGCTTAAAGTGATGGATTAACGCCTCCATAGATTGCTTCATTTCGACTCGTTTAGGCGGACTTAACTTTCCACGAGCCATGATGTCGCCACCTACGCTACGAAGCTTAGTAATTGCTTGTCTGATAATAGATACAGATTGTCGCATTTCTTCCATTCTACAAAGGTAGCGATCATAACAATCTCCATTTTTACCAACTGGTATTTGAAAATCAAACTCGTCATAACACTCGTAAGGTTGTGCTCGACGTAAATCCCACGCCAACCCTGAACCACGCACCATGACACCACTGAAGCCATACTTTTGAATGTCATCTTCAGTCACGACACCAATGTCTGCATTCCGTTGTTTGAAAATTCTATTTTCAGTAAGAATTGTATCAATATCGTCCAACACTAAAGGGAATGTATTTGTCCATTTCTCAATATCATCTAGCAATTTATTAGGTAGATCCTGATGTACACCTCCAGGCCTAAAATAGGCTGCGTGTAGTCTTGCACCACTGGCGCGTTCATAAAAAACCATTAGCTTTTCACGTTCTTCAAACCCCCAAGTCAAAGGGGTCATTGCCCCAACATCCATGGCTTGTGTGGTCACATTTAATAGGTGGCTAAGAATTCGACCAATCTCAGAGTACAGTACACGAATAAGGCTCGCACGCGGCGGCACTACCGTTTCAGTTAGTTTTTCAATTGCCAAACACCATGCATGTTCTTGGTTCATTGGCGCTACATAATCTAGGCGATCAAAGTATGGCAAATTTTGTAGATATGTTCTGCTTTCCATTAGTTTTTCAGTACCACGGTGCAGCAAACCCACATGTGGATCACAACGCTCAACAATCTCACCATCAAGTTCCAAAACAAGGCGTAAAACTCCATGAGCAGCTGGGTGTTGAGGACCGAAGTTTATATTGAAATTACGAATTTTTTGTTCACCAGCTAAGGCATCATCAAAATTAGAACCGTCCATTATGCACCCCCTACCGTGTTACAACTATGGATAGTTAGTATTTTTTTTACATTATGGAAGTTTACCAAAAAAAATCCAAAGCTCTCACCATTTCTATTTTTAATATTCTCACCGCTATTTAGCATCAAGTTTCTCATCTTCTGGCAGGACGTATTTAGCCCCCTCCCATGGCGACATAAAGTCAAATTGCCGATATTCTTGCACTAGGGATACCGGCTCGTAAACAACCCGTTTCTCTACCTCATCATAGCGCAATTCAGTATAACCAGATGTGGGAAAGTCCTTGCGCAACGGATGGCCTCGGAAGCCATAATCAGTCAATAAGCGCCGTAAATCAGGATGTCCTGAGAACAAAAGGCCAAACATGTCATATATTTCCCGTTCAAACCAATTGGCAGAGGGATGGACATCTACAATCGAGGCAACCGTATCTTCTTCTCTTATAGCCATGCGCAAGCGTACCCTATGGTTTTGGTACATACTTAGCAAATGATAGACGACATCAAAACGTTTCTCCCTACCTGGGTAATCCACCGCAGTGATATCCACTAATGTAGAAAATCTACAGCTGCTGTCTGTTTTTAAAAACTCAATAAAAGCTACAATATTTGACGGCGCAACTTCGATATTTAACTCACCAAAAACTACATTATATTCAAGCACACAATCTGGTCGTTGGCGGGCAATTGTTTCTCCCAGCTCTCGAAGTACCTCTGTCATTCTACACCCTCTTTAATGCAATTAAATATAAATCTATAAGGCATTTACAATAGCTCATTTTTGCTATGTTAAATTCTATCTTACCAAGTATAAGTTTAAGCCTGGTACTCACAGAAACTACCTCACAATCGTACCTGTTCTACGAATTTTTCGTTGTAGCTGCAAAATACCGTACAGGAGGGCTTCGGCCGTAGGTGGACAACCTGGAACATAGATATCGACAGGAACAATCCGATCACAACCGCGCACCACAGAGTAACTATAGTGGTAATAACCACCCCCATTTGCACATGAACCCATGGAAATTACATATCTAGGTTCCGGCATTTGGTCATAAACCTTGCGCAATGCAGGTGCCATTTTATTTGTCAAAGTACCAGCAACAATCATCAAATCAGATTGTCGAGGGCTTGCCCGCGGCGCTGTACCAAATCTCTCCAAATCATAACGTGGCGTCGAGGTGTGCATCATTTCCACAGCACAGCAGGCTAATCCAAAGGTCATCCAGTGGAGACTGCCAGTACGGGCCCAATTTATTACGTCTTCGGTGGAAGTCACCAAAAACCCTTTGTCTTGAAGCTCACTATTCAACTTATCACTCACGGAGTCTTGGTCGGACCCCATTTCATTAGCCGCTTCCATCACTCCCATTCCAAAGCACCTTTCTTCCACTCATAGGCAAAACCAATGGTTAATACGGCTAGAAATACCATCATAGACCAAAAAGCCAGCATACTAATATCTTTAAATGCAACAGCCCAAGGGAATAAAAAGGCGATTTCAAGATCAAAAATAATAAACAGAATGGCAACAAGATAGAAACGTACATCAAACTTCATCCGTGCATCATCAAAAGCGTTAAAACCACATTCGTAAGCGGATACCTTCTCGGGATCAGGGTTTTGAACAGCAGCAACTGCCGCCGCTAAAAGCAATACGACACCCAATCCCACAGCTACGGCTAGCAACATCAAAATAGGTAAGTAATCTCGCGCAATATCTTCCACGTATATTCCTTATTGACCAAATAAACAGACAGACTTGGCCCGCGATGTACGCTCACAATCCGATAGGGTCAACGTCTCAAATGCACAATAAATAATTTGATTAGAGAGTTTTCCTAGCATGGTTGGTAACAATATTCTAATGCGTTGGCTTTAAATTTAAAAACACGCATGCCCTCTTTCACATCAGTTCCATCCATCAATTTATTAGGGCATGAACATTACCTTTGAAGTCTCTAGTTCAACTTTCAAATCTAACTCCCAACAGAGCTCTTTTGACTAAGAAACTGCCTTTAGTGAAATATTTTGAGGGTCATCTTTTCTATTTACTTTAAAGATTTTGGTATCATTCATTTGAACTTTCTGCGCGATAGCTGCGATAGCGTCGCCGAAATATGAAATTAGGGCGATCACCTTCAAACATATAAAAACAGACACCCACCGCAACCAGAGCATTAATAAGATCATAATATTGCGATGGGTTGACTATCGTCGTTCCATAACTCGTAGCCTGACTAAAAAACCGAATAAGAAAAATCATTGGGACGAATAAGGATAATAAATAGGCTAACCTGTTACGTAAAACCAGGCCAGCCGAAGTGATAGATACCAAAACACCATATACTAGACGAGGCATTGAAGAGATGCTGCCTAATACAATCTCCAAACCTCCCACACAGGCAAACCAGAGGCAAATAATCCAAATAAAAATTCCAAAATGGCCTTTTGAATGATCGCGCACCTGTGAATCAGTGACGTATATCCACTGGCGGCCAAAGCTATCAGGCTGGGTAATTAATGTATTGGTCACATTATCCATGATTACATCCCAAACGTATCAACTTTTGTTTACTTAATATGTTTATTCAGCGTAGTGCATAGTCAAACAGCAAGTACTTTTCTGCCAAAATGGGGATCTCTTTCCTGGTCATTCCAAATGCAAGCTGAAGTGGAGCAGAGTGCGTACAATAGAAGTAACTAATCTTTCATCACGCAATAGTCAGCCGTGGAACGACCTTCCAAACAGGCAGCATATTCACCAGTTAGACCAACTATCTCAGTTATTTGACAGCCCAACTGCTTTGCTTTCACCGACGGGCTGCCCACAGAATCCAAACCAGCCTGACATTTCTGTGAGACATAATTTATCCACCCACTCAAAATTTTAGTAAGATCTTCCACAGATTTCAAAGTGATCATCTCGCTCAGGTCGGACTGCAATAACTGCATGCTACCAGTCCAATCCTCATGTTGTCCCTGCAAACAATTCAAATGAAGTTTAGATCCAACCTTATTTCTTGAACAAGGAGCAAAAATCAAACCCAAGCATTGGCTCCATGTTGTGCTGGTCTCCATATTTTCAAGACAGGCCATTGCGTTAACATGCTCTTGCGGTAGCATGTTTTTGGCAAACGCTGTCCCACCAAACACACAAAAAATTAACAGAATTACCCATTTTTTCATAAATATTTCCATTAAATTACGATATCTCAATTATGCAAATTTGTACTCTATTGTCGAGTCTACACTTATTCGTCTAAGGCTTCGCCCAACTCTAGCATTTACTTTTAAATTTGTAAGGCACTTCTTCAAAAAAAGCTTACACTTGCAGACCATTTTTTTACTTAAAACCATTTTTGCTCTCCATCACAGAAGCGCCAATACAATACGGTCGCTACGTCTACCAAATTAAAGGCCTCAAGGTCATTTTAAATATATCCCGTAACTAGCGCTGTTAACTAAGAAAAACTATAGAGATGTTGAAAACATTCAGGGTCTTCAACCAATCAAAGACGAAACTAAAGAAGGCAAATCTTCAAAATTTTCAAGAAGTGCATCAGGTCCAAGTAAGGTCATATCTTCACCAGCAGGCCCAAATGTTACTAGGATTGATGGCACCTTGGCATTTATGGCAGTTGTATAATCTGTCACTGTGTCGCCAATTAAACAGCAACGATCTCGATCTCCTCCAGCGCGATCCACAGCCGCCCAAAACGGTGCGGGATTAGGCTTACGGACTGGCAAAGTATCTGCCCCAATTAAAGCATCAAACGTATCCGTAGCACTTAAAGCGCGTAAGAGTTGAACAGCCAAGCTCTCCGGCTTGTTTGTACAAATTGCTAAGGCGTATCCTGCCTGGCGCATGGCAGCTACCGCCGCTAATGCGCCTGGATAAAATTTTGTATTGCCCGCAATATTATTCGAATATGCCTCCAAAAGAACAGGATACTGCCTATCCACTTCAGACAAGTCTTTCCAAGCCACACGTTGAAATCCAGCGGTTAACATCGCTCGACCACCCTGAAGAGCAATTTTGCTGTCGTCCGGATATTTCAACAACTCACCTAGACCTAGGCCACTAAAACAAACGTTGGCAGCGTTTAATAAATCCTGGCTGGTATCAGCAAGAGTTCCATCAAGATCAAAAACTACGCAAGGTTTAAGCATACTCTCGCCTCTTTTGTTACTATCCAACCCACAATACTAACATTTTGCAATACATCTTGTTGAAACTTTCTAAATCCTTAAAAGAGAGATAGAAATAACAAAAATGTAGAGATCAATAGAATGTCAGTTGCCCTCGTTATCCTAGCTGCCGGAAAAGGTACAAGGATGCAGTCCGAGTTACCGAAAGTATTGCACCACTTGGCTGGAATGCCAATGCTTGGGCATGTAATTAATACAGGTAATTCGATCAGTCCAGCCCGAATGATAATCGTTACTGGACATGGAGCACAGGCAGTAGAGACTTTTGCGAAAGACTTTAATAAAAATGTAGAAACAATCGTGCAGCCAGAACAATTAGGGACTGGGCATGCCATTGATCAGGCTAGAGAAACTTTAGCAGACTTTCATGGAAATGTTATTATTCTTTATGGTGACGTTCCACTCTTAAAGTCTTCGACTTTGGCTAATTTGAATGCAAGTCTATCCAAAGCGGATTTATCAGTACTCGGGTTCGAAACTGAAACTCCAGATCGATACGGACGCCTAGTCGTGGATAACGACAATTTAAAGAGAATTATCGAGTTCAAAGATGCCTCTAAATCCGAAAAAGCGATAAAACTATGTAATAGTGGTTTAATGGCAATTTCTAAGACTTTACTTTTTGAGCTTTTAACCAAAATTAATAACCAAAATGCGTCAGGCGAATTTTATTTACCAGATATCGTTGAACATGCCGTCGCAGCCGGTAAGTCTTGTAAAGTTATGCTATGCAATGAATTAGAAACTATGGGCGTTAATAGCAGGGCAGAGCTTTCTAAAGCTGAACTTGAATACCAAAATAGACGGCGTAACGCCGCGTTGGAAAATGGGGTTACTATGCTTGCACCCTCAACAGTTCATTTTTCTTATGATACAAATATAGGCTGCGACACGATTATCGAACAAAACGTAGTTTTTGGTCCTGGTGTTACTGTTGAAACTGGTTCACAAATCAAAGCCTTTTCCCATCTGGAGGGAGCTTTCGTTGCGAAGGGATCAATAGTAGGCCCTTACGCAAGATTACGTCCAGGCACTCAACTAGAAAAAAATGTAAAAATTGGAAATTTTGTGGAGGTAAAGGAGAGCCGGATAGCTACAGGCGCCAAAGTAAACCACTTATCTTATATCGGGAACGCATCTATCGGTGCTCGCGCCAATATTGGTGCTGGTACCATAACCTGTAACTTTGACGGTGTGATGAAACACCAAACAAAAATTGGGACAGATGCGTTCATTGGTTCAAACACCATGCTGGTTGCACCAGTTTCAGTTGGGAAAGAAGCTCTCACCGCTAGTGGATCAGTTATTGTTAATGATGTTCCAAATGGTGCTTTGGCCCTTGCTCGAAGCAAACAAGTTAATAAACCAGGATTAGCAATCAAATTATTAGCGAGGTTTCGATCTCTAAAAGCTACCAAAAAGGAATAATGCCGTGTGTGGAATAGTTGGCGTTTTAGGAAAACATGAGGCAGCACCTCTTTTAGTAGAGGCCTTAAAACGGCTCGAATATCGCGGCTATGACAGCGCTGGAATAGCTACTGTTAACGATGGCAAGCTGGAACGCAGACGCGCGATTGGAAAGCTAGTTAACCTTTCAGACTTACTTGTGCACAATCCTTTGGCTGGCAAATCTGGAATTGGACACACGCGCTGGGCAACTCATGGCGCGCCATCTGTCAAAAATGCTCACCCTCACCAAGCAGGTGATGTTACGGTGGTTCACAATGGCATTATCGAAAACTTTATGGAACTCAGGGCGGAACTTAATAATAATAAAATAAAATGTGAAACAGATACCGATACAGAAGTAGTGGCCCTATTGGCTAAATACTATTTGAGCCAAGGTTTAAGTCCTGCAGAGTCCGTTAAAAAAACTATATCGAGATTAAGCGGTGCTTTCGCCTTGGCATTTTTGTTTGACGGCGAAGATGATTTAATGCTCGTGGCACGTCGAGGATCTCCACTCGCAATCGGCCATGGCGACGGTGAAGTGTATATTGGCTCTGATGCAATTGCGATGGCACATTTAACAAGTAAAATAACGTATTTAGATGAGGGAGACTTTGCCCAACTTTCTCGCAAAAATATACAAATTGAAGATAGAAATGGAACCATAGTAAATCGGGAAGAAAAAAATATAGATGTAAGTTCGATCGCAATTGATAAGGCTGGGTACAAGCACTTTATGGCTAAAGAGATTGCAGAGCAGCCATTGACGTTGGCCAAAACTATAAAAAACTATCTAGATGAGGACGCAGAGCAAATAAGATTGCCAAAAAATGATATTAAACTGGCAAATATTGACTGCTTAACAATGGTTGCCTGTGGAACAGCATTTTATGCAGCCTTAACCGCTAAGTATTGGTTTGAAAAAATCGCCAGGATAAAGGTGGAAGTCGATGTAGCTTCTGAGTTTCGTTATCGTGAACCACCTGTAACAAAAGAAACTACGGCGATTTTTGTAAGTCAATCTGGAGAAACAGCGGATACCTTGGCGGCACTGCGTTATATGTCATCCCAAAACGCGAAGATTATATCTGTGGTGAATGTGCCTGAAAGCTCAATAGCGCGAGAAAGCGATTTGGTTCTTCCGTTATATGTGGGCCCTGAGATAGGAGTAGCCTCGACGAAAGCATTCACTGCACAGTTAACTGTTTTGGCTCTTTTAGCTTTGAAAATAGCCAAAACTAAAAACGTGATTACAGAAGCTCAATATTGTATTTATTTAGAAGAATTAAAAGTTATTCCAGAGCTGATAAACCAAACTTTAAGTATTGAATCCAATATTCAAAAAATTGCAGCTGAGTTAGTTTCCTCTCAAGATGTTATTTTTCTTGGTCGCGGCGCGATGTATCCTCTGGCAATGGAAGGTGCTCTTAAGCTCAAGGAAATAAGCTATATACACGCCGAAGGTTACCCTTCTGGAGAACTTAAACACGGGCCAATAGCTTTGATTGATAAGAACGTTCCGGTTGTTGTTATTGCTCCTATGGATTCACTATTTGATAAGTCAGTGTCAAATATGCAAGAAGTAATGGCCAGGTCAGGAAAAATACTTTTAATATCTTGTTTAAAAGGTTTGGACAAAGCCTCGCAAGGAACCTGGGCAACCATAGTAATGCCCACAATACCAGAGTTTATTGCCCCTATTATCTACGCCGTACCAATGCAACTATTGGCTTACCATACAGCTTTAGCTAAAGGCACTGATGCTGACCAGCCTCGCAACCTAGCGAAGTCTGTTACAGTGGAGTAGTTCAGTAATATATTGCAGTTGAATAAATTTAAAATGAAAATTAACAAAGACTTAGAAGTTGTCAGTTCTAACAATCACCACCGGGTAGAGGAGGAAATTAGATGGAAGCTATTGACTTAAAGGTTACCTATCCCAAAACGCCTGATGGAATGAGCAATGAGGAATGGAGGGCGCGGGTTGATCTAGCTGCAGTCTATCGCCTCACTGATTACTACGGTTGGACCAGTGTGGTCTATAATCACATAACACTAAGAATACCCGGCACAGACACATTTTTAATTAACCCTTTTGGGTTGCGTTATGATGAAATCAGAGCATCAAATTTGGTACGATTGGACTTAGACGGAAATAAATTAGACGATATTGATGCCCCTATTAATAAAGCTGGTTACATTATTCACTCAGCAATACACGCTGCGAGAAAAGACGATTTGCACTGCGTAATGCACACCCACGAACCAATTAGCCAAACTATGTGTAGTGTTGAAGAAAAATTTGTACCAATGGTTCAAGAGGCTTGCCAATTGTATGAAAGAGTTGGCTATCACGAGTTTGAGGGTATTGTTCTAGACAGTTCTGAAAAAGAACGGATGATAAAAGCTCTGGGCAAAAAAAATCATACATTAGTTTTGAAAAACCATGGCTTACTCACAGCCGGACCGAGCGCAATTTGGGCTTTTGTAAGACATCAAATATTTATTAGGAACTCTGACATTCAATTAAGGGCTCTGTCATCTGGAGCAAAACTTAGCCAAATTCCAATTGCTGTAATAGAACATACAAGAGAACAATTTGAAGGTGGGAGTGCCCAAGGTGGGGCAGTAGTCCGGCACCCAGAATGGCCAGCATTTTGGAGGCTTTTAGATAAACTAGACCCTGATTGGAAAACTTGAATAATTTAATTTATATTAGTTTTATAGTCCTTAAAATGAAACTGTGATAAGTTATCATATAGCTTACCCTATAGTTGACAGTGTTGGAAAATACTCCAAAATCCACCAACTTAGGCGTGTAAACTGCCCAGTAATCATCATTAAGCCCACGATGCAGAGCAATGCACCCATAGCCTGCTCAATGCGCTGCATGTGCGATTTCATCCATGTCAAAAGGCCAGACATATAGGGAAAGAAAAATGCCACTAACACAAATGGAATTCCTAACCCCGCTGCATAAGTAGCCAATAATATTGTTCCTTTAGCTGGATTTGCGGTATCTGCGGCTAAAGCAAGAATTGTTGCTAAAATTGGGCCAAGGCAAGGCGTCCACCCAAATGCAAATGCTAGTCCAAGAATATATGCACCAAAAATAGATCCACCATTATCACCACCATTAATACGAGCTTCACGGTTTAAAAATCCAATATGAATAATTCCTAAAAAATGCATTCCAAAAAAAATGATAATCATACCAGCACCTATGATGAACCAGTCTTGATTTGACAAAAAGAACCGTCCGAATGTTGAAGCAGTAAGGCCCAGTAAAATAAAAATAGTCGAGAGACCAAAAACAAATGAGAAAGATGCAAAGACTGTGCGACGACGAGACATCGCCTTGGACATCATTTCGTCCATGGTCACGCCACCCATATATGCCAAATAAGGAGGAACTATAGGCAGGACACATGGGCTAACAAAACTGAGCATCCCGCCAAGAAGCGCTATAAGCATTGATGGCACCAGGCCAGCATCCCATAAATCAAGCCCAAACATCACTTTTTCCTTCTAATACCATCTAACCAAATTAGCTCTCAATACATCCCAAACAAGACCATATGAAGGTAGACAAAGGATTGCTAACTAAATAACATTTTCGACAATGGTTTATGATGAAAAGTTAGATGCGTTAGGTCTGTTGTGTCCGCTTCCCGTCCTTAAGGCGCGAAAGCGGCTGATTGCAATGGCTGATAACGCTCTATTACAATTAGTAACAGACGATCCAGCAGCAGTAATAGATGTTCCCCATTTTTGTAAAGAGTCTGGCCATGAACTACTTGAGCAAGAAAAAAATGGAACGCATTTTACTTTTGTTATTAAAAAGGTAAGTTAAGATGGTTTTTTAAGCAGACGATTAACAACTTCATAAATTAAAAAAAATTAATATTAGTTAATTTTTTTACTTATTATCCAAATTAAATAATTAAGCTCGAGACCACCATCCTCGCTTCTTATCTTTCTTTATTTTTTCAGGTTTAGATGTCTCAAGTACTGGTTGAGTGGCCCCGTCATCATTTTTAGTCAGATTTTCTTTATCAGTTGGTGCTTTAACAGGTCTTTTTCTCTTTTTAACCGGAGCAACCTTTTCCTCCAAACTATTACCTAGGCTAACATCTTTGGTTTGATCAGAGACGTTTTTTTCAGCCTCCTTTTCTTCTTTAGATTTGCGAGGCTTGCGGGTTTGTTTTGGCTTTTTTATGCTTACGGCTGGATCAGGACGACTGTTTTGGTCATCGATCAATTCTACATCTGATTTTATCTCTTTTACCAGTTTGACATTACTCTCACTAACAACGGAAATGATCTCTTCATTTTTTGAGAACTCAGGCTCTTTTTTAGAGCTGCCGCCACGAGGGCTCCGGCCCTTAGGTTTATCTTTTTCTGATAAACTAGACTGAACGGTATCGTCTACCGCTGCAGCCTCATTGTCTAAATTAGAAATTTCTGCCGATGATTCAGAAGTCGTATCTAAATTTACAACGTCTGCGTTGCCACTCCGACGACGACGACGACGACGACGACGTTTTTTAGGAAGATCTTCCTCAGTAGAGATTTCAACATTTTCATCGACATCTTCCTGAACTGCTTCGTCGATCTCTTCCATTAAAGCAATATCAATTGAGCTCACTGTAGCAGTATTTGTAGGTACTAGCCGGGTAGCCACTTTAAATTTTTCAAAAATAAATTCAGGACTAACTAAAGCTGGGTCTGATTCAATTCTTACTGCCATGCCGTGGCGTTGTTCTATTTGGCCTATATGCTCTCGCTTTTGATTCATTAGAAAATTTGAAATACTAATGGGCGCCTTAATCAAAACCTCCTTAGACCGATTACGAACTCCTTCCTCTTCTAGTTCACGAAGGATTGTAAGACCAAGACTATCATCTGATCGTATCAGACCAGTGCCATGACAATGAACGCAAGGCTGTGTACTGGCTTCCAACATACCGGGGCGCAAACGTTGTCGGCTCATTTCCATTAGTCCAAAGCCACTAATTCTACCAATTTGTATGCGCGCGCGATCCGTTTTCAATTTATCCTTTATTCGCTTCTCAACGGCCGTATTGTTTCTACGTTCTTCCATGTCTATGAAGTCAATTACTATTAGACCCGCTAAATCACGCAATCGCACCTGACGAGCAACTTCTTCTGCCGCTTCCAAATTAGTATTTAAAGCAGTCTGCTCAATGCTACCCTCTTTAGTCGCACGCCCTGAGTTAACATCAACAGCAACCAGGGCTTCTGTAATTCCAATCACCAAATAACCGCCAGATTTGAGCTGCACGGTAGGGTTGAACATTCCATCCATGAATGCCTCAACTTGAAAACGAGCAAATAAAGGCATACTATCTACATAATTTTTTACATTTTTAGCATGAGATGGCATAATCATTTTCATGGTATCTTTGGCGTTTTTAAAACCTGCAGCACCTTCAACCAATATCTCGTCGATATCACGGTTATAAAGGTCCCTAATAGACCGCTTAATTAAATCGCCTTCTTCATAGATAGCAGTGGGAGCTGTAGATTTTAAAGTAAGTTCACGAATTTGTTCCCACATTCTTTGTAGATATTCATAATCCCTTTTGATCTCCAGTTTTGTTCGTTTGGCACCAGCGGTACGGACAATCAAACCTGCTCCATCAGGAACTTCAATCGTAGTAGCGATTTCTTTTAATTTCTTTCGATCAACGGCATTTGTTATTTTTCTGCTAATACCACCTCCGCGCGCTGTATTAGGCATTAAAACGCAATATCGACCAGCCAGAGAGAGATACGTAGTCAGAGCAGCCCCTTTGTTGCCCCGCTCTTCTTTCACAACCTGTATCAACATAACCTGGCGGACTTTAACAACTTCTTGGATCTTATAGCGCCTAGGTCTGGGCTTTCGAACCGGTCGTAGATCGTCGCTATCATCTTCTTGCGCTACAGATTCAATACCGTCATTTTCTGGTACTTCATCATCAACATTGCTGTCTGTAGTTTGAATTGGGTTTTCAGCACTAGTTATAACGACGTTTTGATTTTCTTGGTCACTATTATTTGGTTCGATATTTTTATTACCAGGGTCCTGATCGCTTGCGTTTTGAGTGATACTATCGTCACTGTTTACACCCCCAACAAGTTCTTCTGACCCAAGAGTTTTTATCTCATCTGAAGGAGAAATATCACCAGTTTCAATTGGATCAATATTCGCCTTAGTTGCTGACTTAGCAGGGCTACTACGATTTTGTTTGGGCTTCTGTTCTTCCCGCTCAGCTTCCGCAGCTAAAAACTCTCCATAAGCTTTCTCTTCAGCTTTAAGAGATTCACGGTCAGATATTGGTATCTGGTAGTAATCCGAGTGTATTTCTGAAAATGCAAGAAAGCCATGGCGATTGCCGCCATAATCCACAAAAGCGGCCTGTAACGATGGTTCAACTCTCGTTACTTTCGCTAAATATATGTTGCCGGCTAATTGCCGCCTATTTTGAGACTCAAAGTCAAATTCTTCAACTTTATTTCCATCTACCACTACCACTCGCGTTTCTTCCGCGTGTGTAGCGTCTATAAGCATCTTTTTTGCCATTATATCCACTTGCATCACTTAACACATATCCAAACGTAGGATATGCGCCAGTGTGATGTCTATTAAGGGCGATACACACAGCCTGGGGGCGGCTCAGTGGCCTGCCTTCATCCAATGCGTTGGTGTTAACCTGTGTCACCGCGTTTCTATCTCCAACAGTAGTTAAACTGCCCATTACTAAACTCTTTTTTCCACGTCTTAGTGGCAAAAAAAGTACTTTGAATTGGCCACTAAAAGCCACTTTCCGTCGCCCTGAGCCTTTTTATGGGACTAGCAGTTGCGAAAAAAACCATGTTCATCTGTTGTATCTACAATCAAATAACTAAAAACACACTAATTGGTAATGGGTCTGAATTACAATGGGTAAAATTCACTGTAGTTTAGCGATGAAGCAATTAAACCGATTTTAATAGAATGTGATTAGTTGATATTTCTAACTTAGGTAATTGGCTCGGGATAAACTATATTTTGCCATTTTTTCATTTAACGTTCGACGTGGCAGGCAAAGCTCCTCCATAACGTTACTTATGGAACCTCGGTTACGTCTCATCGCATTATCTATCAACATGCGCTCGAAAGCTTCAACGTACTCTTTTAGCGGTTTGCCTTCAATAGTAATTGCTGGACGATCAGCATCACTTTCTGCCATTAACAATGAAGCGATAGTGCCTCCACCCCGCCTGCTTTGTAAGACGGTTCGTTCTGCTACGCTTATCAACTGCCTTACATTTCCAGGCCAAGGCGCCTGCAACAACTGTGCCGCCTCTTGCGCAGAAACAACCGGCGATTCACAACCATAGTCTTCAGAAAACCGTTCAGCATATTGTGTGAAGAGTGTTAAAATGTCCTCTCCACGCCTCCTTAAAGGTGACAATTCTATACGCAATTTAGCCAGCCGATAATAAAGGTCGGGTCTAAGTACATCTTGACATATTTTTTCTTGCTCTTGAAGATTTGATATCGCGATAATGCGTGTCTCTGACGGATCACCCTGCATATTAATGGCCTTCAGTAACCGAGATTGAACCTGCATGCTCAGCAGCTCTACATCTTCCAAAACCAAAGTCCCACCACGAGCGGCTTCAATTAATGGAATTTTATCTTCCACTCCAGCCGGTCCAAATAATCTTCGAAGGACTGTAGCTTCCTCCTCTCCTGCACACGAGAATATGACAAACTTTTTCTTAGCACGAGCCGAAACTGCGTGAAGTGCATGAGCCACTAGAGACTTTCCTGTCCCAGTCTCTCCTTCAATAAGAACATGCCCATCCGACTGCCCTAGATCCAGAATGTCTTCCCTCAAACGCTCCATAACTACGCTAGCTCCAACGAGTTTTTCCATAATAGTTTTACCAGAGGACAGTTCGTGTCTTAGCTGTCTATTGTCCAATACAAGCCTTCTGCTAGCGGTGGCTTTCTTGACCGACACAATCATAGCGTCTGGATTGAATGGTTTTTCTAGAAAGTCAAAGGCACCAAGACGCATAGCTTCTACCGCCATTGGAACATCTCCATGTCCTGTAATCATTATAATTGGTAAGCTACTATCTATACCCTTAACCTTTTTTAGAAATTGCATTCCATCCATGCTAGGCATCTTAATATCTGTAACTATAACTCCAGGATAATCATGATTTAGACCCTTTAGTGCATCACCTGCATCAGCAAAAGTTTCGGTCTCAAATCCGGACAATGATAACCACTGACTAATAGACTGGCGCATGTCTTTTTCATCATCTATTATTATAATTTTTATGACTTTTGTCATTTTAGCCACCATTCTGATTGTTGCTTAAAATTGGCAATATCAATTCAAAGACTGCGCCTGCACCTTCACAATTCCGGGCTACAAGTCTACCACCCAGGTCAGTCACTATACCTGAAGAAATAGCCAATCCGAGCCCAACGCCATCACCAGGCTTTTTTGTAGTAAAAAAGGGTTCAAATAATTCGTCAAGATCAGATATTCCTTCTCCATTATCACGAACTGTCAAGATAATACTCTCTCCAGCAATCAATAATATTTCTATCTCTGGTGACGCAATGGAAGAGGTCGCGTCCAAGGCATTGCGCAGTAAATTTACAATTACTTGTTCAAGTCTCAATTGATCCCCAAAAATCATTGGGGCATCTCGTGGAAGCGTTTTTGACAATGAAATTTGTCTGGACTTTAATTGCGGCTCCATAATCGCAAGAGCACTGTTCAAGGCTGACCGCACATCAACAGGCACGAAATCTTCTCCTGCCTTACGAGCATACGACTTCAATTGCTGCGTAATTGCACTCATTCTGCCAATTAAGTCATCAATTCTTTGGAAAGAACTTAAAGCTTCGTCAGGTCGTTTGCGTTGCAATAAAAGCTTAGCACCAGCCAAGTATGTTTTCATCGCGGCAAGCGGCTGGTTAAGTTCATGGCTAACCGCCGCAGACATTTCTCCTAATGCCGCCAGTTTGGAAGATTGCGCCAAAGTCTGCTCCGCAACTTGCAAACTTTTTTCTACTTTTTGACGTTCTGAAATCTCACGTTGCAGGAGGATGTTCAATTGCCTTAGCTGGTCGGATTCATTCTGAAAAAATAGAGCTCGAGTCAAAGTTTGTCGTGAAAGTTGATAGAACGATAGGGCTAAAAAAATCGAAAAACCCATAATTTCAAGTGCCAACACACTATTCACTTTTTGTCGGATGCCGCCATAAGTTGTGTAAAGAACAATATCCCAGTCTCTAAAAGGAAGTCTTAGTTCCTGACGCATTACCGCTTTGCCCTTTAAATAGGCATCAGCTGCAAGAGCAGTCCAATCTTGGGTAGCCTGTACAGCCCGTTGTATTGCACTAGGGGCAGATCGGAAAGAAAGAGCTTCCTGCTCCAAAAGCCCGACCCAAGACTTCTCAGTCGCTAGCAATATAGGGCCACCAGACCGCGAAACGATTACTGCATCCGATATACCCGCCCAAGCTGACTGAAATTTGCGCAAATCCACTTCAACCACAATGAAACCCAGAACTTTGTTATTGATCATCATTTTTCTAGAATAGGCAAAATCAAATCCCCCAGTATTTTTTTTATATGTCGTAAATACTGTTTTTCTGGACCCTGCTGCTTCGACGAAGTGTGGCAAATCAAGATGGTTTTCTCCCAATCTATTTCTATTGGTCGCCGCCACAACGCGTCCATCAGAATTTAATAGCAGGATTGCTGCAGCACCTATTTCATCTACAAAAGATAACAGACGTTGACTTGTCCTTTGATAATCTTTGGATGTCAAAGCACCAATCAGTTCAGCGTCACTTCCAAGTAAGCTTGGGACAATAGAGTTTTTTTGAAGCTCACTAACCAAATTCCCAGAATATAATGCTAGACGCAGCTGCGCGCGCTGCAAGGTTGTTTGAGTGAACCTCGCGGTAAGAAATTGATTAGTGATATAAACAGTTCCAACGGCCAATAGAAAGATTGTCAGCAAAGCCAAACGAACTCGCCAGGAAAGGTTGACGACCCTTGGTAAATTATCTTCAGCGTTTTCTGATAATGTAACCATATTATGTAATTTAAGGTGGGAAAGCGCCCTATACAAGCAGCGCTAGCTAAGCAGCGCCAGTTAACTCTACTAACGCGCGGAAAAACGCCTGCCCATCAGAAGACCCCGTCACCAAATTCATGGCACGTTCTGGATGAGGCATCATACCTAAAATACGGCGATTAGATGATAACACACCCGCAATACCATCAACAGATCCATTTAAATCGTTAAGATAACTGAAAGCCACCCGATCTTCATCACGCAAGACCCCAAGCTGTTTTTCTGATAGAAAATAATTTCCATCATGGTGGGCAACGGGTATTTTGATTTTTTCAAATTTTAAATAATTTGCTGTAAAAGCGCTATCGTGCGTTTCTACTTTAAGTTCAGGAGTTTTGCATAAAAACTTTAAACCTGAGTTCCGCATTAATGCGCCTGGAATCAGACCCATTTCGATTAGTATCTGGAACCCATTGCAAATACCCAAAACATACCCACCATTGTTGGCATGTTTTAAAACTGCCTCACATATTGGCGACTTGGCAGCAATTGCACCACAGCGCAAATAATCTCCAAAAGAAAATCCACCTGGGATTGCAATTAAGTCGAAGTTTGTTGGAATTTCTGTTTCTTTGTGCCAAATAATAGATACGTCAGCACCAGTATCACGCAGCGCCACAACCAAATCTCGATCACAGTTTGATCCCGGAAAAACGATTACGGCAGCTCTCATTAGATACTTTCCACAGTATAGCTTTCAATAACCGAATTTACCAAAAGCTGCTTACACATTTCATCAACTTCATTAAGGTCAGTTCCGTCAGCTAGATCCAGCTCAATAACTTTTCCTTGGCGAACGCCTTTAACATCAAAAAATCCCAACCCCAAAAGAGCAGATCTCACAGCTTCACCTTGAGGATCTAAAACCCCATTTTTTAGCATAACAGTGACCGCTACTTTCATAGCCACATCCTTCTATTTAATTTACAAGCGTTGGTTTATTTATCGGCGTAGCGTTTTTTGGCATAACACCGAGCCTTTGGGCAACTTCGGTATAGGCATCAGTCAAACTGCCGAGTTCTTGGCGAAATACATCCTTATCCAACTTTTCGCCCGTTTTTAAATCCCAGAATCGACAGCTATCTGGACTTATTTCATCCGCCACAATTAACCGTTGGTAATCACCATCAAAAACACGACCTATTTCGATTTTAAAGTCGGCAACACGAATTCCAACTCCATACATAACGCCAGACAAAAAGTCGTTTACCCTTAAAGCCAATGCCAGCATATCATCCAAATCTTGCTGACTAGCCCAATTGAAAGCGATAATGTGCTCCTCTGAAACTAAGGGATCACCCAAAGCATCGTCTTTTAAACAAAATTCTACGATTGGACGCGGCAGAGCCGCCCCCTCTTCAAGCCCTAAACGCTTGGCCAAAGTACCAGCGGCAAAGTTTCGGACAATGACCTCTAATGGTATTATCTCAACGGCTCGGATCAACTGTTCACGCATATTAATTCTTTTAATAAAATGGGTAGGCACCCCCACTGTATTCAATCCAGTCATAAAAAACTCTGATAAGCGATTATTTAAAACACCCTTGCCTTCGATTACATCTTTTTTCTTCGCGTTAAATGCAGTCGCGTCATCTTTGAAATATTGTACAAGAGTACTCGGCTCCGGACCTTCATAAAGTATCTTAGCCTTACCTTCATATACTAATTTGCGACGTGCCATTCAGTTCTCCAGTAATTATGTTCGCTCTTAATCCAATGTATGCCGAGCAGCAAGCAACCGACTAAATTGAATATACTCCAGGCATTCAACCAAAACTAGAAGCAATAAAAAAGCCTTGTGAGAGTTCTTATCAGCAAACAACGGAAATGACTGCAGCACATCAACACAAAAGTGGCAAAATCGCAAAAAATAAGATTAGGAAAGCGCAAATTTAGGACCTATCCGTTGGCTTTATTTAAAACGTCGGTTGCGTTAGGCTTGATGTCGCAATCAGTGAAGACCTAGCATACTCGACAGACGCATACGTGACGAAGATAAACAAAAAAGGCTATCGTTTATGTCTGATCAAGAAGACGATATTGTTCTCAGTGAGCTGAATGACGAAGATCTTGTCGCGCAGATGTTTGATGACCTCTACGATGGACTAAAAGAAGAAATAGAAGAAGGCGTGAACATCCTTCTTGCTCGGGACTGGGCTCCATACAAAGTTTTAACGGAAGCACTGGTCGGTGGGATGACCATTGTAGGAAATGATTTCCGCGATGGAATATTATTTGTTCCCGAAGTGTTGCTAGCCGCCAACGCAATGAAAGGCGGAATGGCAATTTTAAAACCACTCTTAATTGCAACTGGAGCCCCTCGTGTTGGCAAGATGGTAATCGGAACCGTTAAAGGTGACATTCACGACATCGGCAAAAACTTAGTGGGAATGATGATGGAAGGCGCCGGTTTTGAAATTGTTGATCTTGGTATTAATAATTCAGTAGATGCGTATCTGGAGGCCATATATAGAGAAAAGCCGGATCTTTTAGGCATGTCAGCTTTATTGACGACGACTATGCCCTACATGAAAGTAGTTATCGACACTATGGTCGAAAAAGGTATCCGGGACGATTACACTATCCTTGTTGGCGGCGCACCCTTGAATGAAGAGTTTGGTAAAGCTATTGGAGCTGACGCCTATTGTCGTGACGCGGCGGTTGCAGTGGAGACTGCCAAAGAGTTCATGGCGAGGAAACACAATCAAATGGCAACCAACGCCTAGTTATAAACTTATCTTGATTTTTTTTGGACTTGCGATTTAATAGTGGTGCAGTCTGTATTTGGCTCTGTCAAACTGGATCTTACAAGTAAACTATTTATGAAAATCACTGATCAACAATTGTCAGAAAATGGATTAGAGCTTAAAAGCCAAGGCAAAGTACTACTGATTGCCTGTGGAGCTTTGGCTCGTGAGATATTAGCAGTAATAAAAGCCAATGGATGGACGCACATAGACCTTCAATGCCTGCCAGCAATATACCATAACAAACCAGAAAAAATAACGCCTGCAGTCAGAAAAACTATCAATAAGCACCAAAAAAGCTATTCTAATATTTATATAGTTTACGCTGATTGTGGCACTGGTGGAGATCTTAAACGACTTTGTGACAAAATGGGGGTTGAGATGATTGAGGGCCCTCACTGTTATAGTTTCTTTGAGGGTAATGAAGTTTTCGAAATGCGGCAGGAAATAACGTGTTTTTACCTCACAGATTTCTTAGTTAGGCAATTTGATGCCTTTTTTTGGCGCCCCATGGGCATGGACAGGCACCCAGAGCTTCGAAACATGTATTTTGGTAACTATACCACTCTTGTTTACCAAGCCCAAATAAAAGACCATGCTCTAGAAACTATAGCTGAGGATTGCGCACGGCGCATGGGGCTAGAGTACAAATATCGTTATACAGGTTATGGTGATTTAGCCGTTGCTTTAGACAAGTTTGCAATTAAAGCTTAGGTATTGGCAGTCTCACGAATACGTTCAACCATTGCTCGTAAGCCGTTAGATCTCTGAGACGACAGATGCTCGTTTAATCCAAGCCGCCCCAGTTCAGCCAAGGGATCAATTTTGTTTACCTCCTCCAGCCTTAAACCAGAATATAGTGTAATTAGGATAGCAATTAGTCCCCTTACAATTATGGCATCGCTTTCTCCAACAAAGGTTAGCACATCGTCATCAGTTTTTAAATGCAACCAAACCTGAGATGCACAACCATCTACTTTTGTTGTCGCAACCTTAAGAACCTCAGGCATGTTGGGCATAGCTTTTCCCATATCGATCACGTGTCTATATCGTTCTTCCCAATCATCTAAAAACTCAAATGTTTCAACAAGATCTTCAAAAATGGGCTGGGCCATGGTTACCTCAAAATTCGGTCATTCATTATTTACATATTACCTTGATTAAGTAATCCAATTCTTTCTTATTTCCAGTTAGGTTTTAAAAATCATTCGTAATAAAATGACCATTTTTGGAGTAAAATTAATAACTAACATCCTTGTCTAAGCTTAAAAGCAGTGCCTATAACTCAAAAAGCTTTACCCTGTTGCCCTTAACAGCCAGGCCGACTTCTCCATTGCACAGCCGCAAAGCCTCGGCACCAAACACTTCAAGACGCCAACCCTTAAGTGACGGCAGGTCACGCTCACCGGCAGCTAAGGCATCAAGTTCGGCGACATTAGCTATCATTTTCTGCGCCACATCAGACTGTTCTGACTTAGCTTTTAATAAAACCCTCAATAAATCAGCCAATGCAGGGTTAACTTGCAGTTTGTCATTTATTTTAGGTGATTTTGGAAAGTCTTTTGGTTCCATTGCTGCAACAGTTTTTATTGCTGCCAAAATTCCAACAGCAATTTCACCCTTGCGAGCTTCCCGCAAAATAAGACGAGATTTACTCAAGTCGTCAATGCTGCTCGGTTTGCTCGAAGCTAATTCTAACAGTGCGTCATCTTTCATGACACGGTTACGGGGAATATTTTTAGATTGAGCATATGTTTCCCGAAAAGCTGCCAATTCTCTAATAAATGCCAAGAACTTATTGGAATTAGTTCGGGTTTTGATCCGCTTCCACGCTTCAAAAGGCATGACATCATAGATTACGGGATTACTTAACATCAGTGTTTCTTCAATCACCCAGGGCACCCGATCCCTTCGCTCTAACTCAGCTTTTAAAAATAAATAAACTCCCCGAAGATGTGTAACATCCGAAATAGCATAGTTTTTTTGCGCTTCCGTTAATGGACGCCTCGACCAATCAGTAAACCTTGAAGACTTGTCTACTTCTTCCTTCAGAATCTTCCTTACAAGGGTTTCATATCCTGCCTGTTCTCCAAAACCACAAACCATGGCAGCAACTTGTGTATCAAACAATGGCGTCGGTAAAGTTTTGGCATCATGCCAAAAAATCTCCAAATCTTGTCTAGCAGCATGAAAAACTTTAACCACGGAAGTATTTCGAAAGAGCCGATATAACGGGTCCAAACCCATTGCGGGGGATAGCGTATCTACCAATATTGCATCATCAGGACCACCACCAGGTACCGCAAGTTGAAGCAAGCAAAGTTTTGAATAATATGTACGTTCACGCAAAAACTCTGTGTCAATTGTTACGAAAGGATGGTTTTCTGCTTTAAGACAAAATTCGCTAAGTTCAGCTTCTGAAAGAATTGTTTTCATACGTATTCCGGCCATTTGGATCTCTATTTTTGTATTATATTTATAACGGTGACTGAAAGATAGTGAACTTTCTTATTGGGAGATTTTGTTTAATAGATTATCGATAAACTCTCGAACTACTTTTGGATAAAGCAAGTGTTCTTGCACCAGCACTCGAGCGGCTAAACTTAAAGCATCCTCATCCGGCAAAATATTCACGTAACCTTGGGCTAGTATTCGCCCAGAATCTAACTCTGTTACCACCTCGTGAACTGTACACCCTGCTATATAATCACCTGCGTCTATTGCACGTTGATGGGTATCTAAGCCCTTGTATTTTGGTAACAAAGACGGGTGAATATTTAGTATACGTCCTTTCCATGATGCAATAAAATTTGATCCTAAAATATGCATGAACCCAGCTAAACAGATTAAATCAATTTTATGAGCTTCTAATTGATTTTGCAGTGCCTGCTCAAAAGCAGAAATATTTGGTTTATAAGTCTGATAATCCACAACTTTTGCTGTAATACCACGTGAAACAGCTTTGGAAATCCCTGCAGCCTTTGGTGTGTTGGATAGAACCAGCCTAACCCGCCCAGGATGGGGTCCTGTCATGTCGTCAATTAAACTTAACATGTTGCTTCCACTACCAGAAATTAGGATTGCAACGTTCAAAATGGTAGATTGCCTGAGTAATGTACGCCCGGCTCAGATACGACGCTCCCTATGCGTATTGGTTGAACCCCACATTCCTCTAATTTTGCCTCTATTTCATTTCCCTGATCTGCTGCAACCGCCAGAACCATCCCAACACCACAATTAAAAGTCTTAAGCATTTCTAATTCAGCTACGTCACCAACATTAGCCAACCAAGCCATAGCTGGCGATTTGGGAAGTAAAGAAAGATTTATTGAAGCTCCTAAATCATCCGGTAACATGCGAGGAATATTTTCTGTTAAACCACCACCTGTAATATGTCCCATTGCATGCACGCCGCCTACCTTCATTGCGGACAAACAAGGTTTCACATAAATCTCTGTTGGTTCTAAAAAAAATGTACCCAACGTTTTGTCATTAGCTGGTGACGGACTTTCCCAATTCAAACCAGCAGTAGCCACTATCTGACGCACCAACGAAAACCCATTCGAATGCACACCACTTGAATGCAAACCAATCAAAATATCTCCCAGCTGAACTCCATGGGGTAAATGCTTACCACGCTCCATCGCCCCTACGGCAAAGCCAGCTAAGTCAAAGTCGCTTTTTGTATACATGCCAGGCATTTCGGCAGTTTCACCACCAATCAGGGCGCATCCTGATAGTCTGCATCCTTCTGCTATGCCCTTAATAACTTGTTCGGCTTGCGCAACATCAAGTCGACCAGTGGCAAAGTAATCAAGAAAAAATAGCGGCTCCGCTCCCTGACAAATTAAATCATTTACACACATGGCAACTAGATCAATTCCAACAGTTGAAACCTTGCCAGTATCAATTGCTATACGAAGTTTTGTTCCTACGCCGTCAGTCGCGCCAACCAATATAGGATCTTTGAAGCCTGCAGCTCTTGGATCAAACATGCCTGCAAAACCACCTAAACCAGCCATCGAACCCGAACGCTCCGTTGCCTTACTGGCGGGTTTTATACGCTCAACTAATCTGTTGCCTGCATCTATATCGACGCCTGCATCCGCATAGGTCGAGGGTTTTTTTTGATCCACAGTGCCGGCCTCCGGTTTCACTGGTTTTTCTCTACCGCAAGCCCTCTCTTATGAAAACCAAGTTATTTAAAAAATTTATAGATATTAAAACCGACCACATTGAAAATCTGAGCTACTAAATTCACTATAAGCAGCTTGACCCTTCGATCGACGTTGGTTATCGCGTATTTGCGCCCATTGGGGGCCCGTAGCTCAGCTGGTTAGAGCAGTCCGCTCATAACGGATTGGTCAGAGGTTCAAGTCCTCTCGGGCCTACCATGCTCATGTAAATAAATATTAAAGAGGTAGAACTATCCCTGCAGATAGTCCGCCCAATTCCTTACTATCAGTCAAAATCAACGATCCACCATGTGATCTAGCAACATCTGCAACGATTGCTAAACCAAGACCCACGCCACTACCTTTTGATTGAGTGCGTGCTTCCTCAAGTCGTACAAAAGGCTGAATTGCTTGTTCACGTCGATCAGCAGGAATGCCTTCACCATTGTCACAAACAGTAATCCAGATTTCCGCATCATGATATTCTATTGTTAATTCAACCTTATCACCGTAGCGCATTGCGTTGAGTATTAAGTTTTCAAGTGCCCGCAAAATAGGAATCTCTCGGAGCGCCACATTGCGCGGAATGCCCAAAAACTTGGGATATAATGGGGGTTCAAAACGTGTAGCAAGGCTCGTTACTAATGCTACCAAGTCCACGTCCTCTACTGGGTCACCAGTCATATCACGCGAATAATTTAAAAACGAATCAACCATCAAACGCATCGAAGAAACATCCGCTTTTAAAGCTTGAGCCTCATCTGTTTCTAATAATTCAAGCCCTAACTGAAGTCGTGTAATAGGCGTCCTTAGGTCATGGCTCACCCCACTTAACATCAACGTTCTTTGTTCAATTTGCGACTCTATACGTTCCCTCATATCCAAAAAGGCTTGTCCAGCTGCACGCACTTCGATTGCCCCGCCTGGCGCAAACGGCAAGCTTACGCCCTTACCGAAAGCTGTTGACGCTGCCGACAGGCGTTTAATGGGGCGCAATTGGTTTCGAAGAAAAAGAAACGCAATAAGTGTCATAAATATTCCAGTTAAAACCATTAAAACTAACAACTGATGTGGATTCGAGGCAGACACTCTGTATCTCGAAAAATCGATTTCAATGGGTCCAGCGGCACTTTCCAATACAATTATGACTTTACTTAAGTTGGACAAATCTACGTCTTTAACCCCTATCAACTTTTCATATAAAAAGGGGACGATTGTCCGACCAGAGATGTCATAAAATACAAGCTCATTTCCACTGATGGATCCGCCCCATTCACGCAGCCCAACATTTAGAGATTGAGCAGTCGTCGAAGCAACTTCAGAAACTGAACTATTCTCTAATTCATCGAGAACCATAGCTATTTCAAGTAACAGATTAGTGGTCATTTGGACCGTGACATCTTCGAAATGTCGTTGCACAAAGACAGTAGCAACGGCCAACTGCAATGTTAGCATTGGAAAAAGTAGAATTGCTGCCGCGCGCCCATAGAGTGTCCGGGGTGCAAATTTTTTTAAATATGTACCTATCATTAGAATACATTAACAAAGTGGAGCCACCAAAGGAATGGAAGAAACCATATATCCAGGAATACGGCGTATATTGGCGCCAAATCCATCACCCATGACCTATACTGGAACGAACACCTACCTTATCGGCCATAAAGAAATTGCTGTCATCGATCCCGGCCCACAAAGCGCAAGTCACTTAAAAACTATTTTAAAAGCTATTAAGCCAGGATCAAAAATTACAAAAATTTTCGTAACTCATTCACATCTTGATCACTCACCCCTAGCAGCAGCACTTTCAAAGAAAACAAACGCAAAAATATATGCCCATGGAGATAGTTCTTCCGGAAGATCTGTAGAAATGAGCAAATTAGCGGAAAATAACTTGATTGGTGGTGGCGAGGGTGTAGACGCAACTTTTCAGCCAGATATCTCACTAATGGACGGTACAGCATTATCACATGATAAGGAAAGAATAGTCGCTATCTGGACACCGGGGCATTTCGGAAACCATATGGCCTACTCGTTTAAAGGTTATTTACTTTGTGGGGACCATGTGATGGGCTGGGCTAGTTCAATGGTATCGCCACCAGATGGGGATTTAGGGGCTTTTAGACGAAGCTGTGACAAACTATTGGCAAGATCAGAGACCATTTACCTTCCAGGCCATGGCGAAAAGATTGAGGATGGTCCTTCGCGTATACGTTGGTTGCTCACACACCGTAACGAACGAGAATTACAAATCTTGAATGCTTTGGACAAGAAACCTGATTCAGCTGAGGGTATCGCTAAACGCGTTTATACAGATGTTGATCCTCAACTTGTTCCAGCAGCAACACGTAACGTGTTAGCACATCTCTTTGATCTAGTAGAACGCAAACGTGTTGTTGCTTTGGGGCCTCTGCAACTTCATACTAAATATTCGTTAATCTAATTATCTTTTACTTTTTTCACTTTACCTCTTAAATTCACCCAGCTATAGCCGCAATCAGTGGTCCGGCGTAGCTCAGCGGTAGAGCAGTTGACTGTTAATCAATTGGTCGTAGGTTCGATCCCTACCGCCGGAGCCAACTATTTGATTAGCTAAAATGAATTAAATTTTCTTATAATTAGGAATTGTTAGTTTTACCAATTAACAAGCAAATCATCAGCGACATTAGAGAAAACGCAATGTATAGCAGACCAATAGTCCCAAAAGATTTTCTTGTGCCAGATATCTTTAAAACAGATGAATTTGTTTTAAAGCCACTGACCGTAAATAATTTGGTTAAGGACTATGATGCCGTAATGAGTAGCCAGAACCATTTACTTGGTTTGATGGGAAGTAACGACGATTGGCCCCTTAAATTAACTTTAGAAGACAATCTTGTTGATCTTGGCTGGCACCAAAGAGAATTTACACTAAGACATTCATTTGCGTATTCAGTAATGTCAAAAGATGATCAAGAATGCCTTGGCTGTTGCTACATTTATCCGTCTGTGAAAGCAGATTATGATGTCCAGGTATTTTACTGGATACGACAAGAACATCTCTCCTGTGGTTTAGAAGAAAGGTTAGGGTTAATATTCAAAAATTGGCTTAAAACAGATTGGCCATTTTCTAAAATAGATTTTCCAAATAATAAAAATGTCAAATTATAGGTGCCAAGTCGTAAAATTAAGTTGTAGTCAAATCTAAAAATTAATAATTACAATTACAGAAAGACCGTAAACGGCCAATAGTATTGATTTTTAGATTTTTTTGCCTAAAATGACCGTCAAATAGGGTATCGCGATCTTTTACACTAAAATAAGGTCTGGTTTCAGAACAAACTTAATGAGATTAATTATTACTTTCAGAGCTTTTGCCCTAATTCAAATCTTATCAGTCTTAGTCACTTTGGCTGCTCCAGAAGCAAAGATGGAGAGTTTTGGACTAAGCTATAGCAACGATACTTTATTGTTTATGCAGTTTTCTGCTATTTCTCAGTTAATGCTTGCCCTAGTGACTTTTACACTACCAAGTTGGCTTGGAACCAATCTTTGGAAAGCAGCACCTACCTACGTTTGGTTAAGTTTACTGCCACTTTCTGTAAACGTGTACCACATTATTTCTGGTATTATGACTATCACCGTTGTTTTTTACGTTGAAAATACTTTTTGGTTGGTCTTCGCATTTGCATTCTATTCATTTGGAAAACGGATGAAACTCCGCTTTTGAGATTTATTAAGCTAAATAATCTTTGTAAAAACATACCAATCATTACAATTCATATTAGTCCGTTTTATTTGCAGGATCTTAAAAAATTAAAGATGTATTATGATTAAGATTTTAGTAGTACGGATCACCAAACCAGATTTCACATAAAAGGATTTTCAAGATGATGCTAACTCAAATCGTTGCTGGTGTTTTCATGTCAATTATTGCCTTAGCCGTTTTTTTGCTAATACTGAAACTTATCAGAGACACTCTGCAAACAATGAAAAATCAAAAAAATTCCAAAGATTAAAAATACAAATTACGTATAAATTTACTCATAGGTGGATGAATGAATTATTAAAAAATAATAGGTTTTACTAAAAATTTAAAATAAATTATATTTATAATAATCAGATATTTAATAAAAATAATTAATGCATTATGTACGCAATTTTTTTCCAGTTGGATCAAAAGGTGGTTCATGCAGTACAATAGCAGAATGAGGCTTGCCAAGGACCATAACATCTAACTCTTCGCCAGGGCTAACATTTTTTAAATAGCAAAGTGCAAGCGACTTTTTCACGCTGTACCCATAAGATCCCGATGTAACCCGACCCACACCATTACCAGCTTTATCAAATATTGGTTCGCCTCCAGTAGCGTCAGCTGTTTTCACATTTAAAATTTCAACCATAGAAAGCATTTCACGTGGGGAATTATCTTTAACCTTTAGATATGCAGCCTTATTCAAAAAATCTTTTTCCAACTTTATTAGTCCAGCCAATCCAACTTCCTGCGGCCAGTATTCTGGGCTATATTCGCGTGACCAAGACCCATATCCTTTTTCAATTCTAAGGCTCATTAGTGCACGAGCTCCAACAGGCCCTGCCCCAAAGGCTTTACCAGTTTCTAGGAGTGCTTTGTAAAGTCTTTGCTGGTCTGAAACATCACAGTGCAACTCCCAACCCAAGTCCCCAGTAAAGGAGACCCGTAACGCCACACATTCCACACCAGCCAACTCAATCTTTTTGGACCTCATGAATGGAAATTCTTTTGTAGATAGAGATTCATTTGTTAGTCTTTTCAATAACTCACGCGACTTTGGACCCGCAACGTTAAAACCACACACTGCCTCTGTTAGGCTCTCAAAAGTGACGCCTTGTGGCATTGGAACCATATTCCAAAACCGTTGATGATAACGCTCTGCCATACCTGAACCAATGATCAGAAACTCATTTTCAGATAGAAGTGTCACAGTGAAGTCACCAGCGATGCCACCGCGAACTCCGATAAGGGGTGTCAGGCATGACCTTCCCACTATTGAGGGCATATTATTAGCAAATATTGAGTTTAACCAACTAGCAGCTGCAGTACCCTTGACTTTATATTTGGCAAAGTTGGAGATATCTATGATCCCAGCATTTTCACGCAACATCTGGCATTCTAAGCCAACTGGCTCAAACCAATTCTGTCGCGTAAAACCGTTGGTATCTGCTACACCAGGTTTGTTTGCAAACCATTGTGGGTGTTCCCAACCATAATTTATTCCAAAGACTGCTCCAAGAGCTTTTTGCATCTCATAAATAGGTCTAACCCGTACCGGCCTGCCAGCATCACGCTCTTCGTTAGGAAAGTGAATAGCGAACCGCTTAGAATATTGATCACCCACCCTAGCCTTTGTGAACGCTTTCCCAGCCCATTTTCCAAATCGTGCAACATCCCAAGTGAACATATCATAATGACTTTCACCCTCGACCATCCACTGCGCCGACATCAAACCCATCCCACCAGATTGACTAAACCCTGGAATAATCCCGTTACAACAGAAGTAATTTTTAAGATCAGGATGAGGGCCATATAAGACATTGCTGTCTGGAGACCAGATCATTGGACCGTTGATGACACGCTTAATACCCGCCGTGCCGACTACAGGAACACGATCAATTGCCCGCATCATATTGTCTTCAATCCTATCAAGATCATCAGCAAAAAGCTCATGTGCAAAATCAAGAGGGGTCCCTTCTTCAGCCCAAAACCGCAAATCTTTTTCATACGCTCCAATTAGAAGTCCATTGCCCTCTTGTCTCAAATAATACTCACCATCGCGATCAGCCACTGACGGAAGGCGCCTTTTCATATCAGCTATTTCAGCGATACTTTCAGTGACAAAGTATTGATGCTCCGTTGGCTGAAGTGGCAACTCTATTCCTGCCAAGGCAGCAACCTCACGACCCCAAAGACCAGCGGCATTTACAACCCATTGAGAGTGAATGTCACCATTTGACGTCCTAACAATCCACGTTCCATCAGCTTGTTGCTCAGTACCCGTCACTGGAGTAAACCTATGGATCTCAGCACCTCTTGCCCGAGCGCCAGAAGCATATGCATTAGTTACGCCCGAAGGATCAACATTTCCACCATCTGGTTCGTACATAATACAACGCACGCCATCATAATCGACTAGTGGATGTAACCTTTCAGCTTCGTCTCGACTTACCTCGTGAAAATTCATCCCATAAAACTTTGCTTTAGCCTCTTGCAGCCTTAGCTGATGCTCCCTATTTTCAGTTTGCGCGAGGTAAAGGCTTCCCGGTTGGAATACCCCACAGCCCTGTCCCGTTTCCTTTTCCAGTTCTTTGTATAAGTTCATCGTATAATGCTGAATACGGCTGATATTAGTGCTATCGTGCAGTCCATGAATATTGGCCGCCGCGTGCCAAGTGGAACCAGAGGTCAATTCATTTCGTTCTAGCAAAACTACATCAGTCCAACCTAATTTGGTTAGATGATACAAAATTGAACATCCAATTACTCCACCACCAATAACAACAGCCTGAGCGTGGGTGCGCATGATAAAAACCTTCGTCTCGATAAAAATTTATATGTTCAGACCATGGCTAAAGTATACAATTGGCGCAAGACAATATTCAGTATTTCAAGCTTTACAAAAATTATAAAATAATTAGGTTTTTATGATTAAATATTTTTATAAATTTATGTTTTTAGGCAAATATTAAAAATATCAGTTTTATTTATAAAATGTCGTGATTAGAACTTTGTAAATAATTTGAAACTTTAATCTCTTTTAAAAAGAGGGTGAGGCCTAATGAAAACTACTACCCGGGTCGCGATTATTGGCGGCGGAGTTGTCGGATGCTCAGTATTATACCATCTAACCAAGTTGGGATGGTCAGACGTAATGTTATTGGAACGTTCTGAGCTCACGTCAGGATCAACGTGGCACGCGGCTGGAGGTTTTCATACTCTTAACGGCGATACTAATATGGCAGCTTTGCAAGGCTATACTATCAAGCTTTACAGAGAGTTAGAAAAATTAACCAGTTTATCTTGCGGACTTCACCACGTGGGAGCCATAACCCTTGCCGATAACCAAGATCGATTTGACATGTTGGTCGCTGAGCGAGCAAAGCATCGCTACATGGGCTTAGAAACTATGATTATCGGGCCTGAAGAAATTTCCAAAATTGCTCCAATTACTAACACTGAAGGTGTGATTGGTGGCTTGTATGATCCATTAGACGGACATCTGGATCCATCAGGTACTACCCATGCCTACGCTAAAGCAGCACGCATGGGTGGAGCAACCATCGAAACCAATTGCAAAGTTTCAGAAACAACTCAACGCCCAGATGGGACATGGAATATTGTGACTAATAAAGGGACAATCCATGCTGAGCATGTAGTTAATGCTGCTGGATTGTGGGCGCGTGAAGTGGGTGCAATGGCAAATATTTACTTTCCCCTTCTCCCAATGGAGCATCAGTACCTAATTACCGAGGAGGTTCCAGAAATTGTATCTATTGCGGAGGCTGGAGGAGAGCATCCTGGCGTCACAGACCTTTCTGGAGAAAGCTACCTGCGCCAAGAGGGTCGTGGCCTTTGTATTGGCTTTTATGAGCAGCGTTGTCGACCTTGGGCGGTCAACGGAACTCCTTGGAATTTTGGGCAAGAGCTCCTACCAGATGATTTTGATAAAATAGAAGACAGTATCGCATTTGCGTATAAAAGGTTTCCAGCATTGGAGCGCAGCGGTATCAAATCAGTAATTCATGGCCCCTTCACTTTTGCTCCAGATGGAAATCCTCTGGTTGGTCCAGTTCCTGGAATGCGCAATTACTGGTCAGCCTGTGCAGTTATGGCGGGCTTCAGCCAAGGGGGAGGCGTCGGGCTTTCGCTTGCGCAGTGGATGGTTGAAGGGGAGCCAGAACGAGATGTCTTTGCGATGGACTGCGCTCGTTTTGGAAAGTGGGTGACCCCTGAGTATACTATTCCAAAAGTTATCGAAAACTATCAACGTCGTTTCTCAGTTACATTTCCAAATGAGGAGCTTCCTGCAGCAAGGGGTGTACGCAAAACTCCAATGTACGAAATTTTCAACCAGATGGGCGCAGTGTGGGGTGCAGACTTTGGCTTAGAAGTTCCTAACTATTTTGCTAAAGACGATGAACCACGCTTTGAAACACCGTCCTTTAGACGGTCAAACGCTTGGGCCGCTATTGCGCGTGAAGTGAATGCTGTTCGCAGTAGTGTTGGCATTAACGAAGTCCATAATTTTTCTAAATTCCTAATTACAGGCCCAAATGCACGGGCATGGCTTGACCGAATAATGGCAGGCCGCATCCCTTCTTATGGTAGGTTAGCGTTAAACCCAATGCTATCGAACAAAGGTAGGCTCATAGGTGATTTTACCGTGTCGTGCATTTCTAAAGATACATTTCAACTCACGGCCAGTTATGCGAGCCAAGAGTATCATCACAGATGGTTCATACAAAATATAGACGATGGAGTGCATATTGAAAATATATCTGACCAACGCAATGGGTTTCAGATCGCCGGCCCAAGAGCGGCTGAGGTTCTTCAAGAATGCACTAGTGTAAGAGTTGAGGAAATTAGATTCCTTGACGTTTTGGAAATGACCGTGGGCAGAACAGATTGCATCGTTCAGAAGGTCAGCTACACCGGAGACCAAGGCTTTGAAATATATTGTGATTCAACAGACCAACAGTCTCTGTGGAATACGCTTTGGACAGCTGGTAAGGACTATGGAATGACACCCTTTGGCATGAGAGCTATGATGTCACTAAGGTTAGATAGGTTTTTTGGTTCTTGGATGTCCGAGTTCTCGCCTGATTACACCGCGGCAGAGACAGGCCTTGACCGTTTTGTTAGCTTTAAAAAGAATGTAGACTTTATTGGTCGATCAGTAGCGGAGGCGGAACGCGCCTCTCCGCCGTTAAGGCAACTTGTGGTGTTTGAAGTCGATGCAGCGGAGGCAGATATCGTATCGTATGAACCAGTTTTTATAAATGATGAAGTACAAGGATATTGCACGTCTGGTGGCTTTTCTCACCATGCTAAAAAATCAATAGCCTTCGCCTTGGTCCCCCGAGCAATGGTAACCGACGACCTCGTAGTAGAAATTGAAATACTGGGTCAACGGCGCGATGCAAAGCGATTATTAGAGCCACTTTTATAGAAATTTTGTTTATTACTTGGGTGCGCCACAGTAGCGTAAACACGAACGATAAAAAAAGACCCCTTCCAACTGGAAGGGGCCGTTTTTTTTAATTCGGAAAGAAAGGTTCAACCAAAAGTTGAGATTATACTTCCCGCTCGAGCTTTTTACGCGCCAGCTTACGAGCACGACGAATGGCTTCTGCCTTTTGACGTGCCTTCTTCTCAGACGGTTTCTCGAAATGTTGCTTGAGCTTCATCTCGCGAAACACACCTTCACGCTGTAACTTTTTCTTTAGGGCCCGAAGGGCCTGATCGACGTTATTGTCGCGAACACTAACCTGCATGTGGTTTTCACCACCTTTCTAGTTTAAATTGCAAAAATTGCAGGAATTAAGCTCTTAACCTAGGCTTTATATTTTGTCTAGTTAAACAAAGTTTTTTCACTTTTTTCACATTAAATAATTTAGCAAGTATTCAAGCTGATTATTATCACCCGATGTAATAATCAAAATATAATTGAAATACTAAATATTTCATCTACGTATACTACCAAGGTCTCCATTTTGGAAAAAAATAATGTCTTATAGAAAAATGATATGTAAATTGGGCGCAATTGGCTCCTTTTTAATTTTCATTTGTGGAGGAACATTGGCTGATAATCTCATTAAAGAGAGCCAATGGTCTTACTTTTCTGATACCGTCATGGGTGGCGTTTCAGAAGGAAAAGCCAGCTTTGAAACCAGCAATTCAGAAAGATTTTTACGTCTCACAGGCGTAGTATCTACCAAAAACAATGGTGGCTTCGTACAGGTAAGATCAATCGTACCCAGCGGGATGGCAAAAGCAAAAACTGGCATAAAAATGAAAGTTAGGGGCAATGGGGAAATATACTATCTCCATATTAGAAACTCTAGCACACAACTTCCGTGGCACTATTACCAGCAAGGCTTCAACACCACAGATACCTGGCAGGAGGTGATATTGCCATTTAAGTCATTTGAAAAATCTTCGTCTCTAATGTGGAGCAAAATGAAAGAGAGCACTATCAAAACTATCGGCATAGTAGCATATGGCAAGGACTACAAAGCCGATATATCTGTTATGAGTTTAGAGTTTTACTAGATGGAGTTAGGTTTTATCTTGTTAATGTGTCGCTCTATTTAATGAAGCTTACAGGCCCTTTTCTTTTCATTCTAACTACACTGATGATTGATGCCGTAGGGATAGGGCTCGTATTTCCAATAATGCCAGACCTAATGAATCGCGTTGGTGCTGATAGCGCAGCGGAAGGGGCATTATGGGGTGGGATACTGATGTCGGCTTATGCCGCGGCAATGCTTTTATTTGGCCCAATCGTTGGCAGTCTTTCAGATGCCTATGGACGTCGGCCAATATTGATTGCAGCGCTCGCGACGTTGGCAATCGATTATATTATAATGGCGTTAGCTCAGACATATTGGATACTACTAACGGGTCGGATAATCGCTGGAATGGCTGGCGCTACTTATATAACAGCAACAGCCTATATATCTGACATAACGAAGCCGGAGGAACGGGGCGCCGCCTTTGGTATGATTGGTGCTGCCTTTGGAATCGGTTTTGTTTTCGGACCCGCACTTGGGGGCATCGCATCTAGCTGGCATATCACAGCACCCTTTTGGGTTGCCGCGGCGTTTTCGATACTCAATATGTTTTTTGGGTTGCTCATTTTGCCAGAATCTTTGAAAGAAAAAAACCGCCGAGCCTTTGGAAAAAGAGACCTGAATCCTTTTGCGTCTATTGTGCGCGCTTTTCTTATTCCAGGGTTGGCGACTCCACTAATCTGTATTTTTATTTTTGAGTTTGCAAATATGGTTTATCCAACTCTTTGGGCTTTTTGGGTACGAGAAGTATTTGGTTGGGGCAGTTTAACCATTGGTCTAACCTTGTCGGCATATGGAATTCTAATTGCAGCGGTGCAGGCTGGACTACTACCACAAATGACCAAACGTATTGGTGATTATAAGACCCTAATATTTGCCAGCATCTCCGCCGTGGTCGCGCTTGTAGGCTTTGGGTTTACTACCACAGCTTGGGCAGTTGCGATAGTAATGCCAATCGCAGCTCTATCAGACATGGCTCCACCCTTGCTCACCGCCTTTGCCGCTAATCGTGTAGCTGATAATAAGCAAGGGCTAGTTCAAGGGGTGATTGCATCCTTGGCATCGGTTGCAGCTGTATTAGCACCACTCGTGCTTACCGGCGCGTTCGAACGTTTTGTGAACAATACAGGGCTTTATTTCCCAGGTGCGCCGTTTATTATTGCAGCGGCCCTTACCATAGCAATTATCCCTTTGATGCTACGTTTAAAACCTCAGACGACGACAACATAGGCAAGGAATGTGTCCCATCAGTTCGTGGCTAGATCTTGCTAGAACAGGCTTGATATAAAAAAGTAAAGGATATCATAATGAACTTGTGTATGAATAAAACAATAGAAAGTGGCATGTAAAATTCAAGAGCCAGAGTAGTGTACAACAAGGGGACCAAAGGTGGCAGTGAGTTTTATAAGGATTGGTACCTACCTGATCTTGGAAATAATAAATTTTTTTCTTGGAAGTAAAACTGATATGGAAGCTATCGAAGAGATACTTACCACACCAGAAGAAGTTAAGTGGGATCATAACAATGGCGCTGTTATAAAATTTACTCAATGACAGAAATGACTGGCTGGTAATTGACTATGAAAAACCTCATGCAGCCCATTCGGACAGTACCGCATGGACTCTTTATGCTCGTAGCATTTTTGGTGACGCTATCTACTCAGGTTTGGGCTGACGGGAGAGATATTCTTAAAGATGCTATAAAGGAAGTTGACGCCAATGTTGTGTTTTTGCGTCACGCTATGGCGCCCGGCTTCGGCGACCCTGACAATTTTTCTTTGTTGGACTGTAGCACTCAACGAAATCTCAATGAAAATGGAAGAAAGCAGGCTCGTGCTATTGGTTTTTCCATTAATAAAAGTGGTGTTCGATTTAATGAAATCATCTCTAGTGACTGGTGTCGTTGCAAAGAAACTGCCGAGTTACTTAACATCGGTAAGTGGCAAACTTTTTTGGGCTTGAACTCTTTTTTTCAAGCTTATGCAGAAAGAGCTGTCACATTAAGAGAGCTGGACCTAAAGCTCAAAAAATTGAAAAATGGGGTTACTTTGATGATAACACACCAGGTAGTAATAAGTGCTGTCACTGGGATTTCAGTCACTAGTGGAGAAATGGTTGCTTACAATTCCGTCTCAGAGGCTAAAAAAGTATTCCGCCTGGACAAATAGCCCATTGCTTTAATTCCCCCAGTATGTCCACTCTCATTTTCCACTTTTGAGGCCCTCAATTTTCTCAGCAAGTGCCTTGAGAAATTCAATTTGCAACTCAAAAAACCTTTTGCAGAGAGCGGCCAAAATTAACATTAAAAGTATTTTTTAAGTACCTGAAATATATACTTTACTGTACGGTATGGCCTTAAATAGTAATTTAAAGAATTTTATTTATATACATTGCGGATAATTTGGTACCCATGGCCGGACTCGAACCGGCACACCCGTTAGGGCGGGGGATTTTGAATCCCCTGCGTCTACCATTCCGCCACATGGGCACTATGGGGTAATTGCGATACGCACCGTCTACTGTCAACGGAAATAATTATCAAAAAAGAACTTTTCCAGAGTTAGTCAATTTATTGTGGCTCGGAAGAACTTATATCTGTCTTTTGAAAACTACTTGTGCCAACTAATGCTCAACTTAATTTTTTGAGGAAAATATGATTAAACGCATGTATGATTGGACGTTATCAATGTCAGGGCACCCTCGGTCGTTGTGGGTTCTGGCCTTTGTTGCTTTCATTGAAAGTTCTTTCTTCCCAATACCTCCCGATTTACTTTTAATTCCTCTAATTCTAGCGGCACCCACCCGTGCCTTTGGAATTGCCTTAATTGCTGTTGTGGCATCTGTTGCTGGTGGAGTTTTTGGTTACTTCATTGGAGCCTTCGCCTTTGAAGCCATAGGACAGCCTATACTAGCCAGCCTAGGTAAAATCGATTATATTTCAGGTTTTAATCAGAAGTTTAACGAATATGGTCTATGGGCTGTGCTAATAGCTGGTGTTACGCCCTTCCCGTTCAAAGTAATTACAATAATGTCAGGCTGGACTTCTATGCCCTTTGGAGTATTCCTATTTAGTTCTTTGGTTGCTCGCTCTTTAAGGTTTTTTGCTGTTGCAACACTTCTTTACTATTTTGGTGCACCAATCCGAAACTTTATAGAAAAAAGACTAGGCCTGGTATTTACAGTTTTTATATTTGTGCTGATTGCTGGATTCTTTATGATACGGATTATATGAGGTAAAAATCATCAATATAAATGTCTCAAATCCAATCCAGACTGCACAGTTCGCTGCCATAGGGTCAGCAGTCTTGCTTGCGGGTGCGTTCGTCTTTGAAGCATTGGGCTATGCACCTTGCCAAATGTGTTTATGGCAGCGTTATCCGCATGCTATCGCTATAATTGTGGGTCTTGCTCTGATTGCATTCACCAATCGCTGGTTAATTGGGTTAGGCGCGATAGCCACTTTAACGACTGCAGTTACTGGTATTTTTCATTCGGGAGTTGAACAAAAGTGGTGGAACGGTCCGAGCTCATGTACAGGAAATGGAAGTGGCTTAAGTAACCTTTCCGGCGCAGATCTTTTAAACACAGATGTAATTGACAAAGTGGTGATGTGTGATCAAATTTCATGGGCTTTTATCGGCCTTTCAATGCCAACTTGGAATGCCATTTTTTCAATATTCCTTGCTCTAATTTGGACAGTTGCGCTGAGAAGCAGTAAACCAGCAAAATTGTCATCACTAAACTAGAGACTAAAAAGACGTAGATTCTAAAAAAACAACTTACCAAGCTCAGATATTTAAAAAATTCAGGGCATTGCATCCATTTAACACAAAAAATTGCCTCAAAGTTGAGTCAAAGGCAATCAGGGTGCTGTAATCAATTGCATAGCACATGTTTGGGCTGTAATATTGAAAACAACTATATGTGGGATAATCCCGGACAGGTGGCAAGAATGATAGACGATCCAAACGTACCCGATGAAGGCGAAACTAAGGCTCCAATTGTGTCTGCCTATGACGGCCCATCGATAAGCATAACGCAGGAAATGAAAACGTCCTACCTCGATTACGCGATGAGTGTGATTGTAAGTCGAGCCATACCTGATCTTCGCGATGGCTTGAAACCTGTGCATCGACGCATTTTGTATGCAATGCATGAGACAAATAATACTCATGACAAGCCCTATAGAAAGTCCTCACGCCCAGTAGCCGAGGCCATGGGTAAATACCATCCGCATGGAGACGGCGCTATTTATGATGCATTAGTACGAATGGCACAGGATTTCTCAATGTCATTGGTCCTGCTCGATGGTCAGGGCAACTTTGGTTCGATGGACGGAGATAAAGCAGCTGCCTACAGATATACAGAAGTACGTATGGAAAAATCTGCGCAGGCACTTTTGGCGGATATCGACAAAGATACTGTAGATTTTCAATTGAACTACGATGGGAAGGATACAGAGCCTACAGTCCTTCCCGCTCGTTATCCAAATATGCTAGTAAATGGAGCCGGCGGCATTGCCGTTGGGATGGCAACAAATATTCCACCGCATAATCTAGGAGAGGTTGTCGATGCGACACTCGCTTTGATTGAAGATCCAGATCTAACGTCCGAACAGTTAATTGAATATATTCCAGGTCCTGACTTTCCAACCGGCGGCGTTATGCTTGGAAGATCTGGAGCGCAAAAGGCGTATTTAGAGGGGCGCGGCAGCGTAATTAATCGAGCCAAAACCCGTTTTGAAGAACTGCGAAAAGATCGTTGGGCAATCATAATTGAAGAAATACCCTATCAAGTTAATAAAGCCGCTATGATTGAAAAGATTGCAGCCGAAGTGCGCGACAAGCGCATCGAAGGCGTAGCACATGTTCAAGATGAGTCGGATCGCAACGGGGTCCGGGTCGTAGTCGAATTGAAGCGTGACGCCACTGCTGAGGTGGTTTTAAACCAGCTGTTTCGCTACACTCCAGCGCAAACCTCTTTTGGCTGTAATATGTTAGCACTTAATGGCGGTCGTCCAGAGCAGTTGACACTAAGGCGGTTTCTAACCTGCTTTATCGATTTCAGAGAAGAGGTTGTTGCCCGCAGGACAGCATTTGAATTGAGAAAAGCTCGCGAGCGCAGCCATGTTTTATGTGGGTTGGCGGTGGCGGTGTCTAATGTTGATGAGATAGTGGCAACAATCCGCAAATCAGCTGATGCCTCAGAGGCGCGCAAAGCGCTTATGGATCGACGGTGGCCGGCGCTTGAGATTGGTGATTATATTAAATTAATAGATGATCCAACTCATACAATTAACGAGGATGGAACTTATAACCTCTCAGAGGCACAGGCGAGGGCAATTCTTGAACTACGGCTGCAACGCTTGACACAAATTGGTGTCAAAGAGGTAACAGACGAGCTTGAAGTGCTGGCCGTTAAAATAAAGGAATATTTAGAAATTCTGTCCTCGCGTGAGCGTATAATGGGCATAATCTCAGATGAATTGATAGAAGTTAAAGAGAATTTTGCAGTCCCACGTCGTACCGAGATCATAGAATGGTCAGGCGACATGATGGATGAAGATTTAATCGAGCGAGAAGAGATGGTAGTGACCGTCACTGCTGGTGGTTACATCAAAAGGACGGCATTGACCGATTTCCGAGCCCAAAAGCGCGGCGGTAAGGGGCTGCAGGGAATGTCGACTAAAGATGAAGATGTTGTGACCACTCTGTTTGTTGCCAACACCCACACTCAGCTTTTGTTTTTCAGTACTGATGGCATGGCTTATAAAATGAAAACTTGGCGCCTTCCTTTAGGAGGAAGGACAGCAAAGGGAAAGGCAATTGTAAACATATTACCTATTCCAGTAGGAGTGTCGGTTGCGGCAATTATGCCAGTTGATCGTGACGAAGTCGATTGGGGCGATTTGCAAATCGTGTTTGCCACGACACAAGGTGACGTGAGACGCAACCGACTCTCTGATTTCACTAACGTCCGCTCGAACGGTAAAATTGCCATGAAACTACCGGAGGGTGTCGAATTAGTTAACGCGCGTATATGCAGCGAAGATGATGACGTAATGCTTGTGACAAACACTGGGCGGGCTATCCGTTTCTCATCCACCGATCTTCGTGTTATGAACTCCCGTGCCTCCACTGGCGTTCGAGGCATTAGATTAACAGGTGACGATCACGTAGTTTCAATGTCCGTTATTCGTCATTTCAAAGCAACTCCAGAAGAACGAGCGGCTTACCTAAAAATGCGACGAGCATTAGCTGGCCTTACAGATGAGGATACGAGCGACGAAGATGTTCCAGCTGACCCTAACTTTAGCCAAGAACGCTTTGACGAGATGTCAGCGACCGAAAATTTAATATTGACTATTACTCGAGGAGGAGCTGGAAAACTGTCTTCCAGTCATGATTATCCCGTAAGAGGCCGTGGTGGTATGGGGGTAACAGCGATGGATAAAGCCATGCGAGGCGGACCTGTCATAGCTAGTTTTCCTGTTGAAATAGCAGATCAAATTATGCTTGTTACTAGCACAGGTCAATCTATCCGATGTCCAATTAATGGAATTTCATTTAGGTCAAGAAGTGCAGGCGGAGTCCGAGTTTTCAATACCAATGGTGATGAAAAAGTTGTCAGTGTAGCGTATATCCCTGACCAAGGCGATGAACCTGAGGAAGAGCCATCCGTTAAACCGCAAACAGAAGGCTAAAGTCTGGGAAAGCACAATTATCAACCTATCTGATCTAAACTTGGGCCTATAAATCGTAAATTTCTGAAAACTTCGTCTGTAGGTATGTCAAAAGAGGTACCTCAGAAGGTTCAAAACCACAGGCGTCTGAAATTGTTTGACTGGGTAATTTTAGCGCCCCATGACGTTGTAGTTTTTCCTGCAACCAGTTCGTCGCCGGTGTCAGGTTTCCTTTACGTAGGTCATTGTCTAATTGGGGGCAACTTTTGCGCAACATTTCATGCAAGCATCCTGCATATACATTTCCTAGAGAATAGGTTGGGAAATAGCCAAACAAACCTACAGACCAGTGAACATCTTGCAAGCAACCGTCGGATGCACTTTTTACGTTGTATCCAAAGTCTTGATAAAAACGGTCATTCCAGGCACTTTCAAGGTCTTTAACCAGTAAGTCGCCAGACACTAATGCCCGTTCTAAATCAAACCGCAGAAGAACATGGAGATTATACTGAACTTCATCTGCCTCAGTACGAATAAACCCTTTGTTTACACTGTTGACTGTTTTATAAAACTCGTCGGCATCACGAATACCAAAATCGCCAAAGTGTTTTTTCATTTGCATAAATAGCCATGCTGTAAATGCACGGCTTCTACCTAGCTGATTTTCATAGATGCGAGATTGGCTTTCATGCACTCCCATTGAGGCTCCCTGCCCGATAGCTGTCAGGGAATACTTCGGGTCAATATTTTGTTCATAACTACCATGTCCAACCTCGTGAATTGTCGAATAAAAGCAATTAAATGGATCATGTAAATTTGTTCTTGTGGTAATTCGGACATCTTGACCCGAACCAGAAGAGAACGGATGTACCGCCTTGTCAATTCGGCCCCTGTTCAAATCATAACCAAAAGTTTCTGCTAGCAACGAAGAAATTTTTATCTGAGTGACCTCATCAAAGCTTCCTTGTAGCTTTTCCGCCGGTTCTTTTTCTAAAATTGCGCCGCGCAGCTCAACCAAACCTGGCCTCAACGCTCCAAACATTTTAGATAGTTTGTCGGCTGTTGCCCCAGGCTCATAATCTATTAGCATTGTATCGTATAAATCAGCGTTCGTAGCTAGTGCCTGTCCCTCCTCCCGCTTAAGTTTCAAGACTTCCTCTAGAACCGGAACAAAAGCAGAAAAATTATTGTCCGCACGCGCTGTAGCCCACTTACCTTGAGACACTGAAGTCGTACGTGCAATTTTTTGTGCAAGGTCCCCAGGTACTTTTTTTGCCCGTTCAAAAGAGCGTTTTATCTCACGCAGTTGGGCCTTGGGTATTTCATCTAGAGATTCATCGTTAATATTTGACAACCACTCTCCTACTTGGTCATCACATCTTCGTGCATGCAAAATACCCTCTATAGCAGCGATCTCAGCGCCTCTTTGCTCAGCAGAGCCGGAGGCCATCATAGTTTCTTGATCCCACCCCAAACGCCCAGAAATCTGGGCTAAAGCTTGGGTTTCACTATCAAATTTTAGCAGTTTTTGTAAATCATTCATTAATTAGTCCTCAAAGACGTAATAACGGGGAAGCCAGCTAGGAACCGGCCACGGATTACAGCAAGCCATAATAAAATCGCAGAGAATTGATGAAAAATTGCAAGGTTCCAAGGAGAAGAGTTCATTACAGTAATAACTCCTAAAACTAATTGAAAAATAATTAGCACCCAAACCAAGGAGAAAGCAGATCGTGTTCGTTTGTGAGCAGATTTTCTAACTTTTAGACCAACCAATACTGCAAAAACAAAAAGACAATAGGCACTGAGCCTATGAATAAATTGAACAAGGCCATCATTTTCAAAGAAATTGCGCCACCAAGGGCTAAGATCAAAAATATCTGGAGGTAAAAATTCGCCTGCCATGAGTGGCCAGTCAGTATAATTTCGCCCCGCATCGATACCTGCAACCAATGCGCCCAAAAGAATTTGCAACGCCACAAAGTACATTAAAATTGTAGACATTCCAAAAAGCTTAGGTTCACGCAACCGCCGCGATTGTAATAGATCAGAGTCACTCCGATCAATCATCTGCAAGAACCAGAAAATATAGCCAAGCAATGCAAATGCTGCGCCCAGATGGGCCATTAACCAATAAGAGGCTACATCAACCCGGACTCCATCTAGCCCTGAATTAACCATAAGCCAACCGATAACCCCCTGTAATCCAATAAAGGGGCCAATTATAAAAAGCGACCAGTGGCGCCTTTTGGGTAATTTTTTGAGCAAAAAGAGAATTATAAAACCGAAAAACCAAAAAAGACCAATAAAACGACCTAATTGTCGATGCGCCCACTCCCACCAAAATATTATTTTGAATTCAGGCAATGTCATAGCCATATTTTGAAAAGTATATTCAGCAGTCAGTTTATAAGCGTCGAATGCCGCATTCCAAGCTAGGGTGCTCAACGGTGGCAAGGCACCCATTACAGGATCCCATTCAGTTATAGATAGCCCGCTGTCAGTAAGCCGTGTAAGCCCTCCAACCGTAATCATCGCCACAATAAGTCCAATTAAACAACGAAGCCAAATGCGCGTTAAATTTCTGTCCCCATCGTCGCCGCGCGAAATAGCGCCAACAACGGCTGCCACTCTTTCAGTATCGCCTCCAACTTCCTCAAAAATACTACGTTTTTCAGACATTATTGTTCCCTTCACCAATACTTAATCTAGGGCTGGCCACACTGACCTTCAACCGCGCTCTTTCCATCGGACCATTTGGCGCATCATACCATGCAATATTTGTACATCAGCCTTGGTGAAAGGCATTCGAGACCAGAGATTTCGCAAGTTAACCTTCATTCCAGCCGCCTTTGTTTCTGGGAAGAAAAACCCTGCTGTTTCGAGCCTTTGCTCAAAATGCTCCGCTAATTTTTCAATTTCATTTCCATTAGCCCATTCACTTTTTGCCATATCAACTCTTTCAGACACAATATCTGTTTGATGCCTTTGAAGTTCATAACTAATCAACAAAACGCACTGCGCTAAATTTAAAGACGCAAACTTTGGGTTTACTGGCACAGAAATAATTGCATTTGCTCGGGCGATATCTTCATTTTCCAAGCCAGCACGTTCAGGGCCGAACATAACAGCCACATTTTGACCATCGGCAATTCGTCGTGCAGCTTCAGCCATTGCGTGCTCAGGACTAAAAATTGGCTTTGTTAGGTCACGTATCCTCGCCGTAGTAGCCATTACAAAATTAGTATCAGCCAAAGCGTCGACTGTCGTATCAAATAAACGCGCTTCATCAAGTAGACGCCCCGCCCCACTAGCCATCGCAACAGCCTTTGGATTTGGCCAACCATCCCGCGGCGCTACAATACTCATGCGGTCTAACCCAAAATTCCACATTGCTCTTGCAGCGGCGCCAATATTCTCTCCCATCTGAGGGCGAACAAGCAGCATTGTGGGTTGTAGAAGTGTTTTATCAGTCATACGTTCTTTTATCGATGGAAAAGCCACACGACAAGCGGTAGCCAAAGCTATTTAGTAAAGTTATAGCGCATTTATAGTTAGTCCAAACGGAGTCTTTTGCGATGACTAGTCAAGACTTACCACAGATCTATCTAATTACTCCCAATGTATTAGATATCGAAAGCTTTCCTGACAAACTCTCAAGAGTTTTGGACAAAGCTGACGTAGCCTGCCTACGACTTAGCCTATCTAGTTCGAATGAAGATGATATCGCACGCGCGGCAGACGCCATACGCGAGGTAGCACACGCACGCGACATTGCCCTGGTAATTGAGAAACACACCCTTTTGGTGGATCGCCTTGGGCTTGATGGCGTTCATTTGACGGATGGCGGCCGCAACCTGCGCCAATTACGTAAAGATCTAGGCAAAGATTCTATCCTAGGTGCCTTTTGTAATACCTCTCGCCACACCGGTTTAAACGCTGGCGAGTCTGGGGCCGATTATGTGAGCTTTGGCCCCGTTGCAGTTTCAGCATTAGGTGACGGCGAACAAGTTGATCCAGAGTTACTAGGGTGGTGGAGCGAAATGATTGAAATTCCAGTTGTTGTTGAAGGTGGAATTACAGAAAATATTATCAGATCCCTATCTGACAGGGTAGATTTTTTTGCTATTGGTCCAGAAATTTGGGAAGCTGAAGACCCTGAAGAAAGATTAAAAACTTTTTCAGCGGCAATAAATGACTAATACCCAGTCACTTTATTACCTATGAGTTCCAAGGCAAAGCACTGCCAACCTGAGTCTCTAAATGGCGAGCTAATGCCTTACGATCTGAAAAATCGTTTACAGCGACGGGAGTGTGGTACACTACCTGTACGGTGCCATGCTGTTTGATAGTAAGAGCTTTTAAAAGGTGATCAAAAAGATTACTGTCGCCCCACCAAGCGTAAAAACGCGGGTCTTGGCCTTCTGGCGCGTGGAATATTAAAGTTACAGGCTGAATTGAAATTTTTTCATACAATTCTGGCACGAGAAAAGCTTCGAAAAGTGTTGGCTTAAATGGCAAAATGCGCCGGCCATCGGACGACGTACCCTCAGGAAAAAACAACAACCTATGACCATGCAGTAATCTCATTTGTATTACTTTATTATTATACACAGCCTTTTCTCGTTCACGAACAATAAATTCTGTTCCTGTGGCCTTTGCTAGCCAGCCAATTAACGGCCATTTTGCAACTTCTGACTTTGCAACAAAGTAGACATCATCAAATGCGTTAAGTGCAAAAATGTCCAACCAGCTGGAATGGTTGGCAACTAATGCGCCCTCCTCGCGCATTGGCGTACCGATTATCTCGTGCTTCATACCCAAAACCCAGAATGCAAACTTACAGACAGATTGTGTAATTTTGGGCGTCCAAGGACGACGGGTTCCATGCAAAGGCCGTTCTACAGTCCTGAGCAATAGTAAAACAGCTAAGCAACTAAATGTATAGAAACCCAAGAGGACAAAACGGCTCATAAGGCGTATGAAGCCAATGGGTGTAATTTTAGGTAAGCTAGGTTCTTGTTCAGACATCCAAGTAGGTGGCGGCATCACTTAAGCTTTCTAAAGTAGATTAATTTCTGACGGGAACTCATCTTCTCTATGTCCAGTACCATACACACATCTGTAGTGTTAAAATTTTGATCGATAAAGGCACCATCAGCAACGCCCCCACCAAGCCGAAGGTAAGCTTTTATAAGTGCCGGCATAGCTTTTAAAGCTGTTAGACGTTCTATCTGTGACTTTTCCAACTGATTTAAGGAAACGTAAGCCTTTGGCAACACTTTAGGCCTTAAATCCATCGTAGCTAAATACTCTTCATACAGAAGTGACAAGGGCTGAGCTATTGCAGCAATATTTGTCCCCTTAAAGCTTGCTGAACCAAAAAGAATTTCAGCATCTTCTTTGACAATTAGCGTGCTAAGTCCTTGCCAGAGGTAAAACATCGCACTTCCACCCCGATACGATTTTCGCAAACAAGAACGCCCTAACTCTAGAAGATTTCGTCCACTTTTAAGAAGTGGATCAAGATCAAATTCAGTAGCGCTGTAAAACCCACCAGCGGCGTCTGCTCCTTTTTGCGTAAGCACTCGGTAAACTCCAACTAGTTGCTCTGACCGGTCAGGGCTTCGGTCCAAATCTAATAGCATTAGATGCCGGCAATGAGCGTCATAAATATCCTGCTCAAGCCTTTTCTCATGATCAATTTCAACAGTGTTGGCTCCCATCTCAACAACAAATACCTCATAACGTAGCCGCTGGATGGCAACTAAATCTTCCGTCGTTTCGGCTAATTGTACATGAAAATTGGAAGAGTTTTCCATTAAAAAGAGGAAAAATGAAAAATTGCTACAGATAACTGCTGGCTATTAAAAGTGGAAATTTGCGTTATAAAGAACATAAACCTATCTCTTTATGTAGTTGTTATTTATTAATTAAAATAAGATTAATATTAGTGACATTAATCACAACTTTTCCCATTTCTGGAAAATTCACTGTAACATGGTTATTAATGTTTGATTGAACCTGTCCAATACCCCAATCAGGCTGATTAGGGTGCTGAACCCGTTGTCCAGGTTCCAAAAAAGAACTTAAATTTTCCATATGACCTATTTAATACCATCGCTTAAAAATGAAGATAAGATACTGAACTAATTTACACGCTTTTTAGTTACGAACAGTGCCGTTTCCCCGCACCAAATACTTAAAACTAGTTAACTGCATTGCACCAACTGGTCCACGTGCATGCATCTTACCAGTAGCTATTCCAATCTCCGCACCCATACCAAATTCTCCCCCATCAGAAAATTGCGTAGAAGCGTTATGCATTAGTATCGCACTATCAAGACGTTCAAAAAAAAGATCCACCTCTTTTAAACCTTCGGCCATTATACAGTCAGTATGTTGCGAGCCATAAGTTTGGATGTGTGCTATGGCGTCGTCAATACTACTTACTGTTTTAGCTGCAATTTCCATATCCAGAAACTCATGTCCCCAATGTTGATCTTCAGCTGCCTTTGTTCCTGCGATTTTTTGTAAAGTACTGTCCGCATGAACCGTCACTCCCTCAGAAATTAGAGTACTAATTAGATCAGGTCCCCAAGTGGCGGCCACTTCTTTATGCAGCAATAAACATTCGGCAGCACCACAAATTCCTGGTCGCCGCGTCTTAGCATTAATAACTACGTCAAAAGTTTTTTGCGGATCAGCGGATGCATCAACATAAATATGAACGATCCCCTCAAGGTGCGCAAACACCGGAACTCGGGCTTTTCTTTGGACCAAATCTACTAGGCCCCTACCTCCACGAGGAATGATCACATCAATATAATCTGTCATTGTAAGCATTTCATTCACTGCAGCACGGTCCCTAGTTGGTACCAATTGGATGGCTGCCTCAGGTAAACCGACAGAAGCCAAACCCTGGACCATTGCACTGTGAATAGCATTGGAAGAATTAAAACTTTCAGAGCCTCCCCGTAATATCACTGCATTACCAGCCTTTAGACAAAGAGCACCAGCATCTGCCGTAACATTAGGCCGACTTTCATATATTACACCAACGACGCCTAAAGGTGTTCGGACACGTTGGATATGCAAGCCATTTGGCCTATTCCAATCTTCTAAAACCTGCCCAACGGGTTCAGGCTGCTCCGCAACAGTTTGAATGCTATCCTTAATACTTTGAATACGTGTTTCATCGAGCATTAAACGATCCAACATCGCATCTGATAGGTTTTTTGTTTTGCCAAACTCTATGTCTTTTGAATTTTCTGACATAATTTCAGAACGCGAGTCCCACAAATACTCTGAAGCATTAATAAGAGCAGATTTCTTGAGTTCTGAATCAGCAAACGCTAACTCCACAGCAGCCATTTTTGCTGCACGACCAATACTTGCTAGAGTTGAACTTACATCCATAGCCATCTCCCTATTAACCCTGTAATACCATATCATCGCGATGAATTAACGCGCCACGACTAGCATACCCTAGTAGGACCTCGACGTCTTTGGTATGGCAGCCTAATATTTGTAGTGCCTCCACACTATCAAACGCTATTAGACCACAACCAAGATCTTCTCCTTCTAGGGTCAGTATGCGGACTAATTCTCCACGAGAAAAAATTCCGTTCAAAGTGGTAACACCCGCAGGCAATAAGCTTTTCCCAGTTTTCAAAGCCCGTACGGCTCCCTCATCTAAAACAACTGATCCGTTCGGCTTCAAAGAGGAAATCCACTTTTTGCGGGCAGTAGTAGGATCAACTTTAGGCAGAAACCATGTTGCATTTGCACCGTCTAATAGTTGTTGTAGCGGATTAAGGGGAGATCCCAATGTGATTGCCATGGCGCATCCCGCCCCCATCGCCATCTTGGCCGCCATAAGTTTAGTTATCATTCCACCTTTCGATAAATCTGTGCCTGCGTCGCCAGCCATAGCTTCAATCTCGGGGCTAATTTCCTCAATTGTGTCAAAGCGCACAGCGCTATTATCGTGACTTGGGTTTGCAGAATAAAATCCGTCTACATCTGACAGCAACACTAAACAATCAGCACCAATGGTAACCGCAATTTGGGCTGCTAGGCGATCATTATCACCGTAACGAATTTCATCAGTAGCCACGGTGTCATTTTCATTAACAATGGGAACAACGCCATATTGCAACAATTGCCCAAGTGTGGCACGCGAGTTCAGATATCGTCTACGGTCTGAACTATCCTCTAACGTGACCAAAACCTGTGCAGTAACTACACTGTGTGGAGCCAAATGCTGTTCATACGCTCGAGCCAGTTGGATTTGGCCAACCGCAGCAGCAGCTTGGCTTTGATCTAGGGTTAATTTAGTAGCTCCCAATCCAAGTACAGAAACCCCTAGAGCAATTGAGCCTGAAGAGACTATGACCACATCAGTGCCAGTAGAACGTAGCTGAGCAACATCCTCGGCTAACGACGCCAACCATTCTTGGTGAAGGGCACCTGTCTTCTTATTTACTAGAAGAGCAGAGCCAATCTTAACAACAATTCGTTTGGCTTTACCTAAGGTTGCCACGACCGCTCCTCTGGCTCTCCTGATCGAACAATTTGAATTTGTGAAACCAGCTTTCGAAGTACTTCAGCGGTACCCTCACCTGTTCCACCCGACATGGCTAGCACTGGCGACCCACCGGACGCACCCCGCAGAGCAGAAAGAGCAAAATCCATATCATCTTCATCTAATTCATCAATTTTATTAAGCACAGTAATTCTTGGTTTATCAATAAGCCCACTTCCATATGCATCAATCTCATTAATTATCGTATTATAATCCTGCCCAATACTTTCTGACGTTCCGTCAACAATATGCAAAAGAACCGAACATCTTTCAATATGCCCCAAAAAACGGTCACCAATGCCGCGACCCTCGTGTGCGCCCTCTATGAGACCTGGAATATCGGCTATGACAAACTGATCATCATCGATCTGTGCTACACCAAGGCTTGGGTACAAAGTCGTGAACGCATAATCGGCAATTTTTGGTTTGGCGTTTGTTGTTTCTCCAAGGAAAGTTGACTTTCCTGCGTTTGGAAGACCAACCAGGCCTACTTCTGCAATCAGCTTTAAGTTTAACCAGAGTGTCCGTTCAACTCCTAGGAGCCCCGAATTTGCTCTGCGCGGGGCCTGATTAGTAGAGGATTTAAAATACAAATTTCCAAACCCACCGTTTCCACCCTTTGCAATAATAGTTTTTTGACCAATTTCAGTAAGATCAACAAGAACAGTTACCCCGTCTTCATCCATAATCTGAGTACCCACGGGCACTTTCAGCGTTATGTCATCTCCATCTTTCCCCGTACGCTGCTTTCCCATGCCGTGCTGACCATTTTTAGCAAAAAAATGTTGTTGGTAACGAAAATCAATAAGTGTGTTAAGACCCTGAACTGCCTCAATAATTACATCGCCACCTCGCCCACCATTACCACCATCCGGACCACCAAACTCGATGTGTTTCTCACGGCGAAAAGATACAGCACCACCGCCGCCACTGCCGGAACGTATTATCACTTTGGCTAGGTCCAGAAATTTCATACTATAGCCTCAAGTTCTTTCCGTTTTAGCCGATAGAGCGTATCGAGCTCAGGCTCAAGCCTTGGTCACGATATAGCTAAGTGTAGTTACTTTCCAATATGGACTACGAACTAATACAGAGTCAGCGAAACCTTATATTGCGTCGCCGAAAAGTACATAAAAAACAGTAATGACTGTTAGTAATGCTAACGCTAAAAAAACAAATCGTTCCGCGCGTGTTCCCTGAATCGTAGACGCAATAAGTTGACCAGCCCCTGCCCATAGGGGATGAAGTATCGTCTGACAAACTATAAGTACAAGTGCCACAGACAATGTTGCTGTAAATATATCAGAGCCTGGAGTAACAAAGTTTGTAAACGCCGCAGTAATCATTCCCCAGGCTTTCGGGTTCAGCGGATGGACAATCAAACCAGCTACAAAACCTGGGGGAGTGCCATTAGCCTGATCTGGTTTTAACCGCATATTTGCTACCCGCCAAGCTAGGTATATAATATAAACTGCAGATAAATATTTCATCGCCAAGAATACGCCAGGCCAGCTTTGAGCAAGCTGCATTAGTCCAAAACCTAAGGGCCAGATAATTAGCTGTTTTCCCACAACCACCCCAGCGACAAATGGCAAGGTACGTCTCAGACCATAGCCTGCACCAGTTGCCAATAATGCCATGTTAGCGGGACCAGGTGTTCCAATTTGCGCTAAAGAAAAAAATATCAAAGGAATAAATTCAACCGACATATTTTACCCCAAAAAAAAGGACTGACATTTAGTCAATCCTTTTGAATTTAAAAATCTATAGATTTGGGTTATTCTGCCGCTTCAGCCATTGGAACGACCGAAATAAACTGGCGGCGCTTAAGACCCGTATGAAATTTCACATTGCCTTCAACGACAGCAAAAATGGTATGATCTTTACCCATTCCTACGCCCTCACCTGGCCAAAACTTTGTACCACGTTGGCGCACTATTATATTACCGGGAATAACTTCCTGGCCGCCATAAAGTTTCACACCCAGTCTACGGCCCGCTGAGTCGCGACCGTTACGGGATGAACCACCTGCTTTTTTATGTGCCATTTGTGATTACTCCTTCTTAGCTGCTGGTTTTTTAGTCGCTGCCGGCTTGGCTTTTGCAACAGCTGGTTTTTTTGCTGCCGCTGGCTTTGCTTTTGCAGCTGCTGGTTTTTTAACGGCCGCAGACTTGGCTTTTGAGGTTGCCGGTTCTGCTTTGACCACCGCTGGCTTATCTTTAGCAGCAACCGGCTCTGCTTTGGCTGCAGAAGGTTTCGTTTTAACAACTTTGATAGCTACTGGTTTAACAGGCTCATTGCGCTCTGCGTATGGAATAGAACCAGCCCCCATTGCTGCCTTAACACCAGACTTATCAGCGCCTTTTTCTAAAATATCTTTGATACGTACCAAAGTTAGTTTTTGACGATGGCCTTTAGTACGTTTTGAGGAGTGCTTCCGACGGCGTTTCACAAAATTTATTAATTTTGGGCCTTTGATTTGATCAATTACTTCAGCCTGAACGCCAGCGCCCTCAACAAGGGGGGTGCCGATAGCTGCACCAACCATTAAAACTTCATTAAATTGAATTATTTCACCAGCGTTAGCCGCCAGCTTCTCGACGCGCAAAACATCACCAGATTGTACCCGGTATTGCTTACCGCCAGTTTTCATTACCGCAAACATTTGCGTTTCCTTAATTTACCGCGCTTTTTGGTCCCCAAATCTGGATGTTTTGGCCATAGCCACCGGAAGCTGCGCGCCCAATAGAATGGACGTATTACAATTAAAATAACCTGCATTGATTACTTCGGGCGCTTATCACTCCCCTTCTGGCTAGAGTCAAGTTCAATCAAAGTTCTTGAAGCGGGTGTAACTTTACCATTTCCACTGCCAATCGTTCATATCTGTCGGCCATAATTGCAAAGTGGATTGCATTCATAAGCTCATAAACCTCTTTCATTTCGTCAGTGGATAAAGCGCCTTGATATTTAGCAATTTCAAGATCTGTAAAGTCGCGGTATGTATATGAATTTGCTATTACAATATTTTTTAGCATCTGTTCTTTTATACTCGCATCTTCTTTTGCTAGCATGTTGCGCAGATCTGGTTCATCTAACCTCTGCTCAATAAGACCAGATCCCATTGCCGCCATTATAAAACGTACTTGAACTTCACGAAAAGATCGGATGCCTGAATCAATAGCGCCTATATCTTTAGCCATATCACGAAAATATTGCGGTTGAGGCGAAGCGCGGTTCAAAAGGCCCACCAACAAAATTTCACCCTGCTGTTTTTTTAGCTCTGAGTCCTCAAAGTGACTCAGGTTTTCTGCTGTTACCAAGCGCCTGCCGAGGTCGGAGGCGTAAAATTCACTAGCATGAAGCAAAACATCATCGCTTAAAGCTTGCTGTAATATATCTAAAGCGTCTTCCTTTAAACTGTCAGGAGAAAATAACTCATCGGCTGTTAATTTCCAGCTTCTACCAAAGTCAGCTGAATCCATTCCTAGCATTGCGGGTGCATCACCGGCAGACACCCGCATCGACTCGAGTGATACATCAAAACCAGTAACTTTCATAAAAGCTTTGATTTTATCGCGATCTGCCCCGTAGAGTGGAAAAGCAGTCAAAATTATTACAAAAAAACTGAAGCTAAACTTGATAATAGACGTCATTATAAATCCTCTTCCCAGTTCTTTTGAATGTAATTCATATTGCTACAATTTCAATTTAAATTTGCCTTGCCCCCGAACTATTCAAAGAGTAGATTTATCCAACTGCTAAGCGTGGAGAGGTGCCGGAGTGGTCGAACGGGACGGATTCGAAATCCGTTGTACCTGCAAAGGTACCCAGGGTTCGAATCCCTGTCTCTCTGCCAGAAGTGATATATTACATATTGATTATAAACAAATAATTTTTAATTGGTATTTTCGAGCCCACATCTGAGTCCACATTCAGAATTTGTAGCTCTTGGTTCTTAAGGCAACATAATGCCACCATTATATGGATGTTTTTGGATGCCGCACTAAGTACTTGGATGACGATAGAAAAGGAGCAGCGATGGACGACAAAGTACGGCTAAGCCGACGGCAATTGTTAATACTTGTATCAAGTTCCATAGTTGCTACTCCGTTGGCGGGCCTAGCCGACGACACCACCCCTGATATTCACGTAGTTAAAGACCCACAGTGTGGTTGCTGCAATGCATGGATCAAAATCTTAGAAACCGAAGGATTTGGTGTTACTACAGAAGATAGTTCCAGTAGCCTTTTGACTGAATTTAAGATTGAGAGTGGTATCCCCAAAGATATGATGTCTTGTCATACTGCTAAAGTTGATGGGTATTTCATTGAAGGACATGTTCCCGCCAGCGACATAAAACGTCTCATAGCAGACCGACCTGATGCATTAGGATTAGCCGTGCCAGCAATGCCGTATGGCTCGCCCGGGATGGGACCTGAAGATGAGCGTGAAGCCTACGATGTATTTATAGTCAGGACTGATGGAGCCACAGAGGTATTTCAACATTATCCTAAAGCAGGCATACGAGTATAAGACTGCCCTACTCACCATCTAATTCCTCATACCACCTTCGAACGTTTTGAGCATCCAGAAAGCACGATCCACTTGAGCCTGAACTGTTGGGACTATGGTGCCAAGAGATTTTAAATAGACGGGTTCACAAGAATATAGGAAAAGTTGAGCGCAGTGGCGAAGCTAACCCATACCCAGTAAGGCATAAACAAATAGCTTGATGCTCTATCAATCTTAAAGCTCACCACAATGTATGACACAATAGTTAGCCAAAGTATTACGATAATCCCTAACGCACCTTGAAGATCAAAGGCCCCAAAGAAAACTGGTGTCCAAAGAGTATTTAGGCACATTTGCAAAGCCCATAACCCAAGCGCAATATTCTTTAGATTACTACTCTTAAGAGAGCTAATCCGATAACCACTTGTTGCTATAAGTAAGTATAGAATTGTCCAAACTGGCCCAAATAACCATGCTGGAGGAGCAATAGTAGGTACTATCCATTTATTAGCGTTCAAATCACCAACGAACCAAATAGCTCCACCAGCTGCAACAAGCGTAGATGCGTAGAACAAGACCCAGACTATAATACGACTTTTCATATGTTGGTCCCCACTGTGGATAGGCAGGTTTTAAAGCTTTGAAAACTATAACTCAAGATTATTAAGAAATGTCCTTCCATGAAAATAAATGCCAACAAAGAGTAATGCGTTAAACCCCTGACATAATTTCGTAAGCTGGTAGGTAACATCCCAGGCTCTATCTCCATCGCAGATCTTAAATGATAGTATTGGCCTTGTGAACTATTGTTATTTAAGGGAATGGCTAGATACTGTGGCGCTAAGTTACCTAAAATGATGAAACCAGGAGAGACGCTATGGTAGAGCCTGAAACATTCACGTTCCTTGCGGATCTGGCAATCAATAACAGTAAAGTTTGGATGGATAAGCATAAATCTGAGCGTGATGAGGTCATGCGTAACTTTACTGGGATTGCGACGACGTTACATAATTATGCACACCGTTTCGATTACTTAGTGGCTGATGCCCGAAGTAAACCAAAGCAAAGCTTCACGAAATTTTTCCAAGAACCGCGTGATCGCGTTGGACGCGCTTTATACCGCGTTGGCGTGGATGTTTTTGCTCATGCTGGTCATTCTGAAGAATCTTTCGGCTATTACCTACATATTGAGCCAGGCAACTGTTATGCAGGTGCTGCACTTTTCCAACCATCCAAAGAGGCGCACATGCGTTCAATCACTCGGCTTGTCGATGATACGCAGGGTCTGAAAGCCGTATTGGATGACCCTGAGTTTAAGAAGACTTTTCCAGAAGGCTTAGTAACACGGAAAACCTTAGGTAATCTGCCTGTAGGTTTTGAAAGTGACAGTGTTGTTGAACCCTATTTAAGAATGGTTGGTCTGGGTTGCCGAAAGAACTTGCCAGACGCGCTTTTACTTGACGATGACGTGATAGATGTGCTGGTTGAAATTTTCCGTCCAGCGAACCAGTTGGTGCGTTACTTCGAGTAATTGGAAGCTAGATCAAACCAGCGAAGCGAGGTGAAATTCAGAAATTTTACTGATGTATCCTTTCTCATCATGGTTCTTCTTGTCACAAGAGTCTGGCGCAGTTTATTTTCTCTATACAAGCTTTTTGTTTGGCACTCATAGGTGCCCCAGAATCCACATCTCTTTTAAATTAATGAACCTGTTTAGTTCAGCAAAAATGGGGCTTGGAGACCTACTATGCTGCTAGAATTTGATCTAAGGCAGCTTCCAGACGGGCCACACTGGCATCCACGTCATACAGCTTATCTAAACCAAACAGTCCCAAACGAAAACTGCGATACTCAGGGCCTTCATCACATTGCAATGGCACACCTGCTGCAACTTGCAGTCCTACAGCAGCAAAAGGTTTGCCCGTTTGCATTTCGGGTGTGTCAGCAAAACTGACTACCACACCTGGCGCTCCAAACCCCTCTTCTGCAACAGACACAATTCCACGGGATGCTAAGGCGGCCCGCACCCGGTTGCCTTGCTCCCATTGTGCTGCTGCAAGCTTTTCAAACCCGTAAGCCCGCGTTTCAATCATTGTATCACGAAATGAGGTCAGGGCGTCTGTTGGCATTGTTGCATGATAGGCATGGCCACCATTCTCATAAGCCTCCATTATCGATAACCATTTACCAAGATCGACAGAAAAACTGTTGGATTGATTTGTTCTCACAGCGGTTAAGCCAGCTTTTGACATCATCACCATTCCAGCGGAAGGCGAAGCTGACCAGCCCTTTTGGGGTGCAGAGATTATAAAATCCACACCAGTTGTACGCATATTAACCCATGCACATCCAGATGCGATACAATCTAGTACAAACAACCCACCATAGCTATGCACGGCGTCAGAAATCGCTTTTAAATAATCATCTGGTAAAATTATTCCAGAGGAGGTTTCGACATGAGGGGCAAATACTACATCAGGCTGCTCAGCTGAGATCTTAGCAATAACCTCTTTAATTTGCATTGGTGCAAAAGCTGCTTTTGGACCATTACCGCTGCGCCGTGCTTTTATGACTATTTCGCTTGAGGGGATGGAGCCAGCTTCAAAGATTTGAGACCAGCGGTAGGAAAACCAGCCATTGCGGAGAACCATCACTCTTTTGTTCACTGCAATCTGACGCGCCACGGCTTCCATTGCGTAGGTACCACCACCTGGAATTAAGGCCACTGCATTGGCAGCATAGACTTCTTTCAGGATTGACGAAATATCACACATCACTGATTGGAATTTGAAACTCATATGGTTGAGTGAGCGGTCAGTGAAAACTACTGAATATTCTAGCAGGCCATCAGGATCGATTGTATCTAACAAAGCAGGCATTTGGATAACTCCTAAATCATTAACTCAAGTATAATTTCTTATTTTAAGTATGCACGCTTTTTTTTAGCTAGCCTGTCAGCAGTATAATCTTTAATGCAACCGCCCTTTATTGAATATTTTTATTAAACACATATGTTTACCCTTAATAAAAATAATTAAGGTGTTAACATGATTAAGACTGCCATGCTGATGGCCGCAATGACTGCTTTGTTTGGAGTGGTTGGAACACTACTTGCTGGTTTCGAGGGTTTATTAATAGCTATTCTGTTTGCTGTAGGAATGAATTTATTCGCTTGGTACAATTCAGATAAGATGGTCCTAAAGATGTATGGAGCAAAGCAAGTTCCAAGGGGTCATTCTTTGTATAAGTTGGTAGCTAACTTGTCGCTAAATGCAAATTTACCGATGCCAAAAGTCTACGAAATACAAAGCGACCAACCCAATGCGTTTGCCACTGGCCGTAATCCTGAAAATGCCGCAGTTGCAGCAACTACTGGGCTTTTGAAGAGGCTTAATCAGAACGAAATTGCAGCAGTAATGGCTCACGAATTAGCTCATATTAAAAACAGAGATACAACTATCATGGTCGTTGCAGCCACTTTTGCTGGAGCAATCTCCATGCTTGCCAACTTTGCTATGTTTTTTGGTGGTCGCCGAAACAATAATATGGGGTTTATTGGTCTAATAGCGATGATGATATTAGCGCCACTCGCCGCATCACTTATACAAATGGCAATAAGCCGCAGTCGAGAATACGTAGCGGATAGAGTTGGTGCAGAGATTTGTGGTAACCCATTATGGCTGGCCTCAGCACTTAAATCCATTCAGAGCTTTGCTACTAAAATTGATAACCACAAGGCCGAAAGAAATCCGTCCACAGCACATATGTTTATCATTAACCCTCTCCATGCTCATGCGCATGACAAACTATTCTCAACACACCCAAGCACTGCAAATCGAGTTTCTGCCTTAGAAGCCATGGTTGGTAAAGTGGAACCAATTCAATCCACCCGCCAGACCTCTATCCCAAAGACCGGCCGTAAGAGCCGCCTAAAGAATCCATAGGGTTGATACTCAACTAATAGTTGATCCTAAAGTTGGGGTCACTGGTGTTACCCC
>ENA-OQVM01000144-OQVM01000144.1-marine-metagenome-genome-assembly--contig:-NODE-144-length-111864-cov-3.906456_pt1 | contig 111864 bp, 112 predicted proteins | sample MGYA00237776_ERZ505498 | MGnify/ENA primary metagenome ERZ505498 (study PRJEB26159, sample SAMN06265151) | marine metagenome | isolation source: Helgoland LTER site | place: Germany:Helgoland, sampling... | reverse complement strand
TTGACTGTGCAGGTTAGCGCCAGTAATAAGAAGGTCCTGTGCCAGAGAAACTGAGCACGCCAGTGTGAGTAATGCAGTAAACAGCACGCGCTTCATGGTGCAACCTCCAGCAGTTGTCCCAGCTCAAAGTCAGAGACCGGCTGCAGGGCTTTGTCATCTCGATCAAACACAAGAGCGCCGTCAATAAACACCTGCTCTGCCTTTGCATAGACGCTCAGTGGATTCTGGTTCCAGATGACAACATCAGCCATTTTCCCCGGGCTGAGCGTGCCGGTTTGATCATGAACACCGAGAGATTTGGCGGCATTCGATGTTATCCACCGTATGGCCCGCTCTGGTGGAATATCCAACCCAGCGGCTTGCCCTTTACCCATAGCTTTGGCGGCTTCCTGATTGAGTCGCTGTATGCCTTCTTCGGAGTCTGAGTGAACAATGGCACAGCCGTTATCGGGCCGATCGACCAGGGCGATATTTTCTTGAATACCGTCGTAAGCCTCCATTTTGAAACCCCACCAGTCGGCCCAAAGTGCACCACACACGTTATTTTCGGCTAATTCATCGGCGATTTTGTAGGCCTCCACGCCATGGTGGAAAGTGCCCATTTTGTAGTTAAATTCATCGGCCATATCAAGGATCGTTATCATCTCGTCGGCACGATAGCAGTGCATGTGTAGGATGATGTCGCCCTTTAAAACACCGGCTAGGGTTTCGAGCTCGAGGTCGCGCTTAGGGGGTTTAATCAGCGCTGCGGCAAGGGCGCTATTGCTGTCACCCTCCGTATTAGAAGACTGTTTAGCCATCTTTTGTTCATATTGTTCCCAGTCCTGAATATAGCGTTGGGCTTTGATCCAAGAAGCGCGGTAGGCCGCGACATTGCCCATTCTTGTGGAGGGGGCCTGATTTCTTCCGCCATACACGCGTTTGGGATTTTCACCACATGCCATTTTTAGTCCATAGGGCGCCCCGGGAAACTTCATGGCTTGATAGGTTGTTTGAGGCACATTTTTGAGGGTTACACTGCGGCCACCAAACAAGTTGGCTGAGCCCGGTAGTATTTGTAAGGAGGTAATGCCCCCGGCGATTGCTCTTGAAAAACCAGGGTCCTGTGGCCACACACTATGCTCTGCCCAAACCTCAGCGGTAACAGGTGCAGTGGCCTCATTGCCATCGGAATGCGCGGAAACCCCCGGGCTTGGGTAGACACCCAAATGCGAGTGCACGTCAATGAGACCGGGTGTGAGCCACTTTCCAGCGGCATTAATGGTGGTCACACCCTCTGCAGGTATTGAACCTTCTCCTACCCAAACGATTTTGCCATCCGCGATATAGAGGTCGGCGTCGTCGAGGCGTTGGCCATCCCCTGTCAAAATGGTCGCATCGGTAATTAACGTCGGTGACGACGGTAATGGCTGATAGGTCGAAGGGAAGGGATTAGCCGAGAGCGTTGTTGCGAACAGTGACAGTAGAACTGCAAGGAGTGGGCGCATTATTTGTCCTGAAAAGGCTTTTTTTGAGAGCTGTGACTCTAAACCTTTGTACCCGTTCTGCCAATCAGCTGCAGCCATCGCCTGGTGAGTCCGTTTTGACGTCCGGTTAAACCACGACGGGGTGATTGAGTGCTTCTCTGCTTCTCGGCCGAAGGGGGCGCCACGTTGAAAAACGCGCGTACGTCTTCGGCTTGAGCCATGGTGTCTTCGTATCCCAATTGCATGAGCCGCTGGCAGTACCCGGGTTCAAACAAAATATACGACAGGGCGCCTCCTGAACCTGTGGTCTTAATTGACCCGGTTTTCTGGAGGAACCAGCGCATAGACCGGGGTAACTCGCTAATGTAATCCCTGGCCAGTTCACTGAGCGAGCGAGAAGGCGAGATTACCAGTGTGTCAATGACTCGCATATTGGCTAGTCCGGCCTTTTGTAATTGCTTTGCATTTAATGGCTCAACCAAGGCATTAATTCTTTGCAGAGACTCCAGATCGGTTTGTATTGAGTCTAAAAACACCGCATTGAGCATTTGTCCCAGCACCTGAGGAATAGTTGGCGCCACTTCGGAATGCGGATCCTCCTCAAAATCATCGCCACTTTCGCTGACACCGATAATAAACAGGCGCTCCGCTCCCAGGCGTATAGCAGGGCTCAGCGGCCTCGATTGTCGCAGTGCGCCGTCACCAAAATAATGCGTATCGAGACGCACCGAGGGGAACAATGTCGGGAGGGCAGAGGATGCCATCAGGTGATCGACGGTTAATTGACAGGGGACACTGCGACGGTGGGCCCGGGTCCACGGCTTTACGTGATCCTGAGCCTGATAAAAGGTGGTGGAGTGGCCGTTAGTGTAATTCATGGAGGTGATGCCAAGCCCCTCCAATTCACCTTTAGCGATAGCGCTGTCTACCCGCTTAAATTCAATAATATCGTTAAGCAACCGTCGCAAAGGGCTGTTATCTAGCAGCGCTAGGGGTCGTTCGTTGGCTTGGTTATTTCGTAATAGCGCCCAAAGCATACGGAAACCGTTGCGCATGACACCGCCCGCGTCGGTTCGGTAAACCGCGTCGCTGTCTAGCGATGCCCATACGGCGGCCAAAGCCCGAGTTCTGCTGCGAAAGGAGCCTGATCGCCCAGCGAGTCCCAGCGCATTAATGGCACCTGCTGAAGTTCCCGTGATGATGGGGAAGGGCTGCTGGACATCGGGTGGCAGTAACGCGGCGACTCCACGCAGTACGCCCACCTGATAGGCGGCGCGAGCACCGCCCCCCGCTAGAATGAGACCTGTTTTTACAGACATGAATCTACTCGCCGAAATGCATAACAGCAGTTAACCTCTAACCACTGCGAACTATACGAGACTTGGCTATGCGACGCTTTATTGATCTTTCGATATATCTTGAGAACGATGTCATCAGTGATCCCCCCATGATGCAGCCCAAAATCGAGTATATCCGACACGATGCCGGTGCTGAGCAGGTAAAGCTGTTTTTTGACGGTTTGGAGACCGATGAGTTACCCGACTCAGAGGGCTGGGCCGTGGAATTTGTTCAGCTTTGCACCCACAACGGAACGCACCTAGACGCCCCCTATCATTATCACAGCACGATGAATGGCAAGGATGGGGAGCCCGAACGCGCTATTACCATCGATGAGGTACCCCTTGAGTGGTGTTTCCAATCCGGTGTCAAACTGGACTTTCGTGATAAAGCCGACGGCTATGTCGTGACCGCGGCCGATGTCGAAGCTGAGCTCGCTCGTATTAACCATACCCTGAAGCCCCTTGAGATTGTGTTAATCAATACGGCGGCGGGCAAGGCCTACGGTCAGCCCGACTATGTCAATAAAGGCTGTGGTATGGGCTACGAAGCGACCCTGTATTTGCTCGACCGCGGTATTCGGGTTACCGGAACAGACGCTTGGAGCTGGGATGCCCCCTTTAGTTATACGGCTGAGCGTTATGCTGAAAACAAAGATGCCAGCATCATTTGGGAAGGTCATAAGGCGGGTCGCGATGTGGGCTATTGCCATCTGGAAAAGCTGCACAACCTCGAGGCCTTGCCGGCTGAAGGATTTACGGTCAGCTGTTTTCCGCACAAAGTGCGGGGCGGTTCGGCGGGTTGGACCCGGGCGGTCGCTATTATCGACGACGAAAATGAATGAAACGCTTAAGCCATAGCCACATTTTTTAGTGTTGCATAGGCTTCAAGGGCGGTTTCTCTTGCCTCACGATGGTCGACAATAGGGTTAGGATAAGTCTTACCCAGCTCAACCCCAGCGGCTTTCAACGTAAGCTCGGGTGCTTCCCAAGGTTTGTAGAGGTACTTGTCGGGCATCTCGGCGAGCTCGGGAACCCAATGGCGGGTGTATACCCCCGACTTGTCGAACTTCTCGCCCTGAGCAATGGGATTAAAAATTCGGAAGTAGGGCGATGCGTCGGCCCCTGATCCACCGACCCATTGCCAGCTGCAGGCATTCGAAGCCAGGTCGGCATCTAAAAGGCAGTCCCAAAACCATTGTTCGCCTTCGCGCCAATGCATGAGCAGGTGTTTCGTTAGAAACGATGCCACCACCATGCGCACTCGATTGTGCATGAAGCCGGTTTGCCAAAGTTCACGCATGCCGGCATCAATAATGGGGTAGCCGGTGTTGCCGCTTTGCCAGGCGGTTAAATTGGCGGCATGGCGTTGCCATGGAAAATACTCAAACTTTGGATTCCATGCTCTGTCTGGCATAGCGGGGAATTGAGTCACGAGATGGTTGCAGAACTCACGCCAGCCAATTTCAGATAAAAACTTGTCGATAGAGCCCCCTTCGTTGGGGCTGCGTTGCTTTGCGTTTTGTGCGGTCCACCAAATTTGACGCGGGGAGATTTCGCCAAATTTAAGAAAGGGAGATAAACGTGAGGTGTTGGGCTGTGCTGGAAAGTCTCGACCGTCGCCGTAGCGGTTTACGTGGCTTTCCAAAAAAGTATTTAACGCGGTGCTCGCACCCGCTTCTCCCGGAGTCCAGAGAGTGTCCCAGCCTTGCGCCCAGTTGGGTTTTTTAGGGCACAGATCCCAGGTGTCCAGTACCTCTGAATGAGGCCACTCGTTGGGGCTGGTGAGTGCAGGTGCCGGTTGGGGTTGCGCCGGCGCGGGCTGCTTTAGGCAGGCTCGCCAAAAGGGCGTAAACACCTTAAAGGGTGTGCCGCCACCGGTTCTGATATTTTCCGGCTCAAACAGTAAAGTACCCGGGTAGCGCTTAAATGCGCCACCCGCAGATTCGGCAACCTTTCGCACCCCTTGTTCAGTCTCGTCGGCCCAGGGCTGATATTGGCGACTGGCAAAAACATTTTGTGCCCCGGTTTCTTCAAGAAGTTGGGCTATGACATGTACGGTTTCGCCACGACGCAGTACGAGCCGACTGCCAATTGCCCTAAGGTCTGCGGCCAGCTTCTGAAGGCTGTGGTGCAGCCACCATTGACTGGCGCCGCCCAACTTCCAATCGCCCCCTAGTGCTTCATCAAAAATAAAGACGGGGATGACCTGTCCAGATTTGGAGGCAGCAATTAAACCGGGTAGATCGGCGAGTCGCAGATCCTGTCTGAACCAGTACAGTGAAGCATTAGCCATGGTTAATTCCTTGGTGGGCTCGGTGTCTTAAGAGATCTGGTGCCGCGTGTTTGAGGGGTGCTAGGTGGGAGCTGAGTTCGCGAAACACCCTCAGCGCGTTAGCATTTATTTTCAATGTCGCCAGTTCATCGGCCCGGGTTGCGCCTTCATTCAATATGACCAGAGGCTTACCCTGATCAATAGCTTGGCGGCAAAACCGAAACCCTGAAAAAACCTGAAGGGAACTGCCTAATACCAATAGCCCGTCTGCCGCTGTTAAGGCCTCCTGACAGCGGCTGACCCGTTCTCTGGGGACTGTGCCACCGAAAAACACAACATCCGGTTTAAGCATGCCGCCACAAACTTCGCAGTCCCAGACGGTGACAGCACTAACCTGTTGCGCAGACAAATCTGCATCACCATCGGGGCGGGCCGCTCCCGCAAAACCACGATGTTGTGGGTTGAGTTTTGTTAACTCTTGCTGAACACGGTCGCGCTCATAACTAGCCCCACAATCGAGGCAAACAACGCGATCAAGGCGACCGTGCAAATCGATTACCTGCTGACTGCTCGCAGCTTGATGCAGTCGGTCAACATTTTGGGTGATGATTAAACTGGACCGGCCTGATCGCTCAAATTTTGTTAGAGCCATATGGTTGGAATTAGGGCGGGCATCGCGCACATAGGGCCAGCCAATCATGGATCTGCCCCAATAGCGCTGTCGAGCCTCAGCGTGTTGTATGAACTCCTGATGCTGGATAGGGCGATTTCGTAACCAAGTGCCATTGTCATCGCGGTAGGTAGGGATGCCTGAATCAGCACTCATCCCTGCGCCGGTTAGTACCACCCAGCGGGGATACCGCGAAAAAAAATCGGCCAGTTGTGACGTTATTTTATCCATGACACGTATACGCCGTTATATCCACGCTGGTTGTGTGGGGTGAACACCCCTGAACACAACATTAAACTCCGGAGCAGCAGCTATGCATATATTAATCACTGGTGGTACAGGATTCATCGGCTCGGCTCTGGTTCCTGAATTGTTAAAGCGCGGTTTTTCGGTAACGGTGCTGTCGCGTTATGAGCAGCCTGTGCGTGCCGGTGTATCGTTTGTGCAGTCATTAGACGCAGTGCAATCTCCAGTTGATGTCGTTATTAATTTGGCCGGCGCCTCTTTGGCAGCGCAACGCTGGACCGACGATTACAAAGCGGAGATGGTGGCGAGCCGAGCGGGCTTTACCGAGCAGCTGGTGCAATGGATGCGAGCTCAGGCGATTCCCCCGGGCCTGCTGATATCCGGCAGTGCCGTGGGCTTCTACGGATGCAGCCGTGATCAATTTTTTGATGAGGCGTCGCCAGCAGGACGCGGTTTTTCTGCCGAGCTGTGTCAAGCCTGGGAGAGCGCCGCGAGTGTTTTGGAAGGCACCGACAGCCGTGTGGTTTCGCTGCGCTTGGGCGTTGTATTTGATCGTAATGGTGGCGCCCTCACAGAGATGATGCGCTCTTTCAAATTGGGTGTTGGAACCTGGATGGGAGACGGCGAGCAATGGCTTAGCTGGGTGCACCGCACGGATGTTGTGCAGGCTATTCTTTTTCTTTGTACAGAGTCTCACACGGAGGGGGCGTACAACGTTGTGGCACCGCGTCCCGTGACACACCGCGAGTTTTGTCGGGTATTGGGTGCTAGACGACCCACCTTGCTGAGTTTGGGCCTTCCTGCGCCCATTATGCGTCTGGCGCTGGGGGAAATGGCCAATGAGCTGCTGCTGGAAGGCCAGCGGGTCACGCCGAGCAGGTTGTTGGATGCTGGTTTTACTTTTCGTTTCACGAGTCTCGACAGCGCCCTGATCGATATTCTCGCGCGCAGTAAAGTGTGAAGCGCCCTTTGGAGGGGCGCTTACCAAGGCGCTTCTGGGAGTCTTAGTAACTGCTGGCTTCGCTGTAGTCGGCGAACGCGGCTTTCACCGACTCTTGCGACTTTAACTTTCGTAAAGCAGACCGCTCCAGTTGACGCACCCATTCTCGGCTGACGCCCATGCTGTCTGCCACTTCAGCTCTGCTCAAGGGAGGCCCTTCATGTAAGCCCCAACGTGCCACCACAACCCGCTGCTCGGAGGGTTCTAGAGTGTCGACAGCACCCCCTAAAAACTTGTGCAGTGAGGCCTGCTCAGCAGTATCTTCAGTTCCGCCATAAGGCTCCCCAGACAGCGTGTCGAGAAGAGTGCCCTCATCGTCATCAAATCGAGGAGCGTCTAGGGAGACGCCCAAATTGCGCATTTGAAGCAGTTGACGCGTTTTCTCGACGTCCATGCCCAGCTTGGCGGCAAGGGTTTCTTCATCGGGCTCTACGCCGGTACGCAGTTGTTCTATTGCTTTTTCCTTGTACAGCCTGCCCATTTGCTCCTGGACGTGGGTGGGTAAGCGAATGAGCGTGCCTACGTCACCCACATAACGGCGCACTGCTTGGGTAATCCAGTTGAAACAATAGGTACTGAATCGAAAACCCTTCTCAAACTCGAATTTCTCTGCAGCACGAATTAGCCCCAGCGTACCTTCCTGAACCAAATCGAGGTAAGACACGCCACGGCCTTTGTATCGGCCTGCGATTGAATAAACGAGCCTTAGATTGTGCATCACGAGTTTATCCCGGGCTTCTGTGTAGATGCGAAGCTCTCTGCGCAGGGCTTTCATAGTCTCTCGCTCCAGCACGTGCCCACTAATCGGTGGCTGCCACTGACGCTCCCAGTTAGCGATGGCATCCGCTACGCTATCGGGAAACTGGCCGCCGGCGCGCCTAAGCATGGCAACGGACATGCCGATGGTCAGGCTCGCGGGCAATTTGAGGCGTGTCAGGTGCGGCAGTCGAGCCTGGGTGGTTTTAAGTGTTCGCAATTTTCTCGCTGCCACCGTGGCGAGTTCGTGTGACTTGCCATCGACAAAGTAATCGGTGAGTTCTCGTCTCAAGACAAAGTGCTGGTCTCGATTGGAAAATCGGCCAATCTCTGGCGGGTTGGCCCCACACTGCTGCAAGAATACGGCGGTGTACTGGGTGAGTTCCGGTACCTCAGCAAACAGTGACTGTAGCGTCCACACCGCCTGCCATTTATACCCGTCAATCTCTCGCTCTTCATCTGCTGTTAGCAGGGCATAGCGCCTTGCCTCAGCAAACATTAATTCGAGATCGCGGTCGTCAGCTTGATCTGATCCTTTCATGCGCTCGTTCCCCCTGTCATTGCCAAACTATACGGCGAGTCGAGCCAACAAAGATCCCTCTAATTGCGATTCTGTCCAACCTGATAGTGGACAGAATATATACAAACAGTTTATTCGCGGGTGTTTTGTCCAGAAAAGCAGATCTATTGATGGACATACGGCGTAATTATGGACAAAACCAGACAAGACACCCGGAGTGTTAGGATATGAATGCCCCCGTTACCGCAGTAACCGAGTTAGAACCCCGACCGCTTTACGGCATTGGTACTGTTGCTAGGCTGACAGGCTTAAAGCCCGACACGCTTCGGGTCTGGGAGCGCCGATATGGACTGGGCGCGAGTTATAAATCGGCGTCGGGGCGGCGCCAATACACCCAGGCAGACTTGGAACACTTGCAGCTCATAGCGGCGCTCGTCAACGATGGCGCAAGGATTGGTGAGGTGGCGTCCTCCGAGAGAAAAACTTTGGAGCTGCTCATTAAAGGGCGCGGCAAACACCTAGAACGCGCGGTGCCTGTGGCGAAGCCTCGAGTGCTGTTTGTGGGCGCAGAGCTTTGCAGCTGGCTAGACGGCCACCAAGGCTGTATTTCCGGCGTTAGCGCACTGTTGGCACGTCAGCCCTTGGCAGAAATCGTAGAGACATTAGATGTTGGCGACGAGGAGATATCGCTGTTAGTGCTGGACTGTCCTGCGGTTTCACTGACTCAAATTCAATTAGTACAGCAGCTCAAAGCCCGGTTGGGTTCACCCAATGTCATTGTGACTTACCGCATGGCCAATGATCGGTGGATCTCAGAGCTCAATCGACATGGTGCTGAGGCGATTGCGTTTCCTATGGAACCGGCACGTTTGGCTTATGAAATGGGTCGAATTGCGGTGGAAAAAGATACCCGTCAGGGCGAGTTTGATCTTGGCGATTTAGTGAAACCTAAGGCTCGTATGTATTCCGATAGTGAGCTCGCCGCAGCGGCACAGCTAAAGCGACTGGTTAATTGCGAATGCCCAAATCACATTGTCGAACTGATTAATATGCTGAACCACTTTGAGCAGTACACCACAGAGTGTGCCGTCGACAACTGGACAGATGCTGCAGTGCATTCTTGTATGTATGCCTATACTAATCAGGCCCGCTTTCTGATGGAAAAAGCCTTAAAAGGGGTGTTAGATGAGCGCGGTATGGAATACCACTCGCTGTTGCGCGAATTAACGAGTGATAAAGCGTAGCTCTAGCCGATATTTGGACGTGGGCACCACAACGCTGTCCAGCCAAACGCCGAGAGTTGGAGATACACATAGAAAGCGCTGACCGTGCTGCCGGGGGGCGATTGGTAAGACGAGCACGGACTAGGGTACTAAGGCCCCCTCGTACGAGAGTTACAGCAGTCAGCAGGCTCAGTCAGGCGGCATAGGTCACAGGTACGCTACGATAGGGCAGTCATAACTCTTGCCCAGCGACCACCCCATTACTAGTAGTGCTGTATCCTGTTTATTCCTAAGTAGAGGTTAAGCGTACCGATGCAGTTTTTAGCGATGACCATAAGCGCCGTCATGTTCGCTTTTAGCGGCTGGATGTACTCTCAAACCGGAGATTGGGTGGCGCTAGTGTTCATGATTGGAAGTGGTGGCTACGGCTTGTTGTTTGCGAGCGGTAAAGTTGCCAATGGATTTGGCCGTAACTCCTCAGACGAGTGATCGATAAAATATGACAGCAATAATTACCGGGCAAACGAAGCGCACGTAAACCGGCCAGATGCGCCAAAAAAGGCCATTGGCGACCTCGGGGTCATTCTTTTGTAATTCAGCGAGTAGGGTGTTGCGCTGCCAGACCCAGCCCACGAAGACGCAGAGTAAAAGCCCCAGCAAAGGCTGACCGTAGCGGGTGCTTAGTGCAATAACGGCCCCAAATAAGCGCTCAAAATCTAAGATGATGACGGCACTTAAACTTGCAATACTGCCCCCCGCGACTAGTGCCGCTTGTTTTCTAGACCATTGGAAACGCTCGACAATAAAGGCAACCGGAACCTCAAGTATAGAGATAGAGGACGTGAGTGCTGCAATGGTCATTAGAAAGAAAAACGCGGTCGCAAGGGCAATGCCCACGGTACCCATGGTCGCAAATAATTCGGGCAATACCGTGAGTATGAGCGTGTCCTCCGAAAGCAGGGCACCACTAGCACTGAAAATTTCGACGCCGCGTTCAGCAGCAACATACATGACGGGCAAAATCAGAAAACCTGCAAGCACCGCAATGCCGACATCGATCAGTGCAACTTGCGCGCCAATAGAGGGCAGATGCTCCTTGTCAGAGATATAGGATCCATAAACCAGCATGGTTCCTACTCCTAGTGATAACGAAAAAAACGCCGAGCCCAGGGCTGACAAAATGAGTTGCGAAGAGAAAATTTTGCTGAAATCGGGTATCAAATAGACCCGCAGCCCGGTCATGGCGCCTTCCAAAGTAAGGACATAGGCGGCGAGAGCGATCAGCGTAATAATGAGTGTTGGCATGAGCCGTGAAGACCATCGCTCAATACCTTCTTTAACCCCTCCCATAATAATGGCGATGGTCATGAGCATGAATATGCCCATCAAAATGAGATTCCTGGGAATTGTAAAGCCGGTTAACCAATTGGCCGCATCGTTGGCGCCGAGAACCCCTAGCGGGTAAGCCACGGTGTAACCGAGCATCCAGCCCGCGACAATGCCATAAAAGCTTAAAATCATGCTGGCGACTAAGATTCCCAATAGGCCGGTGCTGGTACCAATAACCCTGGTCACCGGTCCTCTGGCAATGCCCGACAGAGCGGCCACAGAATTGCCATGGGTATAGCGCCCCAAAATAAGTTCGGCCATTAGCACCGGGTAGGCTAGTGCGAAGGCGAGTATGAGGTAGACCAAGAGAAATGCGGCACCGCCGTTGCTGGCGGCCTGGGTGGGAAAGCCCCAAATATTGCCCAGCCCAACAGCAGAGCCTGCGGCGGCAAATATAAATCCCAGTCGGGAGCCAAATTGACCTCGATTAGTCGTCACTCATTGCCTCACAGCGCTGTGTTTTTATTGAAAAAGCGACTTTACCACTACGGAATATACATTGCAGATCCCGAAAACGGTTCTAGCATGTTATCCTCGCGCCTCTTCGCTGCCCGGGTGGTGAAATTGGTAGACACAGGGGACTTAAAATCCCCCGATCATTGCGATCGTGCCGGTTCAAGTCCGGCTCCGGGCACCACTGAATTTGCAATCAGCCTGTGTGGCGAAGCTGCCCGTGTGGTGCTGGATCGGGGCAGCGAGGGCCAGTTACGCCCGTGGTGGGCGGGCGCCTGTGGTTGTGGTTCGGTGGCAATCTAACCGTTGGGATAACTCAAGCCATCGTTACAGCCAAAGCCTTCGATCAGCGCGTTATAGATCAGGTAATGTGCGGAGCGATGAAGCTGTGTAGGGTTATCGTCAAGGTATGCCTTGGCCACTTTTACAAGCTGGCCATTGGTGACGCTATCGGGCGTGCAGTCCTTCCCGTAGTCACCATGGTGGTTTTGGTCAAGCCTATCAGCGACACCAGTTATGTAGCCAAAGCAAACCCCGCTAAAAAAACCTTTATCGTCGGAGCAATACTCGGCCAACTCGTTCCCAGTCAAAAAGCTGGCGTGCGCTGGCATCGCGGTAAGTCCAGCCGCCAACATCAAAACTGCCATCAAATTTCTCATGTTCTTCGCCCTTATTGAATGTCCCATGAGAGCCATTGTGCGGGCCGCTACGGGCTTTCGCAATGCGCCTTTCGCCAACCTTTGGGCCTATCGCGTCACGCCAGCGGCCACCCTCGGCGTCAATGCACCCGTAGGCGTAATAACCCGCCGATGCAATCCACGCACAGGCGCATGTGAACAATATGCCTAATAGGAAGCTACGCATTGTTGAACCTCAGAGGCTAAAAAAGCCCGCACTAGGCGGGCAAGGGACGCTCTCACTTTGAATGCGTCCATTATTTAGTGCCGGGCGCCCTTAGGATTGGCAAGTCGCGTCAAGGTATGCGCCGAGTGCGACTACAACTACGAACGACTGCTTGTGACGTGGGCATGTGGTCAGTCTGTGGCGATACTGCAGTGGCGCTAGGGCTACCCTTGCAGCCAGTCCAGCCGGCTGCCCCACTGTGCCCTAACGCGGCTAACCCCTCCAGGGGAGGATTCTGGGCTTGCCCGTAGTGAGCCACAGGCCCAGCCAGATAACAGGCGATAAAGCGTAGAGTATGATTTCGTCCTGATAAATAGCGGAATAGTCGCTCACGAACCTGCCCACCTCGCTTGTTGGGATAGGTAGCGAGCTGTTCATTTGATCGACTAAACCTGCCAGCAAAAAACCCGCGTGGATGAACGCCCACCAAGCCAGCGCAAGTGTAATTCTTGTTTTCATTGGATACCCCATTTTGTGTCTGGGGAAATGGTCACATAGAAACGGTAGGGTAGTCCATGGTGCCCAAACAAGGTTCTCCACCTAGTCTTGCTTGCACTACCTGTGGGTCTCAGTTCTTAGGCGCAAGCCACCGTGCTGTTGTCTAGGTTGACAAATAGATAATTTGCGTGGGCTTAAATGATGCTGCGTGGCCGTTGGGTTAAGTACCTATCTAATTGCGCTCTTGCAGCTTCTCGAGCATTAGCTCTAAGGCATCAACGCTTTTTTGATCCTGGGCGGTTTCAAGGGCATCCTGAAGTACTTCTTGAATGTTCTCGGCGTCTACAAGCTCCATATCCCAAGTCGGAAAAATGCGCTCTCTAATCTCCTCGTCTTCACTTAGTATCACCATCAGCTCGTGTCGACGATCTGTTTCGATGAGTTTTACAAGCGCCGTAACCTCAGCCTTGGGGCCCTCAATCCATTGAAAAAATACCCCGTCACCAAAAACCAGAATACCGGTAATTCCAGAGGCTGAATTGCGGCGCCGCGAGGTCGCAATAATGGTATCGACGTCGGTATTCTCTACTCCCGCGCTTATCTGACTGCAGTAGACCAGATTAAACAGCAGCTGCTCTTTAAAAGCGTCTTCGGGGTTGATGTATTTTTCCGGTGTCGATGGTGTGCTCATGCCCCTACGATAACCTTTAAAGTAGGGTGGGCAAAGAGAAAACCTACTATGAGGCTGTAAAGGCCTTTAAAACTTCAGGTACGAACCCGTAGCAAAGCCGTCACTCGGCCCAAAATCAGGCAAAGGGTTATCCAAAGTCACTATCCCTTTGTAGCCTGTCGATTAACCGGGCGTCAAAATGCTGGCTTACAGGAGCTTCAGGCGCAAGGACCCTTTGCACAGCCCAGCGCTACACCGTGCCCGCCGGGCTAACTTGAATAGCTCTCGGTCAGTCTTTTCCTAGGGTAAGCCAGCGCAACATAATCCATAGACCCAGCGGAATAAGGCCTATTTGAATAATATCTGTGTTCAGTCCCGGATATCGCTCGCTGCCAGCATCGTGCATGGCTCTTAAAGTCCAGTTAATGAACCAAGCGATTGTCAGTCCGAAAGAAACCTTCCAGCCCCAGTGCATTGAATTGGTCACCAACTTTCCGCTCATTTCGATTCCTTTCGATCAGCTTACGAGAATTGTAGTTGAGTGCTAATGCTGTGGGATAGAGACATGGTTACGTTTATAAGATAACGGCAGTGCGGGTTGTGGCTCCATCGAGGTGATTGGCCCGGCCTTGGTTTCGCTGGAGAGACCTCGCCCGGAGATTCACCTAAACCATCCTGGTGGGGCGGGGTGCTGCGAATACTTATTCAAAGCCTGCGGCACATGATTTTCACAATGGCTGGGGTGAGACGGGGCTAAGTAAGGCTTAAGCTCACTAAAGCCAGGGCACGCGCTGCTTGCTTAGTTCACTGAGCGTCGGGTATTTTTTCATAGCTTCAAATAAGGCATCCATGATCTCAGAGACGTCCTCGGCTAACTCCTCTCGTTCAGCGACGGGCGTGGCGCCGAAGTCGATTGACCCTTGCAGCTTCCGCAACATATTCATCACTTCTTGAAGTTCTGCTTTCATAGTTATTGCCAAATACGATTAACCAGCGCGCATTATATCAGGGGTGGCCTGAAGCGGTTACCGCTTTGAGCTCGGGAGTCGTTTTGAAAGGTATCGAGGCTTTAAATAAGACGCATCAAGGGCCATACAAGCGCAACGCACAAGGTTGCCCCGCTAGCGCGTCGTGGCCTCAAGTGGAAATTGGCCAACGATGGGCTGCAGTGTCGCCGCAGCCCATTGACCTCCTCAAATGTCGTCTCGAATCTCGAAGGTGCGGGCAATCGGCGGGCCTGCTAGGTCGCCACCTATTTGGTCAATAAAGCCGGTTTCCACCCGCCATCCCATGTAGGCCTGCTGTGCCTCAGCGCTGTCCCATATCTCTACAAGCAGCAAAGAATGGGTGTCGGTCTCATAATAACTTTTGAGCTCCTGACAGCCCTCAAACCCTCGAGTATCGACTAAGGCTGCCTTCATCGTTTCCAGCATCTTTTCAGCTGTCTCAGGTTTAAACTTCATTTCGATACTTACCATGACCGCCATTAGCTGCTCCTCAAAATTACTAAATCTACAATTCCAACTCGGTGTTATTTGGTTGTCTCCTGATGTGAACAACACTTACACGCCTCATATTATCAGGGCACTATGCGTTTGCAGATGGTTTTTTTGTTAACCTCTTAGTTTCGCCAACTGTATCGCACCCCGACTCCCCATAGACCGAGGACAACCTGAATGAGCTTACAAGGTAAAACACTTTTCATCAGCGGCGCTAGCCGAGGTATTGGGCTGGCTATTGCCAAGCGTGCGGCACGTGACGGTGCCAATATCGCTATCGCGGCAAAGACAGCTGAGCCCCATCCCAAGCTCCCGGGCACAATCTATACAGCAGCAAAAGAGATTGAAGAGGCCGGTGGCAGGGCGTTACCGGTGCTTTGTGATATACGTTTCGAGGATCAGGTACAGGCCGCAGTACAACAGACAGTTGATGCGTTTGGTGGTATCGATATCTGCATCAACAATGCCAGTGCCATTAGCCCAACGGGCACCTTAGATACTGAAATGAAGCGCTACGACTTGATGAACGAAATCAATACCCGCGGAACTTTTCTGGTGTCGAAAACCTGTATCCCGTTTTTAAAACAGGGTAACAACGCCCATATTTTAAACCTCGCGCCGCCTCTGGATATGGACGCCAAGTGGTTTGCGCCGCATGTGGCTTATACGATTGCAAAAATGGGTATGAGCCTCTGCACGCTGGGTATGAGTAAAGAGCTTGCGCCAGATCACATTGCAGTCAATTCGTTATGGCCCCTGACCGCAATCGACACGGCTGCCGTTCGCAATGTATTGGGTAGCGACGAAATGGCAAAGGGTTGTCGACTGGTTTCTATAATGGCCGATGCGGCCTATGCCATATTGTGTCGTGACTCGAATGCTTGTTCGGGCAACTTTTATATTGACGAAGAAGTTTTGCGGGAAGAGGGCGTGACCGATTTTGAGCAATACGCTGTTGAGCCCGGCGCTGACCTCTATCGCGACTTTTTCGTGCCCGATCATGTGGTCGAGAGCCTGCCCACTAAAACACTGGGCGGCTACTAAGCTGGTTACTGCTCGAGCGCGGATTTTCCCTTGCATAACTTGGGAGGGCTTGGCGAACTGACTCGGTAAGCGATCACCTGACCGGCACAGCTTGCTCGTCGGTTAGGAAACGTAGGTTTCAGGCTGTGAAGTGGGATCAGTGTTGCGCTAGACCCGTCTCAGGTGCCCTAGTAATACCGGACTCCCGCCTTAAATTTAGCCGTTCGCTCCCCACGGCGACAGACCTGTTAACACCGATCTGATAACGTATTGCATCGGTTCTGTAAGGAGTGTTTAGTGCGATTAATCAACAGTTCAATGCACTACGGGTGGAAGGGCACGTTGATTTTTGTCGTCATTTGGGCGCTGTTTGTTTACATGGATGAGCGTGGTCCTTTTATGGGGCTTGAAGAGGCTGTGAAGATATTGTGGCCTTTGGGGGCTTGGGTGGGCATTCGCTTAATATTTCTTCCCGCTAAACCCCAGAACAATGAGTCGCCGCTAGACTAAGCGTTGCAAAAACTTGTCGTTAAAAGGCAGCCGGGTGTCTAACTTTATTATCTTCACAAAACGCATAACAGGCACCATCGTTCTATGCCGGTAGGTGTCAGGTGGCTGCGACTGTTGGCCTTTGCGGTATTGCTGCCCCATGAGGTTTTGGCAGATCAGTTCAAGTGCTACTCATTATTTGATACCGCCACGTTAATGGTCAGGGCAGACACGCGTGGGTGGATCGAACTAGAGGGTAAACCCAGGCAGGAAGTTGAAACGTTTACCGATGCGAACAAGGATTGGGTTTGGGTTTTTGGCCCTAACCAAGTGTTTGCGATTCGGCCCAATGGCACGGGTAATCTGATTGAAATTTCTAGCGATACGCAGATTTCCAAGGGCCCTAGTTACTACTGCAGGCGGTTGAAGTCTTGAACAGCGACGTAAAACAAGGCCATGTGGGTACAGGGTCAATCGAACGCAAATGGTCTCAGGGACGCGAGTTATCTTTAGAGCAATCTAGCGGGCAACAACACACTAGCTCATCTACGTTGGGTTAGTTATGTGCCCAGTAATAAGTCCTTGAGTGTCGAACTTGATCTTGAGGTCGGTGTTGTATGGCTTACTTTTTCTGTAGTGTAGTCGAGAGCCTGCATAACGCTATGTTATACACACCACGCCGTTAAAACTAAAAGTGCAAAGAGGAGAATTTATGAAGCATTTTTTGATTGCAATTTTATTGGGTTTTACATCGCTGACCATGGCCGATGGTCACAGCGAATTGGGCCTGAATAAACGCCAGCCAGACGCCACCATGAACGTGACCTCGGTGCAGCTTGGGCAAGAAATGACCTCTATTAGTGCTGAGGGCGGTATGGAGGGCTACGGACAAGTTTATGTGACCTACGATTTGACCTATAACGCTGCACGTACCGGCGGAACTGTGGATGGCCAAGGTCGTGGTTTTACGGCAGAAGGTGTCGTATCGGGCAGGTTTCAGGGATTTTGGGAGCTAATCGATGGTGTTGTGGTTATGCGTAATGTGGTGAATATCACTAACGATACGATGAACCTCGACGTGATTAGGTATAACCCGCTTACTAAAGAACTTGTTGTTCAGGCTTATATTCTCAAATAAAAAGAGGTAAATGAGCCCTGCCGTCATCTGTGATTCCTGCGCGTTGGTAAGGAATTTCTAGTGGCGATGGGTTTGCGAATTCCGGCAGTCACAGTCATGGCTGTCTCTGTACGTTGTAGCGCCGGGGGCTGACGCAGCTCCCGTCGTTATCTATCCATAACACGGATTTTTTTAAGCACTCTTAAAACAGATTTTCTGCCGTCTGCTTTGTTTCGGCGGTCTGTTCGACTTATCGAGATTTTCAATAGGGTACAGTAGGAGCCGACAAGAAAATGAGGCACTCAGGGATATGAGGTTTTTACTTTCCGTTATCTTTTTTACCGTTCTCCTTGGCTGTTCGGAGCCGCACAATCAAACCGCTGGCATTGATAAGGTTGTTGTAGCTGACACTGATTCTTCCACATGGCCGATCGCTGAACCCGCGTCGCTTGGCCTTATCGATAAACCCTTGCTGGATATTCATGCGGATATCAACAACGGTCAATATGGCTGGATAGACTCACTCTTAGTTATTCGACACGGCCAAATCGGTTTTGAGCAATACTACAAACACGACTACCGTGAAATCTACGGTGAGGCAGCGCGAACGCCTGGCCCCTTAGTATTTCAAAGCCCCAGCGGGCCTTATAATTATTTCAATGCGTTTTGGCATCCCTATTACAAAGGCGGGGAGCTGCATTCTATGCAATCGGTGACGAAGTCGATCGTCTCGGCCGTTGTTGGGATTGCAATACATCGCGGAGATTTTCCCAGCCTTGATACGCCGGTGTTGTCTTTTTTTGATGCCAACACGGTGTTAAATATTGATGATGCGAAGCGCGCAATGACCTTGCGTGATTTGATGACAATGTCAGCGGGCTTAAGCTGGGACGAAGGTATGCCGTATTCTGATCCTAGGAATACTTTTACGATTATGGCGAGAGCTCCCGATTGGGTGCACTACACATTAAATCAACCCATGGCGAGTCAGCCCGGCACACACTTCAATTACAACAGCGGTGCGAGTTTAATACTGGGGGAAATATTTCTGCGAGCAACAGGCATAGACATCGAAGTTTATGCTGAGCAGCATCTGTTCCAACCCATGGGTATTGACAACTATGCCTGGAAACGCACCCCGCTAGGGCTGGCAGATACCCAGGAGGGGCTATTTCTGTCAACGAGAGATCTTGCCAAAATCGCCTATCTCTTTTTGCAGAGAGGCCAATGGAATGGCCGAGAAATTGTTCCTGAAGATTGGGTGAGTGCATCGCTACAGCCCGCTTTTAGTTTGGGCGATGGTGCCGGTTATGGTTACAAATGGTGGTCGCAGGCATACCAATACGGTGGCGAAGACTACATGGCTTATCTCGGTAAAGGTTTCGGTGGCCAGCGTCCTATTATTTTGCCTGATCTCGATATGGTCATAGTGGTCACAGGGTGGAATATTCTTCCCAACCGCCCCTTTTTTACGGCAAAAGAGATCATTGAGAGAGTCTTATTGGCCGTGAATGAATGACCTTTCGATAAGCCGTGTTCAGACGGTCCTGATGATCGATTGACTAGGGGTTTCAATGGGGCATGGCTTGCGGATGGGCTCACTTAAAAAGTCTGCAATTTATTGGGGGTATCATGGTTGGTGAGTTTAAAGGCTCTTGTGAATGTGGTGATGTCACTTATACGGTAACCGGCCCTTTGCGCCCGACCATAGCCTGCCACTGCACACAATGTCGTAAAACCAGTGGGCATTATTGGGCGGCCACTCAGGTCCCAAATACGCATTTAACGATTAATAAAAATAATGGCCTCAAGTGGTTTCGATCGAGTGAATGGGCACGACGGGGGTTTTGCTCCCGATGTGGCTCCTCCTTGTTCTGGCAGATGGACTCTGAAGATGCGACCTCTATTGGCTCTGGAACCTTCGATGATTTAACTTTTGAAGCAACTACTGTCGACAAGCACATTTGTGTGGCAGATAAGGGGGTTTATTATAGTCTCAACGATGGGCTGCCACAGTTTGAAAAGTGGTAACCCGACAATATTGTGATCAATAGAATTTACACGGCGCCGGAACTAAACTCGCGGCCGCTTTCCAGCGGCACGGTGTCCATTCGGTGTGCAGTGGAAGTTTCAAACAAGAGCAGCTTATAAAAGTGGTTGCACCATTAAATGCGCTATCGGCGCTATAAGTCCCGGGGCAGGTGTCGTGGATATGAACACAAGTGATGGCGAATTGATGGAGTCTTCTGTGACATTAAGACGATCCACTCCTTTGTCGCCAAAAATTTCGTCTAATCGCCTGTTCTGGATTTTGAACTCGATGGGATGGGTTGGGATATCGCTGCTAACCTACTTCAGCCTGAGCCTTCCTTACGATCAATTTGAGCTTAGTTACTTTGCCCACAATATTTCCCAATCTCTAGTAGGGCTTCTACTAACGCTACCGCTGAGATGGTGTTTTAAAACTGTTTGGCCTTGGCCAGTTGCACAACGCTTCACGGTTGCAGTGATCGCCACGATTCTCTTCTCCATGCTGTGGGCAGTATTGCGGCTGTTACTTTTCATGCTCATGACCCAGGAACAGAATCTTTGGGCTGATTATGGAGGGTGGGTTTTTCCTTCAATCTTTGTCTTCTTTACTTGGTCAGCGCTTTACCATGGTATTAAGTACTATCAGTTACTGCAGCAGCAGCGTGAAGCCATGCTGGTGCTCGAGTCTCAGCAACGACAGAGAGCTTTGCAGCTGGTGAGGGCAAAGGCGGAAATTAAAGACGCACAGCTTCAACTGTTACGCTATCAGCTGAATCCCCACTTTTTATTTAACACCCTGAATTCGGTGGCGTCGCTTGTGAGTGCTGAAAGAACCGAAGATGCTAAAACAATGCTCAGCCGTCTTGGTGATTTCTTACGCTATTCATTGGATGCCGGTGACGATATGCTCATTTCCTTGGATAAGGAGTTTTGGGCGCTCAGCCAGTATTTAATGATCGAACAGGTTCGTTTCTCAGATCGGATGACTTTGCAGGTTGATTTGCCGACCACACTGGAGACATTACTTGTTCCCAATTTGTTGTTGCAGCCGCTAGCTGAGAACGCCATCAAATATGCTATTGCACCATCGGAAACGGGAGGCACGATACGAGTGTCAGCCACCCTCGAAGATTCCAAACTAGTACTGTGTGTTGAGGACAGTGGGTCAGAACGCTTGAATAAAGTGCGGGATGCGGGGAAGCTAACCGAGATGGGAGAAGGCATAGGTCTTCGCAATACTAGGGACCGACTTAGAAATCTTTTTGGCAAGAATTTTGAGTTGCAAGTAACAGACTCCCCCCTGGGTGGCTTGAGTTTTACGGTGGCGATCCCTGCAACTGAATCGATTAGAGAGGATTCAATGTGAGAGTAGCAGTTGTTGACGACGAACCACTCGCCCGGGAATTTCTTGTTCAGATTCTCAACGGCACTGCCGATGTTGACGTTGCTGCGTGTTATAAAAATGGCCGAGAGGCAATTGCAGGCTTGAGATTAGACCCCGTTGATGTCGTCTTTCTCGATATACAGATGCCAGGATTGGACGGTTTCGATGTGGTTCAGGCGCTTCAGTCCGACACCATGCCTTTGGTTGTTTTTGCTACAGCCCACAGTGAATTTGCAGTTGAAGCGTTCGATTTGCATGCGGTTGATTACATTTTGAAGCCTTTCGCGGCTGAACGCGTTCAAGAAACGCTGTCTCGGTGCACCGCGCGCCTGTTGTCACTCGCCGCAGACTCACTAGACGAAAGCCTGAACGTCACTGATCAAGCCGCCAGACAAAAAGGTGCTGTTATTTCTGCTATGGGTGGTCAGGGCGATCGTGTTTTAGAGGCCAACAATCCCATGACATCGATGGATGTGGGCAAGTTGGCCATTAAAGATGGGCAACAAACGACGCTGCTACAGATGGATGAAATTGAGTGGGTCGATGCCGCTGGCGACTACATGTGCGTTCATGCTGGCGGTCAAACCCACATTCTTCGCTCCACTATGAAGGAGTTGGTTGCACGTTTGCCCGACAACTTTGTCAGAATCCATAGGTCTACCATTGTCAATTTATCAAAGGTGGAAGTGGTAGAGGGTCTACCCAAAGGTGAGGCGCAGCTACTCATTCATGGTGGCGGTGTCTTAAAAGTCAGCAGAAACTTTCGTAAAGAAATTCAGAGCCTGCTGATCTAGCGCAAATTTCTACTGCGCTGTTGGCTCTCCAGTACTGGGCCTAAGTACAGCCGCAGCCCCAACAAACTTCATCGACTGCTGCTTCAACGACACTTTGCCTCTAGGCGCTCCAAAAAAGCCGAGTTCGCTCAGTTTCCGATTACGCTTTACGACCAATTTTTGCGACCGACTGCGCGACGGCGAGAACTTCTCCCGAGTCACTTTTAATGTCGGCCTCTAAAAACGCGATTGTTCGCGTCATCCGTCGAACCAGGCCAGTGACTGTCAGCGATGTCTCACCGCGAGTGACACTCTCATACCGAGTGCTAATTTCAAGGCTGGATAGTCTCTCGACATCTGGGGCACATCCGAATACGGCGTGTGACATGGCAGCATCGAGCATTGCCGTGACGAAACCTCCTTGTACGATATTGCCACTATGACAAAATTTTAGTGGCACACAAAAAGCGAAGGTACAGGAGCGAGCCTCTATATCAGCAGCGATTACCCGTCCGCCCAGTAGCTCGATAAATTCCGGCCGGAAGCTGTTGAGTTGTTTGACGGCGTCACTGTCAGAGGTGGAATGTGACATAAAACGGTATGCTCCTTTAGATCAATGGTTGCGAAACAGTAATAGATTGGAAGTAGCCTTCGCGGGCAGCTTAATAAAAAATGAAGCCTCAAATGCTGGCGGCCTGGCCCCAGCGGGACACACGGTAGCACGCCCTACGGTGGCCTTTCGACCATTTCTGGGGGTCTTTCGGTGATCTAATGCTGCCGTCTGTGCTATCCCGTCGAAGCGCCTTAGGTGAATGCTATTTATCCTGTGACAGCGAGGAGGGTGCTGCTCCGCACCGGAGGAGGCGTGTGGGTTTATGGGCCTATTCGCTATACATTGGCTCTTTTATTCTCCCCGATGAAACCTGAACGCATGGGAGGGAAATCCAGCGAGTTGAAAACCGCGGTTGAAGCAAAAGTGGGTATCATTGCGCCTGCCAAATTGTGACAATCCTAGGTTGGTGGGCGATAACAATCTTTTGGGGACAATGAACTATGCGTCAGGCGCTGGAAACTATGCTGTCTATGCAGCATCGAATGAACACTCGAGTACACGAAGACTGGATCAATCAAAATTTTGAATGGTATCGGGCGATATGGATTGAGTGTGGTGAGCTGATGGATCACTACGGGTATAAATGGTGGAAGAAGCAAGAACCCGATATGAGTCAGGTTCGCTTGGAAGTTATCGATATTTGGCACTTCGGGCTTAGCGCGCTTTTTCAATCCGATACGCAGATTGAGCAACTCGCAGCGCGTGTAGCCTCTGAGTTACAGGCGGCTCATGACGGGGTCCTAGGTGTAAGAGAAGCTACCGAAGCGCTAGCCATGGATAGCTTACAAACCCAGAGTTTTTCGGTGGTGCGCTTCACCGCGCTAATGCAGGCCTGCAACTTATCGTTTGATGAGCTGTATAGGCACTACGTAGGAAAGAATGTGCTCAATTTTTTTCGACAGGATCATGGGTACAAAGAGGGCAGCTACCTAAAATTATGGGAAGGCCGGGAAGATAACGAACATCTTGCTGAGCTCATGGAGGTGCTCGATAGTCAATCTAACGATTTTCCTTCTGATGTTTACGAAGCCCTTAAAGCTAAATACCCCGGTTAAGTATTACGATTCGACATAGGACTTGAGTATGGGCAGCCCTTATTTTCGCAATATTCATTTTAAAACAGACGATGGGTTAACCCTTTACGCGCGGGATTATCCCGGTCCCAGTTCCGATGCCCCGGTCGTCGTTTGTTTGCATGAGTTGTCACGTAACAGTCGAGACTTTGAAGATTTTGCTCCACTACTTCAGCCATTTCACCGGGTAATTGTGCCCGATCAAAGGGGGCGTGGTCGTTCTGACTCAGACCCACAAGTCGAGCGTTACACGCCTCAGACTTACATCATGGACACGTTGCAATTACTTGACGCGCTGGCAGTCGACACATTTTCAATTGTCGGAACCTCCATGGGGGGGCTCATGGCAATGGGGATTAGTGCGCTCGCACCATCGCGCCTCACTCGGGTCGTTTTAAATGATATTGGGCCAGTGATTGCAGCCCAAGGCCTAGAACGCATCAAAGGTTCGGTAGGCTCTAAAATGCAATTTCCAGACTGGTCAGCCGCAGCGGAGCATTTGGCTCAGGTTAACAGCACCGCTTTTCCTCATTACCGCTCAGAAGACTGGCTGAGATTTGCCGCAAGAGCATGCTCTCAAAATTCCAGCGAGGTGACCTTAGACTACGACCCCAACATTACCGCAGCGCTGTCTAGCGCCACATCAGGTTTGCAACCTGAGGACCTTTGGGCTTTGTTTGATACATTGATCAGTACGCCCGCTTTACTGATTCGAGGGGCCTTGAGTGATTTGCTGGATTCAAGTTGTGCACAGGACATGCAGCGGCGTCATGGTGCCATGGAGTTCTTGGAGGTCCCGGGTGTAGGGCACGCCCCAATGTTAGATGAAAGCGGCGTATCGGCAGCGATCATCAAGTTCCTGAGTCTGCCAGTAGTCCATTAATAGCCGTTGCCAGATTTAAATCTTTATCCGTCAATCCGCCCGCATCATGGGTGACAAGTGCGATTTCAACGCGGTTGTACACATTTAACCACTCAGGGTGGTGTTGCTGCTGTTCTGCGATTAAGGCAACTCGGGACATAAATCCCCAAGCCATACTAAAGTCCTGAAATTGAAGACTTAGCGCTAGCTTGCCATCTTGTATTCGCCAGGCAGATTGGGTGGCTAGCCAGGTGCTGATATCGCTGTCGGTTAAAACGGTCATGGTGCTCTCCGGGTGAGTAAAACGCCGCTTTCAAGGTGGTGGGTATAGGGAAATTGGTCAAAAAATGCAAGATCTGTGATCTCGTGGGTAGCTTGCAGCACCGTTAGGTTGCTGAGTAATGTTTGAGGATTACAGGAGATATATAGAATGTTGTTAAAGCGACCTGCCAGAGCGAGCGTAGCCTCATCGAGCCCGGCTCTGGGGGGGTCAACGAGCAGCGTGTCGAGCTGATAGTCAGCCAAGGGAACGGGGAGGTGAGCCAGCCGCCGGAAGACCCGTGCGCCGGACATGGCTTCTGTCATTTCTTCTGCAGACAGCCTGGCAAACTCAACATTTACAATGCCATTACTCTCGCGATTTTCAATGGCGGCTGCGGTAGCAACTTTTGAAATCTCCGTAGCGATAACCCGGTGAAAGCGATGTGCTAGCGGTAAAGTAAAATTGCCAATTCCGCAGTACAGTTCCAGTAGGTCTGCGGATAAATTCTTGCAGGCGCGATCTGCCCAGGCAATCATCTGTTGATTAACGTGGCCATTGGGTTGGGTAAAAGCCTGGTCAGGCTGTTTAAAATGAAACTCCTTATTAGCCACGCAAAGTATCTCGTTGACGCTGTCCTCCGCTAGAACTCTTTTCTGCTTACGACTGCGCCCTATAAGCTTTATGCCTAAGCGCTCGGCGAGTAATTTGGCCTCGACTTCCCAGACATCCCCTAAGGCTCTGTGGTAGATAAGTGTCACCAGCATATCGCCGGATAAAGTGCTGAGAAATTCGATTTGAAATAGCTTTTGGCGCAGCTGCGTGTTCTTGCGAAGATTCTGTAAGAGCTCGGGCATCAGTTGCTGAATAGGTTCAGCGGCGATAGGAAAACTGTTTATAGCAATGGGTTCCTTGGGGGCGCCCGATCGAAACATCGCGTAGAACAGGTCTTCTCCATCGTGCCACATCCGAAACTCAGCACGTAGTCGATATGCGAGTGGTGGCGAAGCTACCACCATCGGTGTGGGTGCCCCCAGCGCCGCAAAAGCTTTCTCGAGGGGGGAAATTTTTGACCTCAACAGTTGTTCGTAGGCGTCGGGCTGGATGGCACTAAGGGGCATAAATACAGGGCCTACAAACAGTTCTTGGGTTTTGGAAGGCCCGCAATTCGGCTGCCAACACGCGCAGGACTGCCAGGAAACAAGTGCATCAGATAAATTGATTTGCCTTTATCAGATCCGGCATGGCGTTTAACCCAGTTAACAAGGGCACGATTGGCCGGTGACTCCCCGAATTCACTAAAAAATGATCTGAGCAAATTTAGTACTTCCCAGTGTGCCGGGGTTAGGTGTATGCCTTCTTTTGCGGCTAAGGCCTCAGCAATTTCTGCAACCCAAAGATGGGAGTCGATCAAAAATCCGCGCTCGTCGCATAACAAATCCAGTTCTAATTCAGTCATAGAATCAGACCCAGTTAACCTGCTGGGGGTGCTCAATGGCGAGCTCTACCCAGTCGTCGAAACTTATTTTTTTCACCCCATTGAGAGGGCTTTTTTGCATAGTCTGCTCGCATTCTGCGCTGAGCGCATAGACAGATTCAGAGATTACCCGCACAGCGTGCGCGTCGAGATCAGCCCATTGCTGAAGCGCCTGATCGAAAAGAATGATCGCATCGCCCTCCTTAAAGGTAGCCACGAGTGGCATGAATCGAAGGGGATTGTGCAGTAGGTGTAAAGCCATCAAAAACTCAATACGTGTCGGCTGTTCGCGATCAGGCTCGCTAACTCACCGGAGGTTACAGGCAAGATCTTTAATGTATCAAACTCTCCTTTTGGAACGTCGCTAGGGTTTTCTGTGCGCAGATAAACCTGTTCAATATCATATAGAGGAAGCGACGCTATTAACTTAAAGAGGTTCCGTCCGCCGTCTACGGGCTCTTTAGGTGGGGAGAGTAATTCAACACCAGGGCCCTCCAGCACCAGAGTAACGCTTTGGCCAAAGGCGCCGCAGGCGAGGGTGGCGTCAATACCCATTGCGGCCTTGGGGCTCACGTAAGGTGCCGTCTGGATGCGTATTAGCCAAGTGCAGGTGTCAGTCAAAACTAATCACCCTTTCGCAGTCATGACCTGCCTCCATGAGGGCACCGAGCCCCATGAGGGTAAAGGGGGCTGGAGGATCGAGTAAGCCACAGTTTTCTGCTGAGGCACTGCAGAGTACAAGATCACAGCCTTGGCTAGCTGCTATCTCTGACCAACCCTTCAGAGTTTCGCCGTTTTCGGTGGTGGCACCGCGCACCCCTTCGCCGTAGAAAAAAACACGCGTTAGCGTGATGTTCGCTTTGGGGAGAGCCCTTGCAAATTGTTGAGCACGGAAATGGCAGAGGCTCGATTCGGGCGCAGCCAAAACTACCAAGGCAAATTTCATGGTCGAACTGTGTAGCTGTGGGGTCTACTCACGGTGATACTCCCATAAAAAAACCCCGGGAATGCCGGGGTTTTGAGCCTTGCGTGCACTTCAGTCGTCACCGCCGCCGAAGGCACCGATGAGGTGGAGCATGTGTATGAACAGGTTATAAATATTGAGGTAGAGCGAAACGGTTGCACGAATGTAGTTCGTCTCTCCACCGTTAATAATGCGGCTGGTATCAAACAGAATTAAACCCGACATAATCATAATGATCGCGGCTGAAATAGTGAGTGAGAGTGCTGGTATTCCCAGAAAAATGTTGGCAATGCTTGCCACAATTGCCACGATGAGTCCCGTCATGAGGAATCCACCCATGTAACTGAAATCTTTGCGGCTGTTGAGGGCGTAGGCTGACAAGCTGAAAAATACTAGGGCCGTGCCGCCTAGAGCCTGCATGATCATACTAGGGCCCCCAGGCAGGGAGACATAATAGTTAAGCATGGGGCCTAGTGCAGCACCCATAACCCCGGTGAAGGCGAAAATGGCGGGTAGACCTTTGGCGCTATCGGCCATGCGGTTGACCACAAATAGTAGGCCAAAGCCTACGAGCATTAATACCAGTCCCGTCATGTGTGACAGACCCAGCGCCATTGACGTGCCCGCTGTTGCGGCACTGAATGCTAAGGTCATGCCCAGCAGCATATAGGTATTTCTCAGAACCTTGTTGGTGCTGACGGCACTGTCTGCGCCTAATACGTCGACTTGCGATGAAAACACTGGCTTGTCGCTCATTTCACACTCCCGTTGGGAAAATAAATTCTTTCTACAAGTGAATAATAGGGGTCAGGGCTTCAATTTCCAAGTGTATTAAGTAACTGAAGTTTATTCAGGGCGATATTGCAAAGTCTATGTCTACACTGGCCGAAATCACCAGCTCTCCTGGTTGGTATGTGGCTTCGGGAGAGTCGGGTGCCATGGCCCGCATCACCATGGGTGTCCGCTCAGGTCGGTAGGATTGCTGCTGCGTGCGCATGCGAATGACTGGCCCTAGGTCAACGTTTGCGGCGTCTGCAAGCACCTGAGCCCGCTGTGTTGCTTGATTAACGGCTAAATCTAACGCTTTTAAGTAGGTCTCCTCGCGCTTTGAGCTCGATAACTGTGGTGGGCTTACAATGTTGATGCCGGCACTGCTGGCCTCGCTCATGACCTGACTCAGTAGGGTCAGGTCATGTACTGTGACGTTGATATCACGTGAAACTTCATAACCATTGGCGACAGACTGCTGCTGTGCTTTGTCGTAGCGGTAGCGGGGTGAAATGCGGATATAGGTTGCCGCAAGGTTCTTGTCTTCGATGCCGAGGGCTCGCAGCCGGGCCAGGACGTTGCTTACTGCGGAGTCTGTTGCGGTTTGTAGTGCTGAAAGATCGTCTCCTCGAGAGTTAACACCAAGGGTAATCGATGCGGTATCGGGCACTAGCGTTAACTCACCCGTACCACTGAGCTGAATGACATGCATTTCCTCTGAAGCCAAAGTAGTAGCGCTAAAGCAGATGAAGAGTAAACACAGCGAAGCTAAACGGGTTGTTCGTTTAAAGAAGTTTGAGCGTTGGATTTGGCGATTGCTTTGCATGGCAGCCTCGTCGAAGAATGAAGGGTGGCGCGAACAGGTTGTAATGCGCGCAACACTGGGAACACCAGCGCTTTGAGCCTTCTTCCCGTTTAGAGTTCCCAGTTTATCTGGATTTCGTCGGTAAATAATGCCGGGGTTTCTCGGGCGAATACCAGAACGGTTTACCGTTTTTCACGTTTGGGCAACGCAACAGGCGCTTCAGACGGGTGTCGACCTAGGGTATTGTGTGCCCAGCCACCATGTCAGCCGCCGGGTTTTGCAGGCTAGCTTGGGCCAAATGTCGGGCTCGTGTCCTGAATGAGAGAATCAAAGAGAGTGATCTAACCATGCACGAATCTCAGCCGTTTTTTGTCTCTACAAAGATGAGTTGTCCATTTTTCCGCTGTGTAGCGGTGATCGCTGTGGCATTTTCCCTGCTTATTTCTACGGTGCAGGTATATGCAGTGCCTGTGTCAGGCACTGGATTAGACGCGCTGACGGTCAGTGAGGCAGAAGCATTGCGTGATGATGCCTTAACTGGGACCAAAGCTTTTCAATGGGTGGAGAACCTCACCACTGAAGTTGGGCCTCGTTTGGCTGGCTCTGAAGCCGAAGCAAGTGCCCGTGCTTGGGCAGTTCAAGCATTGGCCGATTTTGGATTTGATCGTGTTTGGGTAGAGTCTTTCCCGTTGCCGGGTTGGGAGCGGGGGCTTGAGACAGGGTATGTGGTCGCACCCTATCCGCAACCGCTGACCCTAACTTCCTTGGGGGGATCAGTTGCTACGCCAGAAGAGGGGGTAGAGGGTGACTTGGCTATCTTTACGAGTCTTCAAGCTCTGGAATTAGCGGCTCCGGGAAGTCTTGAGGGAAAAATAGCTTACGTGGGGCACGCCATGCGCAGTACCCAAAGCGGGTCGCATTATGGCTATTTTGGACGTTTGCGTCGTGAGGGGGCTAGTATCGCGGCTAGTAAAGGCGCAAAGGCTTTATTGATTCGATCTATTGGCACTGACAGTCACCGTATGCCGCATACCGGGTCTATGACATACGATCCTGAACAACCTAAAATTGCTGCGGCTGCGCTGTCTAATCCCGATGCTGATCAAATCGAACGTATGGCTGCGAGGGGAAAGGTGCCCCGAGTAAAGCTGTTGCTAACCCCGCGTTTTTTGGGTGAGGTAACTTCAGGAAATGTCATCGCAGACATTCGTGGGTCGGTTGCACCTGAGGAGGTCGTTATTATTGGTGGCCACCTCGACTCCTGGGATCTGGGAACAGGTGCTATTGATGACGGGGCTGGCGTTGGCATCACTATGGAAGTTGCTCGACGCATACTCAGTCTGAATAAACGCCCTCGACGCACGATACGGCTTATTTTATGGGGCGCCGAGGAGGTGGGTCTCTTGGGCGGAAAGGCCTATCTGGAATCTCGCAAGGAGCACCTCCAGCATCATGTTATAGGCACTGAAAGCGATTTTGGTGCTGGCCGCATATGGCAGGTCACGAGTCGCGTTAGCGAACAAGCCCAGCCGGTCGTCGATTTAATTAGTCAGCTGGTAGAACCTTTAGGCATAGCACCTGGGCCTGGAGATGTAGCGAGTTCCGGCCCAGATTTAACGCCAATGGTTTCGGTTGGAATGCCGGCCTTTCGTTTTGTTCAGGATGGCCGTGATTATTTCGATCTCCATCACACGCCTGATGACACGCTAGATAAGATTGCGTCGCAAGATCTGGATCAGAGTGTGGCGGCCTACTTGGTGTTTGCCTGGTTGGCTGCCAATACTGAGATTAATGATTGGGGGTGGCTGCCGGTCAATAACTAAGGCCAGAGAAACCCTGCCGCGCCTCATTAAAAGGCGTTGAGTTAACCACGCAAAGTTACAGGAGATCAGGGTGCGTCAGGTGACGCCGCTCAGCCAAGATCTCCTGTTGCTTTTTCGACACAAAATGGACGATTTGCTCAGTTAGCGCATCTTGCTCAGATTGATAGTGCGCTCTTAACCTAAATTGATCGACATCCTCTTCGTTCTCTGTGGGAATCCGTTTACAGGCAACCACATTGGCGAGAACTTTCACGGGGGTGTTCGTGGTCGGCAGTATCAGTGAAATTTCAACTTCGGCGTCTTTCTCGGCTTTTCGCGTGGTGGTAAAGGCTATGCCTGATCCGCTGATATTAACGCGACGCTTTCGGCGTTTGTATTCGGAGGGTGATAGTTCATCTCGGATGGCGTCCAGCTTGTTGTTGAGCAAAGTGATGAGATGGGTCAATGAGGGATGATCGGGTGCAGCCTCAGTGATAGCGGCACTAATTTGGAGGTTGATCTCTGCCAGCGGGTCCTCGATGTCCGGCTCATCCGCCACCAAAGACCACCCCATGACCAAAGAAGTATCGACCCGAAAATAATCCCGGCGCTCAATGCTCATTAGGCCTCACTCCCCTTAATAAATCGCGAATCCTTTATTTTATTGTTAACAAGACTGTCAAATTCTATTCTTGTCCCACTGGCTCAAGCTAGCTGAATCAACAAGGATTAGATAGCGGGTTGATGCCGCTACTGAACGGCAAACCTCATCAGTTTGTGACTAATGATCAGTTTGTGACTAATGAGAGGTGCTTGCAACACGTTCGCCTCGAATTGACGTCTGATGACAGTGGAGCTGCAAGATTCGGGGGAAATGAAAGGTGTCTGCCTTAGCTCGCAAGATTATGGTTATCGCTGCCAAGGCCGACCCTGGCAAGTGGCGCGATTTTTACACGACTCTGTGCAGCCTCTGCAGGGCATAGACTCTGTGGGTGGAATGGGATTTGCCATACGCTAAATTCCTTATTTATCGCGTAAATTTTCGTTTGCTGGTTTAAAAACCTACTGCGCCATGGGTCGCCGAGGACACTCTCAAGGTAGATGCGTTAATAGGAACAATAATTTCGTTACGCCGCATAAAAGGTAGTGTCCAGGGCGGGTTGTATTGATTGAGTGTCGGTCGGCCAGTGGGCTCTATTTGCTGAGCCTGCAAAAATTCGGTTAAGAGCGCCCAGTGCTCATCTACACGATTATCTGTAGCTCTGCCGCTAAACCGAATAACGGCGGCATCATAGGCCGGCTCTTCTTTGAACTTAACACGGTCATCATCAGGCGCTGGCAGCTCGGCCATTTCGTACTCCGCGGGCAGAACAAAGGCCATTTGGCCGCCATTGGCTCCTGGCATAGTGCTTTGTACGGGAGCTGTCATCGCTATTTCTTGTTCCGCAGCGTTGCCTCCAAATATATAACCCGCGAGTACGCGAAACCCTGAATTTCCACCGGCGTCCATTTCGGTTATCGCCAATATTCTTGGGTCATAATGTCGAATCTCAATGGCAGCGTCATCCCAGGATTCAACCACGCTATAAGCGGGCTCCTCGATGGCGTTTGCAATCATGGGCATCAGGGTAATGAAAGCCAGTAACGTATGTTGTGCGTGTTTGAGCCAGGTCATAACGAGATGAGCCTCTAGGAGTGTGTGAGGTAGTACGTTCAAGCGCCACCTTGGATCAGTGATACCAGCAGGTGCGTTTAGGCCTATAATTATCCGTTACGCTTGAAATGCAGGCAGGATAAGGATGTGGTTGTGATGACATCGAGTCGTGTTATGGGAATTAGGGTCGCGTTAATGGCTGGCCTATTAGCAGTAGTAGCTTGCGATGCTACAGACCGGGTAGAAGAGGGAAGTATGCCGTTATCAACAGACATTAATGAGTTTGAGCCACCGATGACGCGCGTTGAAAACGTTGTGGATAGTCACTGGGGAGTTCAAGTTGAAGACCCCTATCGCTGGTTGGAAAATGACGACAACGAAGAAGTAAGGCATTGGTTTGAGGCGCAAGGGGCTCATGCGACCAACGTATTGAAGACATTGCCCATGGGCCAAACCATGCTGGAACGACTGACAGAGCTGGATCAGGGTGCGCCCTACAGTACCTATGGTGTTCGGCAGTTGGCTAATGGGGGTCTGTTTTACCTGCGTCGTAATGCCGGTGAAAGCCTCGCTAAGCTTTATCATCTCCCGGCAGCCGCTAGTGCGGCAGCCTTACTTGTTGACCCCGACACGCTGATGAAGGGAGACGAATCGCATGTCTCCATTGAAGGGTATATGCCGTCATGGGATGGTCAATTTTTGGTCTACGGAGTGGCACAAGGCGGCTCTGAAGAAACAACGTATCGGGTAATGGACCTCATAAAAGGGACAACGTTACCGGACACGCTGACCCACATTGAGACCGCCTACAATCGGCCTCAATGGTCTCTGGACGGAAAAGGGTTCTACTACTCACGGCGTCGGGAATTGCCCAGTGATGCGCCGGATACAGAAATTTATAAGCGAACAGAAGTGCGATACCACCTTGTTGGCAGTGATCCACGGAGTGACGTTGTGGTTGCGGCTTATGGCGTCTCCCCTCAACTGCCCCTAATTGATACAGATTTCCCAAGCTTGGTGATCACCCCGGGGTCCGATTATGCGGTTCTAAAGGTGAAGCACGGGGACAACAATGAAATCTCACTTTTCACCGCGCCGCTTAAGGCTTTGTCCTTAGGCAACATTCCTTGGGTCCAAATTGCGCAAGAATCAGATTTGGTCACTGACTTTGCCATTGTAGCCAACAACATTTATTTAATTACTGCCATGGAGGCACCGCGGTTTAAGCTGCTAAAAACGCCATTGGCTTCACCCAATTTCACCGACGCAGAAGAGGTTGTTCCTGCTGGCGACTGGGTCCTTGAAGGTATTGCAGCTGCTAAAGATGGGATTTATTTGAGTGCCAAACAAGATGGTGTCAATAAGGTGCTTCGGCTGTCTGACGACGGAAATATTGAGCTTCTGAAAACACCGCGTAACGGTGCTGCCTATATTTCTTCGGTATCGCCCCAGGTGCCGGGAGTATTGATCTATGAGGCCACTTGGACCCAGGGAGGTGTTCGTTACGCCTATGACCCCATTGACGGTGGATTCAGCGATACCGGGATGGTCCCTCAAGGCAAGTACGACAACCTCCCAGGATATATCGCAGAAGAGGTTCTGGTCGTTTCCCACGATGGCGTGAAAGTTCCCGTGTCTATTTTACGTCGTGAAGATTTGGTTTTAGACGGCACGAATCCCACCATTGTCTATGGCTACGGCAGTTACGGTATCAGTCAGGATGTGTCTTTCTCTCCCATTCGCTTGGGCTGGATAGAGCAGGGCGGGATATTTGCTATTGCTCACGTTCGTGGTGGGGGTGAGTACGGGCAGGCTTGGCACTATGCGGGCCGCATGCAGAACAAACCCAACACCTGGAAAGACTTAATTGCCGCGGCTGAATATTTGATCGACAAAGGCTATACCGGGTCTGAGCATATGGCCCCAATGGGTGGCAGCGCTGGAGGAATTTTGGCGGGTAGGTCTGTGACAGAACGCCCTGATCTCTTCGGTGCTGTTGTGATGCAAGTGGGCATGCTCGATGCAATCCGTGCAGAAACGACGACCAATGGGGTGCCTAACATTAAAGAATTTGGCACGGTTACCGACGCAATGGGTTTCGAAGGTTTGTTGGCCATGAGTGCGTATCACCACGTAGAAGAGGGGGTGCAGTATCCGGCAGCGGTGCTGACCCATGGATTTAACGATCCTAGAGTGAATCCCTGGATGTCTGGAAAAATGGCAGCGCGTCTTCAAGCGGTGAATAAAAATAAGGCGCCAACATTGTTACGTGTCGATTTTGATGCGGGACATGGCATTGGCTCGACCCGTGAACAAGTGCTATCGCAGTATGCGGATATTTACAGCTTCCTGTTTTGGCAGCTTGGTCAATCTGAGGTTGCTGGTGGGGGCTGATACAGCAACCTGTGCTGCATAGCTAGGGGCAGGGCGCAGACACCCCTCGCCTGTGCTGGCCCCAAGGATATGAGGCAGGCGTGCAGAGAGTGTGCTGAGAGTGTGCAGAGAGTGTGCAGAGTTTAGAAGGGGGGGCACTGGCGTTAAGGGCTTGCATGCAACACGCCAGTCGCTGTCTGGCGTGATTAGACTTTTCCCCTAAACAGATCACGAAAAACGCGATCGAAAACTTTCAGATCTTCCAGTTTACCCATGCTGACCCGAATGTAGTGAGGGTACTCGGTGTATCCACCGCGGATTTGCACGTTACGCCTTGCCATTTGCGCAACAAACTCTGACGCATTTACACCAATATCTGCGAACACGAAATTGGTCTGCGAGGGCACAGGGATGACCCCTGCGCTTTGTAGTGTGGCGTTTACCATAGCCCGCCCCTCGAGTATTTTTTGTCGCGAAAAGGCGATAAATTCCTCATCTTGGTAGCTGTGATAGGCCGCGGTGAGCCCAATACCATTGGGCCACGCCATCAAGGCACTATTTACCCTGGCAATAATCTCTGGGTGTCCGATCCCATAACCAACACGCATGCCAGCCATGCCAAAAATTTTTGAGAAGGTGCGGGTAATCAGCACGTTTTGGTGGTCTCTGACCAGATCTACCATGCTCTGTTCTGCGGGATTATCGGTTAATTCATTGTAGGCTTCGTCAATAATGATCACCGCTTTTTTGCCGACTTCCCGACAAAACTCTCTTAAGGCTGCCGCATCAATGGGTATGCCAGTGGGATTGTTTGGATTGGCAAGGTAGACAAGCGATATGGTGTCGTCTACCTGTGATTTCATAGCGTCTAAGTCGACCTGCAGATCATCTCTGAGCGGTACGCTGACAACGTCGACACCTAATGCCTTGGCATAACTCAGGTGGGCGTCGTAGGTGAGAGCAGGTACCAGTACTTTGCCCAACTTACCGTAAGTAAGCACCGCGGCTTGGAGGGCCTCATTGGACCCAGAAGATACCAGCAGGTTTTCGCGACCCACATTATGTTGTTTTGAAATCGCGTTCATTAAATCGTCAAGGATTGGGAAGTCCGTGGGTGAATCGGGGTAATAGGCCGATAGAGACAAAATTTCATTCACAGCGGCGATGGCTTTAGGGCTGGGTCCGTAGGGATTTTCGTTAAACACCAGACGGACCTGCCCCTCGGGTATTACGTATTGTCCTAGGGCGCTCATGCTGACCCCAGAGGCCAGCGCGCCTCCCAGTAAACTTAAAGCCTGTCTTCGTTTCACTAACTGCTCCTTAACTCAAAAGTGGGTTTTGTGCGCACTCAGATCTCTGCCTGATGCGGTTTATGGCTTTCAAGTCAGATAACAACATTTCGCCGGCTGACAGGGGAGCACACTTAACAGGGGAGCACACTTAGACGTCGCTTGTGAAGATGTTAGGTGTTGAAACAAAGGCCAAGAGGTACGGGTTGAAGGGGAGCCACGCCTCCTGTGCCGTGATTCATGCTCTCTAGGTCTAGGAACCTTAAATGAATTCCGTTCGAGATGGCGACCAAGTACGTAATTCCATACTATCTGCGCATGCACTTGGAGAGAGGAGGCTAGTGTTATGAGACGTATATTATTAGTGCTGTTGCTGGTCGCATTATCGGGTGGAAGTTTCGCTACTGAGACACCGGCTCAATTTATGGAGCGGTACGTTGGTTACTCCAATATCGTGCACAAGAGCCTCTCATCTTGCACGATCGGTACCTCCCAGTGCCACTAGTGCTATCGCGGAACATGCTGAAATTTGTACTTTTTAAGCTTTCCTGCTGCGGAAGGACAGTCTGATGCTGGGGGTTTTCCGCTATGTGCTCGCTCTGATGGTGGTTTTTTCCCACTTATGGCCAGAGTTTTTGTGGTGGCAGGGTACATATGCTGTGAGTTGTTTCTACGTAATCAGTGGGTATCTTATGAGTAAGATTCTCAATGAGGTCTATCTTGGTAAGAACTGGCTCCTGCGCTACGGACTCAATCGTTGCCTTAGAATTTTTCCAGCGTATTTGGTGACATTGCTACTTACCTTGTCGGCCATCGCGCTTTATCCGCAGGTGGCAAATATCCAGTTCAATGCTTACATGACGTTGGACGAAGTAATGTCTGTGCCCACAGGATTCTGGGGCTGGGCTGAGAACTTAAGCCTACTTTATGTTGGAGACGGCAAGCTCACAGTGAGTCAAAGCTGGAGTTTACGAGTTGAGATTGTTTTTTACTTTGTCATGGCTTTTTTGGTCCGGCGTCCCTTACTTGTTTTGGTTTGGTTTTTTGTGTCTGTTTGTTATCTGGTTTATCTCGAAGCTTCGTCTGCATCCTTTATGACTAGGTACATGTCAGTTTTGGGTGCTTCCTTTGCTTTTAGTATGGGGGCTTTGGTTTACCAGCTAACGAAAAAGGTTCAGCTCTCAAGTCTTCATTTATACTTTGCGTCGGTTCTGTTACCGCTTTATCTCTGGCAGGCACCAAGCCTGTGGGATTTCCCTCAAGAGCACCTAGGTTGGCAGGCTTTTTTCGGCGCGGAAACCTACGGTCTGTATGGGTTTGTACTTATTGGAGCCTATCTTTTGCTTGCCCTAGTCACATGTGACAGGGCACCTTCATTCGGCTCTTTGGGAATTGCTTTGGGTAACCTCGCTTATCCAATATTTTTGACACACTGGCTTGTAGCGATACTCGCTTTGGGTAGTGGCATTCCCCTGCAGAATAAAGCCATTTTCTTTATGTCCACACTAGGGCTTATTCATTTGGTTTCGATAGCGATATTTTATTTGGTTGAACGTCCAGTAAATGAGAAGTTTCGCGATCAGATCCGAGGCCAGGTTGCAAATTAACAGGTGATCTGAGTTTTTTCAGTGGTGCATTATTCTTCGCAAATTCAGGGACCTGTAGAACACCCATTCACCCCATGACTGACATTACTTTGAGGTTGTCTAAGCCAGTGACTAACTTGTTGTGGCCAAGTCCATAATGTTCGTGGCCAGGTTGTGGGCAAACCCAAAGCGGCCTACGGTTAGGGGATTATAAAGAGGGAGGGGGGAGGTCGAAAACTTTAGCAATGGTTCGGTTTTTCGTGGAGTTTTAAGTGGCGGTGGGCGTAGGATTCGAACCTACGGAGGATCACTCCTCAACGGTTTTCAAGACCGCCGCTTTCGACCACTCAGCCAGCCCACCAGATCTTCAGGCAGATCGCCTGAGAGAGGCCGCATTATAGCGATCAGGACGTCGGCATCAAGCGGATGTTGGGTTTTACTTGCATTAAATTCTTTAATCAACTGTTTTAGTCACGCATTTAACCAACTGGGTCGCGCCTATTAAGGGTGAAAAGCGCAGGATCCCAGCGCGATTGTTGACGCCGAACCGAATTGCGACTTGCTTCACAGAGCTTTAACGCAGACCCAGCGCCATGTGCCAGTTCCCTTTCAATGCTGCTACATTTTGGTCAGCCTGTCGCTATGCCAGGCCTGCGGCGGCTTGCTGACCCAGTGCGGGCGCCTCCCGTCAAAAAACATAACTCGTTGTTAAGGAGTCTTTTATGAAGTTTCGCTCATCGTTGTTGTTGTTTTTAAGTCTTTTTATGGCCAGTTGGTCCTTTGCTGATGATGCTACGACGCCTGTCGTTAGCGTGGTCAACGTCAAAACGACGAACCCCGCGGCCTACAGGGCCTATTTAATGGAAAATCCGGAAATTTTTGAGGCGCTGGGCGCTGAGTCTGGTGGAACTTGCACGACCGTTAGCGGTCATCGCTATCCCGGGCAGGCCTTTGCGTTTAGTTTTTATAACGACGCGAGTTCGGCTTTCAAGGCGGCGACGAAATTTGCCAATATGCCCCGAAGTGCTGACCTGGAAGCTATCTCGTCCGTGGTTTCGGCAGAGTTCTACGCGGTCATAAAGCCATTTACCCTGTCACCGGGTTTTGAGCGTCGGTATCAGATTGTTGTGAACGATGCGGCGGCCTATGTGGCAGCGGCCACGAAGCTAGAAAAAGCCATGCAGGATAATGGTCATAAAGTCGAGGTGGGAATTTTCCAACCTCTGGGTAACGGGCATCAAAAGGCAAACTTGCTCGATGTTCGTATCTTTGCGGTAGAGCCCGAAGTGGCTGGCATGATGGTGAATGATTTTCTCCAGCGCAAGGCATGGGCTTTGGCACCTTATGGAGAAATGCTAGCGACCGTAGAATCCCTCGAGTTGGATACTTTCGAAGACTGTAGGCAAGTCTACTCAGCTAATTAAAGCCTGCGTGTCTAGGTTTGTTCCGGCAGCATAATTCGCGAGTGCTATGCACTTGCGTTCGTGTTTTATTTTTAATTTAGATAAATCAACTGGGAGTTTGAGATCATGCAAAAATTACTGCGTATAGCGGCGACCGTATTCGTTTCATTATGCTGTGTGTTTACAACGCTTCAGGGGCAGGCTTTTGAGCCCACTGGCGATTCATTTCCAGCCAATTTTGAGATGACCAGCTGGACTAGCAGTGCGACCGGTAGCAGTCTCACTGCTGAAGGTGTGGTTGGCGAGGGTTACGGCAAGGTTTATTTGAGCTACGACTTTACGAGTAGCACAGCAGACCGTAACCGGGGTAATTTTGCGGGAAATCTTCGTTCTATAAATCAAGATGGCGAGATGATTGCTGCGACACTGCAAGGCATTTGGAAGCGTGACGGCAAGTCGGTCATGATGTACACCCTAGACGCCTTCTCTAATGGGGACATGATTTACGCCGAGGGCATTATCGATTTGATCGAGGGGACGTTGAAATTCACGGCATTTCCCATGGATTAATGGGGGCCGGAGTGTGACTGCCTGTTTCGCACAAGTGCCGGCACTCCAAAGGCGCGACAGTGAGAAGCTAAGGGGTATGCGGTGCCGGAGCAGATAAAAGAAGGGGGCCTGTAGGCCCCCATTTTTTTAATTAGCTTGTGCGTCAGGCAAGCTTTCGTCGCCAGACAATTCTTCCGTAGAGGGTTTGGCTGCCGCAAAGGACAGGCCGGCTTTGGGCCCTCGTGGGTCGTTACTGGCGCGTGGAATGTCCCGACTGACAATGCTGACCGGGGGCGCTTCTTGTTCCAGAAACAGTGCTTGTCGCAGTGTCTCAACACTGACTTCGCCAATGGGCTTCGGCTCGACCCGTGGATCATTAACCGCTCTGCCTGAGTCGGTAAGCCCTGACTGGTCTAGCTCTGCAGTCACAGACTCAACGACCATAGGTGCAGCGGTGGGTTCAGTGGGCTCAACGGCTGGTATGGCAGTAGCAGAGGCGGTGGGCTCAGGAGCCAATGGTGCTGCCTGCAGGGTTGAATCTGCGTTATCGAGTTCAACGGATTCAGTCGTCGGCGAATCATCTGCAACTGCGCTCAGCACTGGGGCTGTCTCAGGCTTTTCCTGACTCTCAGTCGCAGGGCTATCCGCTGCATTGCCTAGAAGGTCGATTTGACCCGTAACCGGTTCTAAAGCTTCGGCTGGCTGATCGCCTAAAGATGGCGCTGCAGCTGTTGTCGTGTTTTCCTGGATATCGGTGCTGGCTTCTGTAGGGACATCTGCGACAGCGGTATCTTCCTGCGTTTCCAGTTTTGGTCCACGCTGGCGGCGACGCCGGCCTTCGCTACGTTTTTCAGATGGTCTATGTCGTGCACTCTCCTTGGGAGCTTCTGATTCTGCAGCTTGGACAACAATATCCTCGCCGTCTTCATCAATATCGTCTGAGGAATTCACGTCTTCGTCGTTTGCTACAACATCAGAATCCTCAGATTGCGGACGCCGTTGTCCTCCGCGGCGACCACGGCGACGACGATTGCGCTTAGGTCGGTCATCTGTTTCGCTCTCCGATTCGCTCGCGTCGTCCTGTTCAGCATCTGCAGCTGCCTGCTCTGTTTCATCGGTTTCATCCAATGGTGTGTCAGAGTCGGGTCGACGACTGCGGGTGCGGTTTCTGCCCCCACGACTTCGTCGCTGCCGATTGGCGCTGTCTTTTCGCTCCGTGGCATCTTCAGAATCGCTTTCAGAGGGTTCTACTTCCGCGTCAACAACCGTCTCTTCTGCGGCTACGGGAGCGAAGAGTGCTCCCCACATGCGGGTCAGAATCCCGGCCTTCTGTGGTGCTGCTGCCCGGGGCTGCTCTGTGATCACTGGGGCTTCACTTACAGGGGTCGCTGTTTCAGACTCAGTAACCACCGGGGCAGGACCCTGAGGGGTCACGCCGCGAACCAAAGGTTGTGGCGCTGCCGGCACAGCGCTAACTTCATCGCGCACGGCAATAGGGTCTGGTGCCTCTATGGCGACCTCGTAGCTCAAAGTTGTGGTTTCTTCCACCTCATCGTCGCGAAGTCTAATCACGTCAAAGTGGGGCGTTTCCATGTGAGGGTTGGGAATAATTAAAACCCTTACACCACTTGAATTCTCAATATCGTTCACTGCACTGCGCTTCTCATTGAGAAGGAAAGCCGCGACCTCTACCGGCACGACAGCTCTAACTTCTCCCGTGCGGTCCTTTGCAGCCTCTTCTTGAAGCAGTCTCAGAATTGCAAGGGCGAGGGACTTGGTGTCCCGTATTGTGCCCTTGCCGGTACAGCGAGGGCAGACCATCGCGCTGATTTCGCCCAGCGATGGTCGAAGGCGCTGTCTCGACATCTCAAGCAAGCCAAAACGTGAAATTCTTCCCACTTGAACACGCGCTCGATCAACCTCAAGGGCGTCACGAATTCGATTCTCTACGGCTCTTTGATTTTTGTTGGCATTCATATCAATGAAGTCAATGACAACCAAGCCGCCCATATCCCTGAGGCGGAGTTGACGCGCGACCTCATCGGCTGCCTCGAGGTTGGTCTGTAGCGCCGTTTGCTCAATATCAGAGCCCTTTGTGGCGCGAGCAGAGTTGATATCTATAGAGATCAACGCTTCTGTAGGGTCTATAACAATAGAGCCCCCCGATGGTAGTCGTACTTCCCGTTGAAATGCGCTCTCTATCTGTCCTTCGACTTGAAAGCGGTTAAATAGCGGGATTGAATCTTCGTAGTGTCGTATACGCGGGGTATATTTGGGCATAACCATCGTGACGAAATCATGAGCTTGTTGCCAGGCTGTCTTGTCATCGATAAGTACTTGGTCAACGTCATCTCGCAGGTAGTCTCGAATGGTGCGAATGATGACATCACTCTCCTGATGTAACAGTACTGGAGCTTTGTTTTCATCCGATGCCGTTGAGATCGAGCTCCAAAGTTGCAGCAGGTAATCTAGGTCCCACTGCAGCTCTTCGGGGCTACGCCCAACGCCCGCTGTGCGAATAATGACACCCATGCCGTCTGGAATATTGAGCTGCGAAAGGGCGTCTCTCAGCTCGCTGCGGTCATCGCCCTCAATGCGGCGGGATATTCCGCCTGCCTTGGGATTGTTAGGCATTAAGACCATATACCTGCCAGCGAGGCTGATATAGGTGGTGAGGGCGGCGCCTTTGGTTCCGCGCTCTTCCTTGTCTACCTGAACAATGACCTCAGTGCCCTCCTTGAGGACGTCCTTGATTCGGGTTTTACCCTCGCCCTCGGGCGCTGTGCTGCGATAATACTGGTGAGCGATTTCCTTCAGCGGTAAGAAGCCATGTCGCTCTGCGCCGAAATCTACGAAAGCGGCTTCGAGGCTGGGTTCAACTCGGGTGATTTTTGCTTTGTAGACATTGGCTTTGGTGGAACCTCTAGAGCGGTTCTCAATATCGAGGTCGTTTAGGCGTTGTCCATCTACCAAGGCAACCCTGATTTCCTCAGGCTGCGTGGCGTTGATAAGCATTTTTTTCATGTTCATTGTCCAATGGGCGAAGCCACCGAACAGGTGCGATACCCCGGGGCAGGGTAAGCAAACAAACAAGGTTCTATGCGCTTTTGCGCCTGACCCAGACCTGTGGGTCCTCCACAGGTTTAATGTTACCGTCGGCATCGTCTTTTATAACGAAGCCAAAAAATCACACCGCGTTCGTTGTATTCGCGGGTTAGCAAAAGCTCTCTGCGTACCCCGCTCTGACGGGGAGATGTCCTCAAGTAGCCCGGAGTGGTAACGGTACAGGCAGGAGCGCGTTTGAATTTTTCAGGGAGTATTCTTTCGCTGGCTGCAGCGCCCTCGATAGTATTTTCTGGAGGGGAGCGGCGGATCAGGCTACTCTATCGGCCCGAGAGCGGGAGGCGCACCGGTCGAACTAATTTTCGCCGGGCCTTCCTAAAACACCAGTGTGTTGGAACACAACCGAAATGGACATTAACACTAAATGCTAAGTGATTCAATTGTCTGAAAAAAAGTGTAGCGACACGCAAACAGAGGTCAAGGTCGAGTGGCGGGTTGTCCTTCCTGAGGAGGCGGGTCAACGTCTGGACAATTTTCTTCAGCGCGTGCGCGGAGGGGTGCCCAAGACACGCATTTACAGGGCTATTCGTAAGGGCGAAGTACGAGTGGATAAAGGCCGCGTAAAGCCCGATATCCGACTTGAGGCTGGCGTTTGTGTTCGTATCCCTCCGCTACGTGTTCCCGAAAAGGCAGAAGCAGCTGGAGCTGCAGGCTGGCGGACACGCTTACGGGCTGCAATTGTTAGGGAAGAGGCCACTTTACTGGTGGTTAATAAGCCTCCCGGCCTTGCCGTGCACGGGGGGAGTGGGGTCAATGTGGGGCTCATTGAAACCCTAAGGGCCATGTACGACACCGACCGTTATTTAGAGCTGGTTCATCGATTAGATCGAGATACCTCGGGACTTTTGTTAGTGGCCCGCCGAGCGTCAACGTTACGCAGTTTGCACGGCTTGTTAAGGTCAAATGGAGTGGACAAGCGCTACCTGTGTTTGGTCAGTGGCCGCTGGCCTGCGCATTTAAAGCGCGTCGACGCGCCTCTGGAGAAGTTTGCTCTGCCTTCAGGGGAGCGGCGGGTCAAGGTGGCTGCGACCGGACGTCAGTCCCTGACAACCTTTCGGGTAGTTACGCGCTGGTCTTCTATGACCTTAGTGGAGGCCAAACCCGTGACGGGAAGAACCCATCAGATTCGGGTGCACTGTCAGCATGCAGGCTTCCCCATTTTGGGAGACGCCAAATATGCAGATGATGCGGCAGATCGTCTCGCTGAAAAACTGCGACTCAAACGTCTATTTCTACATGCGGCGAGCCTAAGTTTTCGACTCGAGGAACAAAACTATTCGCTGCAGGCCGCACTGCCGTTAGAATTGCAGCGCCTGATAGATTCTGCGACATAGCCTCGGCTGCTACGGGATACGGTATCCCTCAGTGCGCAGCATTTGGGCCAGTTCGATCAGGGGCAACCCTTGAAGAGCTGTTGGATCAGAGCTCTCAGTAGAACGAAAAAGGCTGATGCCTAGGGCTTCCCATTTGAAACTGCCAGCGCAGTCAAAGGGCTGATCTTTAGCAATATAAGCGGTGATCTCAGCATCAGAAAGTTCCCGCATACTGACTTGGGTCTCAACGACGCAAAAATTAAGTGTCGCTAGCCGGGGGCGCCATACAGCAACTCCGGTAAAAAATTGGACGGTCTTATTACTAATAAACCTTAGCTGCTCGTGTGCTCTAGCCTCGGTGCCTGGCTTCCCCAGAATACGATCTTCACAGGCAGCAACTTGGTCACTCCCAATGCTTAAATAATCCCCTGAAATTCCCGTTACCGCTTTGGCTTTATCCACGGAAAGCCGCTGGGCCAGCGCCGCTGAGGCTTCTGAAGGGCGGCCGGTTTCGTCAACGTTAATACGCTGAATATCAAATGGAAGGCCTAGGCGGCCTAGCAACTCGGCTCGGTAGACGGATGTCGAGGCAAGAACAAGTGTTTCTGGTCGTTGAGTCACGGTGTTATCCTTGCAAAAATCCTTTGTATTACCAGTATTTAAGCTTTGACACCTCGCGGGGTCCTCCGTATTATGCGCCGCCATGACGCTCGGAGCACTCCCACAAACGGTCGAAGTGCGCACACTGGCAGCGCGCGAAGTTGCATTGGCTGGGGTGGTTGACCCCGCCAGGCTCACGCGACTGAGCACAGCCATTGTAGCCGTGAACAACCCCGTCGTGGTGAATGCAGATTTTTACCGCGATGAGGAAGCACGCTACGTGTTGGCTTTGCAGGTTTCAGCAGAGGTGCTGGTGACCTGTCAGCGGTGCTTGAGCACGCTGGAGCAGACAGTAACGTCTGAGACACAGCTTGCGGTTGTATGGACAGACGAGCAGGCGGGACAGTTACCGCCAAGGTATGAGCCTCTAGTGGCTGATGCTGAAATCGAACTTTGGGAGGTGGTAGAAGACGAGCTTCTATTAGCTCTGCCGACTTTTAGTTACCACAGTGATGCAAACTGTGGTTCCAAAACGGGTGTTCAAGCACCGGTGAGGGAAAACGAAGCAGAAAGTCAGGCAAGCCCAGAAAAAGACAACCCGTTTAGTGTGCTGAAAGCATTAAAGGGCGATATAAATAGTTAACGTTCGATACTGCGAAAGTGGTCTCGATCGAATGGAGGAAGTTATGGCTGTACAGAAGAATCGTAAAACTCGCTCTCGCCGCGGTATGCGTCGCTCGCATGATGCCCTTGAGGGTCCTACTTTGACGGTCGATTCCACTTCGGGTGAAGTGCGTTTGCGTCACCATATGAGTGCTGATGGATTCTATCGTGGTAAGAAAGTGATCAACACGGGCGCTGACGACTGATTCGTTGGGCGGAACCGCTTGCTGCGCGTTCTGCCACAACCTGAATCCAGTTCTGAGCCGGGGGGCATAGGCGTGTCGGAGATAGAGCTCAAGCAACAGAGCACTTCACTGATGAAGCGCGACTCTATCGGGTTTGTGTTTCCCGGTCAGGGGTCTCAATACCTCGGTATGCTCTCTGCCATTTCCGGTGGCGAGCGCATTATTCGTGACACCTTTGCCGAGGCCTCTGAGGAGGTCGCCCTTGACTTGTGGTCCCTAGCGCAGGAGGGGCCAGCAGAGTCACAATCTCTTACCGCCAATACGCAACCACTAATTCTCACAGCCAGTGTGGCACTCTATCGTCTGTGGCTGCAGCGAGGAGGTCAAAGGCCTCACGTTGTGGCAGGACACAGCTTGGGGGAGTTCTCAGCCCTGGTAGCAGCCCAAGCCCTGGCATTTACGGATGCGGTCAAGCTCGTTCGGCTGCGAGGTCAGGCCATGCAAGAAGCCGTGCCTGTTGGGGCAGGCGCTATGGCAGCCGTTTTGGGCCTTGACGACGAAATTATCAATGCAGTGTGCGTTGAGGTAAGCGTCGATAGCGCGACACAGGTATTGGCGGTCAATTTTAATTCGCCGGGCCAAGTCGTCATCGCGGGACATGCCGGGGCGGTGCAAGCTGCCTCGGTGGCACTTAAGGCCGCTGGCGCTAAGCGCATTCTGCCCTTACCGGTCAGCGCCCCTTTTCATACGCCGCTCATGCAGCCCGCCGCAGAGATTCTGCATGCAGCTTTGGCCGACGTGACCATGGCAGATGCTCAGGTGCCGGTAATCAGTAATGTCGATGCGCGTCCAAACACAGACCGTGGGACGATTACGCAATTAATGGTTCAGCAAGTTGTGGCGCCCGTGCAATGGACTTCCTGCGTAGGGACAATGATCGAAATGGGCTGCACGAACTTTGTGGAGTGTGGTCCGGGAAAAGTTTTAGCGGGTTTGCTACGCCGCATCGATCGTTCACAAACTTGCTACTGCATTGAGAATCCGGAGGCATTTTCCGATGCCTTGAATGAATTAGCCGAGGTGAATCAAGTATGAGTGACTCCCAGCCTCCTGTGGCTCTTGTAACCGGTGCCAGCCGCGGTATCGGCTGTGCTATTGCCGATACGCTCATACAGGAAAAACTGATCGTGATCGGTACGGCGACGACTGAAGCCGGGGCAGCTAGCATTGACGCAAGACTCGCACCGCAAGGGGGCGCCGGGCTGGTGCTCGATGTTGCCAATGAAGCCAGTATTGACGCGCTTATGAGCACCGTTAAAGAGCGTTTTGGTGCTCCGTTAATCTTGGTCAATAACGCGGGTATCACCCGAGACAACATACTCATGCGCATGAAGGCTGATGAGTGGGACAGCGTTATTGATACCAATTTGAGTTCGGTTTTTCGCCTTAGCAAGGCTTGCTTGAGAGGAATGACGAAGGCGCGGTGGGGTCGAATTGTGACCATTACGTCTGTGGTGGGTTCTATGGGTAATGCCGGGCAGGCCAACTATGCAGCGACGAAAGCGGGTGCCGAGGGTTTTACACGCGCCCTCGCGCGCGAAGTAGGATCTCGAGCCATTACTGTTAACGCAGTCGCCCCTGGCTTTATAGATACCGATATGACCCGTGAGCTATCAGAGGAAAATCGTACGCTAATGCTTGATCAGATTCCGCTGTCTCGCCTGGGTCAACCGGTCGAAATCGCTGAAACGGTGAGGTTTTTGGTCAGCGATGCGGCAGCTTACATTACCGGAGAAACGATTCATGTAAACGGTGGCATGTATATGGCCTGACAGGCCCTCGTATATTGTGTTCTATCTGTGCGCGTTTACAGGTAGAATCGCCACAACCAATTAGGGCTTAAGCCCATCAATAAGCTGGGAGAGTAAAACAGACCATGAGCAGCATTGAAGATCGCGTAAAGAAAATCGTTGCCGAGCAGCTAGGTGTTAAAGAAGATGAAGTTCGTACTGAGGCGTCTTTCGTTGACGACTTAGGTGCAGACTCACTAGACACCGTGGAGCTTGTAATGGCCCTCGAGGAGGAGTTTGAAACGGAAATTCCAGACGAGGAAGCTGAAAAAATTACGACGGTGCAGTTGGCTATCAACTACATCAACGAAAACCTTGCCTAAGGTTTTCTAACGAGACAAAAAGAATAAGAGCCGCTCTGCACCACTGACGAGCGGCTTTTTTTTTGTGCAGCTAGATGTTTTTCGGGATCCATTGAGGTCTCTGGCGCTGCGTGATTCTGGGCGCCCCTAGTCGAGGGAGACTCTTCATGAACGGCAATCGGGTGGTAGTAACCGGTCTTGGTGCAGTGACGCCGGTGGGATTGGACGTGGCATCGAGCTGGCAAGCTATCTGCGATGGGAAAAGCGGCGCGGCAAGCATTGAGAGCTTTAATACAGATGCCTTCAGCACCCAGTTTAGTTGCTCGGTTAAGGATTTCTCGACCGAAGGTTATCTCGCGCCCAAAGACTCAAAGCGCATGGATCCGTTTATCCAGTTCGGAATGGTCGCAGGCATCCAAGCGATTCGCGATAGCGGCCTTGAGGTTACTGATGCCAACTGCGAGCGTATTGGCTGTGCCATCGGTTCGGGTATTGGCGGTATTGGTTCCATTGAGCGCAACAACGAGCTCATCCTGAATTCTGGCCCTCGACGTATGTCACCTTTTTTTGTACCGGGAGCCATCATTAATATGATCAGCGGCAACCTCTCGGTTATGTACAACCTGCAGGGGCCTAACTTGGCGATTGTCACCGCTTGCACAAGCGGTACCCACAACATTGGTATGGGCGCCCGCCTTATTGCCACCGGCGAGGTCGATGCCATGCTAGTTGGCGGTGCAGAAATGGCGACCACGCCAGTTGGATTAGGGGGATTTGCTGCTGCAAGGGCGTTATCTACCCGTAACGCCAGTCCTGAGCTGGCATCGAGGCCATGGGATGCAGACCGGGACGGTTTTGTGCTCGGTGACGGCGCGGCAATGCTTATGCTCGAATCACTCGATAGCGCCAAAGCTAGAAAGGCGCACATTTACGCTGAACTCACCGGGTTTGGTATGAGCGGTGACGCCTACCATATGACCTCACCCCCAGAGGATGGGCGTGGTGCCGCTCGATCCATGGCCAATGCCTTGCGCGACTCCGGCCTGAATGCTGCAGATGTTGGCTACATTAACGCCCACGGCACCTCAACCATGGTCGGTGACCGAGCCGAAACAATGGCCGTTAAATCGATTTTTGGCCATGTTGCGCCCGACCTCGCAGTAAGCTCGACCAAGTCGATGATTGGACATTTGCTGGGAGCTGCCGGTGCAGTTGAGGCGGTATTTACGATTCTGGCGATTCGCGATGGCGTAGCGCCGCCCACTATTAATCTTGATAATCCTGGGGAAGGGTGTGATCTCAATTATGTTCCCCATAACGCACAACAACGGAAGATTACGCACGCTATGAGTAACTCTTTCGGTTTTGGCGGGACCAATGGAACGCTCGTTTTTAGCCAATTTTCAGCGTAGTTCCTAGCGTGGCCGAGGAGACCTTTTGGGTCGACGGAGTCGCCAATGCACAGGTGCCTCCCGATGATCGTGGCCTGTCTCTTGCCGATGGTGTCTTCGAAACGCTGCGCGTTGAATTTGGCGTGATCTCATGCAAAAGCCGTCATGCTCAGCGCTTAAGTAGGGGGCTTGAGGTCTTAAACTTTCCCACGGCGTCCCAAACCGCGCTAGCACTGATTGATGAAGCCGAGAGGGTCCTGAGGGGTTCTGTTTCTGAGGCAAGCGGCACGCTTCGCCTGACCGTAACACGCGGATCAGGGCCACGAGGCTATAAAGTTCCGGTGCACCAAACGCCGCGCATTATTCTTCGCTTTAGCCCTGGCATCGCTAATGCTGAGCCTGCTTCGCAGCTCACAATCAGTGGTGTACGCTGGTCGAGCCAGCCCTTTTTTCAGGGGTGCAAACTACTGGCAAGAACTGAGCAGGTTATGGCACTAGAGGAAGCGCGAGCTCGAGGGTTTGCAGATGCCATTATGTGTGACTCATCGGGGTCTTGGGTGTCGACAACCAGTGGTAATTTCTTCCTTCGTATTGGCGATTGCTTGATCACGCCTCCGGTTAATGAGGCGGGCATAGCAGGTACCCGTCGGCAGGCGATCTTGGATCACTGGGCACACTTTCTAGGTTATCAAGTGAAAGTTCGAAAGCTTACCGCTGAGCATATCGTGTCAGCGCAAGAGGCGTGGTCCTGCAATTCGGTGAGAGGTATTTGTCGTATCGCTGCAGTGGATAATTATACCTTTACCGAAGCAACTGCGAGCGAAGCATTATCAACATGTATTCACCAAGAGGGCGCCCTTTGAGACGATGGCTTGCCGGTGTCATTATTGTTGTGAGTGGGCTAGCCCTGAGCTTCTTTCTTGCGCGGCAGGTCTTGCATGCGCCCATGAATTTACCCGTGAAAGATGTCACCGTTGTTGTTAAGCAGGGCGATAGTCTCAAACAAATACTTGCTCATCTTAAGTCTCGAGGTTTTATCGAGACCAGTCGCGTGCTGGAGCTATGGGCTCGCTGGCAAGGCATTGATCGACAAATCCATACGGGTGAATATCACCTGACGCCGGGCTTGAGTGGCGTTGGATTCTTGGAGCTGCTAGAGCGGGGCGATGTGGTGAGCTATCAGATCACGCTTCCCGAAGGCATTACGTTGCAGCAAGCATTGGAACGACTTCAGAGTGACACTCGCTTAGTGCGCGAGCTCGATGATGCTAATGATCCGCTGTTACTGGATCTGGTGTCGCCGTCATCATCGCCAGAAGGATGGTTTTTACCCGAAACTTATCGGTTTGTAGCGGGGGATTCAGATTTTGACATACTGCAGCGTGCCTATAAACTCATGCAGCGCGCGTTACAGCAGGCATGGAAAAATCGCACGTCGACCACACCCCTATCAACACCCTATGATGCGCTTGTTCTCGCTTCCATTGTTGAGCGCGAAACGTCCGTTGCGGAAGAAAGGGCCGTGATTGCAGGTGTATTTACACGAAGGCTGGAGGCCAATATGCGATTACAAACCGACCCTACGGTGATTTATGGATTGGGCACGGATTTTGATGGTAATTTGACACGCCGGCACCTCAAAGATGACACCAACCCATGGAACACCTATCGCATAAGAGGCTTGCCCCCCACACCCATTGCGCTTCCAGGGGTGGCGGCATTAGAGGCCGTTGTGCGGCCGGCAGCAGGCGCTGCTCTCTATTTTGTCGCACGTGGTGACGGGTATCATGTGTTCTCTGAGACTCTTGAGGAACACAATGCTAATGTCCGGCGCTACCAGCTCTCAAGGAAAACTAATTACCGCTCAACACCTCAAGGGGGTAACTAAGTGCAAGCGGTAATGAATGCTCCAAAATTCATCACTGTTGAGGGTGGGGAAGGCGTAGGTAAAACCACTCAGCTGCGCCTTATTGAAGCACGCCTAAGGGCAGAGGGTGTTCCCCTGCAGGTTACCCGGGAACCCGGAGGTACCTCTCTGGGAGAGCAGCTCCGTCACCTGCTTCTTCAAAAAGAGGGGCTGGCTCCTACGCCGATGGCGGAGTTACTCATGGTTTTTGCCGCCCGAGCCCAACATGTAAATACGGTGATTGCACCAGCATTAGCGCGTGGTGAATGGGTTTTATGCGACCGATTTACCGATGCCAGCTTCGCGTATCAGGGGTTCGGAAGGGGTATACCCTTAGAATCCATACAGCAGTTAGCCGAGCTAGTGCATCCGCAAACTAATCCCGATCTCACTATTTTGCTCGATGTAGATCCCAAGATTGGGTTAGAACGGGCTCGAGCAAGGGGTGAGCTAGACCGGTTTGAACGTGAGGCCCTTCCTTTTTTTGAAGCCGTGAGGGAGGGCTATTTGAAACGCGTCAAATTGGAGCCCCATCGTTGGCGTGTCATCGACGCTGGTGTCGATTTACAGCAGGTAGAGCAACAGTTAGAGACGTTACTGACAGAATGGGTTGCCGGTGCGATCGCCTGAGCTGCTAACGCCTTGGTTGAACCCTGAGCTACCGTGGCAACAGGGTGTTGTTGATCGCTTGGCATCCCTAGGGCATCAAGAAAAACTGCCACACGCGCTATTGTTGACCGGCGCCAAGGGGCTGGGGAAAACCCAGCTCGCGGCAACATTGGCAGCGGGCCTGCTATGCAAGGAGCCCACTTTTAACCCTTGTGGGAGCTGTGAAGCCTGTCGGCTTGTTGGTGGCGGCGCCCACGGAGATTTTAGGTGGATTGCGCCCGATGAGGGAAAACGAGCAATTGGCGTTGATGCTATTCGCGCAGTCGTTTCTTTTATGCAGCAAACACCCGCCTATGGATCGCATAAGCTATTAGTCATTGAGCCGGCCGAGGCTATGACGCCGGCCGCCGCCAATGCATTATTGAAAACCCTGGAGGAACCTCCCGGACAAGCGCTGTTAATTCTGGTGAGTCATCGTCCTGGTGAATTACCCGCGACCGTTAGATCACGTTGTCAGCGTTTTACTTTGCCCAACCCAACAAGGTCAGCCACTGTGACGTGGCTTGTCGAGCGCACGGCGTGCTCTGCAGAGGTCGCCGAGCAGGCGTATTTGCTCGCTCAAGCACAGCCGCTCACAGCAGAGCGCCTTATTCAGAACGAAGAGCTTAGGGTGAAAGGCGCGCTTATCGATGCGCTGGGCGAATTACTCGATGGCGGCAAGGCTGCATCTGAGGCTCTAGCTGCGCTTAATGGCTACGATCTTGATGTCATACTTGAGGCGGCATTGCTGAGTGTGGAGCAAAGGCTTTACAACCCTGTGGACGCTCCCGATTCAAAGGTTAACTTTTACCGCCGGGACAAAATTTTGCAGTGGTTGGTTGCCAATCGAAAGGGAATTAACTTTGGGCGTGACATGATCCTGCCAGAGTTAGGCCGACTGCTAGCCACTGAGATATGAGCCCGCATGAATGTTTCTCGCCCAATTGCTAGACTGCAGCAGACCCCATGGGAGTTTGAGTCATGAGTGACAATAATCGACAGGGCATTTTGTCTTTAACGATTAAAGATAAAGCCGTGCTGTATGCCGCTTATATGCCGTTTCTCGACAATGGCGGAATTTTCGTGCCTACCAATAAACGCTATAGCATTGGTGATGAAGTGTTCATGTTGCTGACTTTAATGGACGAGCCTGAAAAGATTCCAATCGCGGGACGGGTGGTATGGATTACTCCTCCCGGGGCACAGGGTAATCGGCAGGCAGGGGTCGGGGTTCAATTTTCCGAGCAGGATGCGACCGCTAACGCCAAGATCGAAATTCACCTAGGTGGGGCACTCAGTTCCGAGCGTCAAACCCACACCATGTAATGTATCGCGCATCATGCGTGTCGTGTGGTTTAGCAAAGAGCCTAATTGCTGGAAGCGATACTCCCCAAAAAAAAGGCCCCAATGGGGCCCATCTACTAACAGTTTAGGAGTCGGCGATCCTTCGCATCCTGCGTTAGGTCTCGCTGAGACAGAGGATAAAAATCTCTGTCGTGTTGGCGAGCAGCGCTAGGTACTCAGCAACGTTAGAAAGTATGCCTCAATGAGCCTGGGTGCTGTCTACCTCCGATTAGAAGGTTTTTAGACCGATGTGCGATAAAAATATCTCTGATAATGCTACTAATTAAATCTGGCGCCGCATATAAATTAATCTCTCATTAGTAGGCTGTAAGTTGCTGTATTTAATTAATAAATTGTATTTATAGTTATCGCTTTTAAATATCAGTGTGCATTTTGACATGGGCGCTTTCTACGCCGATATTGCAACGAATGTGTGCGTGTGCGAGTATCCGCGCCCTTGGAATCGCTAGCTTTCAGCGATGTTCCTACAAGTATTCCGCGGGAGTGGCGAAATTGGTAGACGCGCTGGATTTAGGTTCCAGTGCCGCAAGGCGTGAGAGTTCGAGTCTCTCCTTCCGCACCATTAAAACAGCATGGGCGTCGCACAAGGCGCCACCGGGTCAAGCTAACGTTAAGAAATTCAGGAGTTTTCCATGCGGGTATCTATCGAAACTACCTCAGGACTAGAGCGGCGCCTTACCATTGGCGTCCCCGCGGATCGGGTTGACGGCGCGGTCGAGCAGCGCCTCCGTGAGGCGGCACGTAATGTGCGTTTGCCAGGATTTCGGCCGGGCAAAGTGCCCATGAAGGTTATGCAGCAGCGCTTCGGCGGCGGTATTCGTCAGGAAGTCATTGGTGAGGTGATCAACCAGTCTTTTCAGGAAGCCGTGGTGACTGAGAAGCTCCGTCCCGCCGGTCAGCCTCGGATCGAACCCCGCGCACTTGAAGCTGGTAGAGACGTAGAGTACACGGCGACCTTTGAAATCTTCCCCACTGTGGAAATTAATGAGATTACCGATCTTAAGATCGAGCGGCCCGTTGCTGAAGTGAACAGTGCGGACGTTGATGAAATTATTGAAATTTTCCGTAAGCAGCGGGGCGAATTGAAGGACGTTGATCGCGCTGCAGAAGAGGGTGACACCGTGCTGATAGATTTTGCCGGCACACGCAATGGCGAGGCCTTCGACGGGGGAACGGGAGAAGATCATTCGCTGGAGTTGGGTAGTGGTAAAATGATCCCCGGATTTGAAGATGGAATCGTGGGCATGGCTGCTGGCGATCAAAAATCTATAGACGTTACATTCCCCGAAGATTACTCAAGTGAGGAGCTTCAGGGCGTTGACGCTGTATTCGCCATCACCTGCAAGTCGGTCAAAGCCCTCGAGCTAGCCCCCCTCGATGCTGAATTATTTGCGAGTTACGGCGTTGAGGAAGGGGGAGAGTCTGTTTTCCGTGAGGAAGTGCAAAAAAATATGGAGCGCGAGCTACGCAATGCGGTTCAAGCACATATTAAAAACCAGGTCATGGACGGTGTGGTTGCCGCGCACGACGATATTGAGATTCCCTCCAGCCTTGTTGCTCAAGAGATTGACGGCATGCGAGGCCAAATGTTCCAGCAGTTTGGAGGGCAGGCTGCTCCCGATATGGATCTGAAGAGCATTCTTCCCGATGATATGTTTAAAGAACAGGCAGAGCGACGCGTAAAACTCGGTTTGCTGCTAGGGGAAATGATCACGAAATTTGAGTTGCGGGCTGATCCGGCTAAGGTTAAAGAGGCTATAGAAGATATAGCGTCAACCTATCAGGAACCGGAAGAAGTGATTAACTGGTATTACAGTGAAAACGAGCAACTCGCACAGGTGGAGTCGCGGGTACTGGAAGACCAAGTGGTCGATAAGATACTTGAAAGCGCGCAGATTGAAGACCAGGAAAGCACTTACCAAGATGCTTTGGCTGCCGCTAGGCCTGCACAGTCCTGACACCATTACACTGGAGTAAATTATGATTCATGACAGACCCCCGCAGGACACCAACAATCTTGGCCTGATCCCCATGGTCATAGAGCAAACGTCTCGCGGCGAGCGCTCGTTCGATATTTATTCTCGCTTATTGAAAGAGCGCGTTATTTTTGCTGTGGGTCCTGTTGAGGACAATATGGCAAACCTTATTGTCGCGCAGCTACTATTTTTAGAATCAGAAAACCCGGACAAAGACATTCATCTCTATATCAATAGTCCAGGGGGTTCAGTGACGGCTGGACTGTCAATTTACGACACGATGCAGTTTGTGAAGCCTGATGTGAGCACCATGTGCTTGGGGCAGGCAGCCTCTATGGGGGCTTTTCTCCTTAGCGGTGGCGCTGCTGGCAAACGCTATATATTACCGAATGCTAGAACCATGATTCATCAGCCCTCTGGCGGCGCTCAGGGGCAGGCAACCGACATCGACATTCAGGCAAAAGAAATTCTTATTATTCGTGAGCGCCTCAACCGACTGATGGCAGAGCACACCGGACAGCCGCTCGAAGTTATTGAGCGTGATACTGAGCGAGACCGATTTATGGACGCAGATCAAAGCCAGGCGTACGGTTTAGTGGATCATGTGGTGAACAATCGAGAGGTTGTTGCAGAAGACGCTTAAGGCAATTGGGTATTGCAAACGAGGCCCAAACCCATCATCGTTTGCATGGGGAGATACTTTAGTCTCCGCTTAAGGAAGTGAGTAATGGCAAAAGACAGTGCTGACAGCGATAAGCTGCTTTACTGCTCATTCTGTGGAAAGAGTCAGAATGAGGTTAGAAAGTTAATCGCGGGACCGTCGGTCTTCATCTGCGATGAATGCGTCGATCTGTGCAACGACATTATTCGTGAGGAGGTTCAAGAAGCCTCTAGCGAGTCGAGTTCAGACAAATTGCCGATTCCCTTCGAGATAAACGAGATCCTTGATCAATACGTGATAGGTCAGCAGCGCGCCAAGCGCGTGCTGGCGGTAGCGGTCTACAATCACTACAAGCGTCTACGGTATACCCCTGATACTCGCACTGGGGACGACGTAGAGCTCAGTAAATCCAATATCTTGCTGGTAGGGCCCACAGGCTCGGGTAAAACCCTGCTTGCAGAAACACTCGCTAGATTGCTCGACGTGCCCTTTACAGTGGCTGACGCAACGACACTGACGGAAGCGGGATATGTTGGCGAAGATGTCGAAAACATTATTCAAAAGTTACTGCAAAAATGTGATTACGATGTCGAGCGGGCTCAAATGGGTATCGTCTACATTGATGAGATCGATAAGATTTCACGGAAGTCAGACAATCCGTCAATCACCCGAGACGTGTCTGGAGAAGGGGTTCAGCAGGCCTTGTTGAAACTCATCGAGGGCACAGTGGCCTCGGTGCCACCTCAAGGTGGTCGTAAGCATCCCCAGCAGGAATTTTTGCAAGTCGACACCAGTAACATTTTGTTTATTTGCGGTGGCGCCTTTGCCGGCCTCGACAAGATCATTCGCAACCGCTCAGAAAAAGGCGGCATCGGTTTCACTGCTGAAGTTAAGAGCAAGGACGAAACCCGTCGTTTTGGTGAAATGATCTCCGATCTGGAGCCTGAAGACTTAGTTCAATACGGGCTAATACCAGAGTTTGTGGGACGATTACCCGTAATTGCCACTTTGGAAGAACTAGACGTTGAAGCCTTGGTGCGAATTTTAACCGAGCCCCGCAACGCCCTAACCAAGCAGTACGCCAAAATGTTTGACATGGAAGGTGTTGAAATTGATTTTAGGGAGGACGGGCTGCGTGCCGTTGCCGAGCGCGCAATGGATCGTAAGACAGGCGCTAGAGGCCTAAGGTCTATTCTGGAAAATGTGCTACTCGAATCTATGTACAACGTACCCTCACAGCAAAATGTTGCCAAAATTGTTGTTGATGAAAGCGTCATACAGGGAGAGTCTGAACCCCTTTTGGTGTACGAGAACACCGAAACGGCCCGAGCAGCAGCCGAAGACTAAGTCCACCCCTTTGTTTTTCAGTCTTGCAGCCGTGTAACACTTTCAAAGGAAAGTCATCCACCCCTTGAGAATACACCGTACTATCCCCATGTAAGTGGTATAGACACTGGAGTATTCCATGAACGACGCTGTTGCTATTGAGTTGCCTTTGCTGCCTCTGCGCGATGTGGTGGTATATCCCCACATGGTGCTGCCACTTTTTGTTGGGCGCGAGAAGTCGATTGAGGCCCTTGAGCAGGCCATGACCAATGACAAGCAGGTCTTGTTAGTTGCCCAGCGCAACGCGTCTGATGACATGCCTGCAGTAGATGATCTTTACCAAGTCGGAACCGTTTCTAATATTTTACAGCTGCTGAAACTGCCTGATGGCACCATCAAGGTGCTGGTCGAAGGGGAGTACCGTGCTGCTATCGAGTCAATGAATGACGAGGGCGACTATACGATTGCCCATGTTCGACAAATCGAGAATAGCGCGCTGCCAGAAGATGAAATTGATGAATGTATACGAACGGTCGTTGAGCAATTTGAAAAATATGTCAGCCTGAGTAAAAAGGTACCGTCAGAGGTGTTGGCCTCACTGTCAGGAATTGACGACCCAGGCCGGCTCACTGACACCATCGCAGCCCATATGAGCGTCGACCTTGAGGAGAAGCAGCGCATACTGGAAATATCCTCGCTGCAAGACCGTGTGAATCATTTGCTGGGCTTGATGGATGCTGAAATGGATCTGTTTCAGGTGGAGAAACGGATTCGTGGTCGCGTTAAAAAGCAAATGGAGAAAAGTCAGCGCGAATATTATTTAAACGAACAGATGAAGGCCATTCAGAAGGAGTTGGGAGAGCTCGATGATGCCCCTAATGAGCTGGATGAGCTTGAGGGACGCATCGCCGATGCAAAAATGCCTGATGAAGCGAGAGATAAGGCATTAGCTGAATTAAACAAACTTAAAATGATGTCGCCCATGTCGGCAGAGGCCTCTGTGTTGAGAGGTTATATCGATTGGATGGTCAGCGTACCGTGGCGAAAGCGCAGCAAGGTTAAGCACGACTTGAAGCGCGCGGCCTCGATTCTCGACGCAGATCACTATGGGCTTGAAGAGGTGAAAGATCGCATTCTTGAATACCTTGCCGTGCAAAAACGCGTGCGCAAAATAAAAGGCCCTGTCTTGTGCCTCGTGGGACCACCAGGCGTAGGTAAAACATCGCTAGGAGAGTCATTGGCGCGAGCCACTAACCGGAAGTTTGTTCGCATGGCGCTGGGCGGGGTGCGTGACGAAGCTGAAATTCGGGGGCATCGCAGAACTTACATCGGCTCAATGCCCGGCAAGCTCTTGCAGAAAATGGCAAAAGCAGGCGTGAGAAATCCGCTCTTCTTGCTCGATGAGATTGACAAAATGGGGACAGACCACCGAGGTGATCCAGCCTCGGCAATGCTCGAAGTACTCGATCCCGAGCAGAATCACGCCTTCAATGATCATTACTTGGAGGTGGATTACGATTTGTCAGACGTTATGTTTGTGTGCACTTCAAACACCATGAATATCCCAGTCCCGTTGTTGGATCGAATGGAAGTGATTCGCATACCGGGCTATACGGAAGATGAAAAACTGAATATCTGTGAGCGCTATCTTGCACCCAAGCAGATAAAGCAAAACGGTTTGAAGAAAGATGAGCTAAAACTGGGACCCGAAGCGCTTTTGGACGTTATTCGTTACTACACCAAAGAAGCGGGGGTTAGAGGTTTAGAGCGAGAAGTAGCCAAGATCTGCCGTAAAATGGTCAAACAGTTTGCTACGGGTGAGATCCAGGGTGAAGTTGAAGTCACGCCCGCAATGTTGCCGGATCTGCTTGGTGTTCAGAAGTTCAATTTTGGCATTGCCGAGGAGGAAAGCAAGGTGGGTCAGGTTACGGGGCTGGCCTGGACTTCGGTCGGCGGAGAATTATTGACTATCGAAGCAGCAGCCGTCGCAGGGAAAGGGCGCCATGTGAAAACAGGCTCCTTAGGTGATGTGATGCAGGAATCTATTCAGGCAGCGACAACCGTTTTTCGCTCTCGCTCACAAAGTCTTGGTGTTACCGCGGCATACCACGAGCGCAACGATACGCATATTCACGTTCCGGAAGGCGCTACGCCCAAAGATGGCCCAAGCGCGGGCATTGCCATGTGTACCGCGTTAGTGAGCGTTGCTACTCAGATCCCAGTACGTTCTGAAGTTGCCATGACAGGGGAGATTACCCTTCGTGGCGAAGTCCTTCCCATTGGTGGACTTAAGGAGAAGCTGCTGGCGGCGCGTCGTGGGGGAATAAAGACCGTTGTCATACCCAAAGAGAATGCCCGTGATCTGAAAGAAATTCCCGACAACATTCTTGAAAACTTGGAGATAAAGCCCGTTAAGTGGATTGATGAGGTTCTGGCGATTGCTTTAGAGCGTGTGCCAGACCCGATCACTGATGAGCAATATCTTGCAGATGCGGTCATGGGAGCAGGCAATAAAGATCAAGCGGAGCCTACCAGACCTCCAGCACACTAATTTGTTGTGCTTTAGGTCTTTTTTTCAGTCGAATAGCGGTAACTTTCATTGACCCTTTCTATTGCGTCGTTATAACCTTCTCCTAACAACAAAGCGGGCTGTACGCCCAATCCTGCATTAAACCTGCCGAGAGGAACTCACGTGAATAAAAATGAACTAATAGACGCTATTGCCGAAGAAGCCGATCTGTCTAAGGCCTCAGCTGGCCGAGCTCTAGATGCCGCCATCAATGCCATTACTGGCGCTCTTACAAAGCAAGACACCGTTTCCTTAGTGGGCTTTGGAACCTTCTCTGTGAAGCATCGAGCTGCACGTGAAGGTCGAAACCCTCGCAGTGGTGAGACCATCCAGATTAAAGCTTCGAACGCTCCTGGCTTCAAGGCAGGCAAGGCGCTTAAGGATGCTGTTAACAGCTAACAGATAAATGTGGTGCTGATGCCCTTTCGGGGATGATGCTCATGGCGAGCTGTGATCTCGCAGGTCGAAAAGGCGCTTTATTGCGCCTTTTTTCATATAATGCGCGGCTGGTGAGTCGAAAGTTTTAAGTAGCTCGTTTACGATTCAAGCAAGATGAGATGCTTAGGTGGCACCTTGGCTTGTCGCTAACGCCAGGTATCAGAAGTTTCTGGTCTGGCGTGCACACTCAACAATTGGAAGCCCTAAACAATGATGCAGTCGATTCGCGCCGGTAGTAAATCAACCGGCTTTAAGATCGTTATATTTCTGATCATCCTGTCTTTTGCTGGCTTTGGCCTTGAGCAGGTTATATTTGGTAACTCGGGTACATCAGTTGCCGAGGTCAACGGTACTGAAATTACGCCTCAAGAGCTGCAAGTTGCCATTGAGGCGCAAAAGCGTCAGCTCATGCAAATCTTTGGCGACAACATTGACCCCGAGATGCTTGATGACGACCGTATACGGCCGCGCGCTCTCGATGAAATGATCGAGCGTACGATTTTACTGCAAGCCGCGACAGAGAACGCCATGGTCGCCTCCAGCCGAGCTATCGGAGAGATTGTGGGTTCTATAGAAGCCTTCAAGGTCGATGGCGCGTTTAGCGCCGATCAATACAAAGTGGTTTTGGCCAACGCGGGGTACAGCGCAGAGCGTTTCCGACGGGAGCAAGCCCAGCAAATCATTCTCAGCCAGTTACAGCAGGGCGTTTTAGCGTCTGATTTTGTCACCAAAACAGAGCTTGTGGCGGCTGCAGAGGCGACGGCAGAAGAGCGAGACGTGAGATACCTGATTGTACCCAGCGACGAGCTGCGATCATCGGCAGAAGTTTCAGAAGACGCAGTGCGACAGGTATACGATCGAGATCCCAGCGTTTGGACGTCAGAGGAGACCGTGGTCGCGGATTACATAGTGATCTCTAGGGATGACTTTTTGTCGCCGGTTGACCCAGCGGCGCTCGAAGAACAATTCGAGTCGGTACGGGAGGAGTACACCGTTGCCGAGCAAACATTGATAGCACACATTCTGCTCATTCAAGGCGATGACGAGACGGTTGAATCCTACACCCGCCGGATTGATGACACGGCTAGTCGCATTGCAGCAGGAGAAGACTTCGCTGACCTCGCTGCCGAGCTTTCTGATGACGTGGGTTCGGCTACCCTAGGGGGTGAGCTTGGATTTACCGACGGTACGGTATTTCCTGAAGCCATGGAGATGGCAGTGAGTGAGCTTGGCGTGGGTGAGGTTTCTGCTGGGGTTGAAACCGATGCGGGAACCCACTTTATTCGAATTCAGGAGCGAGTGGCGGGCGAAACGCCAGATTACGGCCGATTAAAAGACGAGTTGGCAAAATCGATGCAAGAAGCTGAGGCAGAGCAGACCTTACTCGTGACCGTCGATGAATTGCGCGACTTAAGCTTTAATGCGGCGGATCTCCGGCAGCCGGCAGATGCGCTGTCGCTCTCGGTGGCTCAATCATTGCCTGTATCATTGAGCAGTGGTGACGGGGTTTTTGCGGAGCGCTCAGTTCGAGAAACCCTATTCTCTGAAGAGGTCTATGAAGCAGGGAATAACAGCGCGATCCTAGAGCTCTCAGGAAATCGGTTTGTTGTGGTTCGCGTGGCAGAAAAGCGCCCCGCTGAAATCCTGCCTTTCTCTAAAGTGGCACGAACCATACGCAGTAATTTGGAGACAAGTGCAGAGGTGGCGGCGAAGCTTGCTCTTGTAGAGTCGCTGCGGTCGCGCCGGGACGCCGGAGAGCGCTTGGAAGAAATTGCTAAGGCAGAAGACTACGAGTGGCGTGTGGAACTGGGGGCACGGAGAATTGGCAGTCTTTTACCTGCCGAGGTAGTCACCCTAGCCTTTTCTATGAAGCAGGGTGTTGGTGCGTCCCTAGACAGCACCAATCTCGTCAATGGTGATTTGGCGATCGTGGAGTTAGCGAGTGTTGAGCCAGGCCGGTTAGATAATTTGTCTTCTGGCGAGCAAGACGTCATGTCAACACAGCTTGCTCAGCTTCAGGGGCAGCTCTCGATGCTCGAGTACCGAACGGCGCTGCGCAGCAATGCCGATATCGTTACCCGCTAAAGTGAGTTGGCACATTGACCTCTAAGAAGCTAGAGAGCTCAATGCCTCAGGCCGAAAACGATGCGCTTGGGCAGTTGGCTGCTGCTGTTTCAGGTGCTGTAGCAGCATCAGATGTGCGTAGTCCGCTAGCGGCACCCGATTGGGTGACGGAAAGGCAGCCCCCACCGGTAGAGCGATGGCATCCTGAACACTGCGGCGATATCGGTATGGAAATTCGCGAGGACGGCAGCTGGTGGCACGACGGCTCTCCCATCCGACGCAGCGAACTGGTACAGCTCTTTGCCAGCATTTTGCGGTTAGAGGCGGATCAACAATACTATTTGGTTACGCCGGTAGAGAAAGTTATCGTGAGCGTCGCACTGCACCCGTTGCGGATCATCGACGCCGAACCCCTGGCAGGTCACTCTCCAGAGGTGTTAATACTGACACTGAATACGGGCGGGCAAATACCGTTAGACCGGCGTCATACACTAACACCAGAGCCTCGGGCCGCAGATGCGGCCTACGTCACACTGGATAACGGTTTAACCGCGCTCTTTACACGGGCGGCGTGGTATCGCCTCGTAAATCAAGCGGATGAAAAAGGCTCGATCATGAGTGATGGCAGAAGCCTGTCACTCATGCCCGCTGATTAGGCAGTTCCTGAAATAGGGAACTGCCCGCTTGTCGCTTACATGTTGGGGTAGTTAGGTCCACCAAAGCCCTCAGGGGTGACCCAAGTAATATTTTGTGACGGGTCTTTTATGTCGCACGTCTTACAATGCACACAGTTCTGCGCGTTAATCTGAAAGCGCTGCCCTTGCGCGTCTTCCACAATTTCATAAACACCGGCAGGGCAGTAGCGCTGCGCGGGCTCATCGTATCGCGGCAAATTCTTCGCCAGAGGCACATCCGGATCAAGCAACGTTAAGTGGCAAGGCTGATCTTCTTCATGGTTTGTATTAGACAAAAACACTGAGGACAAGCGGTCAAAAGTGACCACGTTGTCGGGCTTGGGGTAACTCATCTTTTTCGCTTTGTCTGCGTCTTCTAGACACGCATAGTCGGGCTTCTGGTCTCGCAGTGTGAAGGGCAGCTTGCCGCCAAAAATGTTTTGGTCAATCCATACCAGACCGGCACCGACAAGATAGCCAAACTTATGCATGAAGCCGGCAAAGTTGCGGGTTGTATAAAGTTCGTCACCCAGCCACGAGCCTTTAAGGCGCTCTGTGAAAGTCGTGAGATCCTTAGGTGCATCTTCACCACGAGAGAGGGCATCCATAAGAGTCTCGGCGGCAATCATGCCACTCTTCATGGCGGTATGATTACCTTTGATCTTCACGCTGTTTAAGGTCCCCGCATCGCAGCCAATCAAGAGTCCGCCTGGGAAGTGCATTTTAGGCAGCGAGTTGTGCCCGCCCTTGGCAAGTGCCCGAGCGCCGTAAGCAATGCGGCTGCCGCCCTCAAGGACCGACTGTGTTGTTGGATGGGTCTTCCAGCGCTGAAACTCTTCAAAGGGGCTGAGGTGAGGGTTTGAATAGTTCAAGTCACAAATTAGGCCCAGGTACACCTGATTGTTTTCCGCATGGTACAGAAATGCGCCTCCTGAAGAGTTGCTCTCAGAGAGCGGCCAGCCAAGACCATGAACCACCTTGCCAGGTTCGTGCTTACCGGGCTCGATCTCCCATATTTCTTTAATACCAATGCCGTAATGCTGAGGGTCGGCGTTTTTGTCGAGTTCGAACTGCTGCATCAGCTGCTTACCGAGATGTCCTCGGCAACCTTCAGCAAATAACGTATACCGGGCATGCAGCTCCATGCTGGGCACGTAGGCGTCTTTTTGGGTGCCATCTAGACCTACACCCATTTCTCCAGTCGCAATGCCCTTTACGGCACCTGATTCATCGTAAAGCACCTCTGCCGCAGCAAATCCCGGATAAATTTCGACACCAAGCCCTTCAGCCTGCTCGGCCAGCCAACGGCAAACGTTACCCATGGATACGATGTAATTACCCTCATTATGAGTCGGCTTTGGAATCATGAAGTTGGGTAATTTGGTGGCGCCACTGCCGCTGGTGTAGAAATAGAAGGTATCTTCTGTCACGGGAGTCGAGAGTGGGGCGCCCATATCTGCCCAGTTGGGGAGCAGTTCATTGAGGGCTCTGGGCTCCAGCACGGCGCCCGAGAGAATATGTGCGCCAACTTCTGAGCCTTTCTCTACTACGCAGACGGTAGTTTCTCGCTCTTGTTCCTGCGCCAATTGCATAACGCGTATTGCGGCAGACAATCCCGCAGGCCCTGCGCCAACAATAACGACGTCAAACTCCATTGATTCGCGTTCCATAGCGATTTTCCCCCAAATTTGATCTTGCGCTACATAGTTGTATGGTGACTTACGGTGCGGTACTGGTATAGTCGCGCCCGAGGCAGATTTCTGCCCAACACAGCCACAGGTTCAAGCTTAAAACTGAACTTGTGGTCGCCTTTTTGAACTTCGGGTATGTTACACTAAACACCCCGCAAAGCACTATTCTAGCAAAGCTACGGAGTCATAATGAAAGCACTGGTCGCTGTTAAGCGCGTCGTTGATTATAACGTCAAGGTACGCGCCAAAGCCGATGGCAGTGATGTTGAACTTAACAATGTCAAAATGGCCATCAACCCCTTTTGTGAGATCGCTGTCGAGGAGGCTGTGCGCCTCAAAGAGGCTGGAACGGTCTCTGAAGTCGTCGTGGTATCTGTGGGGGAAAAGTCTAGCCAAGAACAAATTCGTACTGCTCTCGCCCTGGGCGCTGATCGTGGTATTCATGTTGAAGTGGAAGGGCGTCCCGAGCCCCTCGAAATTGCCAAGCTTTTAAAGGGCGTTGTTGATAAAGAACAGCCACAGCTGGTCATTTTGGGAAAACAGTCCATTGACGGTGACAATAATCAAACTGGGCAGATGCTAGGTGCATTGGCTAATATGGGCCAAGGGACTTTTGCTTCTGAGATCAAAATCGACGGTGATAGCTTAGAAGTGATTCGGGAAGTGGACGGAGGACTGCAAACGCTCAAGTTGTCTCTCCCTGCGATTGTCACTACCGATCTGCGTTTAAATGAGCCCCGATATGCTTCCCTGCCCAATATTATGAAGGCTAAGAAGAAGCCCTTAGACGTGACAAACCCTGAAGAGCTTGGAGTGAGTGTGACATCGCACATTACACAACTCGGCGTGGCACCACCTCCTGAGCGCGCTGCAGGAATTAAGGTTGAGGATGTGGCTCAGCTGGTCGATAAACTCAAAAATGAAGCAAAGGTGATCTCATGAAGACGTTGGTTATTGCCGAACACGACAACAACACCCTCAAGCCTGCAACGCATAATGCAGTTGCCGCGGCACAAGCCATAGGGGGAGACATTGATATTTTAGTGGCGGGGGCTGATTGCGGCGCTGTCGCTGAAGCTGCGGCGGCCATTCCTGGAGTTGGCAAAGTGCTGAGTGCTGATAACGCCGTATATGCGAATCAACTGGCCGAAAATGTGGCCTTACTGATTGCTGATGTTGCGGCAGCCTACGACAACGTTGTGGCTCCTGCGACGACGGGCGGAAAGAACACCATGCCAAGAGTTGCTGCGCTTATGGATGTCGCGCAGATTTCTGACATCATCGCAGTTGATAGCCCTGATACCTTTAAGCGACCCATCTACGCGGGCAACGTAATAGCGACCGTGCAATCATCGGATGCCAAAAAAGTGATTACCGTGAGAACAACGGCTTTTGATGGTGTTCCAGAAGAGGGAGGCTCTGCAACGGTTGAGGCCGTAGCTGCGGCACATGACGCAGGTCTTTCGAGCTTTATTGGCGAAGAGGTGGCGGTTTCAGATAGACCTGAGCTTACAGCTGCCTCAGTGGTTATTTCGGGCGGTCGAGGCATGCAAAACGGTGACAATTTTCAGTTGCTGGAAGGCATTGCCGATAAGCTCGGTGCTGCGATTGGTGCTTCGCGAGCAGCCGTAGACGCCGGCTTTGTACCCAACGATTATCAGGTAGGGCAGACCGGTAAAATCGTTGCGCCAGACCTTTATATCGCCGTTGGCATCTCGGGTGCAATTCAGCACTTGGCAGGAATGAAAGACAGCAAGGTGATTGTTGCGATTAACAAAGACGAGGATGCGCCAATTTTTCAGGTGGCAGACTATGGCTTAGTCGCCGATCTGTTTCAGGCACTGCCCGAGTTAGAATCGGCCATTTAAAAACTCGATTTCCATCGCCCTGTTTTTTGGGGCGATGGTTTTTCAACGCGTAAGCAAGACCCTGTAATCTCTGTAAGTTCCCAGCAAAGCATACCTGCCGGTCCTCAGCCAGCAAGCTCCGATCCGCCACCTCACTGAAAATTCCAACCGACTATCTAGAGGTCAATTTACTGCCCGAGGCAGGAGGCCTAGGTTTGACTGTTGTTTTTTGTGTGCATCACTGGTCGCTTGAGAGGTAAGTAGTGAGTCACCTGCGAGCTCAGAAATGTAGGGTTTAGTCGAACTGCAGTTGAACCCCTAATTTCTTCATGGTCCTACTCGCTGCAACAAGCTCTTTGGTGGTGAGGGGGTGATCCCCATACCACCCCTTAGGCAGACCTAGGCTTATGGATGTAGTGCTTGCCCTAACGTCCAAATCATCTAGATCTTCTGTCCACTTTAGAACCACCGACAGGCGCATGATTACCAGCATTTTCACCGCTCTCTCGCCATGCTTTTCCCGCATTCTATTCAGTTTATCCTGACGCAGTTTGCCCCGCTGTAGGTTCACCAGAGTAGCGATTAGCTCCTGCTCTCCTTGGGAAAAGCCCGGCAAATCTGAGTTTTCAAGGAGGTAGCCTGAGTGACGATTGTAATGTTTCTGGGAAATGGCAACGCCAATAGCATGGCATCTTCCGGCCCATAGCAAGAGTTCAACGTCGCGGTTAGTGAGTTGCCAAGTTTTGCGAACCCCCACTGTGAGGGTCTTGACGGTTGTTGCGACATAGTCAGATGCAGAGGGCTCTGCGTTGTATCGCGCGAGCATGGCAGAAATTGATCGCTCTCGAACATCTTCATGCCGTAGCCTGCCCATCAAATCGTAAACAACACCCTCTCGCAGTGCGCCGCTAGATGTGCGCATTTGTTCAATCTGCAGGACTCGGAACAGGCCTAGCGTTATGGCGAGGCCCGCAGCAAACACTGGCCGCCGCTTATCACTAAGGCCCTCCCAAGGAATTTCGTCGGCGTGACGATATACTAGCAACGACTTTTGTAGCCGCTCAAGGGACTTAATATCGATACCTTCATCGCGCCAACCATTCATGCAGATCAGTGCTTCTATCGCTTGTAGTGTGCCAGAGGATCCAACGGCCTCCGACCAATGTTTGGCACCGTAGTGCTTGCGAATATGGGACACCTCAATCATCGCTTGCTCAAGGGCATTGTTGAAACGGCGCTTGCTGATTTTCCCATTGGCAAAGAAGGTATTCGCATAGCTGACGCACCCCAACTGCAAGCTTTCCAGGCGAGTCGGCTCAAACCGTCGTCCCACAATAAACTCTGTACTTCCCCCGCCGATATCAACAACGAGCCGACTTCTTTCGTCATCGGCCAGTGAATGGGCGACACCGAGGTACACGAGGCGGGCTTCTTCACGGCCATAGACCACATCAACCGGCACCCCAAGAATCTCTTGGGCAGGTTTAGTAAATGCATGACGGTTACTGGCACGCCGCAAAGCGTGTGTGCCAACTACCCGAATTTTTGAAGGTTCGACACTTTGTAGCAGTTGGGCGAAGGTTTTGAGGCAGTCAAGGCCCCGTTCAATGGCTTCCCGTGACAGTTTGCGCCCTTTAAGCCCGGCAGCTAGCTGCACCTTTTCTGCTAGGGTGTGAACCGGCCTGATCTCGCCGTGCTCTAGGCGCCCGATTAGAAGGTGAAAGGAGTTACTGCCAAGATCCAAAGCGGCGAGCAGACTGCCATCCGGTAGCTCGTCTGTGCTATCCGTGTGGTGTGGGCTGTAAAGGGGTGTTAACGACATCTGGCTAGCCCCAGCACCATGTAGCGGTCTGTCTAACGAGTGGCATCGTAGAAACGCGGAATCTGCGGTAGACCTGAATTGTTTGCATCTTAATCGCTGAACCTCATCGGTGCTCGGCCCGTTAGTCGGGTGAGCAGCTCATAGCCAATGGTGCCCGCATGCCTAGCGACTTCATTGACCGGTAAATTTTTCCCCCACAGTTCGACGGGGGTGTCTAGTTGGCAGCTGGGGAAGTCGGTGACGTCGACCGTAATCATGTCCATCGAAACCCTGCCTACCAGCGGGAATCGTCCGTCTTGTATCCATACGGGTGTACCGTCCTCAGCGCCCCTTGGGTAACCGTCGCCATAGCCGACTGGAACCGTTGCGATAAGGCTGTCACGTGTTGCTCGCCATCGTCCGCCGTAACCCACTGTTTCGCCCTCTGGAACCTGCCTTAGTGCCATAACTGCGGATTTGAAGGACATAACCGGAGTCAGGGACTTGGCCGTTCCTTTATCTGTGTGTTGCGCGCCGTACAGCATGATGCCCGGGCGCACCCAATCGGTAGGGGTTGCCAAGGTGTTGATGATAGCGGCTGAATTGGCCACGCTAGATTCTGAAGCCATCGAGGCTGTTAGTGCTTGCCACGCTTGCTGCTGGTTTAGGGTTACAGTCGAGGAGGGATTTTCCCCATCGGCATAATGGCTCATGAGAATCATCGAATCAGCACCCAATTGGCGCAGTCGTTTTATCACTTGGGGTGCTTCCGCTGGAGAGAAGCCCAATCTGTGCATACCAGTGTCCACTTTAATCCACAGCGGAGTTGTATATTGGTAACCGGCTTTTTCGAGAAGATCGATTTGGTGGTGACTGTGAAGTGTCATCATTAGGTCGTGTTCCTTGATGGCTTCAACATCCGCTCGATCAAATGGCCCCTCTAATACCAAGAGGGGAAGGGCAATGTTGTGTTGCCGCAGTCCAACCGCTTCTTCACAGAAAGCGACCGCAAAGCCATCAACGCTCTGACTCAATACTTCGCTGCAAGGAATAATGCCATGACCGTAGGCATTGGCTTTAACCGAGGCCAGAATTTTACTGTTTCCGGCGAAACGGCGAGTTACCGCAGCGTTGTGTGAGAGCGCAGCGAGGTCAACAGATAGGGTTGTGGGTCTTGGCACGACTTATCTCAGGCGCTGTAGCGATGGTGAGCGAAGAGTGCTTGGGCTGCTGCCCATACCGCTCCAGCCTTGCCACCACTGACGCTATGGCCGTCAATGGCGATAACAGGTGCAATTTCTTTGGTCGAACTGGTGAGCCAGACCTCATCGGCAGCCATAACTTCAGTACGCGAAACAGCGCGCTCTTCAACGCTCCAGCCGTCTCCCCGCAAAATATCGACCAGCATGTTACGGGTTACACCCGGTAACTTTTCAATGTCCAGAGGTGGTGTGATCACCGTTTTATTTTGCACGATAAAGACATTGCAGGCAGCAGCTTCTGTGAGCTCTTCTTGCTCATTAAACAGAATAATTTCATCTGCACCTGAGTCAACGCCTTCCATCATGTGCAGCACATTTCCCAGTAGCGCAACAGATTTAATGTCGCAGCGCTTCCAGCGGCGATCTGTGGCAGTTGCCACTTGGTAGCAGGTCGCCTTGTCAGGATCACCATCGCAGGGGGCATTTACGGTAAAGGTGTAGGCAAAAACGGTGGGTTGGCAGTCGACGGGAAATCGATGATTTCTAACCGGAGAAGTTCCACGCGTTACCTGAAGATAGACACCCTGATAGTCACCTGCATTTTGCGCGGTTAATTTAGAAAAAAGTGTGTGCCACTTGTCTGCTGTGAGGGGGTTTTCAAGTTGAATTGCTGCTAAGCCCTGATCGAGACGCTGCATGTGCCGTTTAAAGCCGACCAGCTGACCGTTGTAGGAGGGTATTACCTCGTAGATACCGTCACCAAATAAGAAGCCACGATCCATCGGAGAAATACGTGCCTCCTCTAAAGGTACAAACTCACCGTTAAGGTAGGCGATGGTCATTCGTTGTTACCCCCACTAATTATTAGCCTGATCTCTTGAATAAGAGCCTCACCCACAGCAGCCTCAAAGCCATCTTCAGTATTAGTTGGCTCGTGGCTTACGCCGTCGACAGCGCCTAAGTCTACGCAACGCTGGAGCAGCGCATCGGTATCAAGCCAGTCTAGGACCGGACGGTCGCACAACGCTTCAGCGATGGCGATCAATGCATAGGCCCCCCAGTTTGAGACGTCGGCAACAATAAGCTCATCGCATCCGATACGTGCTGGCTTTATATCAAGTCTGTCCAGTATCTGGCCAGCCCGACCCATACCGGCTTCATTGCCACCATCGCCAATGGCAATAACGGGACAAGTTGCCAGCTCTAAAAGCGGCTCCACGGGTCGGCAGGCCTCGGTGATGTCTTTTCCCGCAATATTGTAGAAGCGGCCGTCTGCTGCGGCCCCAGGTCTTTCAATGACAATAATGAGTGAGGGTGATAGATCAAGCAGCAGCCCCTGTGCTTCAGCATGAGCCCCCTCATAGTCAAAGCTCTTAAGTGGATAAGTTCGAATCGACTCGCCCAAAGCGCGGATGATGGCATCACCGGTTAAAAGCCAGGGTGTGCGGCCTAAGCTCTCTAAAAAATGATAAAGCGCAAACGCGCCGGGTGGGCCGTCAGTCTCAAAGGTTCCTGCTACTGGGAATCCAGTACAAATGATGATGTTCCCCTCCGCTGCAATAGTGCTTTGTGCGGCACGCAGAAGATAACTGGGTGGCAGCGACTCTTGTACCATCCGCATGCCCCTAGGGTTTCGGGCAACCAGAGCACGCTCTATTTGGCGACTGATGTCTGCTGAAGGAATCAAAGGGCCGTGTTTCCCAAGCTAGTCAGGGCCTTGAGGTGCGTCTCTTCATAGTGGTCGTGTAACCAAACAATTTGCTCTGCGGTAATTGGGCTTATTGCTTCGAGTTTAACCATTTGTCCAGCTCTTGCTTGCCCAAGTCGCACCCGGTCTGGTGGAATAATGACCCCCAGCTGAGGGTAGCCGCCCATGGTTTGGCGGTCATTCAAAAGTACCAGAGGCTGTCCGTCCGGGGGAACTTGAATCGAGCCTAAACACGTGGCCTCTGACCAAAGTTTTGTCAGGCCAGTGTCAATCGGATTTCCGCTCAGAGGGATGGCCATACGATTGGCGGCTCCGGAAATACTAAAGGTTTTCTCACACAAGGTTTCTCTGCAGGACTCGGTCACTTCGTCGTAATGCATGCCAGGTATAAATCTCAAGTGGAGAATATCAGTGTGGAGCTGCGTTTCATCGCGTTGTCGACGTTCTCCGCGGGGGCGCATCTTCGGGACATCTTGCGGTACTGGCAGATCGGCAACCGGCAACAAATCCCCGGGCTGTAAGGCTTGCCCATTCAGCCCGCCAAAGCCTTCGCGAATAACCGTACTGCGGCTCCCCAGAACAGCTGGGGTAGTAATACCGCCTTTCACAGCCAGGTAACTGTACGTACCGGTCAGAGTTCTGCCAATGGTAATGGTCGAATTGGCCTCGACATATAAGGGCTGATCAATTGGCTGCTGCTCGTCGTTAATATGCAGCGTGACGGGAGCGCCACATAGCGATACCTGTAAATCGCAGGTTGTCTTTAGGGTCAAGCCGGCCAAAACGATTTCAATGCCAGCGAGATCGTCTGTATTGCCCAGTAAGCGGTTAGCACAACGAAGTGAGAAGGCGTCTACAGCGCCCCCTGTGGTGATGCCATGGCCTAAATAACCAATGCGACCCAGATCCTGCACGGTAGCAAGCAGTCCCGGATTGATCACACTGAGGCCGTTCACAGCGTACCGCCCAGAGAGAGAAATTCATCGCGAGTGATGGGTTTAAAGGACACTTGGTCACCTACGGCGATCAAGCCCGGAGGTGATTGCTCTAAGTCGAAAAGTGGCAGAGGGCAACGTCCCAACAAGTGCCACCCACCCGGTGAAACTGCGGGATAAACCGCCGTTTGCCGATCGGCGATGGCGACGCTACCTGCGGGTACAGCCCGTCGAGGGGTCTGTAAACGCGGCATGTCCAGCTGCTCAGAGATGTTTCCTAGGTAACAAAAACCTGGGGAAAATCCGGTGGCAAAAGCCGTATATTGATTACCAGAATGCAGCTCAATCACTGCCTGCACTGACAGGCCGCTGTGTTCCGCCACTACCGCCAGGTCTTGACCCGATTCTTCTGCATACCACACGGGCAATTCAACCGCTCGCCCGGCGCATTGCTGGCTTCCTACGATGTTATCTAAATCGCCAATGGCTGCCAGTAAAGCTTCTCGAGAAAGCTCGGTAGGATTAAAAAAAAGGGTGAGGGTTCTGTAGCCAAGCACACAGTCAGTTAGCCCCTTGGCATATTGCTTTGTCAGCCGATCCCGCAGGTCTAAAAGGCTCGCGGTAACACAAGCACTGGGTGCGCCGTCATAACTCAAGCGAATACCTGTTAGACCGGCATAGCTCCAGCGCATCGGTCAGCCTGCAGGTGCTTGTAGCGCTGTACGGATCGCCCTGAGCATCTCTAATGCCGCAGGAGTATCTCCGTGTACACAAAGGGTATCGGGGACAATGTTGAGTTTGTGTCCCTTAACGCTGCGTAGCGTACCCGAGGCAATGGCCTTCGCCTGGGCAATCGCCGCCTCGAGATCCAAAATAGCACCGGGCTTATCCCTTGGAACCAAATAGCCGGCCCGTGTATATCCTCTGTCCGCAAAGGCCTCAAAACGTAAACTCAATCCATAATCAAAGGCCGTTGCAACGGATTTTTTATCTCTGGGAGTGGCAAGCATGACTAACTCAAGGGAACGATAATAGGAGGCAACAGCTTGCATGACTGTTCGTTCGAGTTCGGCGCTGGTGTTCATATCGTTGTACAGGGCCCCGTGCGGCTTTACATAGGTGACACGTCCCCCATAGGTCCGGGCCATACCGTCTAGCGCAGAGATTTGATAGTGAATACAGTCAATAAGCTCCTGACCCCGGAGATTCATTGAGCGACGGCCAAAGCCCTGTAAATCCGGATAAGCGACGTGGGCGCCAATTTCCACTTTATGGCGCTTGGCGAGTTTGACGGTCTCACGGATGATTCTAGGGTCACCGCCATGATAACCGCAGGCCACGTTTGCGCAGTCGATGAGGGGCATAATTTCCTCATCGCAGCCCATTTTATAGGCACCAAAACCTTCGCCTAAATCACAGTTCAGTTTAATGCTTAAGGGGCTGGGTTGTTTTTTTCGGGCGCGGCTAACAACTCTCGTGACGGCTTTCACAGTATGGCGAGTCCTGTATTGGGCTTATCGGATACCAGCATATAGCCGGGAGCATGGGTAAAGGCCAGAGGCACTTTGGCGTTTTCAAGTGCTACCTGCGGAGTAACACCGCAGGCCCAAAATAAAGGGACTTCGTGTTCTGCTATCGACACGGCCTCTCCAAAATCGGGGTCTTGCAGGCTTTCGATACCGATTTGTGTGGGGTCGCCAAAATGAATGGGTGCGCCGTGAACGGCCGGGAAGCGGGTGCAAATTTGAATGGCTCTTATCGCGTCTTTAGGTTTCATGGGGCGCATGCTAACAACGACGTTGCCTGCGAAGGGGCCCGCGCTAATGCACGGTAGATTAGTTCGAAACATGGGGACATTCACCCCTTCGGATATATTGCGTATTTCGAGTCCATCGGCGATGAGCGCCTCTTCAAAAGAAAATGAGCAGCCGAGTGCGAAAGCTACGCAGTCATCGGCCCAATGATCGAGTAGATGATCAGGCTCCTCGGTTAATACCCCGTTCTCCCAGCGTCGATATCGAGGTAGGTCGGTGCGAACATCAATATCCGCGCCGAGCTCGGGTAAACTGAAATCTCCGGGCTTAGGGCTTACGGCCAGGAGAGGGCAGGGCTTTGGATTGCGCCGACAAAAATCGGCGAAGTCGCTGGCGTAATTTTGAGGGATGATCACCAAATTACACTGGACGAAACCGGGGGCGAGACCACTGGTAGGTTCTGTGAGGCTGCCCTGGCGTGCAGCAAGCCGCAGCTGTTTGGGCGCCATGGACTTATGCGGGTCACCAACGGTCACTTTTACCTCCTTTGCTTTAACTCGCGGCGAGCTCTTGTATAGTAAGCGAAACATACCATTGCGAGTACCCCGATGCCCCATATATCAATTACTGCAGCAGAAACACCCCACAAACCGGCCTTCATTATGGCGAACTCTGGCGAAATGGTGACCTATGGCGAGTTAGAAGCCAGAAGTAATCAGGTTGCACATTTGTTTCGCCTTTGCGGACTTCAGTCAGGTGATCACGTCGCGATCATGGTGGAAAACTGCCGGCAGTTTCTCGAAATTACAACCGGTGCCATGCGCTCCGGTATTATTTTCACGCCGATCAGTACGCACCTCAAAGCCGATGAGACGGCGTATATTTTAGAGAATTGCGGTGCACAGTTGTTCGTTGCTTCCCATTCGCTAACCTCAGTAGCCCTTCACATGGTGGGCAGCGCCGAGGCTCTCAAGCACTTTTATATGATTGGCGGTATCGAAGACGGATTTTTATCCTGGGAGGAAACCGTCGATGTGTTGCCTGTGTCGCCTATTGATGACCAAGCTATGGGCACCACCATGCTGTATTCGTCGGGCACTACGGGCAAGCCCAAGGGGGTTTATAACAAGCCTTATACCGAAATTTTTGATGAGCCACTGCCGCTAACGCTGTCCTTAGGCGCGGCTTTTGGATTTGGCCCCGAAACCACCTATCTATCTCCGGCGCCGCTTTATCACGCTGCGCCGTTACACTACAACATGGTGGTGCTCGATACGGGTGGCACTTCCATCATCATGGAAAAGTTCAACGCCATCCGAGCTTTGGAGCTGATACAAGAGCACAGAATTACCCATAGTCAGTGGGTGCCCATTATGTTTGTTCGAATGCTCAAGTTACCCGAAGTTCAGCGTAATCAGTTCGATACCAGCTCAATGCAGGTGGCTATTCATGCGGCTGCTCCGTGCCCCATTGATGTTAAGGAGCAAATGATAAATTGGTGGGGGCCGGTGATCCTTGAATACTATTCATCGAGCGAGGGTGCGGGTTTTACCTTGATAGACTCCAATGATTGGCTCAACCACAAAGGCTCAGTGGGACGCCCCTTGTTTGGCGTACCTCATGTGTTAGACGAGGAAGGCAATGAACTGCCCGCTGGGGAGGTTGGGAGCATCTGGTTTTCCGATATTGCTAATAAATTTGAATACCATAATGAGCCGACTAAGACCGCAGAGGCTTACAACAAAGATGGTTGGACCTCTGTGGGTGACATGGGTTACCTCGATGAAGAGGGCTATTTGTATCTCACCGACCGTAAGAATTTCACCATTATTTCCGGTGGGGTCAATATTTATCCTGCAGAAATCGAAAACCTGTTAATCAATCATGACAAGGTCGCCGACGTGGCCGTTTTTGGCGTGCCCTGCGATGAATTTGGTGAGTCCGTTCAGGCCGTAGTCCAGCCTGCAAGTTGGGGCGATGCGACAGATGAAACAGCGATGGAGCTTATGGAGTGGCTCAAAGAGCGACTGTCGCACATCAAAATCCCTAAAAACCTCGATTTCATGGAGCAGCTTCCCAGGATGGACAATGGCAAGCTCTACAAGCGCCACTTGATGGAGGCCTACCGAAATCAGAACGACTGAAGCCGGGGTAGAAACTGGAGGGCGAAGGCCGAAATGAGGGGCATATTGAACACCTCGCCCCTTAATGCCAGGCCTTCAGTTAGGCTTATAAGCCACTGATATAACTATATTAAGCGAATAATCCTGCGCAGAATGCCCCGAAATTTTCGCCGATTTATTGTCTGAGTCCATATACCCGAGGGTCCAACAGTAATAAGCTGGGGGCTGATCCCAGAGTGGTATGAGGTGAGGGTGCAAAATAAACGGAAGCTCAAGGTATTGGCACGGGAAATGGCGAATACCGAGAACTATGCTGACTGGTTAGCAGCGGCTCGTCAGTATGACGACATGACAGGTATGACCGATTGGCGGCACGTTGAGCACACCGACCTCTACGATTATGCACAAATTCGATTACGCCTCGACCGACTGAGAAACCTCCGTGCCCGCTCCGATCATCAGGGGTTACTTTATGCTCTTAATGAGGGTATCCATGGCAATATGGGGGGCATGGGAAAGGGCGTGTTATACCGGATGGCTAAGGCCGGCACGAAGCGTCTGATCGAGGATTACATTGACGAGATCGATGCGTCGTTAAAGTTACTCGCTGAGCTTGATGACAGCATTATCCCCGCGCAACAAAAACTCGATTTCTTTTACCGAGCCAACATTTGTTTTGGTCGCTCAGCACTGATGCTCAGTGGGGGCGGTGTTCTCGGTTTTCTGCACTTAGGTGTCGTTAATGTGCTCCTTGAGCAGGGACTTTTGCCGCGAGTGATTTCGGGTTCGAGTGCCGGTGCGCTTGTTGCGGGTGTATTGGCTTGCCACACCGATGATGAGGTGGCCGATCTCGAAGAGCTGGCTATTTTGCAAAATGGTGCGAAAGAAGAAACTGGGTTCCTGCGCAAGTTGCTCACCGGCGGTCCCAGCATCTCCCTAGACGACCTTGAGCAGCTTATCGAGCGCCTCATTCCCAATGCCACCTTCGAAGAGGCTTATGCGAAGACCGGTAGGCAGGTGAGTATTACGATCGCGCCTGCTGAGCCCCACCAGCGCTCGCGGCTGCTCAATGCGGTGACATCGCCCAATGTCTACATTCGATCGGCGGTGATGGCCTCCTGTGCGGTTCCCGGTGTATTTCCAGCGGTCATGTTAATGGCTAGGAACGTGAACGGAGAGCCTCAGCCGTATTTGCCAGGGCGTCGTTGGATTGACGGTTCTGTGGCAGATGACCTTCCCGCCAAACGATTGTCCCGACTTTTTGGCACGAACCACCACATCGTTAGCATGGTGAACCCCATCGCAACGGCCTTCATTTCCAAGGACGAAGATCGAAGTGGACTCTCGAAAGCCGCAGGGGCATTAGGGGTTGGCGTTGGTCGAGAGTTTCTTAATTTTTATCGGGGATTGGCTCAAAAGCGCGGTGATAAATGGCCTCGCTTCAATATGATGCTGCATGGTTTGCATGCCCTGATGGACCAAGAATATACCGGGGATATTAATATCATGCCCAGTTTTCGCCTTGCTAACCCATTACGCCTGCTGTCACATCTTAATGAAGAAGAGTTGGTCCGACTGACGCATCATGGCGAGCGCGCTTGCTATGAGAAGGTCGAGGCTATTAGGCGCTGCACTCAAATCTCTCGAACCTTGGAAGATATTTTATACCGGTTTGAGTACGGAGATTTGAGACCCGATCCCTCGACTGCAAGAAAACCCCGATCCTCTCGTCGCAGACCAGCGCCAACCCGCGCTCAGCGTGAGAAGCTGGGCAGTCTGTCTGACAAGGTGGCTCAACCAATAGCCTCTAGGAGTGGACGTAAGGTCACCAAAAAAGGTGCAGGCGCCGCGAAAGTGGCGCAAAAGCCAGCCCGAGTGACGCACTGAGGCGCGGTAATCAAGCTTTAACGTAAGACATGCCAAGCTCGGCAAGTGGATGAACCAATTCACCTCGGCTCTCCGCCTCAGCGCTTGAGGCGGTGCCGTCGAGGGCCCGCTTTTTCACCCCTTGAACAATCGCAGCAAGGCGAAAGAAGCAAAACGCTAAATAGAAGTTCCAATGCTCAATTTCGTTGCGACCAGTGCGCTCGCAGTAGCGTACGACATAGCTATTGTCGTCAGGAATTGCCAGCGGTTTGCGATCGACACCAGCTAGGCCGGTAATTCCCGCATCTCGGGGAAGTTGCCAGGCCATGACTTGGTAGGCCAGATCGGCGATCGGGTTGCCCAAGGTACTGAGCTCCCAGTCCAATACGGCGATGATTTTAGGTTCCGTAGGGTGAAACATGACATTGTCTAAACGGTAATCTCCGTGCACCAATGCTACTCGGCCATCGTCAGCGGGCATGTTTTCTGATAGCCACACCATGAGTTCTTCCATATCAGGTACGGTTTCGGTTTCCGACGCGCGATACTGCTTGCTCCAACGACCCACTTGGCGCTCAAAGTAGTTACCCGGTCTACCGTAATCGCCCAAGCCAGCCTCCTCTACGTCAACGCTGTGCATCGCTGCAAGCACGCGATTCATATCATCATATACCGCGCGACGATCATCGTTGTTCAGTTCGGGTAACACCGGGTCCCAGAAAACGCGACCCTCCATGTATTCCATGAGGTAAAACATGGATCCGATAATGTCGTCGTCCTCGCACAAGGCCACAGCGCCAGGTACGGGCACGTCGCTGCCTTGCAACGCCGAAATCACGCGAAACTCGCGATCGACGGCGTGGGCAGAGGCCAGCAGTTCACCGGGAGGCTTGCGGCGAAGGACAAATTCACGGTCGCCTGCGCTCAGCTTAAAGGTGGGGTTTGATTGCCCCCCCGCAAACTTTTCAGCGCTCAGGGCGCCGCCGAAGTCACACACATTTTCTCTCAGCCATTTATCAAGTTTGGAAAGGTCTAGGGTTTGTGTGCTCAACTGAAGCTCCTCGAATTACAACGGCACTAAATCCGCCTGATGAGGCGAATATGAGTAAAAAAATTGATCGGCAAGTATGCTGTGGTTATGCTTGCTCGCGCAACCCAACGGGCCGTATCGGCAACCTTGGCAAAAATCTCTTGAAGGAGAGTACATGAGTAGTATCGGAAGTTTTGAAGCGGCTAGAAAGCTGGTCACTCAACCGGGATCGCTGTTGGAGGTTGGACAGGTTGACGTGGCGGGGCAGTCGTTGCTGGGTTACGTTAATGCCCCTGCCAGTATGCGCGATCTGTGGATGCTAGCCACGGGTCATGGAGACGCCGAATACATGGTGTATCTCGATGAGCGCATGACCTACAGCGATGCTGCGATCCGCGTTGCGGCTTTTGCCAGCTGGTTGCAAGGACAGGGTATTGGGCCCGGCGATCGAGTGGCGATAGCCATGCGCAACTATCCTGAATGGATGTTGGCGCACTGGGCCATTAATGCGATTGGCGCTGTTGTCGTCGGGTTGAACGCCTGGTGGGTGGCCGATGAAATGGCCTATGCCATTAATGACTCCAAGCCAAAACTGCTGATTGGTGATCAACAGCGCTTGGCAACTTTCAGTACGGTGAGCGATCAATTCGCCGATATAGCGCTGGTCTCGGTGCGTACCGAGGAATGTCCGCTAACAACCACCCCTTGGGAAGTTGCCGTCGCCACGGGGGGGGCATTACCTGAAGTTGAGATCGACCCCGATAGTGATGCTTGTATTTTTTATACTTCGGGCACTACAGGGCGACCCAAGGGCGCTCAGCTCACGCATCGCGGCTGTGTCGCCAACGTACTGAACGTCGCCGCCATGGGTGGCATCTACGCGTCGCACCGTGCGCTAGAGGCGGGCGAGGTGTTAGAGGCGCCTGCGTCGGCACCCGCTCCAGTCGCGTTAATCGCTACTCCGCTTTTTCACGTTACCGCCAATAACTGCATTATGCAGGCGGGTACCGTTGCCGGCGGCCGTTTTATATTGATGTATAAATGGGATCCGGTTGAAGCTATGCGACTCATCGACGCTGAGCAGATCACCACGATGAGTGCCGTACCGATGATGAGTCGGGAAATTCTTACGCACCCTGATCGTGATCAATATGACCTGGGTAGCCTGAACGCCATGGGTGGGGGTGGCGCAGCCATGCAACCCGATCTTGTGGGCAAAGTGGCGGCTGAAATGAAGCGCGCCAAACCCGCGCAGGGCTATGGCATGACTGAAGTTTGCGGAATTATTAGCTATATCGCAGGCGATATTTTTCTGGAACGTCCCAGCAGCGCAGGACCTATGGTGCCAACCCTTGAAGGAAAATGCGTTGATTCAGAGGGGCATACGCTGGCCGCCTATGAGGTAGGGGAGGTCTGTGTTCGCGGGACGCCGGTGATCAAGGGTTACATCAATCGACCAGAGGCAACCGCCGAAACCATTGTAGAAGGTTGGTTGCAAACAGGCGATATTGGTTACTTCGATGACGATGGCTTTTTATATCTGGTCGATCGTGCCAAGGATATGATTCTCCGTGGCGGTGAGAATATCTACGGGGCTGAAGTAGAAAATGCGATTTTTGATCACCCTGCGGTTTTGGAATGTGTTGCTTTTTCAGTGCCAGACGATCGCTTAGGGGAAGAAGTGGGTGCAGCTGTACATCTGAAGGAAGCGGCGATGTTGGACGCGCCAGGATTACGGGAGCATTTAGCCAGTCGGATCGCTGCGTTTAAAGTGCCACGATATATCTGGTTTTTGGCTGAGCCATTGCCGCGTAATGCCAACGGTAAATTTTTGAAGCGTGAACTGAAAGATGTATTGGATGCAGAGAGTGCTGACTAGTTGTCGCTTCAACCACTGAACGACAGCCAAGCCCGAGAAGTTCAGGCGCGAGTCAGCCACGATATTGACCGTGCGCAACGTATTCTCAATGTGTCTTTAGATCGTATTGAGGCGCGCCTCGACCTTTCCGGAACGACCGCGGGCATGTATTGCTACAAAGGCCAGCACCGCTGGCTGCGCTTCAATCCGTGGGTGTTTGCGACCGATATGCCGTTGCACCTCAAAGATACTGTGCCCCATGAAGTCGCCCATTATGCGATTCACCAACAGTTTGGGCGGCGCAAGGTAAAACCCCATGGCCTGGAATGGCAGTCACTCATGGTGGCCTTGGGCGCTAATCCGAGTGCAACTTACACCGCGGATTTGAGTCATATTCCAGTGCGCCGGCAGCGGCGCCATGCTTATCGCTGTGCCTGTCGAGATCACGCCGTGTCGAGCACACGGCACAACCGTATACGCGCCGGTCGTGCCAGCTACCGCTGCTGCTTCTGCGGTGAGGCTCTGGTGGCATCTTCTATTAATAATTCCATGTGTTAAAACGCTAAAAATAAGGTGGTGACTCTGTTTGATCGTAACCTTGAGTCATAGGCTGACCAGTGTCAGGCTCCACAGGCCGAATAAGAGACCGTTGTCACCACTCATGTGAAGTGGATTTACTGAGAAAATTGAGAGAACGCAATGTCAAAATATGAAACCGTTAATGTCACTCGAGATGGCGCTGTTGCTCGAGTGGCTTTTGCTCGTCCGGATAGCCTTAATGCAATGAATGGGCAGATGCGTCGGGAGTTTTATGCCGCTGCCCGCGAGATAAACATGGACGACGCTATTCGAGTGGTGGTTTTAACCGGTGAGGGCCGAGCCTTTGGCGCGGGTGCAGACCTTGCCGACGATAGTGGCGGCTCGGGCATAATGGCGGGTGCACAGACGCGGGATGACCTCGTTCATGAGTTCAAGCCTGGTGTACTGGCAATAGCAGAGGCACCAAAAGTCTGGGTGGCAGCAATTAATGGACCCTGCGCGGGCATTAGCTATAGCTATGCAATGGCTTGTGACCTGGTGGTCATGGCCGACGATGCCTATTTATATCAGCCTTTCTCGGCTATCGGATTGATCCCTGACGGTGGTTCAACATGGCTGCTGCAAAAGCTTATTGGAAGCCGACGAGCCTTTGAGCTGATGGTCCTTGGGGAAAAATTGGGGGCGGACAAAGCACTCGAATGGGGAATGGCTAACCGGGTATTCGATAAGGCGGTTTTCCCTGAAGAGGCTATGGCCTTTGCCGAAGACCTTGCCGGACGTTCGCCTTTGGCACTTCGGTACACCAAAGAGGCGTTACGCTTTGCGGCAACAGCTTCTTTGGGCGATACCATTGTCAAAGAGGCCGATCTTCAGGAGTTTTGTATCTCAAGCGAAGACTGCCCCAATGCCGTGGCCGCCTTTTTTGATAAAAAGCCCTACGCATGGAAGGGGCGATGATACCCTCACCCTTGGCTTTTGCAGTCCTCCCAACGGTGTTCAACAAACGAGAACTACCATGAAAACTTTAAAATGGTTTGTGTTGCTAACGATCGCGACTTTAGCGCTAGCCTCTAAAGCGGAGGATAAAAAGCTGCTGTGGGGCGATACACACCTGCACACAACATATTCTTCAGATGCATTTGCCAATAACAACCTTACGGCAACTCCTGATATGGCTTATCGATTTGCTAAGGGAGCTCCGGTTGTTCACGGCTGGGATGGCCGACGCGTGCAGTTGGAAACCCCTCTTGATTTTTTGGTCGTCTCTGACCACGCCGAACTCATGGGTGTTATTCGCAGTGTTTATTATGATGGCGTGATGCGAGACGACCTCTCGCTGGTCGAAAAGTTAAAGGCCTGGGTTGCAACGTCGATACTCCGGGACGCTGTGGACCAACAAACCGCGCGCAATTTATTTCTCGGTGTGCTGCCCGAGCCTACCGATGACTTTGCTGCCGCGGCACGGGACTGGGATGCTGATGTGGGGTGGATTCCTGATTTGCCCGCGGTTGAAGCCGATGCTTGGAAGACAATTACTGACGCGGCTGATGCACACAATGCGCCGGGTGACTTCACCGCACTGATAGGCTGGGAATACAGTGCCATTCCAGGCGGTGCTAATTTACATCGTATTGTGATCGGCGATATCGACGCCAAAACTGCTCAAACCTTCGTGCCTTACGGACTCGACAATAGTTCTTTTCCCGAGGATCTCTGGCAGTGGTTAGAAACGACGGCAGCGTCGACCGGGGGCACTTTTCTGGCCATCCCTCATAACTCAAATATTTCCAAGGGCATTATGTTTGACATGACTTCACTGCGCGGTGATGAAATGGACATTCGCTATGCCGAGCTTCGACGCTACTGGGAACCCATTGTTGAAATTACTCAAATAAAGGGCGACTCGGAAACCCACTCAGTGCTTTCTCCCGATGATGAATTCGCAGACTTTGAAACTTACCCTTTTTACATTCAAAGTCGATGGACCCCATATAAACCTCAAGCAGGGGACTATGTGCGATCAGCCTTGCGTCGAGGTCTTACCCTAGAATCTAACCTAGGAATCAACCCCTATCAGTTTGGTGTGATTGGTTCGACCGACGGTCATACGGCCCTGCCAAGTGCCGAGGAGGCTAACTTTCAGGGTAAATTTGTGACGGACTCAATTCCCAGTAAGAAAAGTTCGGGCTGGGGTGATGAGCCACTACGACCCTTTGGGTGGGCTATGTCGGCGTCGGGCCTCGCAGCAGTGTGGGCCGAGGACAACACCCGTGAAAGCATTGTCGCCGCTATGCGCCGGCGAGAGGTTTACGCAACTACTGGCCCCCGTATTGGTGTCAGAGTTTATGGCGGGTGGGACCTCACTCGCGACTCCTTGGAAGATGCCGACTTCCCGGCCAATGTAATGACACAGGCCGTACCCATGGGTGGTGAGCTCATGTCCGCAGCCGCGGGTGCCACGCCGACGCTGCTGATTGAGGCCATGGCCGACCCGGCATCTGGCGCACTTGATCGGGTGCAGGTGATTAAGGGCTGGACACGCAGTGACGGCAGTACCGAAGAGCAGGTTTATAATGTCGCTTGGGTTGGAGACGACCGTTGGCAACCCGATGGCACATTGCTACCGATCCCTAACACCGTCGACCTATCGACTGGGCTCGTCGATAATAGTGTGGGGGCAGGGCGTTTGACTGCGGCCTGGAGCGATCCGGATTTTGACCCTACACAGTCAGCGTTTTATTACGTGCGAGTACTGCAAATCCCGACCGCGCGGCATTCATTACTCGATAAGCTAGCCCTGGGTGGCGAAGTTGACACCCAGCGCCCAGACACTATCCAAGAACGCGCATACACCTCGTCTATTTGGTACCGGCCCTGATCGGGCATTGATCGGAATCGGTGGGCTTACAGCCGGGCGGGGCCTGCATGGGTAGGGAGCGCATCAGGTGCGTAGTGTCGACTCAGGTCGCCACAACTACCCGCAGGGCTTGACTCACAGCCTGCGTGTCACCGACTGCGGCGAGGGTGTCTGCTATACGCCCCTCCAATTCCGTAATTTCATCATCTCGCACCGCTGGATTGACGCTGCGCAAATATTTAAGGCGGCTGTGTTCCGCACCGAGTTGCTCATTGACGGTGTCTATAGCTGCGCGTTTTCGTAGCTCAAGCTCAGACTTAGCCAATTCGTCGGCTGCTTTAAGCTGCTGCTCGAGTAATGACCGAATTCTACGCATAACATTTGCAGCCGTCGCGGTAGGGACTGGTCCCATCATGCGGTTTAGGGCCTTATGCCCAATGGACTGGCTACGATCAACACACTTGGGATCAATAACGAAGCGAAGTGGTGTCTGATTGACGTAGCGACCCATTTCAAGGTGATTCGGCGCTATACAATCGAGGCTATACACACATTCCAGAAGTACGGTGCCACCGGGGATTTTGGGGTGCTTTAGAGTGCCAAGGGCTGAATTACCTAACTCACTGCTTAACACAACCGACATGGCTTCCCTGAGCAGGGGGTGTTCACGGGTGAGAAACAATACGTCATCCCGCGCCAGCGCAGTTTCTCTATCAAAACTGACCACCGTGCCGTCCTCACTTAGGCCGGGTAGTTCGCCCGTGATTAAGGTTTCGGTAGGTTTAATGAGGTGCGTTGTCTCTGAGTGGTAATCCTGACTCACGCCAATGCGGTCAAAGAGCAGTTCTGCAAAGGTAAGCACCTGATCTGGGGTTTCTTCGCGCTGAATGGTTTCGATAATCCCTGAGCCACGCGCAGCGTTGTGGGAATTTAATTCGAGTAGACGATCTCGTCCCTCGCGCATTTTTAGTTCTAGTGATTTACGCAGTTCGAGAGACTCGCGCAGCAGCTCGTCGGTGGGCGCATCGGGGTTGGCCAACGCAGCATCCAGAATTTCTTGAAACTGTTTTAGTACGGTATAGCCGACGGCGCAGCTATTGGTGAATGCCCCCAGTGCTTGATCGTGCCAGTGAAATAAAACCTGCTGGGCACTGTCCCGTATGAAGGGCACATGGATCGCCACATCTGCCGCCTGCCCAATTCTATCCAGGCGTCCGATACGTTGTTCGAGTAAGTCGGGATTTTTTGGCAAATCGAAACAAATTAGGTGATGTGCAAACTGGAAGTTTCGGCCTTCGCTACCGATTTCTGAGCAAATTAGCGCCTGTGCACCACTATGCTCGTCGGCGAAATAGGCCGCGGCACGATCTCGTTCCACCAGGGTGAGACCTTCGTGAAAAGCGGCACAGCGAATGCCCGCGCGTAAGTGCAGGTATTGCTCTAGCGCTAAAGCGGTCGTTGCATTTGCTGCGATCACTAAAGCTTTTTCGGGCCGCAACCCTCGAAGCTGAGATTCTAGCCAGCTTACCCGTGGGTCATGCTCTAACCACTGGGCCTCTGGGAACGCCACCTCTGGAAACAATTCTGTGCGACTGTCCTGATAGAGGGCAGGCGCCTCCAAAGGGTAGGCATACAGAGTGCGCTTCGGGAATCCGGGCACTGAGGCGCGAGTATTTCGGAACAGCACGCGTCCAGTTCCGTAGCGGTCAAGCAGCTGCCTGACCTGAGATTCACGGTCTGTGTTTTGATCAATGCCGCTCGGCAGGGCAACGTTCTCTTGACCTGACTGGAGCGACTCGATGACACGATTCCACTCTGAGAACTGTTCTTGCTCACGAAGAAATGTTGCTAAGTCACTAAACCTGTCAGGATCGAGAAGACGAAGTCGATCAAAGTGGCTCTCGACCCCTGCCTGTTCTGGAGTAGCCGTCAGTAAAAGCAGCCCACTGCATTGGCCTGCGAGGGTTTCAACAAAGTCCGAAAGCGCTTCTTCTCGGGGGTTCTGGCGACTCAAGTGATGGGCTTCATCTACGATAACCATATCCCAGCGCGCAGAGAGTGCGCTGCGTCGAGCATCATCGTTATCAGCCATCAGGGAGAAAGGACAGATGATCAGCTGTTCAGACTCGAAGGCCGTTTCTAGTTCAAGATCGAGCAGCCGATCGTCATCGAATAAGGAGAATGCAAGGCTAAATCGCCGTAGCATTTCGACCAGCCACTGATGTATTAGCGAGTCAGGAACCAAAATGAGTGCCCTCGAGGCGCGTCCCGAGGCCAGCTGCTGTGACAGGATAAGGCCTGCTTCAATGGTTTTACCAAGCCCGACCTCATCCGCCAGTAATACCCTGGGAGCAATGCGGCTGCCGACTTCGCTGGCAATATAGACTTGATGAGACAACAGAGAGGTTCTGGCACCGAGCAGACCTCGTACCGCGCTCCCTGAAAAATGTGCGCGCTGCTTCAGTGTTTCGTAACGAAGCTGAAAATCCAGCAGCTTGTCTAGCTGATTGTTGAGCAGCCGATCTCTTGGAGATCGCAGCTGTATGTGAGGGTCAATATCGAGTTCGGAGACAAGCTCTTGTTCTCCTGCGGCACTTTCTATGAGATAGGCGAGAATTCCTTCAGATTCGTGACGTTCCAAAACGCCATATTCCTGTCCGTTTATGTGTTGGTAGCGGTCACCGGTTTCGAGGATAAGTCGGGTGAGGGGTGCACGGTCTGTTGCGTAGGTTCGCTCCTCGCCGACAGCTGGGAAGTGTAGAGTGATGCGCCGAGCATCGAGCTCGACAACAATACCCAGTCCCAATTCAACATCTGCGTGGCTTACCCAGCGCTGACCTACCGCAAATTCATTCATAAGTCAGAAAAAAACAACGCCATGCTGTTCCTCCGAACGGCGGACAACAGCGCTTCAACCGGCATATTTTTAATCTCGGCAATTTGTTCGGCAATCAGGGGTAAGAAACGAGGAGAATTCACTCGGCCCCGGTAGGGAACGGGCGTGAGGTATGGCGCGTCAGTTTCAAGTACGATTTGGTCAATTGGCGTAGCGTCAATGACAGCCCGCACGTTGTCTGCGTTTTTAAAAGTGCAGATACCATTAAAACCTAAATAAAATCCCTCGGAGAGACAGTAATCAGCGAGAGCTTGGGAGCTCGTAAAACTGTGAATAACGCCTTTATTTCGTATATGGCGGGCATGATTCTCCAGCACGGTACGGGTATCGGCATCGGCTTCACGGGTGTGAATCACTACGGGTAAATCGCGCTCGGCTGCTAGAGACAACTGCGCTTCAAAGGCCGCTATTTGGGATTGTGGTGAGGCGTGCTCATAGTAGTAATCTAGGCCAATCTCTCCGATCGCTACAACCTTAGGATGACTGGCGCCTTGCGCTACAGCCTGCGCCACCGATGGGGTCCAAGATGAAGCTTCGTGAGGGTGTATACCTTGGGTGCCCCAGATATGTTCGTGTTGATTGCAAAGGCTAAGAACCGTCTTTAGGTTGTCGGCAGAAACAGCAATCGTGACTATGCGTTCTACTCCCGCCTCTGTAATCGCATGCAGCTCGTCAGCAATAGTGTCCTGCGCTAAATAATCAAGATGGCAATGCGTCTCGATGATCGGCGTTTGAAATCGTGGAACAGTTTTTGGTGTGCGCTTTGACATGAAGAACGGCAAAAGAGAAGGGCTCTATTATGCCACTTCTCGTTAGCCATAGAAATAGTTGCTGACAAATCTCAGGCTAAACTTATCCTCGATGCACTGTGCGTAAGCGCATGCTCCTCACGGTATCGACGATTTCATTCCACAGCCATTGATGAGCCGGAGAGGCCTGAGTTCTTCTATGAGCGACCAAGGCATAGTCTACATACTGGGCATCATCGGGAGGTAAAGGGAGTGCAATAACATCGCGGGTTGCGCCTTGATTTCTTGCTAAGTAAGCGGGGCAGACCAAAGTGAAATCGGTTTCTCTGAGTATCTCCAGAGCGGTCAACAGATGTGAGGTTTCAAGCATGGCCACAGACCCTGCTTGCAGTCGCGCGTGTGGCGATGTGGGTAACTCGGTATCACTACGATCAGACACATAGAGACTGATTGCAGGGTATTTTGTAAGGGTCTCACGGGTTAGAGGGCTACTGGCTAAAGGGTGACCATCTCGAACAAAAACAGCCAGGGGCGAACCGCCTAGAGATTGGAAGCGAAATTCTTCCGGATAGTCAGAGCGCGTGAGTTGCACAGCGAAATCGAGCCCACCTGTTGCGAGTTTGTCGAGCTGTCCCTCCACGCGGGTAATGGTGCGCAGGCTAAGTCCCGGGGCAATTTTTTGTAAGCGGGCGGTAAGAGGGGGAAGTAGTGAAAGCCCTACATACTCGGAAATGGCGATTGTGATCTCCCCTCTATACGTACTGGGGGAGAAATCACCCGCCTCTAGAAGTGCTTCTGTAGCAGCGAGCAGGGCAGGGAGCTCCATAGCGATAGATTGCGCCCTGGGTGTCGGTTGAATACCGCGTTTAGAACGCACGAACAGTGGGTCTTGGAAAGTGTCTCTGAGGCGCCCTAGGGTTTTTGACATGGCAGGCTGAGTAATCGACATGCGCCGCGCGGCCGAGGAAACACTGCACTCCTCTAGCAAAATCTGCAATGAAACCAATAGGTTAAGGTCGACCTTTGATAGCTTTTTAATGTCCATAACCGTGATAATGCCACAAAAGAATATAAAAGATGAAATAAATACATTTGATTTATGTCGTCACGTAGAGACAATAGCAACATTGAGGAGGCACGATCTGTTTGAGCTCCCAAGGCTTCGATTGTGCACTACTCAGGTCCTTTAATGCTTTTACCCGCCTTATGGCGGGTTTTTTTTTGCCCGTTTTGTTTACACTTGCACCATGTCTGGCACAGCTAATTCTCCCAAGGTCTCTCTGACGCAAGCGGTGCTTTGCTTGTTACTGGTATGGGGATGGCATTTAACCTGTTATTCGGGCGAGCCACAGCCCTGGGGCATTCATATTCTATGGCCCGACACCGAGATACTTAATCCTGTGCCCTCGGAATTACCGTCGCCGCTGACCATTCAGCGTCGCTTGGAAACCACCTCTGAGAACATTCAAGGGCTAGAAGCCGACGTTGGGCCTTATTCACCCGAGCTGACCCCCACTTTGGTGAGTGCCGCTCGGGAGGCTGAAGAATATGGTAGTCCGGAAACGGCGCTTGAACTGTATCGATGGGCCTTGCATAGCACGCGGATCAACAGTGGCTTAAGCACTGAAAAGCAGTTGCCACTCGTGGAGCGCATTCTTGAGTTATTGCGTGAGCAGGGGGATCCCGTCGAGGTGGGGCGTCAGATTGACTACTTTTACAGGCTGTTGGGCCGCGGAGCTGAACCCTGGACCGAGCAACGATTGCAGGCTTCTGTTCGCTGGTTGTCAGTGCAAAGTGAGCTGCTGGCCAGCAGTCCTTGGGCGGGCAAAGAGTCTGGTGTGTTGTTTGTGGTTCAGCACGCCAATGATATGGCTAGCGCAGTTTGTGAGAGTGCTGAGTGGCAAGACCCATGGTGCAAAGCGATCAGCCTTGAAGTTCTTAAATTGTATTATCTGATCGATTTTAACATTGACCCTTTGGTGGTCGATAACTTTGGTGTTGCGCAAGATCGCTTTCCTAGTCCCTATCAACAAAATCGTGATCAAGCGCCAGGCGAGTACCGACTACGCAATATTGAGAGTTCGCTGGGGTCAACCGCAAGAGGGCTTATAGATCGCGCGCTGAAGTTATTTCCCCAAGATGAGAATTTGCTCCACGCTAAGGCTGACTGGTTGATGGTCAAGGGTCGCCATGCCCAAGCATTGCAAATCTATCAAGAGCTGCAGCGGGAGGGGAATGTAGACTTTTCAAAACCAGGCGTGTTACCTGAAATGCCCACGCTAAACCGGGATCATCGCTTTAGCCGTGAGTGGGGAATACTCAGTTTGACCGCTGAAGTCGCCCCACGGGGCAATCTTAAAAATATTACCCTGAGCAGCGCTACGATGGAGGAAGATACACTGTCAGGCTACGCCCGACGTCAGCTGCGCGCCATGCGCTTCAGGCCGGCATTGTCAGAGTCGGGCGAGGCGATAGGGGCATCTGTTGCTTGGCGGATAAAAGTACTGCGGTAAAAGTCATGAGCTACTGGTTGTTGATAACGAGGAGCGCTCCGGTAGCTTTGAGCTTACCCTTAATACTCCAATGTATGAGGTCACCCCCGTGCCGGCTAATGGCTTTCTCTGCCATTTCGTGAAATGTGGGGCGCTCAGGGTCAGCGATAACGATTTGACCCACCCCGGCATCAATGGCCCGATCAATAAGCTTGCCGACCGGCTTGACCAATTCGTCCCAAAAACAAACATCTGCTGCGACTAATAAATCAAAGGACGCTAATTGCGATTTTTTCAGTTGCTCAAAGCGTCGCACCATCGGAGTGGTAGTTACGTTATTAAGTTCAGCCACAGCGTTGAGATAGGGAAAGACGGCGGGATCAGCGTCCAGAGAGACCACAGAGGCTCCAAACTTACGAGCACACCAAATGCCCGTTATGCCCCAACCACAGCCCGCGTCAAGTACGTTATCTGCGGCCCCTGGCGGATGCTTATGCAGGTAATCCATGATCAAAAAACTTGATCGCCACAGCTTGGTGCCGTGGATGGAGGGCTCATGCCCGTCGCGCTTTACCCGTCTGATTACTTTGTGTCCGGCTGTTGGTAAGGTCACCCCGCGGAACTTACGCTCGGTTACACGCGTTTTTTTCACTGCAGTTGGTTCGGCGCTCATATAGCCGTAACGCCTTCAGCTTGAGGGCCACGATCACTCGCTTTAACCGAGTAGGCAACTCGTTGCCCCTGCTTGATACCTCTTTTGGTGAGGCCTTCGACGTTACGGTAGTGAACAAAAACCTCGCCACCGTCGTCGCCGACAATGAAGCCAAAGCCTTTGGTAGCGTTGAACCATTTGATACTACCTTCGTGGGTGCTTTCGGCGGTGGCGCTTTTGGCTTTGGCGATCCGTGGAGCCGGCATACTGACATCGCCGATCACGGCACAGGCAACCGCCAGCACGATGAGTCCAGCGAGGTGTGCCCAATGGGCAGGGTAAAATTGCGTCGTCACCAGATAGATAACAACAGCGATTAAATCATTGATGACAAGCCTGCCAACAAGACTAAATTTTTGAGGTTGCGAAGACATGATACACCCGGATTGTGAAAGGAGCCGAAGTCTATCAAATCCTGACCGCTTGTAGGTGCTACAAAGTGCTACGGTTTAGTAACTTCTTCCGCCTGCAGCCCTTTATCGCCCTCAGCGAGGGTAAATTCAACCGCATCTCCTTCATTCAGCGAACGATATCCGTCCCCCTGAATGGCTCTGAAATGCACAAAAATGTCTTCCTCACGATCGGTCATCGTAATGAAACCAAAACCTTTTGCATTGTTAAACCACTTTACAACGCCGGTTTGACGCTCTGACATACGTCTCTCCTTATTCTTATTAGCTGTTATGTACCAGCATCGGGTCCTTAGTGCAATCCCTCCAGACGTTGTAATTGAGACGTGATGGCCTGTACTGCGTCCTCTGCAGCCTGCTGCTTCTGTCGTTCATTGCTCACAACAGCTTCAGGTGCGCGGTCAATAAAGCTAGCATTTGAGAGCTTCCCTTGAATTCTGCTTAATTCGCCATTTTGCTTTTGCAGCTCTTTTTCGAGGCGGGCGCGCTCGGCACCCACGTCAACAACCCCCGCCATGGGTACCAGTATCTCGAGATTCCCATATAGGGCGGACAAAGACGGTGGCACATCATCATCGTCACTGAGCATCGTAATGGACTCTATCCGTGCGAGCTTACGCAAATAAGCCGTATTGCTGGTAAAACGCCGGCCGTCTTCTTGGGTCGCGTTGCGCACCAAAATGTCGAGGCTTTTACCGGGACCCAGTTGTGCTTCGCCTCGAATCGTTCTCACCGCAACAATTACCCCTTGCAGCCAAGCCACTTCTAACTCCGCTTCGGCATCCGATTCGTGAGCTTCAAAACTGGGCCAGGGTTGCAGCATAATGGTATCGGCTGATTTACCCGCCAGCGGCGCAATGTCCTGCCATATTTCTTCGGTAATAAAAGGCATCATCGGGTGCAGCAAGCGCAGAGTGTTTTCCAAAACTCGCACCAAGGTGTGGCGTGTCATCGTCGCTTGATCAGGGTGCGATTCTGCTTCCCATAGAATGGGTTTAGATAGCTCTAGATACCAATCGCAGTATTCATTCCAGACGAAGTCGTAAAGGGCCTGGGATGCCAAATCAAACCGATACTGATTAATTGCCTGTTCACAATCCTTAGCGGCAGTGGCCAGGCGGCTCGAAATCCATCGATCGGCTAAAGACGGGGCAATGTGGGTCGATGATGGCGCCAAGCCCTCACAGTTTCCCAGAACGTAGCGGGCGGCATTCCAAAGCTTGTTACAAAAGTTTCGATAACCCTCCATTCGATGCATATCAAATTTAATATCGCGGCCGGTAGACGCTAACGAGTAAAAAGTAAATCGTAAGGCGTCCGTGCCGTAACCAGGAATACCTTCAGGGAAATGTTTGCGCGTTTGTTTGGCGATCCGAGCTGCCATCTGCGGTTGCATCATGCCCCCGGTTCTTTTTTCTACGAGGCTCTCCAGGTCAATGCCATCTATAAGATCAATCGGATCAATGACATTTCCTTTGGACTTCGACATCTTTTGTCCTTCACCGTCGCGTACTAAGCCGTGTACGTAGACCGTGTGGAAAGGCACTTCTTTGCAGAAGTGCAGGGACATCATGATCATTCTGGCCACCCAGAAAAATATGATGTCGAAGCCTGTTACCAACACTGATGCAGGGTGAAACTTTGCCATTTCCGGCGTTTTATTCGGCCAGCCCAGTGTAGAAAATGTCCACAGAGCCGAGGAGAACCAGGTGTCCAGAACATCATCGTCCTGGGTCAGTGCTATGTTGTCACTGAGTTGATGGGCTGTGCGCACGGAGGCCTCATCGGGTCCGACAAAAACATTGCCTGCATCGTCATACCAGGCAGGAATTCGGTGGCCCCACCAAAGCTGTCGGCTGATACACCAATCTTGAATGTCGCGCATCCAGGCGAAGTACGTGTTCTCCCACTGCTTAGGAACAAATTTAATCGTTTCATTTTCCACGGCTGCGATTGCTGGCGCGGCAAGCTTCTTGGCATCCACATACCATTGCGGGGTTAACCAGGGCTCGACGACCACTCCGGAGCGATCACCTCTTGGGACTTTCAGGCGATGATCTTCGGTCTTTTCTAACAAGCCCATGGCGTCAAGATCGGCAATGATTTTTTCTCTTGCCACATAGCGATCCAGGCCGCGATAGGCCTCTGGAGCATCGTCGCTAATGGCTGCGTTACGCGTGAGAATACTACGAAGGGGCAGGTTGTGACGCTGACCTACCTCATAGTCATTGAAGTCGTGCGCAGGGGTTATTTTGACGCAACCGGTGCCGAACTCGGGATCAACATATTCATCGGCGACGATGGGGATCTCCCGATTGCATAGTGGCAGTGACACTGTTTTCCCAATAAGGCTTTGGTAGCGCTCATCTTCCTGGTGCACCGCGACTGCCCCGTCGCCTAAAAGGGTCTCAGGCCGGGTAGTCGCCACCACAAGATGGCCGGAGCCATCGCTTAGGGGGTAGCGCAAGTGCCACAGGAAGCCCTGTTCCTCTTCTGATATCACCTCAAGGTCTGAAATTGCGGTGTGAAGTTTTGGATCCCAGTTGACTAAGCGCTGCCCACGATATATCAGCCCCTCATCGTAGAGCTTGATAAAGACCTCTTGCACAGCATCGGAGAGCCCCTCATCCATGGTGAATCGCTCTCGACTCCAATCAGCGGAGGCGCCAAGCCGCCTGAGTTGCCGAGTAATCGTGCCACCGGATTGTTCCTTCCAGGCCCACACCTTTTCAATAAAAGCGTCTCTGCCAATATCTTCCCGCTTAATACCTTCGGCTTCTAGCTGACGCTCGACCAACATCTGAGTTGCAATGCCGGCATGATCAGTGCCCACCTGCCAAAGCGTGTCTGCACCTTTCATCCGCTGGTAGCGAATAAGGGCATCCATTATGGCTTGTTGAAAGCCATGCCCCATATGCAATGAGCCTGTGACGTTTGGCGGCGGTATCGGTATCGAAAAGGCAGTATCGCCACCCTGCGGGGCAAAGTAACCACTTTGTTCCCAGGTGTCGTACCACCGCTTCTCTATATCGCTGGGTGAAAAAATCTTATCCATAATGCTGTTCCGATGTTGGTGCTACAGAGCAATAATCTGCATGTCATTAAAGGTCATGCTTTTGTAAAGGATAGCCGCGGTCCTTATAAAACCGCCAAGCGTTACGCATAGCCTCTAGTGCGGTAACGTCTTGGGTCACAATTTCTGCGACGCGCTGAAAACGCGAAAAAAAAGCGGGCTGAGTCAGGGCAAGATTAATCAGGACATCATCGTGTCCTTCGGGCTCTTGTCCCCAACCAAGAATCACCGGGCCCTGCGCGCTTTCGCTGACTCGTTGGTGGGGGATGAAACTTGCCGGGCGAAAAGTCCACAGCAACTCGTCTAAAGCTTCTGCCTCTGATTCGCTACTCGTGTTAATAAACAGCGAATGCCCTTGTCGTTGGGCTTTCTCCGTAAGACGCGCGGCCACCTGCAGACGAGCCTCAGGGCTAGCGTCTGAAACCACATAAAAGTCGACCCGAGTCATGGGCTATTGCCCGGCACGCGCCCGTAAATATTCAACCAGCATAGGGACCGGCCTTCCTGTAGCTCCCTTTGGGGCACTGAGGAATGAAGTGCCTGCGACATCGAGGTGGGCCCATTTATATTTTTCGGTAAATCGCGCTAGAAAACACGCGGCTGTCACACTCCCTGCCGTACCAGCACCAATGTTCTGCATGTCAGCGAATCTGGAATCAAGCTGCTTTTGGTATTCCTGCCATATGGGCATTCGCCAGCCACGATCATGACTGCGTTGGCCTGCCGCAAGTAGTGCATTAGCGAGGTCGTCATCATTGGCGAAGATTCCGCTGGCCTCGTGACCCAGCGACACAATAATAGCGCCGGTTAATGTGGCAATATCAACGACCTCTTTGGGTTTGTAGCGCCCCACATAGGTCAGTGCGTCACACAGCACTAGACGTCCTTCGGCATCGGTATTAAGAATTTCGATGGTCTGGCCGCTCATACTTTTCACGACATCACCGGGTTTGGTGGCACGACCGCTGGGCATATTTTCAGCAGCGGCAACAATGCCCACTAAATTGATCGGTAAATCCAAATTCACCACGGCTTGAACCGTGCCGAATACTGAACTGGCACCTCCCATATCAAACTTCATTTCATCCATTTTTCCACCGGGTTTGAGGGAAATGCCGCCGGTGTCAAAGGTGATTCCTTTACCGACAAGGGCATAGGGAGCTTCTTTTGCTTTCCCACCCTTGTACTCCATAACAATGAGCTGAGAGGGCTCGTCACTGCCGTGCCCCACTGAGAGGAGGGAGCCCATGCCCAGTTCCCGCATTTTCTTTTCATCGAGAATACTGACCGATAGCTTGCTATGTTTACGCCCCAAGGCACGTGCCTGCTTCGAGAGGTAGGTTGGGGTGCAAATATTGGCAGGTAGGTTACCCAGCTGCCGAGTAAAGTTGACCCCTTCGCCAATTGCTACGCCAGCGTTGAGGGCTTTGCGGACTTTCCCGATGGTCAGCGCAGGCGTCGCCGTGACGCTGACTTTGGCCAGGCTTGGAACGTTCTTAGGTTTGCTTAATGTCTCCGTGTAGACGTAGCAGGACCACAAAATTTCCGTTGCCAAGGTTTCCAGCAACTGTGCGCTATCTTCTGAGGACAGTGGCAAGCTTTCTAGGGCGATGTGTGCTTCTCGAGCCTTCGTAGAGGCTAAATTTTTGCCGGCGGCCTGAGCCAATTTTTTGCTAGAGCCTAGATCGAAGTCATCTGCACTGCCACAGCCCAGTAATAGAATGCGCTGCACCCGGTCATTACCGAGCAAAGACACGGCAGTGCCGGCTTCAGCGGTAAAATCACCCAGCGCTATAGCCCGAGTGATAGCCCCCGATATTTTGGTATCCAGCTTGGCAATATCGCCCTCTAACTTTCGATCTTTGAAAATTGGAAGCACGAGGCAAGCGGAAGAAAGCCCCGCGATATTCGTTGCATTGCGCGCAGTAAAAGATGGTTGAGACATGAAAACTCCAGTGGAAGCAAAATTTGAAGGGCATAGTGTATGATGTTGGCAGCTTTAACAAAATATATTCAGTATAAACCGTTGATCCGAATTACTGACTGATGCGCATTTTCCTATATTTAACCCGAGATGTGGTGGCCCACACCCTGGCGGTTACTTTCGTTCTTTTTTTGGTGGTCTTCAGTGGTCGGTTCATCAAGTATCTGGCCGAGGCGGCTGTAGGCAGTCTCTCTGCCGATGTGCTTCTACCAGTCATGCTTTTTAAGTTGCCCAGCTTTTTTGAACTGATTCTGCCCCTTGCGCTCTTTATTGGGATCCTTCTCTCTATTGGACGCATGTATGCAGAGAGTGAAATGGTGGTTCTAAAAGCTTGCGGGATCACGCCAACGCGATTGGCCAGTTATTTGCTGGTGCCGGGCCTATTTATCATGTGCCTGGTCGCGTTTTTAACACTGTATTTAGGGCCCGAGGGTTCAGCACGGGCCCAACGTTTATTAGACAACCCTCGTAATGCCGAAGGTCTACAGCTGATGGCTCCAGGACGTTTTAAATCCCAGCGCGGGGGAGAGTTGGTCACTTACACAGAGCATATTGATAAAAATGGGGTTATGCACAATGTGTTCGTTGTCGAAGAGCAGTCCGGTACTGATGCCACCCAAGTCACTTTAGCTAAGGAAGCAGAAGTCATTACCGATGTCGCTACTAACAGGCGCTATCTTGAACTGCGCGGTGGTACTCGCTATAGCGGTGTACCCGGTGATTCGGCTTACGAGGCCGTAAGGTTTCAGCGGTTTGGGGAGCTGATTCCTGAAAAACGCGATAGCTTGCGGGCCTCAACACGTATCGATGCAACGCCCACCTTTGAGTTGATAAGCAGTGAGAACCCCAGAAAGCGCGCCACACTTTGGTGGCGCCTATCCCTTCCGTTTTTGGTGCCTGTCAGCGTAATTATTGCGTTGGCGCTGAGTAAAACTGACTCAAGAAGAGGTCGATACGCCCGGTTAGGACCGGCATTGGGGCTATTTTTGCTCTACTTCTTGGCGCTTACACAAGCGCGGTCTCTGATGGAGTCGGGTGGCGGTAGCGCAACGATGCTTGGGGCACACTTGATATTTTTGGTGTTGGCCGTCTCCCTGCTTTACTGGGAGTCACTATCGCTAGGGCTTTTTAGGAAAAAACATGGGTCGGTTTGATCGTTATTTAGCCGGGAGTGTTTTGGGCGCCACATTGGGCGTTCTGGCAGTGCTCGTGGGGCTCGATGCCTTGAGTTCAATCATCGATGAGCTCGACGATGTGTCTGGGGAGTACGGTTTTACGGAGGCGCTTATTTATGTTGCCTTTACTTTGCCGCGACGCCTGCACGAGTATGTTCCTTTCGCCGCACTGATTGGAGCACTGGTGGGACTGGGCCGCCTTGCGGCCACCAGTGAACTTACTGTGGCGAGAGCAGCGGGGCGGTCATTACTCCAACTGGCTGTTGCTACGCTCAGGCCGGCACTGCTACTTGCTGTTATTGGGTTTTTAATAGGCGAGTTTGTATCCCCCTCTGCAGAACAATACGCCGTCAGTCATAAGGCCCTAGCGCAAGGGTCGCAAAGCAGCTTCACGGGTCGTGGTGGTGTTTGGAACCGTGATGGAAATACTTTCATTCATGTGTCAGCAGTGGAGCGGGGCGGCATAATTCATGGGGTACAACTTCTCACTTTCGATGAGGAGCGCCGGCTGACGCAAAGTTTACGCGCAGAGCGGGGCACTTATCAGGGGGGACAATGGCTCCTTGAGAAAATATCCCGAACTGAACTCACTCAAGATCAGGCAGTCACAGACACATTAACGAAGCAGCTCTGGAAGACTGAGGTAACGCCTCAACTCTTAGCATTAGAAGCGGTTGCATTAGACAGCTTACCTACATTTGAACTTTGGCCGTACGCCCAGTACTTGCAGAAACAAGGCCTTATGTACCGAGATGTTGAGCTCGCATTCTGGCGCAAAGTTTTGCAGCCCTTCGCCGTAGCGGGCCTAGTGCTTGTTGCGATGTCTTTTATCTTTGGCCCTTTAAGGGAGGGGAGCCTCGGTGCGCGTATTTTTACTGGCGTAATTATTGGGGTGATATTTCGTATTTCGCAGGATTTCTTCGGCCCCGCAAGCCTCATTTTTGGATTTCCCGCAATTCTTGCGGCAGTGACGCCCATTTGTGTGTGTTGGATTGCCGGCGGGTGGTTATTGACCCGAGATAGTTGAAGCCACTGATCTGACGAGCAATTTTCAGTTGTTTTTTTTGGGCAGAACTTCCAAGTGTGTCTTCGAAATTAAGTCATGCCAAGAGCGATTTTGCGGATGAAAAAAAATCCACCAGTACCCAAGACCCAAGGCCAATGCGCTCAAGCACGCTGCCGCACAACGAATATAGCCTTGCTTAACGCCTATGGGATGGCCAAGGTCATCAACCAGTTTTAGTCGCCACGCCTGCATACCCAGCGTTTGGCCACTCTTGTACCAGAAACCGACGAAGAAAGTTGTGATCACAACGAGTGAAGTTGCCTGAATAAGCCAGCTGGGAACTGCAGGGTTCGCCGCGGAATCTGTTGGGCCAAACAGCGACACAAGCACAAAAGCGTTCGCCATGAGCAGCGGTGCTATCAGGAATAGGTCATAGATGACAGCTAGCAGCTGCCGCCATGCGCTTAACGTTGATAGATGTGCCACTCAACCTTCCTTGGTGGGCCTCAACTGCAGATGATCAGTTTTGGGATTAAGGGGCTGCTTTACTGGCTTAATGGTAGGAATCAGTTCACCCGCAGGCGCCAGATCAAATGTGCCGACCGGGCCAGAGGGCGTATTGTCTGTGTTGGGCGCAAGTAATAGTTCCCCTGCTGGAGCCATTTCGAGAGGAACCTGTACGTCAACGGTATAAGGTTTATCGTTAGGACGGGCTGAAACCCCGTCTATGGGTTCGTAATCTACGGGTGTATCAAAGGTCTGCGGAGGACTATTCTGAATCAATTCAGAGGGCATGGTGGGCGATTTTGACTCAAAAACAGCTTTTTCCTGCGCTGAACCTTCCAAGGCTGAAGGATCGATCGCTCGATTTACACTAGAGGTTGCCGTATGCCTCTCCACTGCAACCTGAAGTCCAGCCTCGGTGAGGATTTTTCGAAACTGGAGTGCAGAGGCCTTGTTGCAGCCTTTTTTCACGCGGCGTCGGGTTCCGTTAAGCAGCTGATCAGCCATACCCGTTTCTAAATGAAATATATCAGCTAATTTGGCAACAGCATCTCCACGCTGACATCCTGGGAGAATGTCTCCGGTAAGATAGATGTCAAAATTGGATTCCATGGACCAGTTTGTCGCCTGTTGTTTAAATTAATTTACACAAGTTTACAAAAAGTCTAATGGTGCGCCAACTTGCGTTACTATGCAATTAGATAGATTCTTATACACCGTGCTTAATTAACAATAGGAAAATTCATTGCATGGAAGTGCAGGAAACAATAGAGCAGCGCCTCAGCGATAGCTTAACACCTCTGCAGCTTGAGGTGGTCAATGAAAGCTTCATGCACAATGTACCGGCAGGGTCTGAGACACACTTTAAGGTGACTGCCGTAAGCCAACAATTTGATGGCTTGAGAAAAGTGCGACGACACCAGCTTGTCTATGGGTTTTTGAGTGATCTCTTGGCAGGACCAGTACACGCGCTTGCATTACACCTCTTTACACCAGACGAATGGCAAGCTGGCGTGGGAGCGCCAGATTCGCCTAAGTGTCATGGCGGAGAAAGCTGATATTTAAGCCTAGTTAGCGGGACGAACCAAACGCCGCCTTCGGAAGACTTCGCCGAAATAATGCCAATGAGCTTAGGTTTTCCCTGATGAATACCAATCACAGCGCCTCCAGAGGCACCCTTGTGAAGACGACAATCGGTTTCGATCCAGTCATCACGGTGGCTGGTAATCTTGCAAGATGTGGCGGCTTTTAACCATTCGCTATTGTTTTTACTGCCCATGCGTTGATACCCCACCATGGTAACGTTCAGGCCTAAGCTGAGTTCCTTAAGCGCATATTGCATTGCAGGCGTATCAATTCTGGTCGGGTTGATAATAGTGGCAATGGCCCAGTCGTTGTTTATTGCACCCCCGTGAGCGGCGAGCCGCACCTCATGCCATCGCCCTTTTATGAAGGCTTTTGGGGGCTGTGTAAGATCCATATAGCCGTCGAAACAGTGCCAGGCTGTGAGAATCATGCCCGTTGCAGGGTCAACAAGGGTTCCTGAACAGTGCTCGGTGACATGATGGCGCTGGCCGCCGTCGTATCGTTGTAGAGGGATTTGTAATCGAACAATCGCCGAGTGGGGCGCTGTCTGCATAGCGCCGCCCACAATGTCATCAGCACGAGGCGCCGTTATCAGCAGACTCGTACACATAAGCAAGGTCAGCCCAACGCCTTTAGCGGTGTGCATGATTAAAACCGAAAGGTTTGATGGGGGGGTTAGTCCTCTGAAAACGGCCCTTTGAGGTCATGACTGAGGCTAACGCACAGATCACGACGTCTTCCGTGTAAATTGAGGAGATGCGGCGTTTTCGCCATAGCCAGTCACCTCAGGGGCAGGGCGGAAGAATGCAGCCACGAAAACCTTCTTCATGGCTGCACTGGCTGCGCTTAGGTTGCCTTTTTACAGGCCAGCTTGCGGGATTTTTTGCATCGCAATGGCGAGAGCCTCGGTGTAAACAACCACCATATCCTCACCCAGTGAGACACCTTCAAATTTAGCCGCAGGTATGCCGCCGATCGTGTGCATTTTTCCGCGACTGTCCTTGATCATGACAAAGCCAGCTTCGGCATCGAAAGCCTCAATAGAACAGACAGCACGGACCTGCCGCGCAGCACCCACCGCTGGGTGTGCCGGATTTTGATCAATAACACCATCCTCCAAAACTACCCAGGGATTCGCTAACTCATCTGCCGTAGGTTCACGAACCTCACCGTGCAGCGACGCCAAATATTCTGCGGCCACCCGATCACCCACCTGAAGGTCTGAGATTTTGACGACCTTTTCTTGGGCAACGATGGTCACGTGTTGACCCTGAGGGCCGACAAGGGTGACTTCTTTTGTTTCCAGGTCAATGGCCACGATTTCAGCTTCGATTGCTGCCACTACGGCCCGGGTGCCCTCAGCCTTTGGCATGCTATGTCCTTCACCGTGGCCACCTTCGTGGTGTGCTGCGTGCAGTGCGGGGGCGGAAAAAGCCAGTGCGGCAGCGACTATTTTGATAAATATTTTCATGGTGCTTCCTTCAGTTTCAAAAGATTTGGCTCGCTTGATGTACTAACAAACGAGCTTGAGTAATCAGTAAGGCATTCTTCTCTAGCGGTAAAGTAAAAACACAATGTTAGCACTAACCCATGAGTTCCGGATTTGGCATAGACCGACTCTGATAAGTCATGTGAAATCAGAAGGTATCTTTCCATTGGCGAAGGCCAGCAAATACGGCATCGTTATGGTCATTCTGCGCATAGAGCAATTTGGACTCCGCCACTAATGTCTCTATAACACTCGATGCATCCCAGCGCATAAAGGGATTGGTGGCAAGTTCATCTGCTAGTCGTGATGGCACAGTGGGAATATTTTGCTCTCTTAAGGACTGGCAATGCCTTATCCGATCTGAGAGCGCCACATTACTAGGGTCTGCAGCCAAGGCAAAATTTAGATTGGCCAAGGTGTATTCATGCGCACAATATATCTTTGTGTTGGGATCCAGGCTTCTGAGTTTGGCCAAAGAGTTTCTCATCATGGGATGAGTTCCCTCAAAGACTCGACCACAGCCACCTGCGAAAAGGGTGTCGCCGCAAAACAAAATGCCGGGGGCCAAATAAGCAATGTGATCCAGAGTGTGCCCGGGAACTTCGATAACACGTAGCGTCTCTCCAAGAATTTGTACAGTGTCGCCCTCTTTAACACGGTGTGTGACAGGCGTTATTTGAGGGTTCTCGGGGCCCCAAACCTCACACTGGGTCGCCTCTGTCAGTGCAGCAATACCACCCACGTGATCGAAGTGATGATGCGTGATCAAAATACCTTTAAGGGACAAGTTTCGTTCCGATAGGGCGGCGAACACTGGTGCAGCATCCCCGGGATCTACCACGAACGCATCAATATCGTTGTGCAATAACCAAATGTAGTTATCTGAAAATGCTGGAATAGGCTCGACGTTTAGCACTGCAGCCATGGGAGATCTCGCTTCCGATAAGTTGTTGCCACATTAGTGGGGGGTTGCCGCAACCACCCAGGTGCCGCTATCGTGCCACGATGAGACACTTTTTTACAATTCGCCCCGAATCGTCACCTCGTGCAGCCCTTGAGGAGTGGTATTCCGCCACCGCTTTGGGACATAGGTTGCGGGGACAGCTCGTTAAAGACATGAAGGTGATTCTGGATCAGTGGTTTGGTTACAACCTGCTGGTAATAGGCCCCAATGCCAATATGCCAATCAGCGAGATGACGCGGGTGCGGCGCGTGATACAGACATTAGCCCCGAAACAGCAACTTCGTAAAGATTACACGGGTGTTTATGCTCACGACGAAGAGCTGCCTCTAGCTTCAGAGACTATCGATGTTGTGGTCGTCATAAACGCCTTGGATTTAAGCGCCCACCCACACCAATTACTACGAGAAATTCACCGAGTACTAACGCCCCATGGCCACCTCCTTATCATAGGCGCTAACAGTTGGAGCTTCAGTGGTTTTTGGCACCGTCTGGTGCGCTTGGGCAGCGGCTTTCGGTCAGCTGCTGTTCGGGGGCCTGGCCCGAGGCGACTAGAAGATTGGCTGAATCTATTGGAGTTTGCGGTGGCGCCGGTGAGGCATAAGCTCGTGATTCCTGCGGCGGGCACTAGCCGGTGGACGCGCTGGCTTATTGACGTTGATGCCTGGTTGGTCGATCACAATATTCCCTTCGGTTCCACCTACATGATGTTTGCCGACAAACTAGTAAGAGGTAACACAAAAATGCACTCTTTCGAACGCGCCCGCGCGCGGCTGATGGGCTTGTCAGTCTCCAATCCAGTGGTGGGCTCCCGAGGCTCAGCAACTCGCAGCCCACTGAGACCCGTTGAATGAAAACAGTAGAAGCTTTCACCGATGGCGCCTGCAAGGGAAACCCGGGACCCGGAGGTTGGGGCGTATTATTAAGGTCGGGAAATCAGTCCCGAGAGCTCTTTGGAGGTGAAGGCGCCACCACCAACAATCGTATGGAGCTGACAGCCGCCATAGAAGCGCTGGCGGCATTAGAGGAGCGGTGCACGGTAGAGCTAACCACCGACTCGACCTACGTCAAAGACGGTGTCACGCGCTGGATGGTTAACTGGGAGCGCAACGGCTGGCGAACTGCTGCTGGCAAGCCGGTAAAAAATCAGGATTTGTGGCAAGCTTTAAAGGCTCAGGTTAACCGCCATCAGGTTAATTGGCATTGGGTGAAAGGCCACAGCGGACATCCGGAAAATGAACTCGCGGATAGCCTGGCTAATAAGGGTATTGCGGAGTTACGGGGATGAAGCGGCAGGTTGTACTCGATACTGAAACCACTGGATTAGAAGTGAGTCAGGGGCACCGAATTATTGAGATTGGGTGCGTGGAATTGCTTAACCGGCGGTTGACGGGGCGTCACTTTCACCAATACATACAACCAGAGCGCGATATCGATGCCGGCGCATTGGCGGTTCATGGTATTACCCCCGAATTTTTAGCCGACAAACCCACTTTTGACCGTGTTGTTAAAGACTTTCTTGAGTTTATCGAAGACGCTGAGCTCATCATTCATAACGCGCCTTTTGATGTTGGCTTTATCGATGCTGAGTTAGCTCGCCTTGATCGCGATCACCCTCGTACCTCAGCACTATGCTCTATCGTCGACACCCTCACTCTGGCCAGAACAAAGCATCCCGGTCAAAGAAACAGCCTCGATGCTCTGTGCCAGAGATACCATGTTGATAATGCGTCCCGCACACTTCATGGGGCGCTTCTAGATGCTGAAATATTAGCTGACGTGTTCCTGATTATGACCGGGGGACAAACGTCTCTGGGCCTGCATGACGAGCCCGATGAAGAGGGCACCGGCGGCCCGCGAACAGGGCGAATAAGGAGGCTGAGCACCGACCGAAGAGCTGTGCCTGTTATAAGGGCAACAGCTCAGGAGACGGAGCGCCATGAACGTCGGCTAGACCAAATAGCGACCCACAGCGGCGGAACCGTCCTATGGCGGGACTCGTAATACCTACGCTGCGCTGGCGGCCCTGGAGTTCTGGGAAGCCCGGCTAAATTAGATAAACAAATAAACGCCGGCTAGACCAACGGAGCCCAGCACAACCGTGTAGGGCATTGCCATAACCACCATCCGGCCGTAGGACAGGCGAATTAGCGGAGCCACGGCTGACGTCAACAAGAACAAAAACGCGGCTTGCCCGTTCGGGGTGGCGACACTGGGTAAATTGGTACCGGTATTGATGGCAACCGCCAAGCTGTCGAATTCTGCACGGGTAATTTCGCCGGCGTCCAGAGCCGCCTTAACTTCGTTGATATAAACCGTAGCAACGAAGACGTTGTCAGAAATCATCGATAAAACACCATTGGCGATGAAAAACATCGAAGGACGAATGCTGGCATCAAGCTGCAGTACCCAATCAATTACTGGGGTAAATAAATGCTGCTCATGAATCACCGCGACAATGGCAAAGAACACCACCAGTAGCGCAGTGAAGGGCAGGGCCTCTTCAAAAGCATGCCCAAGTTGATGCTCCTCCGTAATGCCGTTAAAGGCCGTTAGTAAAACGATCACTAGCAACCCAATAAGTCCTACTGCTGCGAGGTGTAGCGCTAAGCCTATGACCAATATGACAGCGACGCTGGCTTGGATGACTAATTTTGCATTGCTACGCGGGGTTGCCTTAGCCGCTTCCCCTTCTTGGAACTCCTCCAGCACGGTTCGAACTCGAGCGGGTAGTTGAGCGCCATACCCAAAGGAGCCCGTCATTTCCAAAAGCAGGCAGGTCAAAAGGCCCATGGCGAGCACCGGCATCGTTACTGGCGCCATTAATAGGAAGAACTCAATAAAATCCCAGCCAGCTACCGTAGCAATTAGCAAATTCTGCGGTTCTCCGACGAGGGTGCAAACACCGCCTAAGGCAGTGCCTACGGCACCGTGCATCATAAGACTTCGTAGAAAGGATCGAAAATTTTCCAAATCTTCGCGGTGATTATCGTGAACGCTGTCGTCATCGGCATGGTCGTGGTCATCCTCGCCATGATGTTTGCCAGATGCCACTTTGTGGTACACCGAGTAAAAGCCCACGCTGACACTGATCAAAACAGCGGTCACGGTGAGTGCATCTAAAAATGCCGACAAAACGGCAGCGACCAAAGAAAACAGCAGCGACAGTACCTTCTTAGATCGTACGTTGAGCAGGATTTTTGTGAATACAAAGAGGAGCAGGTCCTTCATGAAGTAAATGCCTGCCACCATGAACATGAGTAGCAGGATGACCTCAAAATTGGCAGCGGTTTCGTGATACACCGTGTGAGGATCGGCCATGCCAATAACAATAGCCTCAATAGCCAATAGTCCGCCGGGCTGTAGCGGGTAGCAGCGCAGTGCCAGTGCAAGGGTAAAAATGAACTCTCCGATGAGTACCCAACCGGTGATAAAGGGGCCTGCGACGGCGAGTAAAATAGGATTTAGTATTAAGAAGCCGATAATGGCCTGCTTATACCACGTGGGTGAAGAGCCCAAAAAGTTATGCCAAAACGCCTGCCGCACTGATTCTTGCATGGAAAAGCCTTGTATTGTTATTGATTGGGGTTATTACGGTGCAATCGCGAAAAACGATGATGTTTCTGGAGTTTATGGAAAAAAAATAGAATTGATACCCTCTTTAACGACATTTGACGACTTGTGCCGGTCTCCCGGTGTTTCTACTATGCAGCGGCACTAGGGAGTAAGACATGCTTGAAATTAAAACTATAGATGAGTCACCCGCGGCAAGTGATTACATTTTTATCTTTGTAAAAGATAACGCGGTGATTTCACTGCAGCGCCCGCCAGATCAGTTTTGGCTGCGAGGTGAGGTCGAGGGAGCTTTTGGCGATGTGGGTGTTGGCGCCCCTTTGGGTTATTGGGCCGGACGACCTAGCTATGCAATTGAAGTGGATGCTCAGTGCCTCAACGTTATGGAGCATATGTCAGGTAGCTTGTACTCACTCTTTGGGCGGGTTTCTGATGTGATTTTTGCGGCCTATGGAAGGGCGCTGCAAATGCTAGCCTGGCAACGTGATCATCAGTTTTGTGGGCGCTGCGGTACACTTACCGCGCCCACTGACGGGGGCAAGGCCCTTGCCTGCGTAGATTGTGGGCACAGTGCTTACCCGAGACTGAACCCCTGTGTGATTGTTGCGGTGGGGAGAGGTGAGCAGTTGCTGTTAGCGACAGCAGCCGGACGTGCAACCGGCTTTCATAGTACGCTTGCAGGGTTTATTGAGCCGGGTGAGTCTGCTGAACAGGCCGTCATTCGGGAAGTTCAGGAGGAGGTGGGTATTGGCGTTAACAATGTGCGCTACTTTACCTCTCAGCCTTGGCCTTTCCCCAGTCAACTGATGCTCGGTTTTTTTGCTGACCATAGCGATGGTGAGATTGTCATCGACCCGACTGAGATTGCGCATGCGGACTGGTACGGCCGAGATGATTTGCCGACAGTGCCACCCCCGCAGTCGATTGCGGGCCAACTAATTCATCATTTTTTTGCTACGCGTTAGTCATATGCTGTCACTAACGTCTCGAAGGGAGTCGTAATGGAGTTTTTTCAAGAAATTGGTCTTTTTTTAGCGGAGGCTGTGATTCTTGTTACGGCGATTATCGTCGTGATCATTGCTATAGCCGCAGCGAGTCAACGCCGTAAAGGTGGTGAAGAAGGCTACATTGAGGTCCGCCGTCTTAATGACCGATATACAGCTTTTCACGATGCCGTGCGCAGCTTTACCGAGCACGCAGAGACCCGCAAAGTTCGTGAGAAAGCTGAGAAGAAATCGGCTAAAGCGGAGCAAAAACAGGCACGGCAGCAGGCTAAAGAGGAGGCCGGTAACGAGGACGGGAAGCAGGGCGATGGTCGACTCTTTGTACTTCGATTTCAGGGCGATATCCGCGCAAGTGAAACCGAAAGTCTGAGAGAGGAGATATCGGCTATTGCCCCTGAGTTACGTGCCGGTGATGAGGTCTTATTGTGTCTCGAAAGCCCGGGCGGAATGGTGCACAGCTACGGATTAGCGGCAAGCCAATTGCAACGCATTCGAGCTACCGGCGCCTCACTCACCGTGGCTGTTGATAAGGTTGCCGCGAGTGGCGGATATATGATGGCGTGCGTTGCTGATCGTATTATATCGGCTCCTTTTGCCGTCATTGGATCGATTGGTGTGGTTGCCCAACTCCCCAACTTTCACAGGCTGCTTAAAAAAAATGACGTCGACTTCGAATTATTAACGGCAGGAAAGTACAAGCGCACCTTAACGATGTTTGGTGAGAATACCGATGATGGTCGGGCGAAGTTCGTTGAAGACCTTGAGGACACGTATGATCTATTCAAAGACTTTGTGGTGCTCAATCGGCCGGTAGTAGACATTGAGGCTGTTGCTACAGGGGAGATTTGGTACGGCCAACGTGCATTGGACCAGAACCTGGTCGATGAACTCGCTACATCAGACGCTTACTTGCAAACTCGATTGGGAGAAATCGAGGCTTTTGAGGTTCGCTATGTACCCAAAAAAAGCTGGCAAGAAAAATTTGGCATGGCGGCAGAGGCGGGGATCGAGCGTACCTTTTTACGTCTGTGGCAGCAGGGAGCTTCGCGGTTCTTACCTTAAAACTGCGGCTTCTGAGCTCTCATCACAGCTAGGCTGTTGTAATAACGCATTGTCGACGAGGGTGTTTTGATCTGCATCGGTGCTCGCTAAAACTGCGGCAGAGAGTGCCTGCTCGCAGCGGTCAGGTGCTGGCGCCTGTGTACTTTGGCTCAAAACATAAACGAGAAGCACGACGGTAAAGGTGCTAACAACGCCACTGAGAAGCTTGCCCCGTTTAGTCATGACTCCGCGGCCAATTCAAGCACCGCTGCATGGTGACTAAGATACACACTGCCTCCGAGTTGTCGCAATAACGCGCTCCGTTTAAGCGCATCCATGACCGGCCCTTTCACTTCGCTAAGGTGCAATTTCACATTGCGCTCCATCAAGCTAGCGTTTACTTCCTGCAGGGCCTCCACGGCGCTGAGATCAATCATATTTACTGCAGGGCACATCAAAATGACGTGTTCAATACCCTCTCTCTGTAAGAGCTCAGTGTCAACAATCTCCTCGAGAAACGCGGCATTCGCAAAATATAAGCTTTCATCAATTCTAATCGACAGGATATTGTCATGTGTGACCACGTTATGGCGGTCAATGTTGCGATAATGCTCGGTACCGGGGACTGTCCCCACTATGGCAAAGTGAGGCCGCATAGTTCGATATAGATGCAGTGCGATGCTGGCACTGACCCCCGAAATCACCCCAATTTCGACCCCCAATAACAGAGTCATTGCGATGGTAATAGCGATGGCCATAAAGTCTGCCTGATCGTAATGCCACGCCTCCTTAATGATTCTCCAATCAATAAGACTGCTAACGGCAATCACGATGGTTGCGGCTAGGGTCGCCTTGGGAAGGTAATACAGCACCGGTGTTAAAAACAAAGCGGCCAAAGCAATACCCATTGCTGTAAAGACAGAAGCCGCCTGGGTTTTAGCCCCCGCATCAAAGTTGACCACTGAACGGGAAAAACCACCGGTTACTGGAAATCCACCCGAAACGGCCGAGGCAAGATTGGCGGCTCCCAATCCTATGAGTTCCTGGTTGGCATCGACACGTTCACGGCGCCTTGCCCCCAATGTACGACCCACCGAAACAGACTCAACAAAGCCAATCAGAGCGACTAGGAGTGCTGGAAATATCAGTTCACGGATAACGGTCCACTCAATATGGGGTTGTGAGAACGCCGGCATACCCTGGGGAATAGTTCCCACCAAGGCAACACCTCGGGCATCAAGTTCAGAGGCGTATGCGATAAATGTGCTGATGGCAATGATCGCCACGGGCGCACTTTTGGCAAGGGTTTGGGAGAGCATGGGCCCCAGTCCAAAACGCGCTAGCAGTGACGCCAAATAACGGCGGCTCAACTGCAAAAATATGAGGCAAAAAACGCCTATACCAAGCGTGTAGGCATTGGTTTTACCCATCATAGTGATGAGCGAGAACCCCAGTTCGGGAAGTGTTTGTCCTGGCGCGTCGATACCAAAAATATGACTGAGTTGACTGAGCGCAATAATGATTCCTGACGCGGTGATAAATCCTGAAACAACGGGATGGGATAAGAAGTTGGTGACGAAGCCAAATCGAATGAGGCCCAGCAGTATTAAGATAAGTCCACTGAGCAGGGCCAGAGTTATTGCGGCCGTTGCGTAATCGACAGTACCTTGTTGGGCCACCTTGCCCACGGCCGTTGCCGTCATCAGCGACACAACAGCGACAGGCCCAACCGATAGGGTTCGGCTGCTTCCAAAGGCCGCATAGGCAATGAGGGGCAGAATGCTGGCGTAAAGTCCCATCTCCGGAGGCAAGCCCGCCAATAACGCATAGGCGAGGGACTGTGGAATGAGCATGATGGTCACTATCAGGGCAGCAACCAAGTCACTACTCAGCGTCTGACCATCGTAGTTACGCAACCAGTCTAGGCAGGGCAGTTTAGACACGCGCATCACCGGTGTTCATGTTATTGGCGTTTGTCACGAACTGAGTCAGGCGCTATTTTCAGGCTTCACTAGCCACTCACGCCCTTTCAGCATAGCGTTCCAATAAAGCCAAGGTAGCCCTCGGGCTTTCAGTAGCCATGCCATCACCGATGGATATTGGCCATCGATGAGCCACTTTGGAAAGCTGGGAAGCAGTTTGCCACCGTATCCAAACTCAGCCAGAACAATTTTGCCTCGCTCCACGGTCAACGGGCATGACCCGTAGCCGTTGTAATGGCTCAGGTCGCTACTTTTGCCAGCATGAGAGAGTAGGTTGGTGGCCACAACAGGGGCCTGAGCCCTAGCTGCCGCTGCGGTCTTTGCGTTGGGCGCGCTAATGACGTCCCCCAAGGACCAAACATTTTCAAAGCTGTTGCTCTGAAGAGTGTCTGGGTCTACGTCGACCCAGCCCTCAGCATTTGCGAGGGGCGACTGACGAATAAATTCCGGCGCACATTGAGGAGGGCAGACGTGGAGCATGTCGAACTCAGACTCAATAAGCTCTCCCGCTTGATTTTGAAAGGTCGCTACTTTTATATCGCTGTCAATCTTCTTAAGGGTGTGTTGGAAGTGCAGTGCAGCGCCATATTTTTCGATGTATTTCATGAGTGCCGGTACGTAATGAGCCACGCCAAACAAGCCGGGGGTCGAGGTATAAAAGCCAATATCGATATTGCGAATGACGCCTTGTCGCATCCAGTGATCAGCCGATAAATAAAGCGCCTTCTGTGGCGCTCCTGCACATTTTATGGGCATGGGCGGTTGCGTAAACAGCGCTTTGCCTGATTTTAAATTTTGCACAAGATCCCAGGTGTAGGGCGCCGTGTTGTAGTCGTAGTTTGAAGTGACACCATTGCGCCCCAAAGTTTCTTGCAACCCTTCTACGCCAGACCAGTTGAGCTTGAGTCCTGGACAAACGACCAAGCGTTCATAGCTGATGCTAGCGCCGTTACTGAGATCCAAGGCATTGTTATTGGGGTCTAGAGCCATTACCGAGGCTTTGATCCAGGTCGCTAATTTGGGCATGACTGACGCCATCGATCTGGCCGTTGAGTGCGCCGGGAAAATGCCCGCGCCCACCATAGTCCAACCCGGTTGATAGTAGTGCGTGTCGGCAGGTTCTACGATGGCTACCGATAAATGGGTGGCTCTTCGGAGAATGCTGGCGGCGGTCGCAATACCGGCAGCGCCACCGCCCACGATAACAACGTCATACTGCAAAGCTTCTGCCATATTGGCTCTCCTAGGAAGGGTGCTGCAAAGTCTTAGGCCCTGTTGGCCGCTCTTCTTTTGGGAGCTTGGTCAAACTAACGCCCCCAAAAGCGTTGATCGGTATCTTTAGAAAAACAGGCCCCTGTTCCTCTGCTGGAATGAGCCCTGCGCGCATATTGATTTGTAACGATGGCAATATCAGCGTGGGCATACCCAACGACGCATCACGGGCTTCCCGCATACGTACAAAGTCGGCAGCCTGACCCGCGCCGCCAATGTGGATATTGCTCAATTTTTGTTCGGCAACGGTCGTTTCAAAGGCCAAATTGCGTCCGTTAGGCTGGTAGTCGTGACACACAAAAATCCGCGTTTCATCGGGTAGAGCTAACAGTCGCTGTATTGAATGGAAGAGGGTGTGAGCATCACCACCGGGGAAATCACAGCGCGCGGTACCGGCATCTGGCATGAACAAGGTATCACCGACGAATAGGGCGTCTTCCAGTAAATAAGCCATGCACGCTGGGGTGTGTCCAGGCACGTGCATCGCAACGCCCTCTATGTCGCCAATCTTGAAACTATCTCCGTCGGCCAACATGCGGTCAAACTGGCTGCCGTCGAGGGCAAACTCCGGGCCCTCGTTAAAAATTCCCGCAAAGGTCGTTTGTACCGTGGTGATCATTGCGCCGATCGCAATATTCCCGCCTAGGCGGTCTCGGAGGTATGGTGCCGAAGTGAGGTGGTCAGCGTGAACATGGGTTTCTAGAATCAGTTCCACCGACAGCTTGTTTTCTTGCACGTAGGCAATCAGTTTGTCGGCGGTGAACGTGTTGAGAGTTCCCGATGAATAGTCAAAATCCAAAACCGGATCGATAATGGCACAGCAACCGGTCGCCTCGCAGGCGACGACGTACGATAAAGTCGACGTGTCAGGATCATAGAAGTGCTTTATCAGCATGGAAAGCTGGGTTCCTACATTAGCGGGGGTGTGGCAACTCTTTTTAATTATATCGTAATAGCCTTTAGTCATGGGGATCGGTTAGCGGGTTCGGTCGTAGTGAGGTAGGTCAGGTACCCACTTGTTAGTCAGGGGTTCGCGGAGCCCCTTTCGTT